>Ga0209437_100785_pt1 | contig 14858 bp, 12 predicted proteins | sample AraplaL_Cvi_mTSA_FD_184266 | JGI IMG/M metagenome (GOLD analysis project Ga0209437, IMG submission 184266) | Arabidopsis root microbial communities from the University of North Carolina, USA - plate scrape CL_Cvi_mTSA (SPAdes) (version 2) | ecosystem: Host-associated > Plants > Roots > Endosphere...
TCGGGGGGTCCAGGTGGTCGGGGCGGGCACGGCCGAGACCGCAACCCTAACGGAAGCGACGCGACACGATCTTGTATCGGAGCACCATCATGCCTGCGTAGACTGCGGCTGCAAGCCCCTCCACGAGCCCTCCATGTCCACCGAACCGAACGCCGTCACGACGTCATCCCTGCCTCTGCGCCTGCTGCGATCGCCGCTTGGTCGCATCCTCGTCTTCTTCCTCACGCTGAGCCTCATCAGCATGGTGCTGGGGCGCATCTACAGCGGCCTGGACCTGCCGCAGGGCCATCTCGCCATGCGCGACGTCACGCCCCTGATGGCAGCATTCAAGATCGCGCCCGCCGTGCTGGCCTACTGGCTGCTCGTACGCACGATCGAGAACCGACGGGTCGACGAACTGGCGGCCCGCAAGGCCCTGCCCCATCTGCTTGCCGGCATCGCTGCAGGCGCACTGGTGTTCTCGCTCGTCGTCGGCAGCCTGTGGGCCTTCGGCGCCTATGTGGTGGACGGCACGAACCGCGACGTGGCCTGGCTCGGGCCGATCCTCGTGCTGGGCGTGGGCGCGGGCGTGGTCGAGGAAATCATCAGCCGCGGCGTCATCTTCCGCATCGTGGAGGAAGGGCTGGGAACCTGGGCGGCGCTGTTCATCTCCGCGGCGCTGTTCGGCGGGCTGCATATCTGGAATCCCAACGCCACGGCGTGGAGCGCCATCGCCATCGCCCTGGAAGCGGGCCTGCTGTTCGGCCTGCTCTATCACGTCACCCGCTCGCTGTGGGTGTGCATGGGCGCGCATGCAGCGTGGAATGTCACGCAAGGTCCGGTCTACGGCATTCCGGTATCCGGCTTCGAACAGCAAGGCCTGCTGAGATCGCATATGCAGGGGCCGGACTGGCTGACCGGCGGCGCATTCGGCGCCGAGGCTTCCGTGGTCGCTCTGGCCATCTGTTCCATGGTGACGGCGGGCTGCCTGGCCGTTGCCGTCCGCCGCGGCTCACTGGTAGCACCCGCATGGCGCCGGAAACGCGTCACGTCGGCCTGACAGCATCCCCGTTATGTGGTCCCTGCCATGGAAGGCGGCACGACCGGATGTCACAGTTGCCACGCCCTCGCCTTATTGAGAACCGACGGTCCACGCATGAATTCTTCCGACAATCGGCATACCTGGCTGGCCGACCAGCCGCTGCAGCGCAAGATCGTCTTGGTCATCGGCGCCTTGCTTGCCCTCTTCGTGGCGACGAATCTCGGCAATCTCCTGTCGCTGTCGCGCGATCAGGAAGTCCGCGGGTGGACCGCACATACCCACGACGTCCTGCTCTCGCTCGAGACCCTGGACAGCGCTGCACTGACCCGACAGGTCGCGGTGCGAGGCTACCTCTTGAGCCAGGCCGAGAGTGAATACGCCGACTTCGAGACCTCCGACCGCGCGGTGACACGCGAACTGGCGAATCTGAGGGCACTCACCTCCGACAACCCGCTGCAACAGGCGCGGATCGATCGCCTCCAGGACATGCTGGAGCGCTGGAAAACCGAAGCCGTGCAGATCGGCCTGGAACCGATACGCGCGGTCGGCAGCGCCGACTCGCCCAGCCTGGTGGAAACCCGCGTCGGCATTCAGCGGAATTACCTCGCCCATCGCACCGTCCATATGGAGGAGATCCGCGCACTCCTTGCCGAGATGTCAGCCACGGAGCGCACCTTGCTGGCGCAGCGCAGCGCGGCGGTGGATCGGCAACAGACGATCACCACGTACTTCGACATCGGCTCGCTGGTGCTGTGCCTGATCTTTGGCGGCTTCGTCATCGGCATGACCTTCCGCCTGATCACCCGGCCGATCGTGCGAATGACCGGGCTGATGACGCGGCTCGCCAACCACGATCACACGATCGAGGTGCGTCAACTGAACCGCGCCGACGAGATCGGCGAGATGGCCCGCGCCCTGCAGGTGTTCAAGGAAATGGCGATCGAGACGGCGGGACAGACCTGGCTGAAGTCCACCGTCACCCGGATCTCCAATCGCCTGCAGGAAGCCACCTCCTATCGCGAGTTCGCCGGCACGCTGATGTCGGAACTGGTGCCCTGTGTGCAGGCTGGCCTGGGCATGTTCTACGTGTTCCGCGAAGACACGGCGCGGCTCGAACTGCTCGGCAGTTACGGTTACAAGGAACGTCGCCACGTCACGCCCGAATACGCCCTCGGCGAAGGGCTCGTCGGCCAAGCCGCCATCGAGCGGCACATGATCGTGCTGCAGGACGTACCCGACGATTACGTGCGCATCCATTCCGGCAGTGGCGAGGCGTCGCCGCGCAGCGTCGTGGTGGTTCCCGTGCTGTCGCGCGATACCCTGCTCGGCGTGATCGAGATCGCGAGCTTCGCGCACCTCACGAGCTTGCAGGAACGCCTGCTCGAAGAACTCACGCCGATCGTCGCGCTGTCGCTGGAAAACCTCGCGCGCGCCCTGCGCACCAGCGATCTGCTGGAACAGACCCGCAGCCAGGCCGACGAGCTGCGCGCCTCCGAAGAAGCGCTGCGCTCGCAGCAGGAGGACCTGCGCACGACCAACGACGAACTCAAGGCGAAGACGATCGAACTGCAGGAGCAGTCGCAGCGCCTGGTCGCCTCCGAAGAAGAGCTCCGCGTGCAGACCGAGGAACTGCACGCCTCCAACGAGGAGCTGCGCGAGAAGGGCGTCGTGCTCCATCGCCAGAAGGAGGCGCTGGAAGCGCTGCAGAAGGACACCCAGGAGAAAGCAGAGGAACTGGCGCGCGCGAGCCAGTACAAGTCGGAATTCCTGGCGAACATGTCGCACGAGCTGCGCACGCCGTTGAACAGCCTGCTGATCCTGTCGCGCAGCCTGGCCGACAACGATGACGAGAATCTCAATGCCGAGCAGGTGGAATCGGCGCGGATCATCCACGATGCGGGCTCCAACCTTCTGCGCCTCATCAACGACATTCTCGATCTGTCCAAGGTCGAGGCCGGGAAGATGGAACTGGCGGTCGAGCCGTTCCCACTGGCCGACCTGGTCCGCACACTGGGGCGCACCTTCAACCACGTCGCCCAGGAAAAGAAGCTCGCCTTCCAGGTGCACCTGTCGCCCGACCTGCCCGGCACGATCCGCACCGACGGCGGCAAACTCGAACAGGTGGTCAACAACCTGTTGAGCAATGCATTCAAATTCACGGCCAACGGCGGCGTCACGGTGACGATCGGCCGACCGGCCCCGGGCGACGAGGTACCGGAGGGGATCGACCGGGCACGGAGCATCGCCATCGCGGTCACGGATTCCGGCATCGGCATTCCGCCGGAGAAATTCCAACGGGTCTTCCACGCGTTCGAGCAGGTGGATGCCAGCACGAGCCGCCAGTACGGCGGTACCGGCCTGGGGCTTGCCATCTCGCGACGCATTGCCATGTTGCTCGGCGGCGATATCGCGCTGCGCAGCGTGCCCGGCGAAGGCAGCACGTTCACCGTCTACCTTCCCGAAGAGCCCACCCACAGCGGAAGCGGCCCCGTCTCGGTGCCCCTGGAGCAGGCCGCCGCGGAAGCCACGCTGCCGCTTTCACCGGGCTTGCTCGCGGAGCGCATCGACGACGATCGTGACACGCTCGCCCCTGGCGACACGGTCATCCTCGTGGTGGAGGACGATCCCGCTTTTGCCCGCATCCTCGCCGACATGATCCACCGCAAGGGCCATCGCGTTCTCGCCGCAGCCGACGGCGAATCGGGGCTCGCACTGGCTCGCCGCTATCGCCCCACCGGCATCCTGCTCGACGTGATGCTGCCCGGCATGGACGGCTGGACCGTCATCGATCGGCTCAAGCACGATCCCGCCACGCGGCACATCCCGGTGCACTTCATCTCAGCCACCGACGACGCGACGCGCGGCCTGGAACTCGGCGCGGTAGGCTTCCTGACCAAACCTGTCAGCCGCGAGGCGATCACGACCGCCTTCGATCGCCTGATGCATTTCGCCGAGGGTCGCATGCGCCACCTCCTGGTGGTCGACGACGACGCCAGCGCGCGCGCCGCGGTACGCACGCTGCTCAAGGACGATGCCGTGGCTATCGAGGAAGCCTCGTCCGGCGAAGAGGCGCTCGCCAAGACGGCCAGCGAAGCCTACGACTGCATCGTGCTCGACCTCGGCCTGCCCGGCATGTCGGGCTTCGAATTCCTGGAGCAGATGGCACAGCGAGGGCATACGCCGCCCGTGGTGGTGTATTCGGGCCGCGACCTTTCACGCGAGGAGAGCCTGCGCATTCGCCAGTACACCGACAGCATCGTGGTCAAGGGCGCGCGCTCACCCGACCGCCTGCTCGACGAAGTGAGCCTGTTCCTGCATTCGATCCGCCACGGCAACGCCACGAGCGCGGATGAGGCGCGGCCGGCGGGGGGTGTGGACGAAGCCGATCTGCGCGGCCGTCGCGTACTGATCGTGGACGACGACATGCGCAACCTCTTTGCGCTGTCGAAAGTCCTGCGCACGAAGGGCGTGGACGTCGCCATGGCCCAGGACGGCCGCAAGGCAATCGATACGCTCGAAAAGGACCCGGCCATCGAGCTGGTCCTGATGGACATCATGATGCCGGTGATGGACGGCTACGACACGATGCGCGCCATCCGCGAGCAGCACGCCTTCGCCAGGCTGCCGATCATCGCGCTCACGGCCAAGGCCATGCGTGGCGACCGCGAGAAGTGTCTCGAAGCGGGCGCGAACGATTACCTGTCCAAGCCGATCGACGTGGACCGCCTGCTTTCGATGATTCGCGTCTGGTTGCCCCCGCGGAGTTGACATGGACGTCGAGGACATCGAGATCCAGCTCTTCATCCAGGCGATGCAGTTGCGCCACGGCCATGACTTCAGCGGCTACGCGCCAGCATCGTTAAAGCGACGCGTGCTGGAACTCGTGCGCATGCACGCCACCGGCACCATCAGTGAATTGAATCGACGCGTGCTGCACGACGAGGGTTTCGTCAGCAGGGTGATCGAAGGACTGTCCGTGCCCGTCTCGGAGATGTTCCGCGATCCGTTCGTGTTCAAGACCTTGCGCGAGACGATACTCCCCGTACTCGCCTCGCATCCGCAGATCAACGTCTGGCAGGCCGGTTGCGCGCAGGGGCAGGAAGTCTATTCGCTGGCGATCCTGCTCGAAGAGGAGGGACTCTACGAGCGCACGCGGATCTACGCCACCGACTTCAACGACGCCGCACTGGCGGCGGCCGGTGAAGGCATCTACGCCACGCGCGACGCACGCGACTGGTCGCGCAACTACCTCGAAGCCGGTGGCAAACGCTCCTTCAGCGATTACTACAGCGCCCGCTACGATTTCATCAAGCTCGACCAGCGGCTGCGGCGCAACGTCACCTTCTTCAACCACAACCTCGTCACCGACGTCGTGTTCTGCGAGGCGCATCTCATCCTTTGCCGCAATGTGCTGATCTACTTCGGCAATGCCTTGCAGGACCGAACACTCGGACTGTTTCGCGACAGTCTCGTCCGTGGCGGCTTCCTCTGCCTCGGAACGCGCGAGAACATCGACTTCTCGCCGCTGGCGGCCGATTTCCAGGAAGTGGACTCGGCGGCACGCATCTACCGTGTCGGTAATCAGGGCACACGGCCATCGGTGCGATGAGCCACCATGCCGCGATCGTCATGGGATGCAGTGCCGGCGGCCTGACCGCCCTGCAGCGCGTGCTACCGCGCCTCGATGCACGCCTGCCGGTTCCCATCGTGATCTGTTGCCACACCGGATCGCCGGACGTGTCGTTACTGGTCGAATTGCTGGCACATGCATCGTCGCTTCCCGTCGTCGAAGCGCAGGAACGTTCGATGGCGGCGCCAGGCGTGGTTCACGTCGCGCCCACCGGCTACCATCTGCTGGTCGAAGCGGACCTGCACTTTTCTCTCAGCGTCGATCCGAAGGTCACCTATGCGCGACCATCGATCGACGTCTTGTTCGAAGCGGCCGCAGACGCATGGCGCGAGACGCTGATCGCCGCGTTGATGACCGGCGCGAATTCCGACGGCGCAAATGGGTTGCTCGCGGTTCGCCGAGCGGGCGGTTACGCGATCGTACAAGACCCGGACGAGGCGGAATCGGATGTCATGCCAAGAGCGGGGTTGGCAGTAGCGGGCGCGGACGCTTGCTTGCCACTCGATGAAATTGCCACGAGATTGAACGCACTGTGCCTGCCATGACTTCGAACCGTCCCAAGATCCTCGTCGTCGACGATACGCCTGCGAATCTGGTGGCAATGCGTCGCCTGCTTGCGCGGGCGGATGCCGATATCTTCGAAGCCGCCAGCGGCAACGAAGCGCTGGCGCTGTGCCTCGATCACCAGTTCGCGCTGGTGCTGCTCGACGTCAACATGCCTGAGATGGACGGCTTCGAGGTGGCGAAGCTGATTTCCGAAAGCGATCATCTGAGCGAGACGCCCATCATCTTCGTCACGGCCGCCTACGCGGATGACGTCAACCGTATCAAGGGCTATACGTCGGGCGCGGTCGATTACATCGCCAAGCCAATCAACGACGTGATCCTGCAGTCGAAGGTCCGGGTTTTCCTGGAGCTGTACCGGGCGCGCGCCCTGCTTCAACAGGCGCTCGACGAACTGTCGCTGCGCAACGAGCAGCTCAGTGCCGAGGTTGCCGAACGTACGCGTATGGAAGAGCTGGTTCGCCATCAGGCCACGCACGACGCGCTCACGGGCATACCCAACCGCGTGCTGTTCCGCGATCGCCTGGAAGCGGCTATCGCCCTTGCCGAGGAACGGGATGCGCCGTTCGCCCTAGCCTATATCGACATCGACGGTTTCAAGGGCGTCAACGACAACGAAGGCCATGCTGCCGGCGACGCGCTGCTCAAGGTGATCGCTGCGCGTATCGGCGGCCGCACGCGGGCGTCCGACACCGTGGCCCGGCTGGGCGGCGACGAGTTCGCCGTGCTGCTGCACGACGCCCCGGACGCCTCGACTGCCCTTGCCCGCTGCCAGACGCTCTGCGACGTGATCGCGCAGCCGTACACGCTGGATGTGGGCGACCGCCGTGTGCCTGCGCAGGTCGGCGCAAGCATCGGTGTGACGCTCTATCGTGCCGGTGCCGCCTACGACGATATCGTCGCCGCGGCCGACGAAGCGATGTACACCGCCAAGCGCAGCGGAAAGAACCGCTGCGTGCTCGGCTGACGGCGGCGTCGATCAGACGCTTGCCAGGAAGGCGTCCAGTACCGGACCGCGATAGCGCTGCCGGTGCAGAAGTACCGAAAGGGTCCGTTTGAGGTCGAGGAACGGCGTCGGCAGCACCGCGATTCGCCCTGCCTGCACCGCGTCGCCGACGGCGACTTCGGGCACGCAGGCAATGCCCAGACCTGCGATCACCGCCTGCTTGATCGCTTCGGACTGATCCAGTTCGAGCACCGTGCGCCCTTCGGGCAACGCCGCGAGCGCCCGCTCGCTCAGGGCGCGCGTTGCCGAACCGCGCTCGCGCAAGACCCAGTGCTGACCGGCGAAGTCCTCTCGCCGCAGACGTTTCTTGGCCGTGAGCGGGTGGCCCGGCCGTGCGCACACCACCAGCCTATCCTCGCGCCAGGGCCTCACCTCCAGCGAAGGATGCGTCACGGGGCCCTCGACGCAACCCACGTCGAAGTCGTGATCGAGCACGCCCTGCGCAATCCTCGCCGTGTTCGCCACGCCCAGCCGCAGCGAGACAGCGGGATGCGCCGAAGCGAACGGCCCCAACAGGTCGCCGACGAGGTAATTGCCGATCGTGTTGCTGGCGCCCACCCCGATCTCGCCACTCAGTTCCGCCGCGGTGCCGCGCGCGCGCCGGCCGAATTCCGCCTGCCGTTCCAGCAGCTCCCGCGCCAGAGGCAGCAGGTCGCGTCCGCGATCGTTGAGCCGGAGGCGTCCGCGCTCACGGGCGAACAGGGGAAAGCCGATCTGCCGTTCGAGTTCGGCCAGCGCCATGCTGGCGGCCGGTTGACTGAGGAAAAGCCGTTCGCTCGCGGCTCGCACGCTGCCGGTGGTCGCGATAGCGACAAAGACCTCGAGCTGTCGGGGACTGGGCGATTGCATAACCAATGCTTATGGGATGGATAAAGTATTTTCAATATACTTTAAGCCACCCCAGCGTCGACAATGCGTCCACTTCTTCAAGGATCGCCGCCGTGTCCGCCGCTTCCCTCCCCGTTGCCTCGCCTTCCCGCCTTCCGGGCATCCTGCTTGCCTTTGCTGTCGCTGCCGTAGCCTACGGGCTCGGCCGCATGCTGCCGCTGGTCGGCGGCGCGGTCTTCGGCATCGTGCTCGGCATCGTGGTGCGCCAGGTCGTACCGCTCGATGCTCGCTTCCAGTCGGGCATTCGCTTCGCCTCCAAGCAGGTGCTGCAGTGGTCGATCATCGCGCTGGGGTTCGGCCTGAGCATCACGCAGGTGGCGCGCACGGGACTCGAGTCCCTCTCGGTCACGCTCGCTACGGTGACGGCCGCCGGCCTGGCGGCCTGGGGTCTGGGCCGACTGCTGCGCGTGCATGACGCACTGAAACTGCTGATTGGCATCGGCACGGCGATTTGCGGTGGCTCGGCCATCGCCGCTGTCGTACCCATCCTCAAGCCCGACGAGCACGACACGGCCTTCGCCATATCCACGATTTTCCTGTTCAACCTCGTGGCCGTGCTGACCTTTCCCGCGCTGGGGCACTGGATGGGCCTTTCCGATCTCGGCTTCGGCTTGTGGGCTGGCACGGCCATCAACGATACGTCCTCCGTGGTGGCTGCCGGCTACGCCTATAGCCACGCCGCGGGCGACTACGCCACGATCGTGAAACTCACCCGCGCCACGCTGATCATTCCCATCTGTCTCGTGATCGCGCTCGTCGTGGCGTGGAAGCACAAGCGCAGCGGCGCCACGGATTTCAGCCTGGCACGCATCTTTCCGTGGTTCATCCTGTGGTTTCTGGTGGCCTCGGCCATCCGCACAGCCGGCGTGATTCCTGCCGCGGCCTTGCCCGTGATCCACTTCGTTGCCGAGTGCCTGATCATCGTGGCGCTGACCGCCATCGGTCTGTCTGCCGACCTGCGCCGCATGGCATCCACCGGTCCGCGACCGATCCTGCTTGGGCTGGGCGTATGGGCTGCGGTGGCGCTTACCAGCCTGCTGGTACAGCACCTGATCGGGCGCTGGTGAGGTTCGCCTCGATCAGCGCAAGCAGGCGCAGGTTCAGTGCATGCTGCTGCGCCTGCCAGGTCGCAAGCAGCGCAGCATCGGGTTCCACCTGACCATCCATCGCACTCAATCGGCGTTTCCACCAGGTGCGATAGCGGTAGCGGGAGATGTCACCGGTCACGTCGCTGCCAACGATACGACCACGCAGCGATGTGACGATCGCGGCACCGCCGGCCTCGCTCAGGGTGCCCTGGTCCCAGTTCGTCATCGCCACGTCGGGCGCGTAGGCGTCCTTGTCGATCGACAGGTACACCGGGCGGGATCCGCCCCCCTGCTCGCTCACGAAAGCATCGACCATGGCATCGGCCGACGGAAATGTACGGAACGCCGCGCCGAGACCGAGGCGCTGTGCCCAGCCGACATCCACACCATTGGACCAGTAGGTGAGCTTGCCGGCGCGCAGCGGACCGAGGTAGTTCTCCCACGCGTGGCCGCGGCCGATGTCGCCCGAGGTGATACCGATGACGTGCACGTGCGCTACCTGCGGCAGCATCGCCACGCGACGGACCCACGAACCGCAATGCACGCCGAAGGGAAAGCGCATGTTGTCGGGATGATTGTCGAGCACCACCACCTCGAAGCGCTCGCCGAGGTCCACGCGCTCGACAAGCGGCCAGGTGAGATGGTGGAAATCGCCACTGCCAAGGAACACCGTGCCATGCTTGCGCGGCAGCGTCTCGTCAAGCATCCGTTGAAAGCGACGCATGCGACCGAGCGAACAACCGAAGCGGATCGACTCCTCCCACTCGCGCAGCACGAGTACCGTGGCGTGAGTCAGACGTCCGACCGAACCGTCGAGATCAAGAACGACTGGCGACCGCATCCGGCGTTCCCCATTGGCTGTCAGATTCAAAATGATGCGCGAAGCGCCTGAGCACCGCGCGAAGCAGCGGATGGCGCACGAACACCGCGTGTCGCGTCAGGTGGAACTTGGCACCGAGCGAGGCCTTGACCTCCGGATCGGTCCATCCCGCGACATAGAACTGCAGCCCGCGTTCCAGGGCGTATTCCAGATTGACGAACCAACTCACGAAGTAGAGATCGAGTTCCCGCGCCATCGGGTAGGCAAACCCGACGTACTTGTCGAGCAGGTTCCCGCCATGCTCGTAGCAGAGGTTCCAGCCGATCAGTGTGCCTTCCGCTCGGTAGCTGAACACGATGCCGCCGGGTTGCCGCAACACGGCCGCGAAGAACTCGCGCGTGGGCTTGTCGAACTGCATCTCGCCCTGTGCGTGAACGTTCTCGAACAGTGCGTAATACGCATCGACGACGGCATCGCTGGCGAAAGTCGCCCCCGTCTCCAGGCGGTGGATATCGAGGCGTTCGCGCGAACGCAGCTTGCGCCGGAGGTTCTTCCGCCGCGACGCGGACAGCCGTGAAAGATAGTCGTCGATCGACATGAAGTCGATCGGCACATAGGCCAATGCCTGTCCCTCGACGATGAGATAGCCGGCATCACGCGCGGCATCGAGAAAGCGCGCTGTCCACGACCGATCGGCCTGCGTGGTGAGCGGCGAATCCAGTGCGAGATCCTTCACGATCAGCAACGGATACTCGCGACCGAACGTGCGCGCCCACGCCGTGGGCACGGTCGTCGGATCGCTCGACGCCGAGAACAGCGCATATTCCGAGATGGTCGTACCGGCGAAGCAGGTTCGCGGCGTAAGCAGGCGACGAAGCCAACGCTGCAGCGGCAGCGACGCGACGCGCTTGCGCAGGTCGGCGTCGGCGGTGGTCAAAAGATCGAACGGCGCCACGAAAAGTGGCGCGCCATCCGCCGCACGAACGGGGACGAAGTCGTGCGGCGGATGGCGCTCGAACTGCTCGAGCAGCGCGTCAGGCTCGAGCTGGTTTACGAAGGCCACCGAGGGCTGCCGGAGATCAGCCGCGCTTGGCCAGCGTGATGAGCTGGTCGAGCAACGCGATGGCGAGGTCGATTTCCTCGTGACTGATGTCGAGCGACGGGGCGAACGTGATCACGTTCTTGTACCAGCCGCCCACGTCGAGCACGAGACCGATCTTCTTTCCTTCGTGTACCAGGCCGCCGGCCAGACCGATGTCGACCATGCGGTCGAGCAGCGCCTTGTTCGGCGTAAAGCCATCGTCGGTGCAGATTTCGGCACGCAGGGCGAGGCCCAGGCCGTCCACGTCACCGATTTCCTTGTGGCGCTTCTGCAGGTCGCGCAGGCCGTCCAGGAAGTGCTTGCCCTTCTCCGCCACCTTGGTGCCGTAGTCGAGCTCGTAGCCCATCTTGATCACTTCCAGGCCCAGCGCCGTACCGAGCGGGTTGGAATTGAACGTGGAATGCGTGGAGCCGGGCGGGAACACCGTCGGGTTGATGAGCTCTTCGCGGGCCCAGATGCCGGACAATGGATTGAGGCCGTTGGTCAGCGCCTTGCCGAAGACGAGCACGTCCGGCTGCACGCCGAAATGCTCGATCGACCAGAGCTTGCCCGTGCGCCAGAAGCCCATCTGGATTTCGTCGACAACCATCAGGATGCCGTACTTGTCGAGCACCTTCTTCAAGTCGATGAAGAAGTTCTTCGGCGGTACGACGTAGCCACCCGTGCCCTGGATGGGCTCCACGTAGAAGGCCGCGTATTCCGCCTCGTTGACCTTGGGGTCCCACACGCCGTTGTATTCGGTTTCGAACAGACGCTCGAACTGGCGCACGCAGGCGTCCGAGTATTCCTCGGGCGTCATGCCCTTCGGGCGACGGAACGGATACGGGAACGGGATGAACATCGCGCGCTCACCGAAGTGGCCGAAACGGCGACGGTAGCGGTAGCTGGACGTGATGGCCGAAGCGCCGAGCGTGCGCCCGTGATAGCCGCCCTCGAACGCGAACATGAGGCTCTTGCCGCCGCGCGCGTTGCGCACGAGCTTCAGGGAGTCCTCGACCGCCTGAGCGCCGCCGACGTTGAAATGCACGCGACCGTCCAGACCGAACTTCTGCTTGGCATCCACGGCGATCGTCTTCGCGAGTTCGATCTTGCCCTGGTGCAGGTACTGGCTGGCTACCTGCGGCAGCAGGTCGATCTGCGCCTTGAGCGTGTCGTTGAGGCGCTTGTTGCCGTAGCCGAAGTTGACGGCCGAGTACCACATCTGCAGATCGAGGAACGGTATGTTTTCGCTGTCGTAGATGTAGCTGCCTTCCGCGTGACGGAAGATCTTCGGCGGGTCCACGTAATGCACCGTGTCACCGAAGGAGCAGTACTTCGCCTCGTCGGCGAGCAGGGTCGCGTCGTCGATGACGAGCTGCGGATTCTTGGCGAGGATGTTCATGCGAGGGTTTCCTGGTGAATCGGCGCGGGAACAGGCAGGACGGTGCGCGGCGGGAGCCGGCCGTCGAGAAGGTCGGGAAGCAGGGCCAGGGCTTCGTCGAAGCTGGCGATCGGCGCGTACGGAATACCGGCGGCGCGGCAATGTTCGATAAGGCGGTTCTTGGCGAAGACGAAGTCCACGCGGTCGGCGGCGCAGAAGTCCGAGGCACCGTCGCCGATCAGCAGCGTCTTGCCACCGCGCTGGCGTGCAGCGTCCACACGCGCGCACTTGCAGGTACCGCTGCGGCAACCGGGCACCGAGAACGGCGAGGTCAGTTCCCAGCGGCGGGCAGCGGACTGGCGCAGGTGATTTGCCGATGCCGGCAAGCCGTCGATACCGTGATTGGCGAGGATCGCGTGGATGGCGTGATCGAGTCCGTCGCTCACGATTTCCATCGGGATGGCATGCTCGATGGTGGCGCGCACGAACGCAGCAAAGCCGTGGTCGATGCGCAGCCCGCCCAGGTGTTCCTGGAGTTCGTCGTGGCTCATGTCGAGCAGCGCCACCTGTCCCGCCATGCACACGGCAGAACCGATGAGGCCCGCACGCCAGTCGCGTTCGAGCACCTCCCAGCCGGGACGGCCGAAGCGATCGAGCAAGGAGTCGATCACGTCCTCCACGGCGATCGTGCCGTCGAAGTCGCAGAGAATGTTCCAGGAGGGAGAGCTGAGCACGAGGGATGCGCCATTGGCCATTTCGATGCGGAGGCTAAAGGGGTATCCTTTCCGAGCCCTTTCCCACGCAGAAAGCCATTCGTAAGGCGCTTGTGCCACCGTTTGGCTGATGATCCGCACCGGCTCTCCGCGCATGCGTCTTACTCGCGTCTCCCTCGTTCTCCCGCTGCTGCTCCTGACGATTACCGCTGCGCGGGCGGCTGACGACAGTGCGCCAAGCTATGCTTTTGGCGCCGGTGTCCAGCGCATGCCGTCCTGGATGGGCGCCAAAGACCAGCGCAACCAGGCGATCCCGTACGTGGATATCGAGCTTCCCGGCATCGGGGAGCTTTCCACCGCGGACGGGCTGACCCTCGATCTCATCGACGGGGAGCACTGGCACGGCGGAATCTATGGCAATTGGCTCTGGGGCCGCACACACAACGACCTCGGCACGCTGGGCGGCAAGGTGGCCTCGCTGTCGCCGCGCTTCCAGGGTGGCGGCTATCTCGAATATGCCTTCGACAAGCGCTTCAGCGTCGGCGGCCACCTGGCCCACGACACCGACGGCGCGGGCGCATACGCCGCGCTGTACGCCGATTACACGCTGCCGAACATCTGGTACATCGAGCATTCGCTTGAAGTGCAGGTGGAGGGCATGAACGGCCCGGCCATGCGCCGCTTTTTCGGCGTCACGCCCACCGAGGCCGCCACCCTCGGCACGTCGTCATGGCTTCCGGGAGCGGGCTGGCAGGCGGCGCACATCGAATACGACGCCTTCGTACCCACGTCGCAACACACGGGCTTTGCCCTGTCGGTCTCCTATGGAAAGCTGTTCGGCAATGCGTCCGACAGCCCGCTCGTGCGCCACTTCGGCTCGACGCGCCAGGTCACCGAGACGCTGGCGTTCGTCTACCACTTCTAGTCGAAACGCTCGCGCCTGCCGCTCAGCGGTCGTCGCGCGTCCAGATGAGTCCGTCGGCTTCACGCACGGGAAAGGTCGTCACTGGCTCGTAGGCCGGCGGGCAGGTCACCGCGCCGGTACGCAAATCGAAACGCGCGCCGTGACGCACGCATTCCACCTCGAAGCCCTCGACCGGACCGCCAGCCAGTTCGCCGCCGTCGTGCGTGCAGACGTCCTCGATGGCGTAGAGGTCGCCGTCGATGTTGTAGACGGCAATGGCCGTATCGCCATCCCAGACCACGCGAAATTCGCCCGGAAGCAGCTCACCACGTGTACCGACACGCACCCAGCCGTTCATGCCAGCGCCTTCGTGAGGTATTCGAAACGGAGATCGTCGCGCTGCGGCAGGCCGAAATGGTCGTCATCGTACGGGAACGGCTTGGTGATGCCCGTGCGGGCATAACCGCGGCGTTCGTACCAGGCGATCAATTCGGCACGGATGTCGATCACGGTCATTTCCACGCGACCGCATCGCCATTCGTCCCGCGCGATGCGTTCCACCTCCGCCAGCACGAGGCGGCCGATGCCCGAGCCCTGCAGGGGCGGATGCACAGAGAACATGCCGAAATAACACGCACTGCCCTGCTTCTCGATGTAGCACGACGCGACCACGGTGCCGTTCCGTTCAAGGAGCAAGAAGCGCGCGTTCGCCTTCGCCATCAGCTCCTCGATTTCCGCAGCGTCGGTGCGGAAATCGAGGAG
>Ga0209437_100786_pt1 | contig 14851 bp, 17 predicted proteins | sample AraplaL_Cvi_mTSA_FD_184266 | JGI IMG/M metagenome (GOLD analysis project Ga0209437, IMG submission 184266) | Arabidopsis root microbial communities from the University of North Carolina, USA - plate scrape CL_Cvi_mTSA (SPAdes) (version 2) | ecosystem: Host-associated > Plants > Roots > Endosphere...
CCGCCGAGTCAAGGTTGCCCACCACCCCGTCTCTTCGGTGACCGGGGGGCACACCACCGACCCGAGCCACCAGACCGAGGACCACCGCAGCTACGCCAGCCGGTCTCCGGAAGGCTTGCAAGCGTGGGCGCAGTCGGCCGGCCCGCACGTGCTCCGGTTCGTGCAAACGCAGTTGAACCGCACGCAACCGTATCTGGGCTTGCCCGCCTGCGAGCGGATCCAGCGCCTGGCTGGAAAGCACGGCACCGCCCTGGTGGACCGTGCCTGTGGCGACGCCATCGCCATGCAGTCGGTGAAAGCCACCACGGTGGAGCGCTTGGTGGCACACGCAGCCAAAGCCTGGCGCGCTCCGTCCCAGGGTCATGCACCCGAGCGGCAACGAGGGTCCCGAGCGTCCCACCGCGCGGCGCGGGGCCCGCGCGACGGGTCGGCATCGCCCGCTGCTGCGCCAGCGGAGAAACCCGCGCACATCCGCGGTGCGGCCGCCATCGTCGGCGCCAAGGGGGTGAGCCATGCTCGCTAATGCCGTGGCGGCCCTGCGCGCCGCCAATCTCGGTCCCATGGCCGAAGCGCTGCAAACCTGGGTGGCCGATGCTCAAAACCGGCGCAAGTCCCACACCGAATGCGTGACGGTGCTGGCGGAAGCCCTGTTGCAGCATCGGTTGGCCAGCCGGTGTCGGAGCTTCCAGCGCCGGGCGGTGCTGCCGGCGTCGGTGGCGTTGGCCGATGTGCACACCGGCGATGCCCGAGGGTTGCCTGCGGAGCTGTTGGGTAACCTTGGCTCTTGTGATTGGGTGCGAGCGGGCCATACGGTGGTGATCACCGGGCCCACTCACGTGGGCAAGAGTTTTCTGGCGACAGCACTGGCTCAGGAGGCGGTGGTCCAGCGATTGACCACCGAGTATGTCCGAGTGCCCGACTGGCTAGCTGAGTGCGCCGATGCCACCACTAGCCGGGCGTTGAACGACCGCATCGACGCGTTGGTCAAGCCCGCCCTGCTGGTGCTGGAGGACTTCGCCACCGAGCAGGCCACGCTGGAGGAAAGCTACTGGTTGCGCCGCTTGCTGGACCGGCGGCAACGCACTCCGGGCAAGGGCACCCTCGTGGTCTCCCCCGTACCGATTGAAGCGTGGGACAGCCAGTTCGCCTGCCCATTGGCGGCCGATGCGTTGGTGAGCCGATGCAGCCGGGCGATGGCGGTGATTCGACTCTCTGGGTAGTGCCATCGGGCATCGGCAGCTAACCGTCATTACATCGCCCCCCAACCGGGTCTCTCAATCGCCATTTCATTGCAAGCTCTGTGGGCCTTAGCAACACGCCGACACCGGAGCGGTTCTAACCTTGTGCGGCCGACCTTCGGTCGCGGACTCCGGGTCGAGTGCGTGGGTACGTCGGGCTTTCCTCCTGGAACGCACGCATGCGTTCCAGGAGCGACACACCAGGCCTCGTGGCGGGCCTGCCGAGCCGCGCTACATCAATGGGTATTTTTCCGATCGGCGGACCGCTATGAGGTCACCAGGCGGGGGCTCAACCGACCCGTTCTGAAGTTCTGTTTCGAGTGCATCCTTCCACTTACGATAAGACCAGAGCCAATCAAATCTCGCGTGTGATGGCGCTACAAGGCCGTCTTCAGGGGAGGATGCCAAAATAAAGCTCAGACCACAGTCCAACCCCCGAAATGGCCACCGCAACGGCCGCAAGGAGCAGGGTGACGTAATAGTCAGCGGAACCGGGGGCTGGCGCTGACGTCGGTCGTGTTGGGCCATGATTGGCCCAGGCCGGTCGATGGCGTCGCGCCGGCATGGGCTGTGTTGGCCACGAGTGCAATGAACGCGGCGGAAACAAAAGCAAAAGAACGAGCATTCGGACGCATGATGGATTCTCCTGGGATGGTGTCCGAAGAGTATCGATGGATGCGTGCCGTCCTGCTTCGCCGCGGCAACTCGCGTTGCTTGCATCGCCCAGCAATGCCTTCATAAACCTGAAAAGGACCTTCTACGTACGATGCGGTTACGAGTCGGAAGGCGTCCCGGTCAGCCGAACGAAGGCATGAAGGCATATCGCTCATTGCTGGGGGAATGAGCGCTCTGGAGGGAGCGCCTGAGTAGGCTCAGCCGCTCTGCATCCGCCGCCTTGAGCTGCTCGCAGAAAATCGCGACGCGCTTTGCATTGAAAGAGACCATGACGGTGTGTTGAACTTGGCTCCTACTAACGGATGCGACAGGTGGTCAGTGCGTCGTGCGTCAAACCGATGCTATGTCGGCTTCAGCGCGATCGTGCTGATGACATCGTCAGGGCCGGGCTTTGGAGCCGATAACGTGCGCCCATCCGGCGCGTATGTTGCCGAGATCAACACGGCGCTGACAAAGGCGGATATCAACACGCTGCGGCGTTTAGCCCAGCATGGTGACGCCATCGAACGCACCCTTGCCCCGATGGCGATCGAGCGCATCCGCTTCGACCTGGATGCCTCCAACGCCCATGCGCGTGCCTGCGAGCAAGCACTTCATGACAGCGAGCCCGAGTTGGCGTTCTACTGCGCTCGGTTCGTGCCGAGCAACGCAAGGCTGGCAGGCGAATCCACGGCCGCGGCGCGCCAAGAGTTGGCCATTGTTCAACGCTATCAGGGGCAGTTGCCCGCGCGCCTGCTGGCAAATTTCGATGCCAGGCAAGCGCCGGCCCTCGCCTCGCTGCCCGAAACGGTGGTCACGTCGACCCAACAGTCGCGGGCCTTACCCATCCACACCGACGCCTCGCGCGCCTACACGACCGATGTCACAGTCAATGGAAAATCGGTAACCCTCAAAGTGGACACTGGTGCGCCCACCATCCTGGGCGCAACCACGGCAGCACGGTTGGGGGTCCGTATCGTTCTGGCCAAAGACGGCAGTATCCGCGGTGCCATGGGGCACGAATCGATCAAGCAACTGGGTGTTCTCGATTCCCTTTCGCTCGGCGGAACGACCATTCAGCACCTTCCCGTCGCCGTGATCCCCGAAGAGCACAATGCGCTCGGCATGGATGCGCTCAGACTTCTTGGCACGTTTGAACTCACCTCCGACCGGCTGATCGTTTACGGTCGAGGGTCCCTACCGCCCAGTTGCGTCCAACCCATCCGCCTAAGCTCCACATTTGCGGGATCGACGCCTGCCGTGGTGCTCGATCTGATGGTGGATGGCACGCCTCACCCGGCGTTGATGGACACGGGAAGCGACTTCTATATCACCGGAATCGACCACGCTAACTTGCCGGAGCCACCAACCCGTGGCCTGGCCATCAAGGATGTGAACGCGAGTGGGAGCCAGGCCGGCTATTCGCGCAAAACGGCGACCGTCCAACTCGGCGACAACAAGCTTCACCTCACCTTCCCGGAACTCAGCGGCGTCACTGCGCCATACGACTTCATCCTCGGAAATGCTTCCCTGCGAGACTTCCGCTTCTTCGTCGATTTCAATCGCCGCACCGGCTGCGTGTTGTCCAAAGACCAGCGCGCCCCCGACATTCACTGATCAAGTCCAACGACTTCACCCTGGCGCCCTCCATGCACGTCGATAACGCCTCCAAAACCGTATTCTTCCACAACCCCAAGACCGGAGGCCGTTCCATCGTCGTCGGATTCGATCTGCCGGATGACACCCGACTGAAACTGGTGCACTTTGGTCCGCGCGAGGCCAGACGCTGCATCTTTCAGGACTCATGGGATGAGTTCTTCACCTTCTGCTTTGTCCGAAACCCTTGGGACCGCCTCGTCTCGCTGTATGAGTATCACCGCAGCGTGCAGTACGGCATCTTTCAGAAGATGAACGTCTCGCACACCCTCGCTCGCCAGTACGACTTTGACGAGTGGATCGCGATCAACCAGGCCAAATTGCGGCAATCCAACTGGTTTGGCTTGCCGCAAGCACACTGGATGGACGACGTTACCAAGGTTTTCCGGTTCGAGGCCTTTCCGGAGGCGTTTGAGGAGATTGCCGATCGCATGAAGAGGAACGTTCCGGTGCCGCACCTCAATCGATCACATCGCAAGCCATACCAGGATTACTATAAAGACCCGGAAAGCATCGAGGTGGTGCGGCGCATCGATCACCACGTGATCGATCGCTTCGGTTATGAGTTCTAGCGTGAGCGCCAGGCTTTGAGGCCAGGCCAGAAGGGGCTGCCATACGCTTCGACACGCGGCGGCTCGTCGAACCACGGCGTGATGCGCTGCAATGCCCTTTGCCGGTAAGGCCCTGCGCCCAGCCTACGCTCCAGGCCCCCAAGAAGATCGGCATAAGGCCTGCTCTCGTGAACGATCCCATTCACCCGTCGACGATACATGAGTGGATGAGGCGCCGACCCGATCGGTACATGGTCGCTGCTGAGGGCCGGCGATTCGATGGCGGCCAGAATGTCCTCAAGCTCGAACCCGGCGCCGCCCAAGTCCAGCACATATTGCCGCGAAAGCCGCAGGACTGCGTCGGCTTTTGCGACCAGCTGGGACCATAGTGTCCACAAGGGCTCCGGATCGCCCTCGCGGGCAAGGAGTTGCGAGCGAGCCAATGGTCTTCGCCAGCGCACCATTAAATACATGACCGCCGCACTCAACGCCAAGGATTGCGTCCGGCGCAGCACAAGGGCTGCCACAATCGTTCGGGCAAGCCGCCCGTTACCGTCCTTCAACGGGTGGAGGCTGGTCCATTGCAAATGAAGCATGCAGAGCCATCGCGCATCTGTATCTTGTTCGCCGTTGAAGCATTGCATGAAGTCTTCCGCGAGGCGTTCGTAGTGACTAGGCTCCGGGCAGATCCACGAGGATTCATGGAGTGAATGTCCCGATCCGATCCAGACCAATCCGTGCCTCGGCAACGTGGCCGACAAACCTAGCTTCGCTGGCGCCTGCTGCAGGACGTCTGCATCGAGTCCCTTCGCGAGCCATTCCACGGCGTCGAGAACCCGTTGCCCTGTATCCCGCAGCGATGACAGTCGCCGCGGCCGACAGTACCACGCCACCTCCGCGTCATCGCGGGGCCGCGGAAAGCGCTCAGCGGCTGAAGCGAAAAGCAGGCCCCGCGAAAGCGAGCGCGCAACGGGCTGGGCCAGCGAGATATCCGTTCGGATGGCTCCCAGCAGCGGCACACCGGACGCCCAGTCCGCCAGTGCAGCGGGCACAAAATAACGTTGAACGCCCCGGCCTATCGACAGATCCACGAAGTAGCCAGGTGCCATCATGCGCCATCGATCAGCGATCGTACCAACCGGCGCTCCCGACTCTCCCACTCCGGCATCGGCCGTCGGGCGAGCACTTCGCTGCGGATGGCGAATGGCAAGCGGCTGTCGCCGTGCAGCACGTATGCCGGCGATATTTCATCGCCCAGGAACGCTACTCGTTCGACACGTGTAGTCGCCGCAAGGGAAATCAGATGTGCGGCGGCCTTGGGTGGGAGCTGGGCGAGCGTTGCTTCTGACGCGCTCACCGCAACGATGAACTTGCTGGACCGCCCTTGCTCCAGGCCGTTGGCACATTCCAACAGGGTCAGGGCAATTAGATCGGCAACCCCTACCGAGGGCGCCTCGTTCATGTCGGCGACCTCCAGTTTCCCTGTCTTCCATGCGGCGAGTAATGTCGTACCGCGACGTGCCACCGAAAACAGAGAAATCCAACGGAAGGTCTCCGGCGTCACCATGCTCCTGAGGCGCGCTTCCACGTCGTTCGTGCAGGCTTGCCACTTGAAGTACCTCGTTCCCAGGACACTGTGGAACAATCCGGCATCCTGGATCGCAGCCGAGCACTCCCAGCGAGCCAGGAGTGCACGTGTGCCAAGGAGGTGATCGTAAAGCGTCCGACCGCTGTGCCGCTGCCGGTGGGCCCCAATGTCACGCAGAAACGCAAGCTTGTCGGGCTCGATTCCCGTCACGCTTACGCCTCGGAGAACATCGTGCCGCTGCCGCCACCGTCATCGCTGCCGGAGTCGTCGCCGTCCCCGTCGTCACTATCGCTATCGCTATCGCTATCGTTGTCTTCGCCATCGGAATCACCCGATTGATCGGACCCCGTATCGACGGAACCTGGTGCCTCGGTCGCAGTACCCAACTCCGTGCCGTTCGGGGTAACGACCATCACACCGTAGTGCAGCCCCTGCGCTTCGATCTCCGACTTGGGGAGGACCTGGTTCGTATCCGTGAGATACCACACGTCTGATGGGTCGGGAAGCGAAGGCCAGTTCACCGTCACCAGATTGTTTGAGAACTCGGCGACGGACTCCTCGTCACTCGAGATGATCAGACCGGTAATATCGGCGGCGACGGCTACTAGGGTTGCCACCGCGACGACTTCCGGCGCTGCGGCAAACACGGCGATCGTAGCGACCACGCCGGCAACGTTGCCCACGAGGTTCAGCACGTCACCCGGATTGATGCTCTTGCCATCTTGCAGGTCCGCGCTGATCTTCAGTACGGTGGTCGTGCCCGCAAACAGGTTGGTCTGGATGGCAATGGGCTGGAGGAAGGGCACCGCGTTCGTCACTGTGGCAACGATCTGCGCATCCTGGTTGACCAGATTGAACCCCTGATTGTTGTTCTTCGTGGCATCGACCAATTGATTCGCGAGCGAATTCGTGGCGTCGGCCTGGCCCACTTTGTCAATCGCCGAGAAGACTACTTCGATCTTGGACGGCATGCGCTTTCTTCCCTTATTTGAAATTGATCAGGTATAGCAGGCAGGCCCCAGACGCCACGGTGAGTATCTGACTAAAAATCAGCATCCAACCTTCTGCTTTCTTTTCCGCGATCAGCCGCTTGCAAATGTAGGTCACACCCGATTCCTGGCCCCAAGTTTTCCGATACTTAAGCACAATGGACCAGCTCACGAACCCGGTGATTCCGATGATCAGACCCAACACCGTCGTCAACTTCATGATGGATCGTCAATCCGAAATTTATACATCAGGGTGGTTCGAAGCATTGGGCAGTCGCGACTCGGTGGACGCGCCACGTGCGCGATCGTTCCATTAAACAAAACCATTCGTCCTGGTACAGGCGCGACAGCGATGACTTCGCCGCTCGGAAGGTAGAACATGGTTTCCCCGGCCCATGCGTCGGCCCAGAATGCGTTAGCGTAGATCACCGCGGTGATGTCTCTGGTGCTCACCGAATCGGCATGAATCTTTCCCTCCAGACCATAGGTCAAACCATTGGCGTAAGCACGCAGGAGTCGAGCGCCTCCGCCGCTGGCTTCATTAACCGCGGCCCACAGACTGTCCACCTGAGGAAAGTTCCCGAGCGGATATTTGTCCTTCTTCTCCTCGGATCGACCCTCTAATTCGATGAAATGACGATGCCAAAAGGGGAATCGGTCGGTCTTGCCGTTGGACTTCCAGCCGAACGACCAAACCTGACCTTTGAATAGCGCCTGAAACGCATCGGATGACACGTCCACGAAATCATCGATCACAAAGGGACGATCGAACCGGGCTTCATGCGACATGCTTCTTTTTCTTCCGCAGGCGCCACACCTTTGAAACGACTTTGGGGTGGTCGACCAGACGAATCTGGAGATAAAGCTTCTGATGCTTTGGCGCCAGAAGCGTGGCCCGCGTGCAAAACGATGTCCGAGGATTGGAGTAGAAAAAGTCCGAGTAAACCGGCTTGGACATGTCCTTGTTTTTCGATACCACCATCTGAAATGGGATGGGAATGGTCGATTGGCCCGACTGAGCCACCCGCATCGACACCAGCATTCGATCCTGCATTCGTTTGAAGCGAAGGTTTGCGTGATAACGCCCTACCTTTTTCGCCGTAACTGGCGCCGCCATAGCTTTCCAAGGCGGAAAGACCTCCATCAGCGCAGCACCCGCAGTCACACCCAACATCGATTTCGTGAAGTTGCGACGATCCATTCACTCCCCCTCGTTCCACTGATTGAGTAAGCATTTCCAGAGCGTGCGTGGGCCAAGCATGAACTCACGCCCGATCTGTGTGGGCGCTGCAGGATTACCGAGATATCAGTGGCATTTGAATCTGTCAACAACAACATTTTGCGCGTAAAAAACAACGATTCTTGCCATAAATTACGATCTCCGGATGCATCTACCTGCATGCGGGCATCGCTCGCTCTCAACCCGATCTCAACTATCAGGCCGGATACTTCCCACCTCCTGTTGATCTTCATCCGTGGACCACGGTTCCCCTGCCCACCCTGCTGTCATTGCGGAGGGACTTCAGTTCCCACGTGGCTCCACCTTTGACGAGCCCGCCTTGCTGGTGCTGGAGGACTTCGCCACCGAGCAAACCCCCTTGGAGGAGAGCTACTGGTTGCGCCGCTTGCTGGACCGGCGGCAATGCACACCGGGCAAAGCCGCCCTCGTGGTCTCCCCGGTGCCGATCGAAGCGTGGGACAGCCAGTTCGCCTGCCCGCTGGCGGCCGATGCGCTGGTGAGCCGATGCAGCCGAGCGATGGCGGTCATTCGACTTCAGGAATAGAAAAGCCCGTCAGCAAGATCTGCCGCCGTCCAGCAGCACCGGATGGCGCCTTCGCTTGGTGCTGCCAAGACACCAACGTGTGGGCGTGGACGCCCGTACAATCGATGAAAACACTCAGCACACAGATCCCTTGACAGGTCGATAGATCGTCCTAGATTGAAAGCCTCTTCCGTACATCGCATCCCTGATGGGAGGTCGTCGTGACCTTACTTTTTAACCTAGTGCTTGCGCTCGTCGCCGCGATCCTCTTCGCCTGGATGGCTGACGGCATCGTCGGCCTGCTCGCTGGTTACCGGAAGCCTTGGGGCTGGATCGATCGCGCTATCCATCGCAGCCACCGGGATTGATGGGGACTCTGCAGCCGTTCCGCTCGCGACGTCTGTCGTTTTTCGGCGAATCAGTCGATGCATCCAGTCCGGAAGGACGCGATCGGTTAGCTCAAACTTCAACACCGCGCTTGCGACCAGGTTTCCGCCAATGGCGGCAACGATCAGAAATGAATCGCGTTCAAAATCGTGGACCGGCGCTGGCGCGAGTGCCGAGACAAGCGCCGCATACAACGGCCCGAAGATTCCGAATAAGACAAGGAACGTTCCCCACCAAAACGTGGTGCGCGGCTCTCGCCGCTTGACGATCCTCCACACCGCGATGGTGAGCAGCGCATATCCGAAGATGATGGGAAGGTAGGTCCAAATTCCAGTAATTGCTCGACAGTCCATCGCCAACGCCATCGCTTCAAAAACTCAAATATATCCGGTGGCCTTCAGCCTCCTGGCAACACCGCTGCGTATTTTCGGCATGACAGCTGTCGCCGCCACTGAGATCGAGTTTTATGTCCGCTATCGCTCACGAAACTGTTCAGGTGATCCGCGTTCTTACAACTATTTCTGCAGGCGCTGAGCTTTTCGTGTTGCACCCAGAAGTTCAGCGCTCGACCATCCGGGCGCACGACGGCAATCATCGGGCACTCGCAGCCCTAGTGTAGGTCGAGAGCTGGATCAGGCGACCATTGAGCGTAGCGTGCCGCAGCTGAACAACGTTGACGCCACCTGAGCCCGTCGCTTCCCAGGCAGTGCAAAGGTGGCAGCCTGTGTGGCGTTTTGTTAGACAGCGTCGTCGTCCGCAAACTACCTAGTTCCTTCCTAAGTACCAGAGGTCATGCTTTCCGCGGGACGTGAACACGAAGTCTGTTATGCGTCGCACAGCCGCGACGCCCTTGGGTCATGGCGCTCAATGGCACATCCACCATTCTGGACGTGCTGCTCCGTCAGAAGCGGTGACAACGCAATAAAAATGCGCATCTTTGTACGAGAAGCAATGCTGCCTTGGTGGCATTCAAAAAATGCCTGCGCAGTGCGATTTCCATCGCGTGAAGTCAGCGCATTTCAGACTCATCGGTCACGTTAAGCAGAATACGCACCTGCATATTCTAGAGACGGTTGACCGGCAGTCTGACGGACCAGGCCAGCCAGAATGCCCAAGGAACCGAAGTGCGTCCGTGTCGACGTAATTTTAGGTGTTAAACGACGTATCCCGTCGGGAAAATAGTGACGTTGACGAATCGCAAAGATCGCCTACGGTATCAGCTAAACCTCTCTAGTCGCACTCCTTGAGATGAGAACATGCCCCATCTGATTCCTCGTGTCACAAATGCCGAGTGGGCCCCAATAGCCGATACAGTGGAAAGTTGGGCATGACTCGTCGACGCCAGCTGTTCTCGCTGCCTCCTCACCCCAACTGGCAGGAGCTTTTGGGTCATGCACTTGTGGGCCTTTGCCTGTTCGGAGCGTACCTCGCCTATGCATGGCAAGCGGAAGGTCTCGACACCAAAGTCTCCATGCAGGACAGGTCTTCGCTGCGAAGCGCGCCGCACACTGAACTTCATTTGCCGCCAACGCCCCCGCCCTCACAAACCCAACGTTGAAGTCAGCATTGAACGCCCTCTCCTGTTGTCATCGCTTCAAGCGGGCTCGCACCCATCGCTTCACCCCCTGCCAAACATGCTTGGACTCGCGCTCGCGGACTGCAACTTCGCCGAACGTTTGCAGCAGCATCCCCAACACGATGGCCAGGACACCGATGCCGACCGACTTCAATGCCGCCCATGACAGCGAGAATCGAATGATTGAAACAGCGGGGACCATGTCGATACAAAAAGCGCCAGCGAAATATAAGACAGAACCCATATCTTCGGCGATGACTCGCGCGCTTTCTGCCGCCCCAACCACCCAAGACAACCCGAAGGCGACAACCGTCAGACCCAGGGCCACCAGTAGCCCGTGCGATTCAAGCGGCTTTGCAAGCTCCTGAACGAAGAAAGACGGGATTTCAGTCCGTTTCGTGATGAAACCTAGGAAGTAAAGAAGCAGCAGCAACCCAGCGGGTGTCGCCCACAGCAGCAAATAGGCGCGAACGCGTAGCAACTCCGCACGAATCAACCCATCGGCGTTTGAATCGAGAACCGGCTCAGGAGCATTCATGCTTGGGATCTCGCCGCAGAAAAAGATGCGAAACGTTGGGATGCAGGGGTGAGCGGCCGTCGAAGCAAAAGATTGAGCCCAAAGATTGCGCATATTCGGCAGATGGCTTTCAGGCGTCGCGCTCCCTCGCGCGCAGTTCGCTCGGAGCGAAGCCTCGCGGAGGACCGTGGCATCCCTCGATCCCTTTGCCGAAATTGCGCTCACCTGAGGCTCAAGCGATAGCACCGCGAGGCCGTTGTCATGAGACATTCTTTTTCTGGAGATGCTCATGCGTGTCATGATTCGCATAGCGTACGCCTTCCTTCTGTCCGCATCTCCACTACTGCTGGTCACCAGCGCTGACGTTCAAGCTCGAGAACGGCCACCCCAGCGTATTGACGCAGCCGCCCTGACCTCCTCTCAACTGATCGAGCAAGGCACCTATGTCAATCGGCAGGGCCTGACCATCCATCGTCCCGCCCACACCGGCAACGGACAGGTTCCCGCCGGCGCGTCGGCCCAATGCCGGGACGCCACATTCAGCTTCAGCGCAAGCCGGCGCGGCACCTGCTCTCACCACGGCGGCGTCGCGCGATGGCTCTGATGGCAATACCCTGGGCTCCTCTAACTGCTCGCACTCAATGACCCGCGAATGATTCGATCATTTTTTCGCCGTGATGTCCGCGGTTTCGCTCTGTCGGACGGCATCGCCCTTGTCGCTCTTGCCGCGTCGATCGTCGCAGCCTGGATTGCCTTTGATACGAAGCGAGAGCAGTACAGCGAACGTCTCAGTGTAAGCGTTGATCCCTATGCTCCACAGTTCCTAGGGCAAGGCGTCGCCTGCGCAGCATTGGCGGCTTACTTCAAGCCCTATCGGATTACCCTCATCAATACCGGTAATATTCCGCTTTCGATAACTGAGTCGAACATCAGCATCGGCGACGGTCATCCCTATCTTTCCGGTAGTCGGGATCTAATTCTTCTCGGAGATGCAGGCGCCAAAACTCCGTTGCCATTGAAACTGGAGCCTGCAGATTCTCGCGTCTATTACACGGTTGCTGCGTATCCTCTCACGCCGGCTATCACCTCTTTGCTATGCGCTGGCGTGCAACAAGGACAGCCTGCACCCGATCGCGAAGAGGCCGCACGAATTCTGGCCGAGGCGTCGGTGGATCTCGCAGGCCGCCCGGCGCCGTTGGGCTCGGTCCCCTATGATCCCGCGGGTGCGGCGTGGTCCGGAACAGTCTCCGATCTGCCTCGTCTGCGTGTCACCATTACTACGGCCAAGAACGCCACCTTCACCGCACAGATCATTGACAAGGCAATTCCTTAGCAGTGAGTGCTAAGGGACCATTTCGCTACAATGGTCTTCGTTTGCGGCAGTTGCACCGATGGGCGGAGCCATCTCCAACGGAGGCGGCTCCGCCCGTTCCGGAGTCAGTGCAGCTTCGGCCTCAGCTTCGGCTTAGTGCCCCGCCCCTTCTCCCGTTGGTCGACCACGTGTTGCAACGATCGTTGCGGCTCGTCGCGCTTTTGGTACATGGCAATCCACGGTCGCTCGGTCGGCGTGGCGACCTCAAGCAACGTCTCCACATGCTCTCTTCCCTCAGCGGCCAGGTCGGCCAATTGCCCTTTGAGATGTTGGCGATCGGCTTTGACTTGCACGCGCCACGGGTCCATGCGTTCACTCAGTGCCTGGACCTGCTCATCCAGGCTTGCGCCCAACCGGATCTTCGTGGCGATCTCCTCGTCCAATGTCTGGATTTGGGCCAGGCGCTTGCGGTGCGCAGCGGAGAGCCGCACGGCGCGCTTGGGCAACTGGGTGGCGCGGCGCAACGTGTCGCGCTGAGCCTGCACGGCTTCCAAGGCAAAATGGTTGTCGAATCGCACCGTGGCGTAGCGCTTGCGCTCCTGATCCAGGTGCCACACCGCACGCCCCACCCGGATGAGCGCGTTCAGCGCCACCTCAATGGCGCGCACCAACGCCAACACCGGTGCAGGCACCGAACCACCGGAAGCGCTGGCCTTCGCCGTCGCCACCACGGTGAAGCGAACACAGAGCCCCACCACCGGCAACGGTTCATGGCCGACCGGCGTCTGCAGCCAGTCCTCCTCGGTCAATCGCGGCACGGTCGCCGTGGGGATACGCGGGCGCACCACGGCCGACGACGGCATGCCGATGCGGTTCATCGGGGTAGCCTTGCCTGCGCTATCGGCCTGGGCGGGTCGAGGAGTTGGATCCGGCGCAGGTGCCCAGCCCGATACGGAGGCCAGCGGCTGCACGCCCTCCTCCGGCTGTGGCGCCGGTGGAGACGCTGAGCCTTCGCGCGGCACGGATGCAACGCCACCTGCGGCCAATGCCTGTGCCGGGTGCGCAAACGGGTCAAACGGGACGCCATCCGCCAGAGCGGGCAATGGCGTGGCAGTCGCGGTCGCCGTCGCCCGAGCAGCACGGTGCGCGCGTAGCGCATCCCCCTTGCGGGTCGGCACACCCCGTCGCTCCATGGCCGTGGCGGCTTGGCCGAGCTTGGGCTCCGGGGCGCGGGAGATACCCATGCGTTTATAGCTGCGGTGATCGTAGGTCTGGGCCAACCCGGCCTTGCCAGCAATGAGGTTGGCCACTCGCGCCCAACGCTGGTTGAGCCGCTCGGTCATGGCCGAGCCTGAGGCCTGATTCACGAACTGCTTGAGCTTGCCGCCAAAGCCGCCGCCTTCGCCATCCCCGTCGCCCCCGTCGCCGAGCGCTCGAAGCGACCGGGAGGGAAAGTACAGGTGCGCATGAAAGCCCTGCTCCCGGTCGGGCTTGATTGCGCCGAACGCATCTTTGTCAGCATCGCGGTGGACCGCGAACGACACGGGCGTGTGCAGCTCCTGGACGATGAATTGCGCCAACATGCGCGCCATGTCGCCGGCTTGCTCATCGCTGACCCCGCGAGGAATGGGCACACGATAATCGCGAGCCAGCTGAGCATCTTTTCTCCGCTCTGCCGCCTCGACCCGATTCCAGAGCAGACCAGGGTCGGTGGCCCAGGCCGGGGCGCCGGCCGGGGCGATGGTGTCGGCGTGGACGATGGCCTCGCCAGGCTTTCGGTAGGTGTGGTCACGCCAGACCTGGGCGCGATGATCGAACAGCTTCAGGCCCAAGCGATAGGCCGCACCGTTGACCGCAGAGTGGTTCTTCGCCCGTGTGTGCACGGACAAATGGGGACGAGCATGCAACATGGAAACATCCTTACCGGGGAGATGCCCAGCGCGGGGCCAAGACCGGGGCACTCACACGTCCCCTGCGCACCGGGCGACCGCCACCGCGGGCTCGTCCGTCCCTCCATTTGGCTTGCACGGCGGCACCGGTCAAGGCGTCCGCTCGAGTGGATTGTGAGAACTGGGAGCGGTTTCAATCGGTCTTAGAGGTTGGTGCACGGGAGGACACGACCGTGACTCTCACCAAGCCATTTGCTAAAGGCGGAGCGCCACGCAGGGCGGCAAGGCCTCGGCCTTGCAGCGCGCCTGCGCATTGCCAAGGGCCCGCTATGGCTAGAACGCGATATTCCGACAGGAATAATTAGACGCGCACGTGATTTTGCTTAGTTTTCGGTGTTGCTTGCTCACGCCGCCCTACGCAAGCAAGGCATGTGACGTCAGAGAAAGAAAGGCCTTCTGGTGGAAACCCGCTTCTGCAGCTTTAGACCTTCTGACCTGCGATCCGGAACAGGCGTGGGCCGGTTGACAGCGACCGACGAGTCGTTAACGTACTCGGAACCACAAGGAGGACACAGCTCATGAGGAGCAACCGCGCATGGCAACAATGGATCACCTACGCTCGATCCATCGGCTATCGCGTCGTCGAAGATCGCGCAGGATACAGCTTGCGGACCCGCTACCCCTGTGGCACCACCGCAGCAACCGACTTCGGCACGCGGCGCGAATGCATG
>Ga0209437_100787_pt1 | contig 14830 bp, 10 predicted proteins | sample AraplaL_Cvi_mTSA_FD_184266 | JGI IMG/M metagenome (GOLD analysis project Ga0209437, IMG submission 184266) | Arabidopsis root microbial communities from the University of North Carolina, USA - plate scrape CL_Cvi_mTSA (SPAdes) (version 2) | ecosystem: Host-associated > Plants > Roots > Endosphere...
ATCGGACCCAGCTAAGAACGTTGTCGGTGAAGCTACAGTCAACCCAGACGGAACATGGGAGTTCACACCTTCCGCTGCATTGTCGCCTGGAGAATATACATTGAGGGTTACAGCAACGAATAATGGAATCTCTGCTGAACCTGTACGCAGGGATATTACTGTAGTAGACAAGTCGGTTGGAGGCACAGCTGGTCCGGGTGGAGTTGATGCCCCGGCGCTATGGCTTCGATCTGATCTGGGCATGGAAGTTACCAGCGGCCAGAAGGTGAGTACCTGGGAAGATCAAGGTAGTAAAGTAAATAACGCAACACAAGATGAGGTCGATAACCAACCGACTTATTGGAATGACAAGAATCATAATATTAATTTTAATCCGGTATTGGAATATGACGGAACGAAAACTTTTATGAATCTGGATATAAGTAAGCTTCCACAAGGGAAGACTGCCAGATCAATTATTACGGTTAGCAAAACCAGTAAAACTGGAGGCATCAAGTATATCATTTCTTGGGGAGCCCAAACGAGTGGTTATACTGGTATAGGGATGCTTCAAAATGGTACAAGAGGCGGCTTGACCACATTTAACAGTACCATGAGTCAGACATTATACACTCCTGAGGGGTTCCTAGGAACGACGTTCCCGAACGAGCAATTTGTTACTTGGACAGGTGGAAATACTGAATCTAACATAGCTAGATTGTACAGTAAAATGAAGCAGGTACAGGAACTAGGTGGTTACGGACAGGATGTTCCTAAGTCATGGGATACGGGTAACTCTGGCGGAGCAGTAATCGGTAAGCTTGTTCCAGCAACTGCGAGTGTTGAACATTGGCAGGGAACGATTGAAGAAATTATCGTATACGATCATGCGCTGACGGACGAGGAACGCCAAAAAGTCAGCACATATCTGGCGATCAAATACGGCTATACGCTGGATCAGACGACAGCCAATTCATATGTCGATTCAAACATGACTACGATCTGGGATTCAAATGTGAATGCAATCTATACCCATCGCGTTACAAGCATCGGTCGAGATGATCAGAGTAACTTGCTGCAGAAACAAGCCAAGGCGCAGGAATTGGGGTCCATGTTAACGATTGCATTGGGCAACAGTATCGAGGATACAAATTCTGCGAATCAAAATAATTTTTCAAACGATTCTTCTTTCTTTACGTTTGGTGATAATGGAGCAAGTACTGAGTTCAAAACACCTATGACGAAAGATCAAGAAAAACTGCTTGGGATGGAGCGCATCTACAAAGTACAGAAAGCAAACTGGACTGAATCACAGATTACACTTCAGTTAGACGACACCGGAGGTACCTCGGCGTTGCCTCAGTATCTTGTGATCAGCGATGATGCTCAATTTGGTAATCCAAACTCGTTACATTTAATTCAGAACGGCCAAGTAACGCTTAATACCTCGAATTTTGGTCCGGATTCGTACTTTACCATTGCAACTGCTGTGACTCCTTTGACAGCACCAGACGTCACACTGACCGATGATGAATTAAATTGGGAAACCGTTGAGCATGCAGATAAATATGAAGTAACGATCGAAATGGAAAATGGTACGAAGCGTACAGTGGAGGTGCCTGGAACGGTACTGAACCTGTCGCAATTGGAACCACCGCTGAAAGCTGGCGCCTACACGGTGACAGTCACAGCGAAGACGAACAATCCAGCATATGCAGACTCAGAAGCATCAAATGGGAAAAGTTATGTTGTTATTATTGACAAGGCGAAGTTGAAAGCCAAAATTGATGAGATTAACGGGAAGACTGAAACAGGTGAACTGGACAAAGAGGCGTACACGCCAGAATCATGGCAAACGCTACAAGATGCCTTAGAAGTTGCTCAATCCGTGTTCGATGATGAAAACGCAACACCCGAACAAGTGGAAAAAGCGTATCAGGACTTGGTGGATGCCCAGGAGAATCTTACCAGGAACCCTGGTACTGGCATCGACACGTCAGCGCTAAAAAGCGAATATGATAGAATCAAGGCTGAAAATCTAACTGAAGCGGAATATACACCAGGTAGCTGGGTAGCACTCGATAATGCGATGAATGAAGCAGAGCGAGTGTTGAATGATCCAACGGCAACCCAAGCACAGGTAGATCAGGCGCTTCAAGATCTAACTGATGCGAGAACGGGACTTACCAAAGTGATTGGTACTGACACATCAACGTTGCAAACGCTGATCCCGTCTACAGGAAGCTTGTCCCCGGCCTTTGATCCGGCTAAAGACACGTACACCATCTCTGTGCCGAATAGCGTATATCAATTTCAATTAACGCCAACGGCACTTGATCCACTTGCGAAGATTGAAATAGCGGTTGGAGATGGAGAATGGAAAGAGGTTACAAGTGGTAGTGCCAGTGAGAATTTACCGCTTCAAATTGGCGGAAATACCATTGTTGTTAAAGTCACGGATTCACTTGGCCATGTTACGGAGTACAAAATCAACGTAAACAGAGCATCCAGTGACAATGGTAACAATGGTGGAGGCAACAATGGCGGAAATGGAAATACGGGCGGCAACAGTGGAAGTACGCCATCACCTACACCTACGCCAGTTCCAACTCCAGCACCCGTGAAGGATAATTTGGAAACCACTCGGGACGGTAGTCATCAACCGTTTGCTACATCCAAAACATCTGACAACAAAGAAACAATGGTTCAAGTTGATCCAGCCAAGCTGAATGATGCCATGTCTCAAGGCACAGGTCAGCAGTTCGCCATTCATTCGCCCAATGATGGGGATATGAAGGTGGATGGTTTAACCCTTGAAACACTAAAACAATTAGTAGATCAAGGTTCCAAACTAAACATTAGCAATCCGCTTGCGATCTATCCGGTACCTGGTGGCAAAATGGACATAAACGGTGTCTCCAGGCAGCTTGGTTATGCAGCATTGAATGATATTGATGTCCATATCGATATTGCACGTTCATCGGATACGTTGATTGACAGCGCCGAAACAAGAGCCGCTTCCCAAGGATACGAGCTACTTGTCACACCGGTTGATCTGGATCTCACATTCTCAAAAGATGGGCAAACGGTTCGATCCGGGCAACTGAACGGCTATGCACCGAAGTATATTGCACTGCCGGAAGGAATCGATCCGAACCGGATTACGACAGGCGTGATCATTAACCCGGACGGTAGCATCTTCCATGTACCAACGGTTGTTACCAAAGTTAATAGCCGTTACTATGCGCTCATTAATGACTTGCGTAGCAGCGGAAGTTATTCAGTTATCTGGAATCCGCAAGATTTCGAAGATGCCAGATCCCATTGGGGCAAAATGGATGTGAACAACATCGCTGCGAGATTAGATCTGAAAGGTAACGGAGATAACACGTTCTCCCCTAACCGTCAGGTTACTCGTTCCGAATTTGCCGAGATTGTTGTACTTGGACTGGGCTTAATGCGTCAGGATGCACCGCAGAATCTATTCCCTGACGTTAACGATTCGGCATGGTTCCGCAATGCGGTAGCTCTTGCGAATGAATTCGGTATCGTTCGCGGATACGATAATGGGAACTTCTACGGTAATCAGGAAATCACACGTGAGCAGGGGTTTGCCATGGTTGCTCGTGCCTATCGTCTGATCGAACCGGATGCAGCAATCAGCCCGGATCAGATGAATGCTGAACTGGGACGTTACAGTGATGCAGCGGATGTATCGAATTGGGCGAAAGAAGATGTAGCCCAGTTGATCTCCGCGGGGATCATCCAAGGTAATGGACCGGAGGTTCTGAGTCCGAAAACTACGATGACCCGTGCTGAGGTCACTGCATTGATTGCAAGAATGTTGAAAGTAACCAACTTGATTGATCAATAAACGCAATCTAAAACGAAAAGCCTTTGCTGACATTGGGGGTCGGCAAAGGCTTTTTCCTATTTCATTAAACTCATGCTATTCATGTCGTAATACTTTCGCCCTGTTGGCAGATCGTGGAATCTGAGATGATGGGTTCACCAGAGGTTCGGGTGACAAACTTCGAACCGCTGGCCTTCAGGCTATTGCGATCCTTCCTTCTACAATCATTGGAGATCATAGGGTCGCAGCTCTCCTGAAGATTTCATTATCAGAGAGGAGGCGTCCAGGCTATCACATTCCTTCCTTCTAACCCTAACCTTTCATGTTATATAGGGATGTGGCTTTCCTGGACTCTTTTATCATGAACAATACGATCTATTTGCGCAGAGCGAACAAACTCATCATTGAATCTAACGAAGGGAAGCAACAGTTGCCGAAGACACACCTGGCGACTGCCCTCAAAAATATAGAAGCGCTCGGATACACCTTCTCGGATGAGTTAATGCAGGCGATGCGGCAGCTGTCCAAGGAACAATTTGAAGCAATATATCACCAACTCGTGTGTGATCTGAGAGTTATGGTCGGTGCACATGTGCAGTACCAACCGATGTATGCAGGATTCCCGATGCAGGTGATGCAGGCGGATGAAGCGGAGTTATACCTGAATGCAATGATTCATTATCTGACCAACCTGACTGTGGTCTATTCGGATCAACCATCTGTGGAGAGAATGCCTTTGCTGGAGAAGACGGACTTGAAAGTCATTGGTTTGGGAAACAAACAAGCATTCCAGACGCTCATTCGCCAGATCATTGAAGCGAAAGGTTCCATCTCTGATACGGACAAGAAAGATATCGATACCGTGTTGAAGCATGCAGATCCAAGCGAAGTGGATACGATTCTGCCCGCCGAGATTCCGTTCAAAGAAAATGTAGGCTTCGTGGTCTCCTCGCTGTTGAAGCATGAAAAGGCGAACATCGACAGAATCGGTCCGTATTTCAAAACGGCAAGTGATGTCCTGCGTCTGGCTGTTGCCTGGTCGGATGGTGATGTCAGCCTCGCTGCGGCTTCTCTCTTTCGAAGATTCAAACGGCGTGAGCGACGACTTTTGCTCGGATTACTAGAGCAATGTAGCTCCATCACGGAGGATATGCTGCGATATAAGGATCGCTGGATTCGCCTTGGCGAAATTCTGCATCCTTCGGAATATAAGCTTCGGTATCCACGATGCGAAGAAGCCTTTGATATTTTGCGTAATAATAAACCTTATTCGACCTTCAACGGAAGTGTGGAACTTGCCTTCCAATATCGGAATGTCTGGAGTCTGATCGATCTGTTGTCGCAGCGTCCAGGTGAATTCGCGAGAAAACTGGATCACGTGCTGCGGATAACTGAAGATGAAGCGTATGTACTGTTGGCCTTTGGTGAAGTGGCTGCACAGGTATCCACGCCGGTGTTGTTACAGGTGAGACAGCATTTTGCACAGCGGAATGAAGCCTCGGATTTGCGGGTCTTTTTTCCGAAAGGCAATGTGGCGAAGGCTTTTGGTATCCCGAATGAGCTGCCGGAGCTTGACGAGGCGGTCTGCCAGGAAGTGGTGCAATTGTGCGAGCAGGCCTTGATTACACGTTTTGCTGACTTTCCAGCACTCGGGAAGACGTATATTGATGAACGTCTCCAACACTATCTGGTTCCTTTTTCACAACGATCCGCGAGCAAAGCTCTACGAACCATTGTACGTGGAAGCCGCATCCCGATGGGTGAAGGTGACACGATACGTTTCTTCAGCTGGTGGAAAGAGGGCGAGGTGGACGGTACACCTACGGGGCGTGTGGATATTGACTTGTCGGCAGTCATGTATGACGAGAATTGGAATTACGTTGAACATATCTCCTATACCAATCCGCGATCTGTCAAATACAAAGCGGCTCATAGCGGGGATATTGTGACTGCACCACATGGTGCAAGCGAATTTATTGATCTGCATATGCCTTCAATCGTGGATTATGGCGGACGTTATGTGGTGACGACATTGCATTCCTTCACCAGCCATCCGTACTGTAATTTGCCGGAATGTTTTGCAGGCTGGATGATGCGCAAGAAGCCGGGCTCGGGCGAAATCTATGAACCAGCTACCGTCCAGAACAAAATCGATATCACTGCCGACACCCAGTTAGCCATTCCTGTTATTCTCGATCTGGTCGAGCGTACAATCATCTGGACGGATCTGGCGCTGACCAGATATCCCGACTACTACAATAACGTAGAGGGGAATCAGAAAGGCATTGTGCTGATGGGCAAAGCAATAACCACATTACGCAAACCTGACCTGTATGACTTGTTCATGCTGCACGCCAAGGCGAGAGGTGAGCTGGTGGATACGAAGGATCAGGCCGATACCATCTATGCGGTAGATGAAGGCGTGACGCCGTATGATATTGAGCAGATTATGGCTGAATACCTGGCCTGAGTCCAAGTGCATGTGAATACCGGGTCGAGAACAGAGAAGAGCAGCGGAATGCTGCTCTTTTTGAGATTTAATTGGTTGTTAACGGGGTCAGCCTTTTGGTTTCTTCTGCACATATTTCTTGTAATTCGTAACAGAAGGTATTTTTCGGCTTTGAGATAGGAGTTCTTTATCGCTAATGATCCAAGTATGGTTGGATGAGTTTCGCCTGCGGATCGCAACAAAATTATTTTTTCCAGCAGAATATACGCGATAACCCTTTCGTTTGCTTCTAATGCAAAATAGATCGTCCTCACCGACGCTTTGATTCGGGAACGGTACGTGGTTTACTACCTTGCGTTTAAAAACAAGCGTTGCGCCAGGGATTAGGGTCACCGGTCGATGTTCATCATGAGGAGAACGAAGGATAAACGTCTTAGATCCGCGTAAATACATGTAATGAGCCTTCTTGCCAATGACATCAGCATTGGTTCTTTGAAAGGTCTGCATACTTTCCTTCAAATAGTAAGGAGCATAATAATCATCATCGTCAAACTTGGCAATATAGTTGTATTTTGTCTTCTTGACGGCATAATTTAGGCAGGCGCCGAGGGAAGTGCGTTCTGGAAGACGATAGACGTGTACGTTTGGAAGTTTTTTGGCTAGACTTAGATATGGAGTAAGGGGAACGTTATCGTTATTGACAATAATGATAAGTTCCTTCCTGGCGTGGATCTGTCGACTGTAGTTATTGAACAAGTTTCTTATATAGCTTTGACGTTTCGTGCAGGCAATAATAGAAACTCCCTGCTTTTGGATAGCGCCATGTGGCTTAGATCCCATCTCAATTGCACCCCTTGTCCGTTAGGATCAAAACTAGTTCTCTATAAATTATGTAAACGGAAAATAAGAGGAACGGCATATCTGCAAAATGGAGAATACACACAAAAACTTTTCAATGTACCCGTAACGACGCATCTAAACGAACAATGTAGAGTGCGGGAATGGGAATGAAACCGGACTTCTGCATGTTGAAGTAAATTTTGTTTTCAGAATTTAATATCGGATATAAGTGCCGTTTTTATTGCAAATTTATGTAATATAATGGTATTATTTCATTGTAATTGTAAGAATTATCGTATTCAGAAGAGTATTTTAAGAAGGGGGTGGCAAGTTCAGATTTACATGAAGTGATGACCCTACTCTAGACGGATGCAGACATATCGATATGATACGGAAGTTTCAGTTGTTATACATTATAATGTAAGCGCTTTATATATTGAATACCAAGGAGGAATTTACCTCGTGACACAACGTATAGTGAGAAAGGCATTTGGCCTGTTTTTAATGGTCGTTATGATCGCAACAGCTGCTGTATACCCTGCCTCTACTGGACACGCAGCAACCATATATGTTACCGATAACGGTTCCAGAATTGAAGTAAATACCGGTTCAGGATTAGTCTATGTGGTGAACAAAACCAATGGGGATATCATATCGGCCAAAATGAACGGTACAGAGCTGAACAGCAACAGAGGATCGCATATCGGGTCAGGTTTGGGTTCATCCGCCAATGTGACTTGGAATACCTCTCCTTCTGGATCGACCGTGTTAATTACGGTATCTACAAGCACATTAACTCACTATTATGCTTCGCGTGGTGGCGAGAACATCATATACATGGCAACACATATCACGGCTCAACCTTCGATTGGAGAGTTACGGTACATTTTCCGCGGTAATGGTAGTGTGTTGACAGGTGTTCCGGCGAATTCTAACAACCGGGGTAACACTGGAGCAATTGAAAGTCAGGATGTGTTCGGGTTTGCAAATGGACAGTCGGCCTCCAAATATTATGGTAATGATCAGGCCAAAGACTTATCCGTTCGTGGGGTGACGGGGAATGGCGTCGGTGTATTTATGGCCTACGGCAATCGGGAAAAAAGCTCTGGCGGCCCATTCTTCCGTGACATCCAGTTCCAAAGTGGAACAGAGACGGAAGTCTATAATTATATGAACTCGGGACATGCACAGACGGAAAATTGGCGCCTGGGTCTGCATGGGCCGTACGCTTTGATCTTCACCACAGGTGGTACGCCAAGTGTACCCGATTTCAGCTGGATGTCTGGTCTGAACTTGCAGGGTTGGGTATCCAGTCGGGGGAACGTGGTGCTTAATGGTCTCTCCGGGATGGATACGGGGTACGCGTACACGATTGGGTTCGCCAATAGCAATGCCCAGTATTGGGTAGGTACCTCTTCAAGTGGGGCAGCCGCCAAATATAGCATGATCCCAGGGACATACACCATGACAGCCTATAAGGGAGAACTGGCGGTATATACGGAAACGGTTAATGTCACGGCAGGCCAAACGACGACGCTGAATACACGTACGATCAACAATGATCCGAGTCAAGCCTCCAACATCTGGCGAATCGGTAACTGGGATGGTACACCACGGGAGTTCCTGAATGGACAGACCATTCCGATCCGTCACCCGTCCGATAGTCGTAATCCAAGCTGGGGGCCTGTCACTTATGCTACGGGCAGCGCGACCAATCGATTCCCAGCAATCCAGTTCCGTGGTCAGAATTCACCCACCACAATAACGTTTAACCTGAACGCATCTCAAGCGGCATCTGCGCATACGCTCAACATCGGCATTACCGCAGCCTACAATAATGGTAGACCTAGCGTAACGGTTAATGGACATGCATTGTCTAACCCTGCCGCTTCTTCACAGCCCAATTCTCGTAGTTTCACGATTGGTACCTATCGTGGCAACAACACAACCTTTAGCTGGAATGTTCCAGCATCCTACTTCGTCAATGGTTCCAACACGATCACGATTACACCAATCAGCGGTTCCAGTGACTTGGGTAACTGGTTAAGTGCAGGATGGGTTTACGATTGTGTGGAGTTACTGAATTGAATTAAGAATTCAATATAAGAGCAGGTGAAGAGACGATCCGTAATAAAACATATTGGATGTTACTAGTTTTCATAGGGTTGATTATTTTCTTAATGGGATGTACTTCGTATTCCAATGTTTCATCCGCTCTAATCAAGGAGTACAAGCAAAACATCAAGCAGGAGTTTCCGAATATTAGAGAGACGAAGATTCGTTATTCCACTCCACGGGTGGAAATTGCCTACATCGTGGAAAAGCAACTCGGAGAAAATGAGGTAGAGCGTCTGTTTGTTCAGACCCGAGATTTCATGACCAGCCCATCATTTCAAAATGAAGTAGTCAATGGAGAGTATAAGGACGAAAATCCGAGTTGGGGCGATCCGGAACTGGCGATTACATTAACCGTTCGTGGTAATGATGTGACAGCCTATCAGTTTACCTGCAAACCGATGGAATCAGATTCTGATACAGGCGCAACAGAGTATACGGAATGGTACGTCCAGACAGCAGATGATTCAGAAAGCAGGCCTTATTCAGTCTCAAATAACGAGCACGACAAATGAAATATAACATCGTTAATTACTAATTCTGCAAATGTGCTAATAGGTAAAGTAATCTGAGTTGCATGATCAAAACATAGTGGGTGTCATCCAAGTCGCCTTAATAGACTTGGATGACACCTATTTAATTTAAATTTGCGGGCAGTCCGTTGCTGGAGAAGGTGATCTAGATAGTGGTATAATTTTCAATACGTAATCATGAGTGAATGAACGGGGAGGAAAAAGAAATGAGAGACGATCTGTTGGTTCAATTGCAAGAGTGGCATGAAGAAGATGAATTTCAGGAAATTGTAGATGCAATTCAAGCGATTCCTGTGGAAGAAAGAGATTATGAGCTGGTTAACCATCTGGGAAGAGCGCTGAATAACCTGGAACGGTATGAAGAAGCGGTTGAACAATTTCTGACGGTTGCCAAAGAGGGCACAGGCGATCCACTCTGGCATTATCGGATTGGACTGGCTTATTACTATCTGGAGCAATATGCGCATGCGCTGCAGGCGTTCGAAAGAGCGGATGAATTGGAGCCTGATGATGAAGATACGCTGGAGTTTCTGGAATGGATTCGAAGCAAAATGGAGGAGGAATCCTCAGAGGAACTCTTAGAGGAATCCGTAGATGAATCGGTGAGTCCCGACCCATCTGTCTCTGAGATCTCAACCGCACCTTTTAGTGTTAGCCATCTGGAACCAACGGGTTTTTGGAATGACAGTGCTGAAGCCGTGGACCAATATGTGCTGGCCCCACCTACCGATGGACAGATCGAGTCAATGGAGGAGCAGTTGGTGTTCAAGCTGCCAACATCCTATATAAACATGATGAAATTACATAATGGTGGGGTTCCCCACTATCGGTATTATCCTGTTAGCCAAGCAGAGGCTGCTAAGAAAGTCCGCGTTGAGGTCAAGGGAATACTGGGTATTGGACGTGAGAAAGCACATTCGTTAGGTGGTCAATCGGGTAGCCGGTACATCATTGAGCAGGGAGGGTACCCCGAGATTGGTGTTGTGTTATGTGAGTGCCCTTCCGATTCGGAGATTGTGATGCTGGATTATCGTGAATCCGGCAATGCTGGTGAGCCCGAGGTTGTTCATGTGGATAAAAAAGAAGGCTACAAGATCACTTGGCTTGCACCCAATTTTGAAACCTTTATTCAAGGTCTGGTGAATGAGGAAAATCAACCTGCAAACCTTCAAGGTGTACTGTAAGGAAGAGTGAGAGGTTCTCTGTATACAAACTGTTGAAATTGAAAAGGCTGCACCCTAGCGAAGGGAGCAGTCTTTTTGCTGTCTGATTAGTGGTATAAACGGCCATGTTACCAAGCTATGTATATGTAAAAGAATGAAAATAGATGAATTAGACCTGTTATAAAAATCCAAAATAAGTATATAGAGGCTTTCGCATTGCATAAAGGCAGTTACTCTGATAATATTTAGACATCTAATATTTAATTATATAAATTTTAGAGATCTAAATAATAATAGTTTTTTAAGACTAATTAGTCACTGAATTAGATTCATGCAAATAAATAAAATACGTTAGGAGCATTTTACATGGGAAAATTAGATAATAAAGTAGCTATTATTACTGGCGGAGCATCGGGAATCGGAGAGGGCATGGTAGATCTTTTTGCGCAGGAAGGCGCCATCGTCATTGCTGCAGACATTAATGAGGAATCACTGGAGAGAGTAAGCCAAAAAGAGAATGTGTACGGAATGAAGTTGAATGTATCTTCGGATGAAGATTGGCAGCCACTGGCGAAAGTAGTGAATGAACGATTTGGGAAAATTGACATTCTAGTCAACAATGCAGGCATTTCTTCAGAGAAGCCATTTGAGGAAATCAATGCACAGGATTGGGAGAAAATGCTCTCCATTAACGGTTACGGCCCATTCGCTGGCATGAAACATGTCACTCCCTATATGGCAGCCCAGAAAAAAGGTTCCATCGTCAATATCTCATCATACACTGCTATGATTGGACAGGGCTTTAACCATTACTCGGCTTCCAAAGGGGCGGTACGTGCATTATCCAAAGCCGCTGCGACCACCTTCGGACGTCAAGGTATTCGGGTGAATGCTCTTTTTCCTGGGATCATCGAAACACCAATGACCCAATCCTTGAACACCTCAAAGGAACTGCTTGAACGGTTAATTCAGGCAACGCCTTTGCAGCGTCTGGGCCAGGCTATTGATATTGCCAAAGCCGCGTTGTTCCTGGCGTCGGATGATTCTTCGTACATTACCGGATCTGAACTGGTGATCGATGGTGGCTACTCAGCCCAATAGCGTGTAAAATGATGACAGCCCTTAAGTTAAATGAGGGCTGTTGTTTTATTTTTTTGAGGAGGATCTAATGGAAGAACAGAACATTTTTGAGCTTATACACAACATGGATAATTTCACCAATAAATTGATCATACAATGGAACAAATCATTCAATGAGGACCTGGGTGTCTCTCATGTGCTTGTACTCAGCCATCTCCATCAAAATGGAAAAAGCCGACCTTCGGATATTGCAAAAATGTTAGGGTTCAAGCCGCCTACACTCAGTTATTTATCGGACAAGATGGTAGCCAAGGAACTAGTCGTCAGAATGGTAGATGAAGCGGACCGCCGCATTATTTATTTGAACATTACGAATAAAGGGACCGAAGTCCTCGGAAGAGCAATATTGGAGGGCCAGAAGCTGCGTAAGAATTTATTCCAGAAATTAAACGAAGAGGATCGAGCGCAACTAGCCCATATTTTTGAGAAGATGAATCGGGAAGATTGAGCAATAGACTCGAAGGGAGACCGAAGGTGATATGGAGGAACCTCTCAAAGTATATAACACCGCAGTTGAAGCCTTTCTTGAAGTGATCGGGGGAAAGTGGAAGCCTGTTATTCTATTCCATCTTACCTTTGGCAAGAAACGCAATGGTGAACTGATGAAACTGATCCCTGCGATCACCCAGAAAGTGTTGACTCAGCAACTTGGTGAACTAACGGAGGCGGGGGTCATTGTCCGAATTTCCCATCACCAGGTCCCGCCTAAAGTGGAGTATGAGTTAACAGCGTATGGGTGGAGTCTTAAAGAGATTCTTCATCTAATGTGTAGATGGGGCGATATACACGTGGAGAATGTTTATGGTGATCGAGGAAAAATTCTGTTTAAGCCGCCAACGACTACGGACCGTTGAGTGACTGCTATAAGCCGATTCTGGAATACAGGAATCGGCTTATTCTGCATTTTATTTACGTTACGGAAGGATCTTGCGATCACGTAGATTTCTGAAAATATCCATAAACATAGCCTCAGTGTCAATAAAATCATGAAATCCGAAGCGGCGAGCTTTGGAACCATCTGCGAAGAAATCGTAATCCCACGAGAAGACAAAGTCACCAAATGCCCAGGAAGAGACATCATCATAAGGGGTGTTTACCAAACCATACTTTTCAATCATGGAATTCCAAAGATCTTCTTTATCTGCCATCACAGTTGCAAGTGAGAGGGTGAGTGGAGGTGCAGTTTCCAATTCGAAAAATGCAGCAATTTTGGGCCAGAGCTCATTCCAGCGGAACAGATCGCCATTGGTGATATTAAATGCTTGATTGGCACATCGCGGATCGGTTGCTGCCCATACAGTTGCATGAGCGAGCAATGTGGCATCAGTCATTTCAAGCAGCGAATGATACGCTCCTGGTTTCCCAGGGAATCGAAGTGGCAAGCCAAGCTCTTTGGAGATAGCCGCATATACGCCAATAACCATGGCAAGGTTCATTGGATTACCCAGGGCAAATCCACACACCACAGACGGGCGCAGGGCGGACCAGGTCCAGCTACTTCCGGGTTGCCGTTCCTCGAGAAACTGCTGCTGATCGACATTGAATTCAGGGGGCATATGATGTGCATCCGTTTCTTTGGCAGGTGTTTTGAATGGGCCCAGATGCGCACCGTACACTTTATAACCTTGCATTAGGCTAATATGTTGGAGATTTGGAGCGATCGGTTCAATCGTATTCACCACATTGACGAGCATGGTCAAGTTGGGCTGTACCAATTCGGCCCAGGTTGGGCGATCCTGATACGCGGCGTAGAAAATATGAGTAACGGTCGTTAAATGACTTAGTTTATCTTGTGTGTCTGCTTCATTCAGTAAATCAGCTGATATATAACGTAATCTGGGGGCATCTTCCCCTCCACGGCGAGATACACCGATGACATTCCACTCGGGAAGTGTTGTCAGATAATCAATAAGGTTTCTTCCAATGACGCCTCCAGCACCAATGACAAGCGCGGTATAACGGGTAACCAATTCTTCGGTTTTCAATGGACATGCTCCTCTCTTCTTCTGTTCATATTGTGGGTCAGAAAAAGAAGGATGAGAAGTACGCACCTCAAAGTCATATACGTACTTTGAAGTAATATATGAGCCTGGAGCAGGATATGAGCGTTATATAATTTGTACTTTCACGGATGTTACTTGTTACTTGCCTACAACCACAAGAAGCTGCAAAAGGAACAATCGTCCTTTCACAGCTTAGATGTGTCTGTATATTCGTTCAATAGATCTGATGTAACTATGGTTTACGCCGGATATCCGCCACCTGGAGGCGGCCATGCACCGTAGAAGCGACGCAGCAGAACGATCTCCCCTAGATGGTACGAGTTATGGGAGGCGATATTGCGCAGAAGTCCTGCTTTGGTTTCCCCGGGGAAATAAAGGAGTGGCTCATCTAATTGTGCTGTTTCTGCAATGGTTACCGCTTGATCAACCCCATCCAAGAATGCCTGAATATCTGCCTTCCAGGTTGCTTCGTCCTGAGGGCCTTTCTCCTCAGGCCAGCTCTCACTCACGCTAGCGGGGGGCTGGGGCTTGCGTCCTTCCAAGTGTTCGAGCATGAATTGCTGCCAATAATGCATATGCTTCACCAACTGATAGATCGTATATGGCATGGCCTCGTGCGTTCGCGCAGCAAGTGTGACATCGATATCGGGTAGAGCACGGGCGATGCGGATATGACCGCGTTCCCCCACTAATGATTTGACAAGGGCTTGCCCAAAGCTATGATTCGCATCTGACATAGGTACCTTCCTCTCAGA
>Ga0209437_100789_pt1 | contig 14801 bp, 13 predicted proteins | sample AraplaL_Cvi_mTSA_FD_184266 | JGI IMG/M metagenome (GOLD analysis project Ga0209437, IMG submission 184266) | Arabidopsis root microbial communities from the University of North Carolina, USA - plate scrape CL_Cvi_mTSA (SPAdes) (version 2) | ecosystem: Host-associated > Plants > Roots > Endosphere...
TAATGGCCTTTTCGATTCCTTACGCCCTCTGAGTTCCTGATAGTTGGCGATTACATTCTGATGAACGGGATGTTCGTCGGGAATTCCCATGCGTTCACGGATGAAGGCGGACACGCCATCTTCGTGAATCATGTGTTGTAGCTGCATGGCTTCCTCGTCGCGTTTGTCATTGAACAGCATTGCGGCCGCCATAGCAGAAGTTAAATGAGGAATTTCGATTCCGAATTCGCTGGCCTGCATCGCTGGGCGAACAAGCCGATCATGAGGCGAGAGCTTGCGAAGGGGGGAACGTCCTACCCGGGTGACCTGATCTGTCAGGTTGGGGTTGGCGAAGCGCTCCAGTATGGTGTCAATATATTTGTTATGCTTCTGTGCGTCAAATCCGTGCTTCTGGATGAGCATCTCACCGGTCTCTTCCATAACATGTCGTACCTTGGACCGCAGGGTGGAGTTGCTCATAACCTGCCGGATCGTCTTGAATCCTTCGAGGTATCCGAAGTATGCGGCGACACAGTGGCCTGTATTCACCGTAAACATTTTACGCTCGATATAAGGTTCAAGTGAATCTACATAGTGAACACCATCAATTTCTTTAAAACCATCCAGCAGTGCTGGACGATGAACCACCCATTCATAAAAAGGTTCAACAGTGACCTGCAGCGGGTCTTTGTGGTTTTGGGCCGGAACAATCCGATCCACAGCTGCATTGGGGAAAGAAACATAACGTTCGGCTTTATTGCGAGTCTGTTCATCCAGGAATGGATAGATGCGTTTCTTCAGTCGGGTGCTGCCGCCGATGGCATTCTCGCAAGCGATGATATGCAGTGGAGCCTGATTATTGTTTTTCATGCGAAGTTGAATGCCTTTGGCGATCGGTTCGGCGATATCTCCGAGTGCAGATACCCCCACCGCGGTTGTGATCAGATCGGCTGAAGCGATCTCTTCCGCAACCAGATTCTGCTCACTCACATTGATCGCCGTCACGTTGTTGACAATCGTAGTGTCCTGATCGTTATTGGCAAGTGTAATCGGATATTCCTGTCTCTCTTGAAGCATGGAGATTTTCTTCGGGTTACGTGCGACAAAGCAGACTTCGTAGTCGGAAGCGGACAACATATGACCGATAAAACCGCGGCCTATATTGCCCGCACCAAAATGTACAGCTTTCATGTGAACTCCCCCTTTAAGGATTAAATCGCGAAATTCGTGCAAACCTTAGACGGTAGTGACGAGTGGCTTCGAAATCAAATCGTTAAATGCAAGGTCAGTCAAGCAAGACAGCCGTTGGTGAGGCATATCGAATTCCAGTGTTCCTGTGATGGTATTCGAGATGACTACGCAGTGCATACCAGCCGCAGCAGCTGCACGCGCGCCGTTAGGTGAATCCTCAATCGCTACGGCTTCGTCTGCAGTTACTCCAAGGGCTTCAAGCGCTTGAGTGTAGAGTTCCGGGTCAGGCTTTACATTCGCTACATCATCTGCCGTACGAATGACTTCAAAATAATCTTTCAGTTTCAGTTGTTCCAGATGCTGTTCAACCCACTCCCGTTTGGAGCTGGAGGCTACAGCGAGTTTCAATCCGGCTTCACGTGCTTGTTCGAGATATTCCTGAATACCAGGACGCACCTTCTCTTTGTTCATCAATGCAGCGTGCTGCAACTGAACGGACTCCCTGAACGCTTCCCGATCGATCGGAAGATTCAAATCTGTGATGAGGTACTCATACGGATTAAATGTTTTCAGACTGGTCCCGATGCATTGTGAGTACATCTCCAGGGTTAGATCTACGCCATGTTCCTTGTAAGCATCACGAAAAGCAATATACCATGCTGTCTCTGTATCAATAATCGTTCCGTCGAAATCAAATACCAGTGCCTTAATCATAAATTTGTTCCTCCTGTTTCAGAATTAGTTTGGGATAAAATATAATGAAAATTTTCTGCAAATTCATTTCCGTATATTCATTAACCCGCGGAATGTTATCTGACGCAGTTTATCGTTAATGAATATTAATTTGGGAAAAAATATGCGTTAAAAGCTAATAAAACCGTAACATAGGACAAACTTGGGGGTCAAGTGTGTTATGAATGTTTACATTGAAAGCTTTCGTATGTATGACGTGTTTTCAGAAAGTAATGAACCTTGCAAACCGTTAAGCCCTTTACATGTAAGCGGTGTACTGAATAAACTGTTTTTTCAGCATAATAAAATAAAAGAATTTTTATGAAAATTGGTTTTTCTGATCGTTCAACAGCTTTCGACACTTTTATAATAGAAGAAATCGTGTTCCTGTTATCAGGAATATTAGCTTTACGCCAGATTAAACACTGTGGGAAAATAGAAGAAAGATTCTGAAAGTATATGGAGTAAGGGAGGAAGACAAGCATGCTGCTAAGAGACCGTTTCAATGGCTGCTTCATCGGGCTTGCAGCGGGTGATGCGCTCGGAACTACCGTGGAATTCAGCAGTCCGGGTACGTTTGAACCTGTTACTGATATCGTGGGAGGCGGAGTATTCGGGCTGGAGGCAGGGCAGTGGACAGATGATACATCCATGGCTCTATGTCTGGCAGAAAGTCTGGTACGTAATGAAAACTTCGATCCTGCGGATCAGATGCGCAGATATACGAATTGGTACAGGGTCGGATATATGAGCAGTACAGGCGACTGCTTCGATATCGGCGGGGCCACGCGAAGTGCCTTGGAGAGATTTGAGATAACTGGGGAAGCATACAGCGGATCAACTGACCCGATGACGGCGGGTAATGGCTCTATTATGAGGCTTGCTCCTGTCGCGATGGCTTACGCCAATCAACCAAACGAGGCGGTCCGCTATGCCGGGTTGAGTTCTCGTACAACACATGCCGCAGCGGAAAGCGTAGAGGCATGTGAGGTATTGGCTGCCATACTTGTTGCTGGTCTGCGCGGAGCGGACAAAAACGTCATGCTGATGCCGGAGACCTGCCGACAGTGGAGGGAGGAGGCCTCTTTTTCACCCGCCATTGAAGAGGTTGTTAGGGGTTCCTATCAGAGCAAAGAACCGCCCGAAATTAAGGGCAGTGGTTATGTGGTTCGTTCACTCGAAGCGGCATTATGGGCATTCCATAAGTCGTCAAGCTTTGAAGAGGGTGCGTTGTTGGCTGTTAATCTGGGTGATGATGCGGATACTACGGGTGCGGTGTATGGGCAGATTGCAGGTGCTTATTATGGACTGAGTGGTATACCGGTACACTGGCGGGACAAGCTGGCTATGCGTGAAACGTTCGAACAACTAACAGAAGCCTTGTGGTTGAAGGCGATAGAAAATCGTTGATTAAGAGACAGGAGAAGAGAACATCTATGAGCACGACTGGACACAAAACAGAATTAGAGGCTTCGCAGTCTGGTAAACGAGGGGCATTTCCATTGTCCCTGTTATGTCTGACGATTGGAGCTTTTGCGATTGGTATGACTGAATTTATCATTATGGGCCTGCTGCCCAATGTGGCAACAGACTTAAATGTAAGCATTCCACAGGCCGGACAACTCATTACGGGATATGCGCTTGGTGTAGCAGTAGGTGCGCCGATCTTAACCGTATTTACGCACAAGATTCCACAGAAGAAACTGCTGGTATTGCTCATGTGCATTTTCATTATCGGGAACGCATTGTCTGTCATTGCCCCGACATACGGGTTGTTAATCTCAGCGCGGATATTAACGGCATTTGCCCATGGTACGTTCCTCGGTGTAGGTTCAATCATGGCAACGCGGCTCGTTGCACCTGAGAGAAGGGCGGGAGCGGTATCGGTTGTTCTCGCGGGGCTAACGATCGCCAACATCATTGGCGTTCCGTTTGGTACGTTTATCGGGCAGCAGCTTGGATGGCGATCATCTTTTGGGGCAATTACGATCTTGGGCATTATTTCGTTGATTGGCATCATTCGTTTCATTCCCGTTCTCCCGCAAGGCGCACCTGCGAACCTGGCACAGCAATTTCGGAATTTGGTTCGTCCCCAAGTATTATTGGTTCTGCTTGTTGGCGCGATGGGCTGTGGAAGTCTGTTTGCCGTGTTTACTTACATCACGCCGATGCTTGTGGACATTAGTGGTTTTGCCGAGCAGAATGTGACCTGGATTCTGGTGCTCTTCGGATTCGGTGTTACGTTGGGCAACATGGTTGGCGGTCGTCTCGCGGATTGGAAGCTAATGCCTTCGTTGATCGTCAACTTTGGCATCTTGGCTGTTCTTTTGGCTGCACTAACGCTAACCTTGGAAAATCCGTATCTCGCGGTGATCACGATATTCTTCTGGGGTGTTGCGGCCTTTGGTATTATGCCAGGATTACAGATTCGAATCATGAATATGACCCGCGAAGCGCCACTTCTGGCAACGACATCAAGTCACTCCGCATTTAACCTGGGGAATGCAGGTGGTGCCTATCTGGGCGGGTATGCAATTACCCATACGGGTCTTATTTCCGTGCCTTTATATGCAGCAGTTATTGCCGGATTGGGTTTGCTAGGACTGCTCTTCAGTCTGTACATGGAGCGTAAACATCATGGGCCAGAGGTTGCCCAAGTTGCAGAGGCAGCGTCGGCAAGCTGAACATAGAATACTTTCGCCTCAATTCTTCCGTTGAACACGGAGAGTTGAGGCTTTTTTATATCATGATGAGTACCGGAGCACGGAAGCAAATAGGGGGTCTGGTGGTGTGTAAAAGTATACTTTTTAAACTATAAGATATAGTTATTTAAGTTTTTTGATGATGTACAGGTCTTGTGAGGTGATATAATAAAGATGTAATTGGAATTGTTTGTAAATTATGGATCGCGGATATGTACTTCCGTATTGAGTAAGGGAAGGTAAGTGGTCCGTGTTCTTGCTTAGAAAGGAGGAACTTTACCTTAAAATGTAAGGGCTTTCAATTTGGGTTTGTTTGTATCTGAAAGACCTGTTATGAGGTTCGTACACGATTTAAAATCATATTCCAAAGGAGATTGATATTGATGAAAAAAGGTCTGTCCAAGATTCTGAGTCTCTCCATCACAGCAGCACTCCTTGTACCTACAATTGCGTCTGCAGCCGATATGCAGGAAACCGCAGCCCCTACCCCCATTCAGGCGGTGGTAGATCAGGGAACGACCGGGACCATGGATAATTCCGGGCAAAATGCGCTGGCTAACACTCCGGTTGTGCCTGCACCGCCGGGTTATGATGCCTATCGCAACAATATTCCGCACGGCAATACCAATCTGATCTCCTATTATTCCACAACGGTAGGCAATGCACGGAAAGCGACGGTGTATACACCGCCAGGATATTCTCCGAATAAAAAGTATAACGTCCTGTATCTCCTGCACGGCATCGGCGGGGATGAGTATGAGTGGGTTAACGCCATGAAACCGAAGAACATTCTGGACAACCTGTATTCCGAAGGCAAGCTGTCAGATATGATCGTTGTCATGCCGAATGGCCGCGCCATGAAGGACGACCGTCCAGTTGGTGACATTTTTGCTCCGGATAAAGTGGCTGCGTTTGAACGATTCGAGCAAGACCTGCTCAAGGATCTGATTCCTCATATCGAGGCCAATTATCCGGTGTACAAAGACAAAAATAGTCGTGCGTTGGCCGGTCTGTCCATGGGTGGTGGGCAGTCACTTAACTTCGGATTGAAAAATCTGAATACCTTCGCCTGGGTAGGGGCCTTCTCGGCTGCACCGAATACACAATCTGTATCGCAGCTGGTTTCCAATCCGGGGCAAGTTGCTAGCCAACTGAAATTGTTGTGGATCTCCTGTGGATCGAGTGATGGTCTGTTATGGGTCAGCCAGAACTTCAAAAACGGCTTGAGCAGCATGAATATTCCGCATACGTTTTATCTGGATGTAGGTGGACACGAACCATCTGTCTGGAACAGCGGCTTGTATCAGTTCTCACAACGAATCTTCAAATAATTAACCGGTACTCATAGGTATTTAGAGTTTAAAGGATATTTACAGGGATTCATATTGAATGAGCTGCAGCCCCAGTTCTGTTTCGTACAGAGCTGGGGTTTTAGTGTTTTTATGATGAATCAAGTCATTTGAATGGAGTGCACAGAGTATTATTAATTTTGTAGATGGGGTTAATGGGAGTGTAAAGATTGGTTTAATTTATTATTACATAGGTATAGGTACTGTGATGAAGGAGAGGAAAATGATGTTCTATTACAAAGGTGCGTTCCGTGAAACGGACAATGTGATCTATTTTAAAAGCGATGTTTCATTAGCCCAGAATGATGTTGTCCTATTTGGTGAAAAGAAGTATTTTATCGAAAGTGTGGAAAAAGAATTTCTCCTGCTCCAGCGGGTGGGCTCCATTGTCTCTGTGAGCCTGTGAAATCTTCGCAAGATCATTCTCTTTTTCGAGTGTACGTGCACTTCTGGGCCCCTGCCTACATACAATAGATCGACCCTGTTCCCACATGTGCTCAGGCCAGATCGTTGTAAAACTGCAGGAGGTGTCATCTGTGCCCGGATTGTTTACCGCAATTGCTCTGTTCATTAAAGAGTTAACGTTACTTGTCTCGTATGTCAAAAATAATGCGTTCCCCCAGCCACTGGCTGAGGATGATGAAGCCAAACATTTACGCCTTATGGCTGAAGGCAATGCTCACTCCCGCAATCTGCTCATTGAACACAATCTGCGCCTCGTCGCGCATATCGTCAAGAAGTTCGACAATACGGGTGAAGATCAGGAAGACCTGATTTCCATCGGAACCATTGGTTTGATCAAAGCCATCGAAAGTTTTCAACAAGGCAAAGGTACGAAGCTTGCCACATTTGCAGCGAGATGTATTGAAAATGAGATACTTATGCATCTGCGTTCCCTGAAGAAAACACGCAAAGACGTATCCTTGCACGACCCTATTGGTACAGACAAAGAAGGCAATGAAATTACATTGATCGATATCCTTGGCACAGAAGCCGATGATGTCGTAGATCGGGTACAGCTCAAGATTGAAAAAAGCAAAATTTATCGCAATCTAGATATCCTGGATGATCGGGAGAAGGAAGTTGTCATCGGTCGATTTGGTCTGGAAGCAGGCGGGGAAGAACGAACGCAACGCGAAATTGCAAAGGAACTGGGCATCTCACGTTCTTATGTATCACGGATTGAGAAGCGGGCGTTAATGAAGCTGTATCATGAGTTTTATAAGCAAAAATAGTTATTTTAATAAACCAGAGGGCGCCTTTATCGGGAGCCCTTTTTACTGTGAGGAAGCTTGAAATTTGGATCTAAATCGTATTGATTATTTGGGATTATGACCTAAATAAAGGAATTTATATCTACGTTGAAGAATATCTTCTACACAGACCGATTTAATATATAAGGAGTACATCATAATGAAGCAGCTTTTTCTGAAAATTCCACTTTGGTTTTGGCTCATCTGGATCGTAGGGATGATTATGATCGTGTTCAACTCATTTCATTCGTATTCGAGTGTTATTAATTTGATTGCGCTAGTGATGATTAGTGTTGCTAATGCGATTCGAATTTGGAAAAACGAACGACCATTAGCAATTGCCTTTTTATTCGTTTCCGTTCTATGTTTGGTTTATATTTTAATATATTTCATTAGGTATGTATGATAAATGGTTAACGAACCTACCGCACCTTAAATGGCAGATTATCAACGGTTGCAAGATTTAACGAACCTCAGTAACGCTATATCTTCATATAAGGGCTCCCAAACCTAAAAAATCTAGTGAATCGACGAAATAGCGTCTTTCTGATTCGTTAGTTTCAGATCTGGGCAAATGGGAGCGAATAGCGTGTGTCAGGTTCATTAAAATAACATAACAAAGCAAAGAGGATGTCCCCCCGTCATATCCATGACTTATGGGACATCCTTTTTGCTGTGCAAAAAAATATATAAAGAGGGATATGTATTCTGGGCAGATTATTATATGATGATTAATATTATTTTTCATCGTAGAGAGCATGTGCAGAAAGAGAGTGGTGGTTGATCATGCAGCAAGAAACGTTAACAAGGGGATTAAAGAACAGGCATGTGCAGTTGATGGCAATTGGTGGTGCGATCGGTACAGGTCTGTTTCTGGGAGCAGGCAAAACAATCCAACTGACAGGGCCATCCATCTTGCTGGCCTACATCATTACGGGTGTTGTGCTGTTCCTGATCATTCGTGCATTAGGGGAGCTGCTGTTAAGCAACTTGCAGTATCATTCCTTTGTTGATTTTGTGCGTGATTATCTGGGAAATATGGCGGCATTTATTACAGGCTGGACCTACTGGTTCTGTTGGATCTCCATTGCCATGGCTGATATTACGGCCGTTGGATTATATACGCAGTTTTGGTTTCCAAATGTACCTCAATGGATGCCAGGGTTAATTGCGCTGGTCATTTTGCTAATCATGAACTTGGCAACGGTCAAGTTGTTTGGTGAGATGGAATTCTGGTTTGCCCTGATTAAAGTGGTGGCTATTCTGGCACTTATTGTGGTGGGTTTATATATGATTTTCAAAGGTTTTACAACGGATCAGGGTCCTGCGAGCTTCACCAATCTGTGGAGTCATGGGGGATGGTTCCCGAATGGACTGCATGGCTTCATCATATCGTTCCAGATGGTGGTGTTCGCCTTTGTGGGCATGGAACTGGTGGGACTCACAGCGGGGGAGACGGAGAACCCGGAGAAGGTTATTCCGAGAGCAATTAACCAGATTCCGATCCGGGTACTGCTCTTCTATGTCGGTGCACTGCTGATTATTATGAGTATCTACCCGTGGAACGCCATTGTGCCTACTGAAAGTCCGTTTGTACAGGTATTTGCCGCTGTGGGAATTGCGGCTGCCGCAGGCATTGTGAACTTCGTGGTATTGACTTCCGCAGCGTCGGCGTGTAACAGTGCCATTTTCAGTACAAGCCGTATGGTGTTCTCCATGGCAAAGGATCGCAATGCACCCGAGTCATTTGCACGTCTGAATAACAGGAAGGTTCCTTCCAACGCGCTGTTTTTCTCCACGATTGTTATTTTGATCGCGATTGTTCTGAATTATATCATGCCGGAGGGCGTATTTACGCTGATCACGAGCGTGTCTACCGTGTGCTTTATCTTTGTCTGGGGCATCATGGTGATCTGTCATCTCCGATATCGTCGTACTCAGCCGGAACTTGCGAGTCGCAGCCGTTTCAAACTGCCACTTTATCCATTCTCGAACGTTTTGATTTTGGCTTTTCTGGCGTTTGTGCTGGTAGTACTGGCATTGGCCGAGGATACGCGAGTAGCGTTATTTGTCACTCCGGTGTGGTTTATCCTGGTCGCAGGGATTTACCTTTTTAAAAAGAGAAGCTAAAACCGTAACAGACCGTAGAACTTGGCTTTGTTAATAAGCAGACCCGCCCAATCCAATTGGGCGGGTTTTTATGTTTTTTATATTCTTGAAGCCTCTTTGCTTTCACGAATGCCTGCGTAGATGGCATCACAGATATCGGTAGTATAATTTCCCGACATCCCTTCAAGTGCCGTGTTGGTGAATGCTGCAACACTAAGTTCTTCTTTTGGATCAACAAACCAGGAATGGCCGTAAGTTCCACCCATCCGCCACGTACCCGCTGATTCCGGTGTACCAGCTGCAACAGGATCTTTAAGTAGAGTAAAACCAAGGCCAAACCCTCTTCCTGGCCAATACGGCATGTCGAGTTCACCGATTTGATTCGTGGCCATCTCGGTGGCAACAGCTTCCGTAAGAATAGGCTGTCCCCCTTGCCGCAATGTCTCAAGTAAAGTGAGAAAATTTCCGGTGCTTCCAACCATTCCGGCTCCGCCTGATGGATAAGCGGAAGGTTGATTTGCACGATTGGGGGCAAGCCGGAAACCGGCAGTCCCTTCAATAAAAGGAACCTGCTCCAATTGATTATGGAGAAGACGCGGTTCTTCAGATCCATCAGCGTATGCAGCAGTCAATCGATCCGAATCCACTGCAACAAAATCAGTGTCCGTCATGTGAAGTGGATGAGTAACCAGTAATTGAACAGATTCTCTTAAGGACATTCCGGTTACCTTTTCAATAACGGCTCCGAGTACATCTGTCGCGATGGAATATCTCCACATGTCTCCTGGCTCATATATAAGAGGAACAGAAGCAAGCCTTTGGAGATTCTCCTCCAGACTTAATTCAGATAAATCCATTCCATCCGAGACCCCTGCACGCTCATAGGTTCCTTGCTCTTCTTGGAAAAACCGATAAGTCAACCCAGCGGTGTGCGTCATCAAGTGTTGAATGGTTATTGCAGCATCCTGACCATTGGCAAGCTTGGGCCGGAATGCAGGTAGCCAGCGAGTCACCGGATCATGCAGACTCAGTTGTCCTTGTGAGACCAATGCCAGAGCTGCTGTAGACACAATGGGTTTGGTTACGGAAGCAAGTCGAAACAGAGCGTTTTCTTCCATGGTACGCTTTTGCTCCCTGTCTGCGAAACCGGCAGCCCTGCTGTATATCACTTCTCCTCCTAATGCAACTTGTACAACCGTTCCTACGATTCTTTTTTCGCTTATCGCGCGGTCTATTGCTTGATCCACATAAGTATGCAATGTTGTCATATTTTCTTTTTCCATTCCAATCTTCCTCTCTTCAGGTGAAGTGCTTGATTAATGATTGTGACTGTGTATATTATATAAATGATTTATCTTGTATCACATAAGGTGTTAAAGGTATTGTGAGTAATTATCGAATATACTTAAGGTTATTCCAGTGTATATCTTATAGTTTTAAAGGAGTGCATTACATGGACGAAATTGATCAGCATATTCTATTTCACTTGGAGAATCAGGCGAGATTATCCATGACCGAATTAGGGAAATTAGTAGGATTATCTCAACCAGCTGTGACTGAACGAGTCAAACGAATGGAAGAAAAAGGGGTTATCGAGGAGTATCGAACGGTGATCTCCCCATCCAAATTGGGCAAGCAGAGCACGGCATATGTTCTTTTTCGTACACGGGATTGTTATCCCTTCCTGGATTTCTGCCGTGCGTCACCTGAAGTCGTGGAATGTTATCGGATTAGCGGGGAGTATAATTACTTGCTGAAAATTCTTACAGACACGATCCAGGGACTTGAAGAGTTCGAGAACAAGTGTGACCCGTACGGCACCTATATGACCTTGATTACGATGTCTTCACCGATTGCACATAAAAATCTCATGCAAGGACCGAATTTGCTGGCACAGACAGAATAAGACCACAGTCTATATAACTTTAAAATGAAATGCAGAAGAGGAGTTCACATCAAGTGAACTCCTCTTTGGTTCTACGTGTAACTCATGGTGTAACACATGCAAAAAATGCCTTCCTGTTATTTAGCTTTGGGAAATCCATATTTATAAGCCCGCATAGCTACGAGCAATGCAGGAATGAGCAGGATAAACAGCGACCCGGCAAGGTATCCTGCTCCCAGTACTTCAAGAAGGATGCCCCCGATGATGCCTCCTCCGCCAATTGCCAGATTCCATGCTGTAACCAGCATCGATTGGGCGACATCTGTACTTTTGTCTCCGGCTTGAGCAATGGCAGTTTGCAGTAGTGTGGCAGCCCCGCCAAACGTAATTCCCCAGATCATGATGCCAAGGATAATCATCACAGGTTGATGAGTACCGATTCCCATCACGACAGACCCCAGAGCGAATGCTGCCAGACTGATAATCACTAATCTACGCAAAAATCGGTCAATGAGCATTCCGGTTAACCAGATTCCCACAATGGAAGTGATACCGAAAATGAGCAAAATCAAGTCTACTCTGTTTGCAAATACGGTCTGGGCAAGGTATGGGGAAATATAGGTGTAAAGGATATTATGGGCCAGCATCCAGGCTAGAACAACAAACAGAATGGGTCTGACTCCCGGAATTACAAATACTTTATGCAGGGGAAGACGTTCCCCGGCTGGCTCTCCTGCAAAATCCGGCATTTTCCAGAGAACCCATACGATTAAGGCTGCGGTCAGAAGCGATACAATCCCAAAGATGAGGCGCCAGCCGATATAAGAACTGAGAAAACTACCGATGGGGACACCCAGGGCTAACGCCACCGGAGTACCGACCATAGCCACGGCCATGGCCTTGCCTTTTAACGAATCAGGGACCATCCGACGAGCATAACCTGCTGTCATTCCCCATAACACACCCGCAGAGACCCCGGCCATGAAACGAGCAGCAAGTGTCAGGATATAATCTGAGGATAAGGCGGTAACGGTGTTAAAGACAAGAAAGCCGCCGATGCATACCAGCAGAAGAGGTCGGCGTCTCCATCCACGTGTAGCAGCAGTCAAGGGAATGGCTGCAATAAGTGAACCAATGGCATAAAGAGTCACCAACTGTCCAGTGAGGGATTCGGTGACCCCCAAGTCTTTTGCAATTTGCGGCAGCAGTCCCGCAGGCAGGCTTTCAGTGAGGATGCAAATGAATCCAGCCATGGCTAAAGCAAGTAGCCCCGCCCACGGAAGGCGTCTAGAAGATATGGAAGGCAGCTCCCTTTGCTTGGGGAGGGATGTGTTAATGGCCATGAATTAAAACCTCTTTTCTTATCATTTAATCCTATCCAGAACTATGCATATAAGCTTATCTAAAAAAAACAAACTTTTGCATACAGGATTAAAGGTAAGAAGGAGGTCTTAACATGGTATTTATTTTATTTTGTGAGTTTTTCCGTTAATTCAAAAGGGTGCTGTCTGTTCAACCATTCCAGAATGAGTTTGACAGGTTCCAAGTACCGTTGGCCTACCAGTAAACCCGTATGGGTTGTATCCCAAAGTCCGGCATATGCAGCGCCCAGCTGCTTGGCAGTTAATTGACCTCTCTGATCTTCGTCTTCACAGGAAACAGCCTTGATCACCAAGCTGGGGCAACGGATCAGATCGCCATTAATAGATACGCCATCGGCTCCTCGCAGGGCTGAAAAGGTAGCAAATGCCTTCGCAGACTCCGTTTGCAGATATTTACGCTGAAAAGCAATGTCTTCTGCCGTCTCATCGATGCTTGCAAATTCCTGCCGAACAGGTGCAGGCATGATGATGTCCGATACGGTTTCACGATCTTTTTCAGGATAAGGCACGGCGTCATGGACTTCCTTACTTATACTGGCATCAATGACAACCAGGCCTGCGAGAGTAACGGTTTCGGCAATCTTTTGACTGAGAATCCCGCCCATGCTGAAGCCTATAAGAACGGGAGGTTCGTTGATCCCGGCTAACACTTCACGAATATCCTCCAAATAATCGTCAAACGTAATCTTTGTCATGTCCATGACCCGACTCATGTAATGACTTCTCAAGTTCATGACATAACAGGTCCAACCATGCTGGACAAAGTGGGGGATGTATTTGCTCCACATCCAGCTGCCTGTGTAGGCACCGTGAAGGAACAGCAGAGGGGGCTTCTTGGTCACTGTTTCGGCATCATAAATCGGGGGTCCTTTGAATATTTCCAAGTGTAAATCATGTTCTCCGATCTTCTTGACCTCATGTTTCGGTAATAATTTTGTGTAATCTGTCATACTAAAAACCTCCTCCAAGATATTGGTTTGATATCAAACTATTTCTCCAAAAAAAATTAGAAGTTACCATGAATTTTCATTAAAATTCGAAGCAGTTCTTTTTTCTCCGCTTCCGTAACGTCCGCATAGAACGCGTCCAGCATGCGCTGCGATATCTCTTCAAAGACCGGCTTTAATTCTTCGCCTTTTGCAGTCAAAGCCACATGAACAACGCGTGAATCTGTTGCATCACGCTCTTTGACGACGTATCCTGTCCGCACCAATTTGTCCACAAGTGCAGTCACCGTGGATTTATCCTTGCCAATTTTTTTGGCGATTTCAGCCATGGTCATCCTGTGATTGTTGTACAGGGCATAGATAATATCCCCATGGGACGTGGCGAGATCCTGGATTCCTTGCTCAGCCATCTCGGCCAGGATGAAGCGGTTGACCTTCTCTTTAATTTTGGATATGAGTGAAATAGCGTCTCTTGTTTTCATAAGTGTAATATAGTTTGTTATCAAACTAATGTCAAGCTTTGATCCAGGATTTATTGCATGGGCAGTATAGTAAAAGAGCAGTGAGAACTTCTTCTCCTGCTCCTTTGCTCCAGCGATTACTTGATTGGATTAGCTTTCATTTCCTGTCCCATTTTCTCTATACCATCCAGAATTTGATATCCATAACCCCAGAACTGGCTGAAATCTGTGACATAGATCTGTTTGTTCTTGATTGCGTTCATACTTTGCAGGGCAGGATTGGCATACAGATTTTGAATCAGCTTGTCGATATCCGGTGAACCGGCATACGCAGACAAGAGCAGATAGTCCGGGTTCGCTGTGATCAATTGCTCAACACTTACCTCACCTTGCACCCCATCAAATGTATTTTTCAGCTTCAACAGGCCCAGTGCATCAAGCTGATACGTATCGTTCTGCATGCTGCTTACCGTAATGGTGTCTTCCGTAGCAGGTACGATGTAGGCAAAAGTATGCTCAGGCTGATCGGCTACACTTGCCTTAATGGCTTCAACACGAGTCTTCAGACTTTCTGTGAATGTTGCAGCATTTTCTTGAACGTCGAAGATCTGCCCAAGTTGTGCGATATCGCTATACAGGCTATCGAGTGTGCCTTTGTGATTCGTCGTTTGCAGGAATGTGCGGATATTTATGTCATTCAATCCATCGACGGTACCCACACCCCAGTCTGCATCAGCGAACAGGTCACCCCGTCCGAGTACCAGATCCGGGCTTGCACCTACAACCAGCTCTTTACCTACGTAATCCTTGG
>Ga0209437_100790_pt1 | contig 14755 bp, 14 predicted proteins | sample AraplaL_Cvi_mTSA_FD_184266 | JGI IMG/M metagenome (GOLD analysis project Ga0209437, IMG submission 184266) | Arabidopsis root microbial communities from the University of North Carolina, USA - plate scrape CL_Cvi_mTSA (SPAdes) (version 2) | ecosystem: Host-associated > Plants > Roots > Endosphere...
AAACAACTTAGATCCCGGTCTTCAACAAGCTGATGATTTCATCACAAACGTAAATCAAAGCGTGACCCATGGCAACGTGACTATGAATATTCCAACGTTGTTATTTGACGGAACCCGCATTCTTATGAACGTAACCACTCCTGGAAATCGCCTGGATTCGGAGCCCAATTCGCTGTCTTCTGATGCCAATAGAGGGGCAGTGGATACGTTAGAGGTCCTCTATAAAGGCCAGCCTCTGAGCTGGAATTCCGATTTTATGGACGGTAAGAATGCTTCCAGCTTAATCGTTCAGGTTACCAACACTACTGTCACAGACCAGAATGTCCAGTTCCCTGATCAGTTTGACTTGAATGTAAATGTAACGTTAAAGGGTTACGATGTCCCGTTCCAATTCGTTCTGCCTGTTACAAAAACTACGCCCGTTACCGTTCTCACTTCAGAGGAGACCAAGCATCATGATAACATTAACTTGCAGATCAGTAAGCTGGAAATCACCCCTATCACAACGCAGTTATCCGTTGAGTACAAAACCAATCCGGGCCAGAGCATAGAGAAGATGCTCGCTTCTATCCCTTCGGAATACAAGGGTGCTAACGGGGGCATCATCGCTCTTCAATATGATATTGTGGATGAACATGGCGTTCAACTGAAGCCCATCGGTTCTCACCCCATTAGCGAATCTTATAATATTCGCTTTGAACCCTTCAAGACGCTACCGCGTACCGTAACCATCAAACCGTACTTAGTCGTATCCGAAGGTCAAGCCCCAGCTGGGGTTATAGGGCGGTGGGAAGACAAACGTATGGTCAAGAAATACATCCCTGAGCTAGAGACTGTACTTTCTGTGCAATAGTACAGCTGTAAAAAGATCCTTTTTATCTAGGATTAAAAAGGTTGCAAACCTACAAAAGACGAAGCCGTAAATGGTTTCGTCTTTTTATTTATATGAATTTAACCCCTGTCTAGCATAAGTCAATTCATCTTGTTTACTAGTGTATTGATAGATATCCATTCAGCCTTTACTTCGCCAACCATTAGAACCCTTGTTTAATTACTTTTATACTATGCTGCGCTAACCTGTCCGTTATTTCAAAAAAAGCAGCCGATCACATGGATCAGCTACTTTTTTTGTATTATTGAGCTTTCGTTTCCCGTTAGTTCCATGCCGGACATCAGCATCAAATATAGTATTTATATAGAAGTCTACCGATTATTCAATTGTTAGACTAATTTAGAATCTCGCCTTTATCTATTTTCGCCAAGCGTTTATGCCAAACTGCAAGTTGTTCAGGCGTTTGTCGCACCCAATCTTTCGCTTCGCCAACAATTTTTAGTGGGGCTTTGCTACGATATGATCGCGTTGGATTCCCTGGAAATTTCTTATCCGTCACATTTGGGTCATTTTCCCATTCGCCAGTCGGCTCAACGAGATACACGCGCGGTTCACCACCGCCTTTTGCCAACTCCGCAGCTAACCCGGCCCCATCACGCAACGCTGTAAAATAAATGTGATTCATCACAACATCCGGATTGTAATTCGAGCGAAAGCCAGCTGTGAGCAAGTCCCCAATCTGCAAATCTGCTCGTGTCCCATGATAAAAAGGACCTTTGTCAAGAATTTCAGCCATCTCGCCACCACCTCCAAATTTAGTAAGATACTCTATTTTATCATGAACCTACCCTTAGATTTTTCTCGCGTAATACATCCATAGTGCCCAAAATACGATTAAAACAAATAACAAACAAGTTAGTAAGGTGTAGAATATCATGGGATTGAAGAAACCGGCGATCACGGAGGCAATACCCAGACTAATAAGAATGATCGCTACGCTGAGTGTGCCGGCACTCTGGAGTATTGTAACACTCCGCTCGTCATTCTCCTCAATAAACTGCTTCTGCAGCTCGGCTTCATTTTTGCTGGCTTTTATATACCTGACGAGAAAATAAGTGATGACCACTTCAACCCCGATAAAAGCTCCAGTATGAAATCCTTTTATAAAACTAGGCAGATCGGGTAGTCCACCTCTGTAAAATATAAGTCCTACATAGATCAATATCGTAGCAGCAGCTACCAGGGACAGTGCGTTTTTGCGAGTTTCTACTTTAATCTTGTACTTGTCCACTTATATCTCCTCCACTTCGCTGAAATCAAAAACATCTTCAATAGCGAGTCCAAAAAAACTAGAAATTTTGTAAGCAAGAATAAGGGAAGCCGTATACTTTCCCCTTTCTAGAGAAGTGATGGTTTGCCGGGTAACGCCAACAATTTGTCCCAATTCTTCCTGTGACAGTCTATGCTGCTTACGCAGTTCTGCAATTCTTGTCTTCATGTAATCACGTCCTTGCAATGTTTACTTTGCATTTTTAGCATAGTTTACTTTGCATTTTGTGTCAAGTTAACTTTGCATTCTATATAAATTAACCTGCTCTTTATTTGAAAAAAAGCAGCTGATCACATGGATCAGCTGCTTTCTGTGGTTTATTGACCTATCGTATTCCTTAAGTGTAACAAATGACGACTGGGACTGATATCATTAACACTTCAGTATCATTTAAAACCGAAATGCCTTTCAACTTCTAATAACATCTGCTCTTTATTGGACTGAGATGTTCTCATAAACCATTTTAATTGATACTGCTCTGCTTGTTGCAGGTAATGATTCGATGCTCTAACCACTGTGTTTAATGTTTCGTCCCGTGCACGTTGTGGATCTGATAAATTAGGAAACAAACCCTCCATGCCTCTCAGGTGATCTCGGTCCAGATAATCTGCTCGAATAAGGTCATCTTCTGCAAACATATAAATAACTCGGTTGGGGTCAGCAATCTCCCTTAGATAAGCAGGTTCCATAAAAGTATCTACTACGATCGGCTTCTCTTTCCCCATCTGTAACAAATCCAAGATGATAAATTCCACACTCTCGTCAAACACGGAATTTAACCAGTGGCTTCTATCATTCCCACGACCTAAAAAGAACCATTCCCAATCAATGAAATGTCGTAATATTGCGGGATGATCCTGCGGATTAGCCTTTTTTTGATAATCGAACGTGTGGTCATCTGAAGAATAATAATTCATATTCCATTTTGAAGAAAGTAACTCTGTCATCGTGCTTTTTCCGCCGCAAGGGCCTCCACATATCCAATAAACATGATCTAAATATTGTCTTAATAGTCGGTCTGAAATTTTCATTATATGAACATCTCCTATCTCCTAGTATAAGATTATTTTCTTATAAGGGAGAACGTCTCTTGTCCTATTTGCACTAAATGTCCAAGTAGCTGGCATTTTACAACGCCTTTCCTAGCTTCCTTTTATGACAAAATTATTCCTCTGATTCGCTTTTCACAAAATAATTACCATGAGAAAAAATTTGTTTGGTATCGGCCGTTAAATGATCTAAGTTATCAACCGTTTCCTTCTCGGTAATGTAGGGGTCTTTCTCGGTTACTCTTTCAAATGTTCCAAAAGAAGTCGTTATACCACTGACATTTTCTAAAGCTCTATTTATTTCCTCTTCTGATAATGTTACTGCTGGACCAAAATCTGGATAGTTTGGGTTATCCGCTGTAGCATCATCATAAAAATTACTCGCATAAATACTTAAAGCAGTCACTGCCGAAACAGTCATTATCAATGCCGTACTGATCAAGAATTTTTTCATTGGATGTCACTCACTCCTCAATCGTTTCTATAGTATGCATTCATATATCCATTGCCTTCTAGTTCAAGTGGGCCTATGTTTTAGTAGAAGACAGGTACAACAACTAATGATCTGTATACTGCATAGCGTGAATCGGTGTACCTTTCGTGACTTCACCTGTCCATGTATTGATTTCTAGTGGCTCTACTAAAACCTTCCATCCATTTCCGCTTTTGAAAATTTTATATGGGAGTGGCGGTGACTGTTCATAGTCTTGTCCTGCATACTTTTGAACGACATAAAGTTGAACTTCATCCGTATTGATTTGTTTGCTTTCCACAATCTCATACCCTGTAGTTGGATTGGTCTTCAAGTCCTTTACATATCCTTCTTCACGACTCTTCTCATCCAAATAATTTGTATCTTTAGCATAGAACATCATCCCCTCTACATCCTTAGCAATGTAAGCATCAAAGTACTCAGTTGCGGCTTCCATCGGAGTTTGGGCTATGACTCTTTCCGCAGTTGTAGTCGATGCAACTAAAATAGAACTAGCAACAACACTGGCAAGTAGAAGCGATACTAATCCTTTTCCTTTCATGGATCGAGAACTCCTTTTTAGTGATAGAATTGTTAATAGGTATCAAATTTTCTTTATATCTATTTAGTATAACGCATTGAATTATTGGAAAGTTTTTATATTTATGAGAAATTTGTTTGCATTGAATTTCCGAAGGCTTAGCCTCTTTATCCAAACTCTTCTTTACGCCCACCTACCTTAATGTTAGATTTTATAACATATTATGACGAAAGCGGTGGGTTGAAGATGGATCTGCAACAGTTATTGACTATCCCCATTCTCTCCAAAGCAAAGGTTATTGCCGGACATCGCGGCCTCGATCGCTTGGTGCAATCCATTAATATTATGGACGCGCCAGATATTGTACAATTCCTGAAACCCGGAGATATGCTGCTGACCAACGGTTATATCCTGAAAGACCGACCCGAAGCTCATCTTGGATTCATTACTGACATGCATGCGATTGGCTGTGCGGCGCTTGCTGTCAAGACACAGCGCTTCTCTCTTGAATTATCTCCACAACTGCTCGAGACAGCGGACAGGCTGGGCTTCCCGATCATTGAGCTGTCTGAGATAGACAATACACTCGGTGAAATATTTCAACATTCGATCAGTGCTATCCTACAGAACAAAACCCATGAGCTCCACTATGCCTTGTCTATTCACAAGCAATTTTCTACGATGGTGATGCAAGGAAAAGGCATCCCCTCTATCGTAGATACGTTGTCTCAGTTGTTATCCTCACCCGTACTGCTGCTTGGCTCCAAGAAGCAGATTACGGCCAGCTCCCATTATGCAGAACAGATGGATGACCAGTCTCTCGCCGCACCCTTACTGACATTTATAGATGAGAACCCTTCCTTCCATGCCGCAATCTCCATCTGCCTGCTTACCGCTGAGAAATATCGACATGCCGAGTTCCATCCCATCTTCACGGATCGGCACGAGGGCTATTTGATCGCACGATACGACAGTTCCGCTAGCTCTAAGCTCTCCACTCTGGCTCTGGAGCAAGCCGTCAATGTAATCGGTCTGGAGTTAACCAAGAAGCAAGCGGTCAAAGAGCGTTCCCGCCGTTACAAAAATGAATATTTCTCCGATCTCATTCAAGGCTTCATTCGTTCGGAACAAGAAGCGCTGCATCGCGGCAAGAAATACGGGCTGCAGGCAAAAGGAAGTTCCGTCCTCATCATCGCCAAGATGGATGAACCTTTAACGAACAAACCTAATCACATTCTCACTCCCTCAGGAGAAGAGCGGTTCATCTCGGAACGTGACGCTAATTACGAGCTGATTAAGCAGGAGTTCACCAAACTGGATCTTTCTTTTGTCATGTTCACGAAGAATGACCAGTTCGGCATACTCGTCTTTTTGGCCGAATCGTCTTGGGACGAACATACCGTTGTTCAGCAGCTTGAGCGGATTGCGACTAATCTGTATTCGGAGTCGCAGCTCAGCCTGTCCTTCGGAATAGGTAATCCCTACACCAATGTATTGGATATTGGACTCTCCTATAAGGAAGCAGTCAAGGCACTCCAATCCGGCTTTCAGATGCGAAAGACCCGCTTCGCTCACTCCTATCAGACGATGGATATAAGTCGCCTGCTGCGTATGATTCCCCACGATGAAATGTTACAGTTTCATCAAGAAACCTTCAAACCCTTCGAAGGCCGAGATCCAAACGAGCGCAGCGAGCTTATGAAGACCTTGTCCTCCTTCTATGAGAATCATTGCCAGATCGTGGATACAGCGAAAGAGCTGTTTGTACATCGCAATACAGTGATCTATCGGTTGGAGAAATGTGAGAAACTAACCGGCAGAAACATCAAGGACCCGATGGAGAGTCTTCGCTTTCGACTTGCCTTTGCACTTGAGTCCCTTCTGAAGCTTAATCCACCTCCCAGTGAAGTTAATCATACGTCTTGAACCGAGAACGTGTCATGTATAATGATACGTTCTTTTGATTTTCTTTTCATATCACAACTTCAATTGTTCATTTTAACTGATTTAATTGTATTTTTATGTTCAAAGTAACTAATGACAATAGAACCCACAGTCTATATGATTAGGAATATATTAATTAATGTCACTTTAATTAACATCAATTCACATCAAGAAACAAACCATCATCAGGCTGTAGGAAAGGGGCTACCTATCATGGCTATACAGATACAAGGCGTATCCAAATCATTTGTCAGTGCAACCGGAGAAGATATTCAAGTACTAGCTGAGGTTTCGATGCAAATCAAGAAGCAGGAGTTCTTCAGTATCGTGGGACCGAGCGGCTGTGGCAAGAGTACGATCTTCAATATTATCGCGGGTCTGCTTAAGCCAACGAATGGCAAGGTTATCGTCTGTGGCGAAGAGATTGATCAGACCACCGGGCATGTCGGCTATATGATGCAGAAGGATCTGCTGCTGCCTTGGAGAAGCATCCTGGACAATGTCACGCTAGGCTTGGAAGTGAAGGGCATGTCCAAAAAAGATCGCAGCGATATTGCCATGGATTATCTGGATCGTTATGGCCTGGCTTCATTCGCAGAAGCCTATCCCTCCACACTATCAGGCGGTATGCGCCAACGTGTAGCCCTCATACGTACCCTCGTTACCCAGCCCGATATTATACTACTGGACGAACCCTTCTCCGCACTTGATTATCAGACCAGACTCATTCTGGAAGATGAAATCTTGTCTATCCTGAAATCCGAGGGCAAGACAGGCGTGCTTATCACGCATGACATTGAGGAAGCCATCGCCATCTCCGACCGCATTGCTGTCATGAGCAAACGACCAACGACCGTGAAGCAGGTGTATGACATTGGTCTCGCCTCGCAATACGGTTCAGCACTGAAAGCCCGCTCCGACCAGAAGTTTAAACAGTATTTTGAATCGATCTGGGCAGAGCTTGATATCCAAATGGGGAGGATCAGTTAATGAAGAGCACATCACCTAAAATCGCCCTTGCCGGGAAGTCTGCCAGAGTTACGAAGAACAAGAGCAAACGTAGACAGTCCACCTTCTCCAAAGAATGGTTGGTCACGATGCTGTGGCGATTCATTATTGTTGCAGTCATCCTGGTGATCTGGGAATCCGCCGTTCGATTGAAGCTCGTTAACGGATTCCTCATGGGATCACCGAGCGCCATTCTGGATGCCGCCATCACGATGGCCAGCTCAGGGCAACTGCTCAAAGACGCTTTTGCAACCGTGAATGCCACTGTTATCGGCTTCGTAGCCGGAAGCTTAATCGGCTCGTTGGCAGGATTGCTCATGTGGTATTCCAAATCTGTTGCCCGTGTACTCGATCCCTTCATTGTAGCCATGAATGGTATCCCGAAAATTGCCCTTGCCCCCATGATTATTATCTGGTTCGGTTCAGGCATCTTCTCCAAGATTGCTCTCGCCTCTGTCGCAACGTTTATCGTAGCGCTATTATCCGCCTACCAAGCGACTCATCAGATCGACGAATCCCAGATTAATCTGATGAAATCCTTCGGTGCGAAGAAATCACAGATTTTCCGCAAAATTATTGTTCCCTCCTCTCTGCCATGGATTATCTCAGCCTTCCGGATCAATATCGGATTGGCACTGGTGTCTGTTGTAGGCGGAGAGTTTATCTCTTCTGACAAAGGACTCGGACATATGGTATTCGTCGAAGGCAACCTGTTCAACCTTCCAGCCGTATGGGTTGGCGTGTTCATGCTGATGCTGGTTGCCATGCTCCTTTACACCTGTGTCGGTTATATCGAATCTCGTCTCCTCCCATGGAATGACAACAAGACCAGCAGCAAATCTACATCTGTCTAAACTGACCCACAACGACTAACTTAACTACGACCATTAAAGGGGCCTGATGACTAATGCGTACATTCAAAAAGATAGCTATCCTAGCAACGATGACGGTGATATTGACCACACTACTCAGTGCATGCGGAAGCAATACTACAACACCTGCGAGTGGCGGAGGTACATCCAGTAGTGGGGGGCAAGATGCTGCGAAGGTGGATAAAATCATAGTGTCCGAGGTGTATCACAATCTGCTCTACCTTCCGCTCTATGTAGCGAATAACCAAGGATTTCTAAAGGAGAATCGCATTGAGCTATCCTCCATCCGCGCTGCCGGAAGTGGACCAACAGCATTGTCTTCGGTCATCTCAGGCGAGTCTGCATTCTCCTTCCACGGTCCTGAGCATGTCGCATTCGCGAATGCAAAGGGCGGCGATGCTCGCTCATTGGTCCTTCTGTCCGGCAGTGCTCCTGTATGGGCGGTTGCACGAGAAGGAGTAACGGTGGACACAACAGAGGATTTCAAAGGTAAAACCATTGTTGTAGGTTTGGCACCTACAAGCTCCAACAGCTTACTGCGGAAGCTTTTCGCTGACAACAACATTGATATCGACAAAGACGTGACGATCACCGAGGTTCAGAATGGCTCCGAGCTTGGTGCTGTATTAGCCGGCAAAGCCGATATTGCTATCGTTTACGAACCCCAACTGGATCAAGGCGTCGCAGAGGGGCTGCATATCGTCCATGATTTCACGAAGGATTATCCTGACTTCGCCTTTGCAACGATGAATACAACCGCAAGCTTCATTGAGGAGAATCCTGACCTCACCCAGCGCTTCGTCACCTCCATCGAGCAAGCCCTGGACTATATTCAATCAAATCCTGATGGTGCCAAAGCAGTCGCTGTGAAGGAGTTCCCCAATCTGGACAAAGAAGTCGTGGAACAAGCCGTACAACGTATGATTGACAGCAAGGTATACCCTGCTGAGGGGCTCATCAACGAATCAGCTTTTAACACCGCAATCGATATGCAGCGCTTCATCGGCAATCTGAAAGAAGAACTCGCTTACGAAGATATTATCGATTCAAGCTTCACCAAATAGAGAGAGAAAGGTTGATTACTCTGAACCAAGACGACTATCTCACACACCGCCGTACGGAAAGTGCGAAATACGCGAACGGAGTTATTACGAGCGAGGAGCTTGATCTATTTACAGCCGACTTGGAGCTGATTCGAGGTTTCAAGTTGCCAGAAGAAGTCGGCCCCAATGCTCCGCATAGGAGGGTGCCTCTGCGATGATTACGAAACCACTGAACGAGCTGACGATTACGGAAGCCGCAACATTGATTAAAAACAAGACGATATCTCCTGTTGAGCTTACAGAGTCCTATTTGAATCGCATTGAGCACGTAGAGCCTGCTGTGCAAGCCTTCGTTACGGTTACCGCGGAACAAGCCTTGCAGGCCGCAAAAGAGTCTGAGCGTAAGCTAATGAATGGCAACTATCTCGGCCCTCTGCATGGCATTCCCTATGGAGCCAAAGACATTATCCATACCGCTGGCATACGCACCTCGGCTGGATCTAGTACCTATCCTGACTTCGTACCAGAGACGAATGCTACTGTGATAGATAAGCTACACGCTGCGGGCGCTATCCTGCTCGGCAAGACAACAACGACGGAATATGCCTTCCAGGGAGGAGAAGCACCAACCCGCAACCCGTGGAATCTGGAGCACACCCCAGGTGGTTCCAGTTCAGGCTCCGCCGCTGCTGTAGCTGCTGGTATGGCCTCCTTCACTCTCGGAACTCAGACCTTTGGATCTCTGCTCAGACCCGCAGCTTACAATGGATTAACCTGTATGAAGCCAACTTACGGCAGGGTTAGCCGTAACGGTGTCATCACAGCCAGTTGGAGTCTGGATCATATTGGCGCCTTCACTCGATCCTCACAAGATAACGCGATCGTTCTGGAAGCGATGGCCGGGCAGGATGAGTTGGCCCCCTTCACACTTCCTCACGGCAAGCCAGACTTAACAAGCGCTCTTGAGCATCCTATTTCGGGAATGGTGATCGGCCTGCCGAGCAACTTCTTCCAGACCGATGAACCGGCGATCTTGTTAGCGGTAGAGTCGGCACTCGCTGTACTTGAGAAGCTGGGCATGCAATGGAAGAAAGTTGATCTGCCTTCTTATATGGAAGAGACCATTGCTGCTCATCGTACAGTTATGCGGGCAGAAGCAGCCGCCTTCCATCAGGAACGCTTTGCGGAAGTCTCTGATCGCTACGGTCACACGATGCGGGAGCAGCTTGAACTCGGCTTTCAAACGAGTGCTGTTGATTATTTGCAGGCACAGCGCATTCGAACGATATTCCGCAGCGAGATGATGATGCTTTTCGATGAAGTGGATGTGTTATTGACTCCATCCACGCCATATGTGGCCCCCTATGGCTACAAGACCGGTAGTCCCATTTTCAACGGACCTTTTACCAATACAGGGCTACCTTCCATTACCGTTCCCATTGGGTTTGATCCTTCCTCAGGAAAGCCATTGCCTATCGGCATGCAGCTTGCTGGTCCACTCCTGAGAGAAGACCGCTTGTTCTGCATCGCCCATCATTATCAGCAGGCTACGAACTGGCATCAGTTAACACCCAATATACACCCTCACTAGGAAAGGAATGATAACTTCTATGTCTACCATCATACATGCCAGTACAGCACCCAAGTTCCCACTTCCTTTCTCCCACGCTGTCCGTGCAGGAGATATGGTCTACGTCGCAGGTCAGGTAGGCGTTGATCCACAGACCCTTGAGCCTATCGGCGGCATTAAGGAGCAGACTGAGCAGTGCATTCGCAATATCGAGGTTATCCTGCAAGAAGCCGGACTTACACTGGATCATATCGTGAAGGTAACGACTCATCTGGCACGAGTGGAGGATCAGCCCGAATACAACGAAGTGTATGCGCGAATGATTAAGCAGCCCTATCCCGCCCGCATTACCGTATTCAGCGGGTTGGGCCCTTATTTAATTGAGATGGAAGTGCTGGCGTATGCGCCTTCCATTCGAGGAGAGTAGCACATCACAAAAGAGCACCTGAAGCCATAAATGGCTACAGGTGCTCACATTTTGGAAAAGCCCGGTTCTCTTTTGAGAAACGGGTTTCTTTCGTATTCATTTAACTGTGCAAACTGAAGAAACTCTACGCTGCGTCTCACACAGACTAGCTATACTGCCCCTCACTACGCAGGCTGTTATGCTACTTTATTTTGAAGCGGGATGATTCTTCGGCAAGTTCTTTGGTCAGTCCATCAATTCTCTGCACCATATCCGCCAAGTGTTCTGTCATACCGGACTGCTCCTGCATCGTCGCTGTGACTTCTTCCACAGAAGCGGATACTTCTTCACCGGAAGCGGACAGATTCTGTGCAGCTCCAATGACGTCATCCTTATCACGTTCAATGGATTGGATCTCAGTGGCAATGGCCTGAACCTGGCTCATCATCTCATTCATATTCTCTGTGACAAAATTGAATGTCTCCTTGGTCTGGCTAACACTGCTCTTATGCTGTTCCGCAATCTCCTCAATAGCCTGAACACTTCGGTTATTCTGCTCCACGTGATTAATGGTCTGCATGACAATTCGGTTGATATCCTCCGATTGCGCTGTCGTCTGTTCTGCCAGCTTGCGAATCTCGGAAGCAACCACGGCGAAGCCGCGCCCTTGCTCACCCGCTCTTGCAGCCTCAATGGAAGCATTCAACGCAAGTAATTTCGTCTGATTCGCAATTTCGGCAATCGTACCTGTAATCTGGTGAATGCCCGAGGAGCTTTCAGCGAGTTGCACTGTAATTTTGGAGATGTTGCCAACTTCGATTTCGTTCTGCCCGTTTACCGCAATGAGCGCATCAATAACTTCATGATTATTTTTGAATGCATCCGTAATTTCATCTGCCTTGAGCATAACGGACTGCGACATCTCATTCACGTTCTCAATCTTGTTGCCGACATTCATGAATTTATCAACAATGGATTCGGTATCGTTCGCCTGGGACTCCATAGCTCGTGAAATCTCAAATGCTGTTGTCGTTGTTTCAGCAATAGTGGTCGAGGTTTGCTGAGTGGACTTTTCCAGCTCGGATGTACTTGTTTTCAGGATGCCGATGGAATGGTTCATGCTGGAGATCAGTTGTTTGTTCCCCTCGGCCATCGTGTTGAAGCTATCTGCCAATACTTTAAATTCCCCACTATACTTCCCTTGTGCCTGTACAGTAAGATCTCCTCCAGCCAACTGTTTAAACAACAGTGTGATTCGGCTAATCGGTCTGGTTACCAGTTGCGAGATCAGGATGCCTGCAATGATCGACACCGCAATAGCACTGAACAGAACAATGTACATTTGATTCGCCATACCTGTCAGCGGCTTCTTCACATCTTCATACGTATCCTCCACAATGACAGTCCAATCGGATTTCGGAATTTTGGAGTAGAACACCACTTTTTCCTCCGTGCTCGCCTCCCCTTGTTGCAACTGCTCATTGGCAGGCAGATCAATCAGCGACTGATACTCAGAGGAATCCATCTTCTGACCAATCATTTTCTCATCTGCTGAATTAAAAATAACCAGGCCTAAACGATCCAGAATAATAACTTTTCCTTCTTCATTAATCTTGACGTTCTGTAACTGGTTGACGAAAAATGAGGTCGAGGCAGTCGTCGCAAGCACGCCTTTCACTTCCTTGTTATCACCGTAGATCGGCATCGCAAAGACGGTCCCCAGCGTTCCCAGAGATTCAGAGATCACACCTTCGCTGACATAGTTGTGCCCTTGAAGTGCCTGCTGAAAATACGTGCGTGTGGCACGTTCCCCGCCGACCACTTCGGGATTGTTTGCTGCAACTACAACGCCTTCCCGATCCAGGAGAATTATAACGCTACTGCCCTCCATTCCTGTCAGGCTGTCTGCCAATATGCCATTGGCCTTGTTCACCAGTTCGCTATTTTCCGAAAAAAACGCGTCATCACTCTGTCCTGCTGTATCTCGAATCTCCAGCAAATCTTGGAAGGTCCGATGTGTTGTGATTAGAAACGCGGACTGCTCCTCCAGACTTAGTGAAGTAAATAAACCTGCTCCAATCCGGTCAGAAGTTGACTGGATCTCATCCTTGCTTTTGTCCAGTGTGATCTCTTCTGCCACTTTGTAACACAGCACAGCCGTCACGGCCAGTACGATGCAGACCAGAATACTGATCATCATTGGCAATTTGAACCGAAAAGACATGTTGGTCAAGCGTTGCCTCGCTTTTGCAAATAACATGAATACATTCACCATCCATCCTCATTCTTGTTGGGCCCCATATAATATGGGATAACTTTATATCGGTTGTTATTAAATAAACGTCCAGTACAGAAAACGCTTTCAAAAATATTTTCCTTATTCTTTGGAAGCGGATAACTTTAGGTCCAAGGCCGGTGTTGACGATTGGAAAATGTAGACTTTGGGTTAATACAAAATATGACATCAACATCGGTTAATGTCTGTAATATATGTCGTCCCCCGATTCTGACCATCGTATGGATCACAAGACGAAGCTATAAGCTAACCATTACGTTCATGAGCCAGGCTCTAAGGTGTATCTTAAGCAGGAAGCTCCTTCGCGAGATGACAACCAGGAGAATCTGAGGTTATAGGTTCGAAGTAGAAGAGGAGTAGTGGTATGGTAAAAACAGCTTTACCCACACTTTTAAATGTCGTGCGCATTTTATTGAGTGTAAAATTGATCTACGTAATGGTGTCCTTTATTGTGTTCCTCATCGATTTTAACCAGAACATGGAGGCCTATCTTGCTTTCTCACGCAAAGGAGATGATCTGGCTTACGCTTCTGGCGTAATCGTAGGCAGAATGTTGTTTATGATTGGACCAAGCCTGCTCGCCGTTATATTCATTACCAAGAGAAAGTTCAAGCTCACCGTCACATTTCTAAGTTTGGCGCTACTTGTCGCTATTCCCAATGAAAGTAACCTGTTTATCCTGATTCATCTCTTCGCCCTGCTCATCGTGCTCGTGCACCGTCCAAGCAAGTTGTATCTGAAACGGATGTATATACTGGTGGCAGTGAGGCAGCCGTTGAACAATCTTAAAGTGCTCGCAAGACATGATCTGGAATATACCGTTGAAGGTACAATAAATGATGTTAAAATAAAAACAAGGACTTTCCTCAGAAGTACAGGAAGGTCCTTGTTTACTACATTCACTATATAAGTGAATTTCCAATTACAGTGCGGCTTGATAGATTTGCACGACATCTTCACGCTGCAATTTTTGGAAGAATCCGAACGGGCCGAATCGCATCGCTTTATCAGCCATCGCGTCAATCTGACTGTCGTCGATGTCATAGTCAGCCAGACGGCTAGGGGCACCGATCGAAGTCCAGAAATTACGCAGTGCTTCGATGCCTTCTTCCGCCACTTGTTTGTCTGACTTTCCATTAGGATTGATATCAAATACATTAACAGCCATACGTTTGAATCGATCTACATCCACATCCAGATTATGCTTCATCCAGTGCGGGAACAGAATGGCAAGGCCACCCCCATGAGGAATGTCATACACGGCCGACACGGCATGTTCAATATTGTGAGATGCCCAGTCTCCTGCAAGGCCCATATTCAGAACATCATTAAGCGCCATTGTTCCACAGTAGAGAATGGTTTCGCGCAGTTCATAGTTTTCCGGATCTTTGA
>Ga0209437_100792_pt1 | contig 14692 bp, 12 predicted proteins | sample AraplaL_Cvi_mTSA_FD_184266 | JGI IMG/M metagenome (GOLD analysis project Ga0209437, IMG submission 184266) | Arabidopsis root microbial communities from the University of North Carolina, USA - plate scrape CL_Cvi_mTSA (SPAdes) (version 2) | ecosystem: Host-associated > Plants > Roots > Endosphere...
CCACCCATCGAAAGAGGCCTTCTGCAGCGATCCACGTGTCATATCGGTATGGCCGGACGCAAATCCAGATGAACTGAAAACCTTCAAGTGGAAGGAGTACGGTGATCCCGATGAAGCCGGGATCCGCCTATCCGAGTATTGGTTTGAAGCGGATACACCGACGGGAGTACTGCAGGGCATCGTGAGGACAAAGAAAAGAGGCAAGGTGGTCGTTGAGGAGCCTGCGGTGAAGAGCATATGGACGTACTGAGCCCGGCTACATGACGTCTCCAATGGCGCCCTCGGACGGCATTACGGCGGAGCTCACGTCCATCGGGAAGACCGATGCGGGTTTGGCATGGTGAGGATCGAGCTGCCCGCGAAATGGGTTCTGGGGTTCTTCGGTAGTTTCTACGCAATATGTATTTACATGTATTTGAGCGATTGGTATCGCTGGCAAGATCAAGTCAAGGAGCGACCTCAGCCCACCATTGCCTCACTAAAGCAACTGCTTGCCGAGGTTCCATTTGCCGAGAAAACGACGATAACCAGTAGCTTGGACCGTGACGCCAATGTCTCCGTGAATGGCCATTTCAAGAGCGAAATGGTGCCGCAGCGTATGGTGGACCTATTCAAGTCACAACTCGCCAAGCAGGGTTGGCGGCTGACGCAAGAGACCATCCGCGGCAAGACCGTGCTCAAGTTTTGTAAGGGAGGTGTCGCGGCGAGCATTCAGCCCGAGGCTACAGCAGGTGGATCAGTTGTCGATGTACGTCTAGCCTGGACGTATCACTCCCGATCTACGGATTACTGCCCCGTAGACACTTTGCCGGACGACAAGGGAGCGCGCCCATGTCTGGCGATTGCAGTGGTTCAGTGCGACACGGAATATTCTTGATGCCGGAAATGAAAATCCCCTTCAGCGTACCCATGTCGCTGATCCTCTCGTTCGTGTGCCTGCTCTTTGCGAGTAAAGTCATAAAAGAGGCTATTGATCTTTATTCGGATAGGTTGCGTCGATATGCATATGCTGCGAAAAATCCGTAATTCAACGGTTTTTATGGTGTCGTATCTAGCCGTTCTGCAGGTGGCGGCTACGCCTGCGCTACCGATCATTGTTGACGCATCGATATCTACAAGCTCTGCGTCTGGTCGTACTGAGCTTTTTATGTCCGTGACTAACTGTGGAAGAGATATCCTGCGCACCGATGCGGCCAACATGCCTTGGGGTGAAAACACCATCGGCCTCACATTGAGAAGGGCATCTGAGATGCCGACCGGCGAGCTCAAGCAGAACTTTCCGCTTCGGCATGTTGCCCCGGAGGAAATCGTGATACCTCCCGGAGGCCGAGTGACCGGCTCGGTTGATCTGACGGAACGATTCCCCGATCTTGCGTCCAGCAAGGACAAAAGTTTTGTGCTCTTCTGGACCTACAACTCCGGATTGCTCATTAAAGGCAGTAGTCGGCAGATATCGGGTGTCGTCGACATCCCCGATGACGCGACGAACAGAGCGAAGAGCTCACCGACCTGTGTACGTCCTCGATCAGATACTAGATCGTAGCCAACGGGGTAGATGGCGCTTGATGGCCGCACTGAACCGGCATATTTACTCCCTTTAGATCGTCAACCTAAATGCGAATCCAACGAATCATAAGCCTGCGACACCACCGCATACCGCCCGTGCAACTCCTCGATCGGCACAGGTCGCGAGAAGAAATAGCCCTGCATCGCGTTGCAATCTTCGGCCAGTAACCATTGGCGTTGCCGGTCGGTTTCGACGCCTTCGGCGACGATTTCGAGGCTGAGGCTGCGGGCTAAGAAGATGATGGAGCGGCAGATCGACGCGTCGACCTCGTCCTGCAGCAGCGTGGAGGTGAAGTGGCGGTCGATCTTGATCTTGTCCAGCGGTAGCCGCGAGAGGTAGGTCAGGTTGGAGTAGCCGGTGCCGAAGTCGTCCAGCGCGATGCTGACGCCCATGGCGCGTAGTTCGTGCAACGTGCGGATGGCGCGCTCCGGTTCGTGCATGAACGCGCTTTCGGTGAGTTCGAGTTCCAGGGCTGACGCGCTGGCGCCGGTTTCCGCGAGCGCCTGACGCACCTCGGCCACGAGATCGGTATGCACCAGTTGCTGCGCCGATACGTTGATCGCGATACGACAATGGGGGCCGATCGTTTCGAGCAGCAGGCGCTGGTGGCGGCATGCTTCGCGCAATACCCATTGCCCGACCTGCACGATCGCGCCGGTTTCTTCCAGCAATGGCACGAGACGATCGTTGCGCACGAGATCCCCTGGTGCCGACGGCCAGCGCAGCAACGCTTCCACGCCGGTCACTCGCCCGTCGCTCCCCGAGTGCTGCGTCTGCCACGCGAGTGCCAGTTCGTTGTCGAGGTTCGTGCCAGCGAGCCGCGTGAGCACGGTCAGTCGCGCCATGGCTGTCGCATGCATTTCCGCGGAATAGCAGCGCCACGTATGTCGCCCTGAGCGCTTGGCGTCGTACATGGCCGTGTCGGCGTTGCGGATCAACGTATCCGCGTCGGCGCCATCGCGCGTCGCGAAGGCGACGCCGATGCTGCACTTCAAGCGCTGCAGCGTACCGGCCACTTCCAGCGGTTCCTCGATCGCGCGCTGGATGCGCGGCAGGATGTCGATGGCTTTTGCCGGCGAGCCCTCGAAAGGCAACATAGCGACGAACTCGTCGCCGCCAAATCGGCCCACCTGACCGGCGCCGCCCAGCGCATCGCCCAGACGCAGCGTCACGTCACGCAGCACCTGATCGCCCAGTGCATGGCCTAGCGCGTCGTTGATGACCTTGAAGTGGTCCAGGTCCACGAACAGCACCATCAGCCCCGAACCGTCGACCGATGCGGCGGCCACCAGTTCGTCGAGCCGTTCGCGCAGGGCGCGGCGGTTCGGCAGTCCGGTCAGTTCGTCGTGGGTGGCTTGATGATTGAGGCGCTCTTCGTAGCGGCGCTGGTCGGTCACGTCGCGCACGATGACGAGCGTGCCGAGTCCGCGCGGATCGCGGTATTCCGACAATGCCAGCTCGGCCTCGAAGGGCATGCCGCGCTCGGGGTTCAGCCATGCCATGAGGCTGGAGCCTTCCGCGGTACCGCGCCGGACGGCGTTCAACGCATCGGTGTCGAGATAGTCCGCGGCGGCGCGGCCCACGAGTGTGGACTGCCCGTCGCCCAGACGTTCCTCTGCGAGCAGGTTGGCGTACTCGATCAGGTCGTTGCGCACGACCACGAGCGGCAAGGGCATCCGCGCCAGCAACTGTCGATAGGCCGCTTCGCTCGCGGCCAGATCGCGGTCGGTGTCCTGCAGACGCTGCCGCGTTTCGTGCAGGGCGGTGATCTCGCTGATGGTCCCCGCGAGGACCGCGTGGCCTTCTTCGTTGGTGATGCGCGACGCGCGCAGGTTGACGCGTACCTCGCGACCGTCGGGGCGGCAAAGCCGATGTTCGCACTCGTACGGCCCATCGCCGAGTTTGAACAGGTCGAGCCACGCCACGATGGCGGGCTGATCCTCCGGATGCACCAGCTTGTAATAGGTGCCGTGGCGTCCGCCCATGCGTTCGGGCGGCAGCCCGGTGATCTCATGGACCTGCCCGGACCAACTGATAGTGCCGTCGGCGAGATCTGCCTCCCAAAGGCCGATGTGTCCCGAGCGCTGCACGTCGCCCAGGTGCCGCGCGCTGCGCGAAAGGGCGTCCAGGAGCCGGCCCTGACGGCGGTAGGCGCGCTCGAAGACCGCGGCGCATCCGTTGAGCAAGAGCACGAGGGCAAGGGTCGCGAGCATCGACGGCTGAGCCTGACGCAGCCACTCGTCACGGATGCTGGCGCGATCCAGACTCACCAGTGCGGCATAAGGGTGGTGATCCGACGCCGCCCACGAATAGAGGCGCTCGTCGTCGTCGTAGCCACCCGTGGTGCCGGCGTCGGGCGGCGCAAGAATCCAGGGCGTGACGATGTCGTCGCGGTTGCTGACGAACAGGCGCCCGTCCAGCGAAAACACGCTCATGGCGGCGCTGGCGCCCAGCATGGAGTGCCGCATGCCATCGCGTACGCGCTCCGCGTCCACGAGCGTGCCGAAGGTTGCAGGGACCGGCACGCGAGAATCGACCAGCACGCGGAGCGAAGAGGGCGTGCGGCCCTCGGCAGGCGCCACGCCGACGCGAACTCGTGCGCCCAGCGCCAGGTGCCGAGGTAAGGCGACCACGTCGCGCCAGTTGAGCAGGGGCCCATTGGTCAAGGCCATGACGCCGCCGTCGGAGTCGAGTGCCACGAAGCTCGGCAGCTCGGGGTGCCGTGCCTGTACTTCGGCAAGGCGCGTGTGCAACAGCCCGGTGTCGGGGCTGTCCACGACGTTGCGCAGGGCCAGTAGCGGCCCCAGGCTCGCGTCGACGTATTGATCGATGAGACGTACCGTTCCCGCGACCGATGCCGCCGTCTGCCGCCGTGCGCTGCCGAGCATGCGCTGGTAGCCGTCGTATTGGAGGATGGCCACAAGCGCCACGACGCCCACGGACAACGCGACGGAAACGGACCAGGTCGCCAGGCGCACGTGGCGGGCGCGGATCTTCGTCGCTCCCTTGAACGTCTCGCCTTTCACGTCTCCTGTCCTCCGCCGCATTGACCCGAATGCCCGCCCGTACGCTGACAGGTCTGTGGGTTCTTAACGGCAGCGACCCGGGCGGCTTGAACGATGCGCCTTCACGGCGGGGGCCGCCAAGCCTTTCCGGCATGACCCAGAAAAAAATATGGCGCCGGCCTCTTTATTCACGCTCGCTGGACACTATTTACCGAACGATCCAGTTCATAAACGCCCCACTACAAGGACTACCCCCTCCATGCGATCGTCCCTCGCACTCGGCGCCCTCGCGGCCGCCTTACTTGCCGCCGTCAGTGTCCCCGCCGCCGCCCAAACCCACATCGAAGTGCAGGGCGGCCGCAGCTACATGGACAGCTACGGCACCAACGCTTTCTTCGTCGAGGCCGTATTCGACCCGCGCGCCATGGGCCAGAGCCGGTTCACCTGGTCGCCGGACGTGTCCCTGGGCTACATCGAGGGGCGTGACATTGGTCGGTATCGCGACTCGCACCCCGGCGTGACCAACGACGTCTGGGTGGGCGCCCTTGGCGCGCGCCTGCACTACGGTAGCGACGGCGACTGGTACCACCCGTTCTTCTTCAGCTTCCAGGTCGCGGGCACGGCCGGCGGCCGCACCCAGGCCCTGTCCAGTGGCTACGAGTTCGTCAGCACGCTCGGCTGGCAGTACAAGAACGTGAGCTTCCAGGTCCGCCACATCTCCAACGGCAGCTTCAAGGAGCCCAACCGCGGCGAGACGATGGCCCTGGTCGGTATCGGCTTCGATATCTGATCCGGTCCTTGGAAACGAAAAAGCCGGCGCTGTGAGGCGCCGGCTTTTTTTGTGGGTTTGAGAAAAGGCTTAAGGTCTTGCTGTTCTGTGGGAGCCGCCGCGGCGGTGAAAGGGCTTGCTGGTGGGAGCCACCCTGGTGGCGATGGATTTGCCTCACCGCTACACCGCTTCGTTGGCTTTTCGCCAGCAGGCTGGCTCCCACCTTCCCTCTGTTGGCTTCTCGCCGCCATGGCAGCTCCCACAACGCTCTTTCTCAGTGCCCCGAGGCCGCCGGTCCCGCCTTCGCCGCAAACGGTGGCTTCGCCAGCCACACCACGAAGATCAGCGCCATGAAGACGTAGCCGAGCATGTGGAAGACCTCGTTGAACGAGATCTGGTAGCCCTGCTGCGTGATCATCTGGTTCACCGCTGCCGCCGCGTATTGCGAGTCGCCGTGGCCGATCTGCGTCAGCGCCTGCTGTGCCGTCGGATTGAAGGGCGTGATGTTTTCCGCCAGCCGTTCGTGATGCACGATCGCGCGCCGATCCCACAGGAACGTGGTGAGCGAGGCCGCGAAGCTGCCGCCCAGCGTACGCAGGAACGTCGCCAGACCCGACCCCGCCGCGATCTCGCGCGGCTGCAGGTCGGACAGCAGGATGCTCAGCACGGGCATGAAGAACAACGCCACGCCGAGGCCCTGGATCAACTGCACCATCGCCACGCTGAAGAAGTCGATGTCGAGGAAGAACTCCGAGCGCATGAAGCAGGTGGCACCCATGACGATGAACGCGCCCGACGCCAGTACGCGCAGATCGAACTTGTGCGCGTAGCGGCCCACGAACGGCGTGAGGATCACCGGCAGGATGCCGAGCGGCGCGGCCGCAAAGCCGGCCCACGTGGACGTATAACCCACGTTGCGCTGCAACCACTGCGGCACGAGCAGACCGATCGCAAAGAACGCCGCGTACGCCAACACCAGACACAGTGTGCCCATGGCGAAGTTTCGGTGGCGGAACAGCTTGAGATTGACGATCGGGTCCTTGTCGGTCAGCTCCCAGATCAGGAACACCAGCAGGCCGATGGCCGCGATGATCGCGGTCACGACGATGAACGTGGAGGAGAACCAGTCTTCGTCATTGCCCTTGTCGAGCACGACCTGCAACGCACCCACGCCGATGACCAGGGTGATGAGGCCCACATAGTCGACCTTCGGCCGCTCGGTGGTCTCCGGGCGTCCCTTCATCTGGTTGGCCACGACGAAGCTGGCGAAGATGCCGATCGGCACGTTGATGAAGAAGATCCACGGCCAGGTGTAGTTGTCGGTGATCCAGCCGCCGAGAATCGGGCCGGCGATCGGCGCGACCACGGTCACCATCGCCAGCAGCGCGAGTGCCATGCCGCGTTTGGCCGGTGGATAGATCGAGATCAAAAGGCTCTGCGTGATCGGATACATCGGACCCGCCACCGCGCCCTGGATCGCGCGGAACAGAATCAGCATGCTCATGCTTTGCGCAATGCCGCACAGGAACGACGCCAGCGAGAACAGCAGGGTCGCCCAGACGAACAGCTTGGTCTCACCGAAGCGACGGGTCAGGAAGCCCGTAAGCGGCAGCGCGATGGCGTTGCTCACCGCGAACGAGGTGATGACCCAGGTGCTCTGGTTGGAACTGACGCCGAGGTTGCCGGCGATGGTCGGCAGCGACACGTTCGCGATGGTGGTGTCCAGCACCTGCATGAAGGTCGCGAGCGAGAGGCCGACCGTGGACAGCGCCAGATTGGGCGGTCGAAATTCGGTGCTCATGGATAAGCCTGGTCTTTGAGGGAGGGACCGGGACGGGGAGGCGGCCATCGTCGGTACTACCGTCGATGACCGCCGCCCGCTCCCACGGCGAGGGAGGCCGTTCCCTTACTTCGGAGCTTTCTGCTGGTCGCCGTCACCGACCGACGCGTTCTCGTGAATCACGCGTTCGATGTCCTTGTCGGCATCGGCAAGCTGCTTGTCGTAGACGGTGGTGGAGAACTCCGGCTGCGTCGGTGCCTGCTTCGCCAGCAGCGGGCCGCTCTGGTCGTGCAGCGACACCGTGACCTTGGTCGACAGACCCAGGCGCAACGGCTTCTCGTCCAGCTGCTTCGGATCGGTGAAGACCACGCGCACCGGCACACGCTGTACGATCTTGATCCAGTTGCCCGTGGCGTTCTGCGCCGGCAGGAGCGAGAACGCGCTGCCGCTGCCCACGCCGAGGCTGCGGACCTTCGCCTTGTAGACGACATCGCTGCCGTAGACGTCGGCGGTCACGTCCACCGGCTGGCCGATGCGCATATGGGTGAGCTGGGTTTCCTTGAAGTTCGCGTCGATCCAGACTTCATGGAGCGGCACCACCGCCATCAACGCGGCGCCCGGCTGCACACGCTGACCCACTTGCACGGTGCGCTTGGCGACGTAACCGTCTACCGGAGCGACCAGCGTGGTCCGCACGTCATCGAGATATGCGGAGCGCAGCTTGGCGGCCGCGGCGCGCACGTCGGGATGGGACGCGACGACGGTGTCGTCGACCAGCACCTTGCTGCTGCTGTATGACTGCTTCGCGGACGCGAGGTTGCTTTCGGCGGAGGTGAGGGTGTCCAGTGCATGCGACAGTTCCTCGGCCGAGATGGCACCCGACTTCGCGAGGTCGCGACGACGGTTGTAGTCGGCACGGGCACGATCCACCGCGGTCTGACGCACCGCCACATCGGCCTGCGCCGAGGTCACGTTGTTGTACAGGCCGCGTACGCGACGCACGGTATTGGCGAGGTTCGCGCGTGCGCTTTCCAGGGCGACTTGCGCGTCGCTCGGATCGAGCTTCACCAGCACGTCGCCCTGGTGGACGAGGTCGCCGTCATCCGCGCCGATCGAGGTCACGGTGCCCGCGATCTGCGGCGTGATCTGCACGACGTTGCCGTTGACGTAGGCATCGTCGGTGTCCTCGTACCAGCGACCGTCGACGAAGTACCAGACGGTCCAGCCGATGCCGGCGAGGATGATGACGAGCAACAGGAGCTTGAGGAAGAAGCCGCGACGGCTCTTCGGTGGCGGCGCCACGACGGCGCCGGCAGGGGCGGTGGTTTCTTGGGACATCGTTAGCTGCCTCGGGACGTGTTCTTAGTTATGGGCCGGCGTGGCGGCGGCGACCGGCTGGTCGTCTGCCTCGGGGCGGAAACCGCCGCCGAGCGCCTGGATCAGTTGGACGGAGGTATCGACCTGCTGCGCGCGGAGCGCGGCCATGCGCTGCTCGGCCTGGAGCAGTTGCTGGCGCACGATGAGCGATTCCAGATAGCTGCCGACGCCCGCCTTGTAGCGCTGCTGCGAAAGGTCATAGGCCTGCTGCGCGGCGTCCTGCGCGCGCTGCTGCGCCTGGATCTGCGTACCCAGCGAGTCGAGCGCCGAAAGGTCGTCGGCCACTTCGTTGACCGCACCGACGAGCACCTTGTTGTACTGAGCCACGGCCAGGTCGTAGTCGGCGTCCTTGCCGGCGAGGTTCGCGCGCAGGCGACCGCCGTCGAAGATCGGAAGGCTGAAGGCCGGCAGCACCTGCCAGAAGCGTGCGCGCGAGGAGAACAGGTTCTCCGAGCCGCCAGCCACTTGTGCCGCGAGGATGCCGAGGCTCACGTTCGGCAGAAACTCTGTCTTTGCGGCCGCAATGTTCTTCGACGCGGCTTCGACCCGCCAGCGCGCGGCGACGAGGTCGGCGCGGTGTCCGAGCAGGTCGGCCGGCAGGTTCGCCGGCACGCTCACGGCCGACGGCGCCAGCACGGCCGGTCGGCCGATGTCCAAGCCGCGGTCGGGGCCCTTGCCGAGCAGCACGCTGAGCGCGCTGCGCGATGAATCGATCGCACGCTGCGCCACGGCCATTTCACGCTCCGCCGTGGCGAGCTCGGAATCCGCCTGCTTGACCTGGATCTGGTTGTCCACACCGGCAGCCACACGCTGACGGGTGAGATCACGCGACGCACGGCTACGATCCAGTTCGGCCTTGGCGACGTCCATCTGCGTGAACGCATAGCCGAGCTGCACGTAGGCACGCGCCACGTTGGTGGAGATTTCGATGCGCGCGGCGCGCGCGTCGATTTCGCTGGCGCGCTGTGCGCCGACGGCGGCTTCCCACGCGTCGCGCTTGCCGCCCCACAGATCGAGATCCCAGCTGAAATTGCCGTAGCCGTACTTCGTCCAGCTGAAGTGGTTACCGAGCGGCGCCGGGAACAGCGTGCCTGGCAGGTGCGCGCCTGCAACGCCGCCACCGACCGCGAGGGTCGGATCGCGGGCGGCGTCAGCGGAGCCGGTCTGCGCCTGCGCCTGACGCACGCGTGCGTCGGCAGCGGCGAGGTCCGGGTTGTCCTTTAGCGCCTCTTCGATCAGCGCGCTGAGCTGGCTGTCGCCAAGCCCGGTCCACCAATCGGCCGCGGGCCAGTTGGCCGGCGAGACCTGCGCCTTGGCCAGGCTGCGCTCGGCATGAAGGGTGGACGGATCGGCGAGTCGGCCCTGCGGATCCAGTCCACGGCTGGTCACACAGCCGGAAAGGATCAATGCGGCTCCGACGGCCGCCACAAGAGTGTGCAGACGCATGCGTTTTGCCTCGAGGTCTAGATCAATCTTTGTCGCGGAGCGAGACGAGCACGCGCTCCAGGTAGTCGTGCAGTCGCTCGCGCTCTTCAGCGGACAGGTCGCGCTGGGCGCGTTCGAGCGTCGCTACATTGCTTTCGTACAGGTGCCGCCACAGTGCCTCGCCCGCCTCGGTCAGTTCGATGCGCAGGGCGCGGCGGTCCTGTTCGTGCGGCTGGCGGCGGAGATAGCCCTTGGCTTCGAGTTGATCGAGCTGCCGGGTCATGGCGCCGCCGTCCAGGTCCACGGACCGGGCCAGTTCGGTGGCGGACATGGGACCGAGAAGGGCGAGCCGCTTGAGCATGTGGAACTGCGTGAAGCGGAGGTCGGCACCTTGCGCGGCGAGGTCAGACTCGATCGCCCTGACGATCTCGCCACGGACGAGGCCGATCAGGGAGCCGAGGCTGTCCCTGCCGTCGGGTGTGGGGCAGGCGGGATTGTTCATGCCGCATATTCTATTGCCCTAAATATAGTTGTCAAGGCAAATATGCGTCGAGCATATATTCAACTCGGTATAGCTTCTTCGTCGGCTAGCAGGGCGGCCAGTGCGGAGTCGCGCACATCGAACAGTTCGAAGACGCCGAGCGCGCGCAGCGTGGGTAGCTGCGCCAGGAGACGCGGTTCGAGGTGGCGTACCTGCTCTTCCGGCGTGCTTGGGTCCAGCATGGCGTGGGCGCAGGCCACGAAGGTGACCAGGGCCTCGCCGGCCTCCGTGCCTTCCGAGAGGTCGCTGTAGTCGTAAGTGACGAGACGGATCATGGGGACTTCTCCGGCGTCGAGGTCCGCAGTGCCGAGGTCAATCGCCACTCAGGACATTGTTTGGGACTGCAAATGTTAGCCATGGAAGCTATCGGCCTGATATCGTTATCGGGCCAAGTTATGTCGAGGAACGGCCAAATGCTGGACGAACGCATGCGTGCCCTGCTTGATAGCGAGGACGATCCGCCGCTGATCGCCTACGAGGCACGGGGCGAGCTGCCGCTGGAAGAAATCGACTGGCACAGCCACCTGCGCGGGCAGTTCTTCTACGTGGAACAGGGGTTGGTGATCACGCGTACCGAGCACGGTTCGTGGTTGCTTCCGCCGCATAGAGCGGGTTGGATGCCACCGGGCGTGCGGCACACGGTGAGCATCGCGGGCCCCAGTCATGCCTGGGGTGTGTTCATCGCACCGTGCGCGGCGGAAGGTTTGCCCGACCGGCCCTGCGTCGTGGGGGTCAACGACCTCTTCCGCGCCATCATCAAGCGCGCAGCGACCTGGCCGGTGGACGCGGCACGCGAGCCGGAGAAGGATCGCCTGTTCGCGGTGCTGCTGGATGAAATGCGGCGCGCGCCGGTGGAGGGGCTGCATCTGCCCATGCCCGTCGATCGCCGCCTGCGGCGCATCGCCATGGCGATGTTCGAGAGTCCGGACGATACGCGCGGTATCGAGGAGTGGGCCAGTTGGGCCGGCATGTCCGTGCGCACCCTCACCCGGTTGTTTCGCCAGGAGACGCAATGCAGCGTCGCGCAGTGGCGGCAACAAGCCCGGCTCGCCTGCGCGCTGGAGCGCCTGGCCCACGGCGAATCGGTATCCGTGGTCGCGGATGCGCTCGGGTATGCCACGCCCAGTGCGTTCGTGGCGATGTTTCGCAAGGCCTTCGGCGATTCGCCGGGCAGGTACCTCGCGCGGCAGGCCGCCGGTGCCTGAGGCGCTTGGTCTTGGTCGCGCGCCGCTAACGCGGCTTGCACATCCATAGCGTCTCGAACGTATAGGCGTCCCCGCTGCGCCGCTCGATCACGTCGAGGGAGATGCGCCCGTATCGCCATTCGCCGTGTACGCCCGGAGGACTGGCGTCGTAGCAGGATCGTTGCAGTTCGTACTCGCCCGTCTTCGGGTGGGTCATCCCGCGTTCTTCCTCCGCGCATTGCGCTATCGCTTCGATGTAGGTGGGGAGCTGGCGCTCTCCAGCGACGAAGTGTTCGTTGGCGCAATTCAGGCTGCCCATGTCCGGGGGAGACACGGTGGCGACCATCCAGGCGATGACGGGAAAACGATGATGCATCGCGGTGCTCCTCTTGATGAAGAGCGGCGAGGCTGCGCGGACGCGGCGCAGAAGGATATCGGACAATTCCGAGAATTGCGGCGAACCGCTCGAGGCGTGACGAGCATCACGTCCGAGCGTTCGAAGATGAAGACGGAGTGAGGACTCAGGTGGCCGGAAAACGGTAGCCGACACCCGGTTCGGTCTTCAGCCATCGCGGCGTCGTGGGATCGTCGCCGAGCTTTTGGCGCAGCTTGCCCATGACGATGCGCAGGTAATGCGTGTCCTGCGTGTGCGTAGCACCCCAGACCTCGCGAAGCATCTGCTGTTGCGTGACCACCCGGCCGGGATGTCGCACCAACAGCGCCAGCACGGCGAACTCCTTGCGGGTAAGCGTGACGGGTCGGCCGTCCACCGTGACGTCGCGGCGCGCGAGGTCGATGGAGAGGCGATCGTCGTCGTAGCGCAGCGACGCATCGGCCTGCCCGCTCTTTGCGCCTTGACGCAACAGAGCGCGCAGGCGGGCCATCAACTCCTGAATGCCGAAGGGTTTGGTCACGTAATCGTTTGCGCCGTTGTCCAGCGCCTTGACCTTCTCGGTTTCCGCATCGCGTACCGAAAGCATCAGAACCGGCACTTCGCTCCACTGGCGAAGTTCACGCAGCACGTCGTGGCCTTCCATGTCCGGCAGTCCTAGATCGAGGATGACGAGGTCTGGCGACTGCGTGGCGGCGAGGCCCAGGCCTTCACCGCCCGTCGCGGCCAACAGCACGTGGTATCCCTCGGCGCGCAGACCGATGTCGAGGAAGCGGCGAATCTGCGCTTCGTCGTCGATCACCAGAACTCGGGGTGTCGCAGGGGTCATCGTTCATCCGGCGTCGCCGGCAGTGGCAACGAAATACGGATGGTGGTGCCTCCGCCGACATGCGGCAAGGCCTCCACGCTTCCGCCATGGGCACCGATCATGCCGCGGCAGATCGCCAATCCCAGGCCGGTGCCCTGGCCACCGCGGTCGCCGCGCGACACCGAATAGAACATGTCGAAGATCCGCGCACGCTCGTCTTCGGGAATGCCCGGGCCCCGGTCGGCGACGTCGATGAGCAAGCGCTCGGCCTCCGATCGCACCGTGACTCGCACGGCCTCGCCCGGCGGGGAGAAACGCGCCGCGTTCTCCAGGATGTTGAACAGCGCCTGCTCGATCAGGGCCGGGTGCACGTGGAGAAGCAGGGTCTTCGCCGGCAATTGCACGTCCAGGCGCACATCGGGAAACAGCTTGTGCGCCCGGCCGACGGCGGCGGTTACCACTTCGCCTGCATCTACCCAGTCGCGCTTCAGGGTCAACGTGCCGTGGCCCAGTCGGGTCATGTCGAGCAGGTTCTGGATGTAGCGGTCCAGTCGCTGCCCTTCGCCGAGGATCGCGTTCAGCAGCTCGTGGCGCTCGTTCTCGGGCAATTGCGTTTCGTAGCTGAGCAAGGTGCCCGCGGAGCCGATCATCGACGCGAGCGGCGAGCGCAGGTCGTGCGACACCGACGACAGCAACGCGTTGCGCAGCCGCTCGGTTTCGCCTTGCACGCGTGCGCTTTCCAGCTCGGAGGCAAGGCGCGCACGCTCCAGCGCCTGACTGATGTCGAGGACCATCGCCTGCGCGAGACTGCGACGGTCCGCATCCGGCTCGCGATCGACGGGGAAGCGCAGCGCCACGACGCCTGCGCGGCGCGCTTCGCTGCCCAGAGGCAGCATCCAGCACGACGCGCCATGCAACGTATCCGTACTGCGACCGGCCGGCTCTGCGTGCGCATCGCTCCAGTCCGCTGCTGCGAGATCCTGGGTGGACAGCGCGAACGTCGCCGGCACCGATGCCGACGTGACGAGCCGTTCGACGGCGTCGCGCGCGAGCACGGCCACCTCGGCGTCGAGTGCGCGCGCCAGTGCATGCGCCGCGACCGTGCGCACGCCATCGGCGTCGGCCGCCGTCGCGAGTTGTTGTCCCAGTGTGACCAGTACGCGACCGCGTACCTGTGCAGCGCGCAACGACGCGACCTGCCCGGCCAGACGCGTCGCCAGACGGCTGCACACGAGTGCGGCGACGAGGAACAACACAACGGCAAGCACGTCATCGGCATTCGCGATCGCAAACGTGTAACGCGGCGGAGCGAAGAAGAAGTTGTAGCCGAGAAAACTGAGCAGTGCGGCATACACGGCCACCGCCATCCGCGTGCGCACGGCGACAAAGAGCACGGAGGTCAGGAAGATCAGCGACAGGTTCGCCACGGACAGGAAACGGTCCGCCACGAACGACAAACCCATGGCGCATGCGGTCGTGAACGTGGCAAAGCCGTAATCCCGCCACGGCATCGGCTGCATGCTGGCGCGCAGTTGGCGGCGGGCCTTGGCCCGCTCCGCGGGCGTGGCGATGATCGTCAACTCGAGATGCGCGCCCCGGCGCAACAGTTGCTGGGTCAGCGAGTAACCCAGCCGTCGTGCGATGGGGCGCTCGCGGGTCCGGCCCACCACGATCTGGCCGACGCCTTCGCGGTCTGCCCAGGTCAGCAGTTCATCGGCCACCGCATGGCCGCGAAGCGTGACGGCTTCGCCACCGAGACGTCGTGCCAGGCGCATGGCGCTGTCCACGCGCTCGCGTCGCTCGGGGTCGACACCGCCACGATCCACGAAGAGCACGCTCCACGGC
>Ga0209437_100793_pt1 | contig 14677 bp, 15 predicted proteins | sample AraplaL_Cvi_mTSA_FD_184266 | JGI IMG/M metagenome (GOLD analysis project Ga0209437, IMG submission 184266) | Arabidopsis root microbial communities from the University of North Carolina, USA - plate scrape CL_Cvi_mTSA (SPAdes) (version 2) | ecosystem: Host-associated > Plants > Roots > Endosphere...
CAGCTCATCGACAAATGCTTCAATCGCTTTGGAGGAGTTCAGATAGTCGTTAACCAACAACGCTTTTTCTACAACCAGGATCAGACTGTTCAGCCTCGACAGAATCCAGCGATCCAGCTTGTGTGCGGACAGTTGGAACGGATGCTCCTGTGGATCAAATCCATCGATGGTAGCATATAGCGTCAGGAATGCATGGGTGTTAACCAGTGTATCCACCATTTTGGATTTGGCTTCGCCTACGATACCTTTGGAGAAACGTTTGCTGTTCCATGGTGCACTGTCAGACAACAAAGCCCAGCGGAATGCATCTGTACCGTATTCTTCAATCACTTCCCAAGGATCGATAACGTTACCTTTGGATTTGGACATCTTCTGTCCGTTCTCATCCAGAACGTGTCCTGTAGCCATAACTGCTTTGTAAGGCGCTTTGCCTGTCAAAAGGGTAGAAACCGCCAGCAAGCTGTAGAACCAGCCACGTGTCTGGTCAATCCCTTCACAGATCATATCAGCAGGATACTGCTGTTCGAATACTTCTTTATTTTCAAATGGATAGTGCTGCTGGGCAAACGGCATGGAGCCGCTGTCGAACCAGACATCGATCACTTCCGGTGTACGTTTCATTTCATATTTGCCACAAGAGCTCATGACTTTAACGTCATCCACATACGGTTTATGCAATTCAAGATTCTCAGGCACATCACCTACCGCACGGGCACGTAATTCTGCAATGCTGTGTGGAGCAAATTGTTCGCCAGTCTCCTCGCACACCCAGATGTTCAGCGGAGTTCCCCAATAACGATCACGGCTGATGTTCCAATCCACCAGATCCTCAAGGAATTTACCGAAACGTCCTTCACGAACGTGGCCAGGGTACCAATCCACTTCACTATTGTTGGCAATCAATTGGTCCTTGATGGCTGTTGTTTGGATAAACCAACTGTCCATTGCATAGTACAATAGTGGTGTATCACAACGCCAGCAGAATGGATAGCTATGTTCATATTTTTCTTTGCTAAACAAACGTCCATTCTCAGACAGATATCGCACGATATCAATATCACAATCCTTCACGAAACGTCCGGCAAAGTCAGTAACCTCAGCGACAAATTTACCTTCCAGGTCCACCATGTTCACAAAGCTGATACCATTCTCACGGCATACACGGTAGTCATCTTCACCATGGGCAGGAGCCATGTGTACGATACCCGTACCACTTGCATCCGTTACAAAGCCTGCGCCCAGAATGATGTTAGCTTTCTCAGCCTGTACGTAGTTGAACGGAGGATCATATGTTTTGCCAACCAGGTCGGCACCTTTCAGTGCACCAATGATCTCATACTCACCCTTGGTATCTTTCATCACTTTCTCCACCAGATTGGTTGCCATGATGTACATTTCATCCCCTTGACGTACACGGGAGTAATCCATCTCCGGATTCACAGCAAGTGCTACGTGTGAAGGCAGCGTCCAAGGCGTCGTTGTCCAGGCAAGCACGAATTCTCCGCTGTCATTCAGCTTGAATTTTGCTGTAGCGCTCAGGTCTTTGACGTCTTTGTACCCTTGTGCAACTTCATGGGAACTCAGTGTCGTCTGGCAAGATGGGCAATACGGGCTCACACGATGGCCCCGATATAACAGGCCTTTCTCATGGATTGTCGCCAGGATGTTCCATACACTCTCAATGTAGTTGTTATCAAGGGTGATATATGGGTTATCCATATCCGTCCAATATCCGATACCTTCTGTCAAATCACGCCATTGTTGCTCATACTCGAATACGCTCGCTTTACATTCGTTAATGAATTTCTCCACGCCGTAATCTTCGATTTCCCACTTGTGGGAGATGCCAAGCTTCTTCTGTACACCCAGTTCTACTGGCAGACCGTGTGTATCCCAACCTGCTTTACGAACCACACGGTAACCCTTCATCGTGTTATAACGACCAACGAAATCCTTGATTACGCGTCCCAGAACGTGACCGATATGCGGTTTTCCGTTCGCTGTAGGCGGCCCTTCATAAAATACGAAGTTTGGCTTGCCCTCGCGGTTTTCGATGGATCTTTTGAATGTATTCTCCGTTTTCCATTTATCTAACACGCGTAATTCTCTGGCACGTGCCTTCTCTTTGACGTCAACTCGTTGCATGATGATCATCTTCCCTTTCTTTGGTTAGATTGTGGACCGTCCACAAAAAGCGTTTCAATCCCCCTAAATCCCCCTTGCCAAGGGGGACCCCATAGGCGCTCCGCCCTCTGGACACCAGGGATGGCTTGTCGATATGGGTGAACAGTTGCGCCGCTTTTGGGCGGGGGTTATGTGCGTGGTGGCGGCCATTTTGCGGCTGTTCCCTGCGTGAACGCCGCATGGCCTTACCGCGAGGCGGGTGTTGCCGGGCGCTTCGCTCCCCCGGCGGGTGGCTCTCTCCTTGAGGTCCCTTCGGGCCTCATGGGCGTTCGCCTTAGCGAACCCTGTGTGCCTTGGTGCTTCGCTCCCCCGGCGGGTGGCTCTCTCCTTGAGGTACCTTTGGGCCTCATGGACGTTCGCCTTAGCGAAGCCTGTGTGCCGGGTGCTTCGCTCCCCCGGCGAGTGGCTCTCTCCTTGAGGTCCCTTCGGGCCTCATGGGCGTTCGCCTTGGCGAAACCCCGGCTGCCGGGTGCTTCGCTCCCCCGGCGAGTGGCTCTCTCCTTGAGGTACCTTCGGGCCTCATGGGCGTTCGCCCTTTTTTTGAAAACAAAAAAAGCCCCATCCCTGGAAAGGGACGAGACTATACTCGCGTTACCACCCTAATTCTGTTCATCACAAACCACATCCAGGTAAGCCTGGGTATGCTCTGTCATCAACAGCGCTTATGCCCCGCTAAACTACCGCAGGGTGCCGTTATAACGTACGGCTTACGGTTCAGCTTACACACGGCAATCACGATCACCGCTTCAGCGTCACTTCTCCGGGGAGATATTCGGCTATAACTCATCCATTGGTTTGCACCAACCACCAACTCTCTGAGGGATGAGATCATAACGTACTGAACCCGTCATGGAATCACTATTCATTATGAATATAGTTATAGCCTCTTTGCAGACAAAAGTCAACCAGGCGACAGACTAATAAATTTCTTTCATCTCCCGCTCACGGTCACGCACTTCCTGCTCCCGGCTCTCCAGCACTTCCCAACCATCCTGAGTCAACAGTTCAAGCTGCGCTTCAACAAGCGTGCGGAAACGGGCACGATAAATTGATGCCTGCTTTTTCAGTTCTTCCACTTCCAAAGCAATTTTACGCGATTTGCCTAACGATTCGTTCACGATCCGGTCTGCATTTTTCTCTGCTTCCTTCACGATCAACTGCGCTTCTTTCTTCGCATTATTCTTCACATCATCAGCAGCTTCCTGCGCAATAATGATCGTTTTGCTGAGCGTTTCTTCAATCGTGGCAAAATGATCCAGCTTTTCCTGAACGGACAGCAACTGATTGCTCAGCTCTTTGTTCTCGCGAATGACGCCTTCGTAATCTTTGATGACTTGGTCTAGGAATTCATTGACTTCATCCTCGTCATACCCGCGCAAACGTCGGGAAAATTCCTTGTTGTGTATGTCCAGCGGCGTTAATGGCATGCTGTCCACCTCCTGTAAAAGTTCCTTCCCGTCCAGAGAAGGTTTGCAGCATAAATCTTTGACTTAATGTATATCGGATACACCGCGTATTTTCTACACCTTTATGATAAACATTTCGACAAGAAAGCGGATTTTCCTGCAACAGAATCAGGCAAATTTGCCGATTTTCACTCGGCAGCGCCCTTTTTTGGTCATCCCATCCTGTTCAATAACCTTGAAGCGGCCAAATCCCTGAATGGATACAACATCCCCCGCTTTTAGCGATTTGGATGGATCTTCCTCAACCTTCCAGTTCACACGGCAGCGCCCAGCTTTGATTGGCACTAGCACTTTACTGCGACTAAGCCGATACACATCTGCACAGATTCCATCCAAACGAAGCGAAGCGACCGTAATATCCATTGTCTCCAGTTTGTTCTCTGACCATCGCATCTGATCCAAAGGAAGTAACTCTGTGAACACATGTAACCGATGCACCTGATTCAGTTGAAGCGATAAAAAAGCGCCGGTTTCCGCCGCCACCACTGTATGGCAACCGTCCTCCAGCACTTGGATATCCCCGATCTTTCCACGTTTCATCCCAAGCCCGAGCAGGGAACCCATATAGTCCCCATGCTCCAGCTCCGAGATTTTCTGATCATCGGACGTGATGCTGAGCACCTGCATACCCATATCCTCATCATCCAGATACATGTAATCAGGTGCAACCAGCGCACGCTTGCGCTCAGCAGCCTCGTAACCACCATCCAGACGAATCTGAACGTCATTACGTCGATTGGCAAGAGTTTGTAAGATAAACACCTGTCTTGGGTCAAGAAAGTCAGTTAGCTTCATGTCATGATACTTGCCTGCACCCTCAACCCAGTCTGAAGCCTTATCTACGAAATCTCGCTCATCATGGCTAAAATGTTCGTAAATTTCACCGCTCATCTATGTCACCCTACCCTAATAGTCCGTGTTCAAAAAGACCGGTTTTCAGTGCCGAGAAGATGGGATAAAGCTAGAAATGGAGTAGCAGAGCGTAGAGAAAACTACGTGAGCAACCACAATGTTTCCGAAGGAAACATACTTCGTAAGCCTCCCACTTATTTCGGCTGAATTCCATATTTCGATGCTGACGATGCCACTAGGCATCCTTCGTAATCAAAAGCGGACTTTTTGAACAACCTCTAATATACAAAATACCGAAGTATGGAGATCAGCCCGTTAAGCGCAAGTTGCAGAACGATCAGCGCTACAATCGGGGAAATATCCAGCACACCGAACAAAGGTGGTATAAATCGGCGGAATGGTCTTAGATATGGTTCCACTAATTTGCCCAACCATTCACCGATAAAGCTCTCCCGCGCGTTGGGAAGCCAAGACATCAATATGTAGACGATGACCATGTAAAAGTAAATCTGGTATAACGTGTACAGCACGCTTTCAATCTGATACAAAAGTGGCTCACCTCATTCTGTTGTAATCTTGCTCGCTGTCAGCCAGTATTTCCGTAATTGATCCCTGAATTTCAACTGTATCTGGCGTGCAGAGAAAAATGTTTCCGCCGATTTTGGAAATACCGCCACCCAATGCGTATACCGTGCCACTCAAAAAATCAATAACGCGTAGCGCTTGGTCCTGACGTATCCGCTGCAGGTTTACCACAACGGTACGATGCGAACGCAGATGGTCGGCAATCTCCTGAGCCTCGTCATAAGAACGCGGTTCATACAGGACAACTTTAACATTTTTCTGGGAATGAATGCTCACCACATTATTCCCCCTTTGGTTTCTACGTTTATCGAGACTGGAGGTTTCAGCTTCCTGCTGATCAGCCTCATTTTCCTCCTGCGAAGCCATCCGTTCACGTTCCACAATCTCTTCCTCTTCCTGAAGTCCGAGGAAATTCATAAATTTATTCATTACGCCCATCGTGAACCCTCCTCTTTTCCTACGAGAATCGATCCCAGCCGTACCCAGGTTGCCCCTTCTTCAATGGCCACTTCAAAATCATTGGACATCCCCATCGACAGCTCCGTTAATGGTTCTGCTGTAAGAGCTTGTCCATTCAATTGATCTCTCAGCTCACGCAATCCACGAAATACGGGACGTGTCAGCTCGGGATCTTCCTCATGAGGTGCCATGGTCATCAAGCCAACGACCTTGAGATTGTTGAACGAACGAATATCACGCAAAAAAGAACTTGCCTGTTCAGGCTGTAAGCCATACTTGCTCTCTTCACCCGAAATATTCACCTGCAAAAACGTTTCCACTTGAATGCCAAGTGAAGCTGCTTTCTTATCCAACTCCTTCGCCAATGACAAACGATCCAGTGAATGGATGTAACGAAACTTGCCGATCACGTCTTTCACCTTGTTCGTCTGCAAATGACCGATAAAATGCCAGGTACCCTGTTGACCAAAAGCTTCCCATTTGGCCTGTGCATCCTGCCACCGATTTTCTCCAATATGCTCAAGACCATGATTCAGCACCGATCCCGTTGTTTCCAGTGAGACATATTTCGTGACCGCAATCACATTCACATCATCACGATGACGGTTACTGCGCCGACATGCATCCTCGATCTTCTGATTTACCTGTTGTATACGCTCCTCCAATGACACAGAGGGTCACCTCTCTTCCAGCCCAATCCAGCTCGCCATCCGCCCTGTAACACCATTTTCCTTCCGATAGGAGAAAAATAATTCGGGATGACAACTTGTACACCATGTTGTACATTCGATATGATCCGGCAATATTCCTGCTTTCATCATAATGTGTCGATTACATTCTTTCAAGTTTAACATCGTTTTACCGTTATCTACGGATCGATATGCTTTTTTAGAAGCAGAATCCTTGTATTCATCATTAACCGGGGAATCATCAAACCAAACCCGCACATGCTGCATAACCGCCTCATCCACTTCATAACAGCAATCCCCAATAGACGGACCGATTGCAGCTCGAATGTCCTGTCTGCGACTTCCGTACTCCCGTTCCATCGTCTCCACCATGGATACAGCGATACCTGCGACTGTACCTTTCCAACCGGCATGAGCAAGACCAACAGCCTGTTGCACAGGGTCATAGAAATAAAGCGGGACACAGTCTGCATAGAAAGAAGTCAACAGCACACCCGGCACATTTGTAACCAATCCATCCGTATCCTGCAACGCCGACTGACGATCAAGTAATCCTCTGCTCCGATCTTCAGCTTTAATTACAGCCACATGTTTGCCATGTACCTGCTCTCCACAGGTCCAGGCTTCCGCTGCAAAGCCAAGCTTCCCGGTTACAAGCCTGCGGTTGTTAAGCACAACTTCAGGATCATCACCCACATGATAAGCGCAGTTAAGCGTAGCATAGGGTGCACTTCCGACTCCACCATGTCTTGTCGTAAATCCGACCGATAACTGTTCAAACTGCTGTCTCCAGGGCTCAACATATAATAATAACGGGTCAGAACCAAAATCTGAATTAGGGTTCTCTGTCCGTTCAAGTAATTCCTTATTCAATACAAAGGGTTCCATTCTCTCACCTCACCACTTCCAGTGTACCAAATGAGCCACATTCTGTCTCCTTTATATCGTTCGACGCTGATTGCGGTCTGATCGTTCAATGCGTTCCACACGCTCTGTGCGGTTATGCTGCTGTTCATCATACAGGCGTGCTTCGCGATCACGCTCGTCATACGTGTTCTCCTTCACCTCATCCATCTTCACAAGAATCACATCTGAACCAATCTTCACAATATTTCTCCAGGGAATCACGAGATCCGTTCCCCCGCCAAAAAGACCCATAAACCGGCTGTACCCGGGCACAACAATCGCTTCAATTCGTCCCTGCTTCAGATCAAGTTCCAAGTCACTTATCTGACCCAGACGTTTACCATCCGTAATGTTAATGACATCCTTAGTCTGAAAATCCGAGATTTTCATGCCTCGTGCCGCAACTTCGCTCGTATTTACTTTCATTCATTCCCGCCCCCTGTTATTCCTCTTCTGCCCGTTCCTCACGCTTCTATACAATATATGTTTCAGGGGCGAAAAATGTCCTGTTTTTCATCGAATGTGGAAACGGCTTAACACAAAAAGACGACCACCGGTACACACTGCCCCGATTGATCGTCCTCCTGCCCTTGCATCGTGTTACGACTTCACATGTTTTTGCATCTGTTGTATCGCTGATTTCTCCAGACGTGATACTTGAGCCTGGGAAATGCCAATTTCATCAGCTACTTCCATCTGGGTTTTCCCTTCGAAAAACCGCATGGACAAAATCATTTTTTCCCGCTGACCAAGACGATGCATCGCTTCACGGAGCGCAATTTCCTCGATCCACGACACATCCTTGTTTCTGTCATCACTGATCTGATCCATAACATAGATCGGATCTCCACCATCATGATAAATCGGTTCGAAGAGCGAGACCGGGTCCTGAATGGCGTCCAATGCAAAAACAACATCTTCCTTCGGCACATTCAGTACTTCCGCAATTTCAAATATCGTCGGTTCCCGGGAATTTTTATTCGTCAGGCTGTCACGGACCTGAAGCGCTTTGTAAGCAATATCCCTCAAGGAGCGAGATACCCGAATCGGGTTATTATCACGCAGGTATCGACGGATTTCACCGATAATCATCGGCACCGCGTAGGTTGAAAATTTGACATTCTGGGATAAATCAAAATTATCAATGGCTTTCATCAGGCCGATGCAACCAACCTGGAACAGATCATCGACAAACTCCCCCCGATTGTTAAAACGCTGAATGACACTGAGTACCAGACGCAGGTTGCCATTCACTAATTTCTCTCTTGCTGAGCGATCATGGTGTTGCTGAAGGGAATGAAACAATTCCCGCATTTCAGTGTTGGTGAGGACAGGCAATTTTGCGGTGTCCACGCCACAAATCTCGACTTTGTTTCGGGTCATCGTGATTTACCTCCCAAGGAGAAACATTAATGTACATTATCTCCGGGGCAGGCTTTTTTATTCGTACTTGGCACCCTTGCCAGTAATACCCATTCTGAGCATTGATGTATTTCAGACCATTTTATTGAACTCCTTGCGAAGTCTTTTTATGATTCTTTTTTCGAGACGAGAGATGTAGGATTGGGAGATTCCAAGTAGATCCGCTACATCTTTTTGTGTCTTTTCTTCCCCATCCGTCAAGCCAAAACGAAGCTCCATAATCATTCGCTCACGCTCCGTTAATTTTTCCAGTGCCTTGTGCAAAAGTTTTCGGTCTACCTGCTCTTCAATATTCCGATAGATTGTATCGTTTTCTGTACCCAGTACATCAGATAATAATAGTTCATTTCCATCCCAATCAATGTTAAGGGGTTCATCAAAAGAAACTTCAGTTCGGATCTTACTATTACGTCTCAGGTACATCAAAATTTCATTTTCGATACAACGTGAAGCATATGTTGCCAGTTTGATTTTCTTTTCCGGGTCGAATGTATTAACTGCCTTAATCAGTCCGATGGCTCCAATGGAGACCAGATCCTCAATATTGATTCCTGTGTTCTCAAATTTTCGTGCGATGTATACCACCAGACGCAGATTGCGCTCAATGAGCATCGCGCGAATGGCCGAGTCTCCCGAAGATAATTTTTGCAGTAAGTATTCTTCTTCTTCCCTTGTCAAAGGCGGCGGAAGTGCCTCACTTCCCCCAATATAATAGATCTCTTCACTTTTGAGTCCCAACAAAAATAACAGACGGTAATATTGCAGCTGCGCCACCAGTTTCCATTTCACAAGCATGTACGTTCCTCCTATACCACATTCAGCGGCTTTTCTGTTGCTCCCGCAGAGAGAGCCGTAGACTGCGCAGAAGCAGCGTCTTGCACAAGTTCAGGATGAATCACGGCCTGGTATTTCCCATCCGACGACAAAACACCTCCATCCAGCCCAATGAGTACCCTTGTCGTCTCATAACATGTTTCCTCCATCGTCACCTTCACCCGGTCCGGCTTCATTGCCAGCATAAACGCAGTCCCTTTGTTAATGCCCCGATAGGGCACTAGCCGCAGTCGATCCTGCCACTGAAAACTTTCCTGATCAAGCTCCAGAATAAGGTTGTCCGGCGCCTCGTCCTTGAGTCTACCCTTCCATGAAGCAGGTAACATGTCTTGCCATAACGAAACCTCCATCACCATGACTGGCATGCGCGATAAGGGATCTGTAAGTTGATTGCCCGTATCCAGAAGGCCTGTACAAGAAATGACTACCTCATCGATGCAGACCTCAACTTTACCCAAATAGGTCGTCATGCGATCCGTTTTCCGTTTTGAGCTCTGCACAGCTTTGAATAAAAACAGGACAGCAAAAAATACGATAAACGTGAACCAGAAGGCAATCTTCAGATCAAATGACATACCGCCAGAAGCGGTGAACCAAATGCCGTTAAACAACTCACCGGAGCTCTGAAGCATGTAATGCACACCCAGAATACCTCCGGCAGCGACAAAATTAATCACATAGAAGGTACCGAGCGTCCTCGCAAAAGCCTGCAGACCCTTAAAACCAAAAGCAATCGTAAGCATGACCAGCGAGAACCCGAACTTGATCAAAAAAGTGAACATAAAATCAAACTCCGGTACAAACATCATGACCACGTATAATGCGCCCACAATGGCTGACAGCAACCATCGCCACCAAACCAGCTTTGTTTTTCGCATCCAGGCGGTCATGCCGATGAGTGCACCGTCAATACACAGGTTTGTCAAAAAAATAAGATCCACATACACAACCAAACTCTTCACCTGCCTGCGCGCAACATATCGAAATACCGGAATCCGATATCCTGATATTCATGAGCATATTCACAAGTATACGGAGCCCCCTGTTCAAAGTCTGTCTAATCATGGGGGTGTGTTCCCAACTTTTTTTGTCGGAATTTCTCAGGCCCTTTGTTCAGAATTTGTTCAATGCTGTATGCTATGATATCTAAGAAAACAGAAAAAACCCGGTCGCTCCATAAGGAGTACCGGGTTATCCATAATTTGATTTGGGTATTAATCGTTATTATTATTGCGTGAACGATTGCGTAAAAATGTCGGAATATCCAGCTGATCATTGCTCGGCTGATTTCCGAACGGACGCAGATTCGGCGAACGTGTATCTGTTGTCTCCGTTGTTGCCGGAGCTGGCTTACGTCCTTGTGGAGGTGGAGCAGGTTTGTCTTCGAAACCAGTTGCGATAACTGTAACCTTGATCTCCTCTTTCAGGTCTTCATCGATGATGGCACCAAAGATCATGTTCACTTCCGGATCGGAAGCAGAAGTTACGATCTCTGCCGCTTCGTTCACTTCATACAGGGACAGATTAACGCCACCCGTAATGTTCATGATTACGCCGCGAGCACCTTCAATGGATGTTTCAAGCAAAGGACTCATAATGGCTTTGCGCGCTGCTTCTGCGGCACGATTCTCGCCTGTTGATTCACCAATCCCCATAAGGGCAGATCCTCGTTCATGCATAATCGTTTTGACGTCAGCAAAGTCAAGGTTGATTAGACCCGGTACAGCGATCAAATCCGAGATACCTTGTACCGCTTGACGAAGTACGTTATCCGCTTGACGGAATGCTTCAAGCATCGGTGTCTTTTTGTCTACAATTTCGAGCAAACGATCATTAGGAATAACGATCAGCGTGTCCACTTTTTCCTTAAGAGCTTCAATACCTTGCTCCGCATGGCTGGAACGCTTGCGTCCTTCGAATGTAAATGGGCGAGTTACGACACCCACTGTCAGTGCACCACACTCTTTGGCAATTTCAGCAATAACCGGAGCCGCACCTGTACCTGTACCACCGCCCATACCGGCTGTAACAAATACCATGTCTGCACCTTTCAACGTGTTCATGATCAGATCACGGGACTCTTCCGCTGCTTTTTTACCTACATCCGGGTTGGCGCCCGCGCCAAGACCACGAGTCAATTTATCACCGATTTGCAATTTATGCTCGGATTTCGCCAGGTGTAACGCCTGAGCATCCGTGTTTACCGTAATAAATTCAACACCTTGTACACCATTTTCAATCATACGGTTGACTGCATTGCTTCCGCCGCCGCCTACACCGATGACTTTAATTTGAGCCAAGCTCTCCATCTCGAAATCAAATTCCAACATATTATTCCATCTCCCCCTCAATGTGCATGGATGGCCCGTCCAATTTTTGATTTGAACCGAATCAATTTCATATATCGACGAACGAAAGCGTTTATGTTAGTACCAGCGCATTCAGACGGCTTCAAGAATGTATGAAATGGATCCAACCTGTTATATAAATTCGCTGAACATATTCTTCAGCCGTTCGAACAGACCAGGTTTTTGCTCCGATTCCTGTGCCGTATTTGGCTTCGGACGGTTGGTCGGTTTCTTATTATTATTATTATTGTTGTTATTTCCACCGCCGTTATTGATCGAGGGACGAATGCGCAAACTGCGAATTACACTGTGCAATATGCCAACTCCGCTTGTGTAGCCAGGGTCACGCACACCAATGTAATCCGGAACTGCAACTCGTACCGAAGCAGCAAGCTCATGCTGAGCAACCTGCAGAACCCCCGGCATAGAGACCGTACCTCCCGTTAGTATATAACCTCCAGGAAGCTCGTTGTAACCAAGACGCTTCACTTCTTGAGAGATCATCTGGAATATTTCCTGAACCCTAGGTTCAATAATAGCCGCCAGATCCTCCTGTGAAAATTCCTTGTCTACATTACTGCCAATTCGGGTTACTTTGAACATCACATCCGCAGCAGCATCATCCAACCAGGCGCAGCCGTATTTCAGTTTCACCTTCTCCGCCTGATCCGTCAACGTGCGTAAGCCATAGGCAATATCATTCGTTACGAATTCCCCACCAATAGGCAATGTTGATGTTGCAACAAGACTGTCTTCTTCAAAAATGGCGATGGTTGTTGCACCTGCTCCAATATCAACAAGCACTGAACCCATCGTTTTTTCATCTTTGGACAAAGCCAGTTGACCCGCTCCAAGCGACATGAGAACCAGATCGCTTACTTTCAGACCCGCTTTTTCCACGCAGCGCAAAAGATTATGTATCGCGGTTTTTGCACCCGTAATGATCGTTGCTTCAACTTCCAGACGAACACCAATCATTCCACGGGGGTCCTGTATGCCCTCCAAGCCATCTACTACATATTGCTTGGCGACAACATCAATAATTTCCCGTTCCGGCGGAACTGCAATTACTTCGGCTGCTTTCAACACCCGTTCCATGTCTTCTTCTCCGATTTCACGATCCTCGTTAGACACAGCCACAACGCCGTGACTGCTCATCAGTCCGATATGATTTCCCGAGATTCCAACATACACTTCGGATATTTGAATACCCACCATACGTTCTGCATGATCCACTGCGTTGCGAATCGACTGCACCGTCTGATCGATATCTACGATTACACCTTTGCGAATTCCCTCCGAGTCGGCAGATCCAACTCCTATAATATTAAAGGTTCCATTATTCATTTCCCCAATAATAGCGCGAATTTTGGATGTACCGATGTCCAAACTAACAATGATGTCATTGTTGCTCAAGTCTGTGGCACCTCCTGACTCCAATAGTAAAATACGTTCGAATTTAAACACTCTTAAAACATATTCAACACACTTCAGGCTTTCCCTCTTTTTTCTACAATGTTTTTGGGTGTCAAAATCTGGTTGCGAGACATAAAACCTTGAAGAAAAAAGAAGGAGGCAACTCATGTGCCATAAGTTCAAGTGTATCATTTTTTCTTCATCTCAGAAAGAACAAGTTTCATTGCTCTGACGGGGCCAAACCCCGACCAGCCTAGGCTTTCATATTCAGTTCAGCCTCATCATGGCGAAGATCAGGGGCTTGCTCCTGGTTCAGCATCATCTTCCGGGTCATCCGGGATGAAAGGGACATAGGTATCTGCCTCAAGCATGGTGATTTTCCCAGGCCGTTCGGTCTCAATCACCTGATTTAGATATTCCACTTTATCCGATAAAAGAGAGACGGTTGTAATCACTTCAAACTGTGATTTGGTATACATCCGAATCTGATCCGGAAATGAAGGCGTTGGGTTCGGAATAATTTCCGAAATATCCGTAGTCAATTCATTCGGAATTTTAGCCAGTGTCTGGCTCAGTTTGGCTTTGAGTGGATCATCAGCCTTCCATTGAGTCAATATGGGCTTCTCCACAGCAACACCAATTGTAGCCGGAACCGTCAAGCTTGTCCCACTGGCCAAAATCGCTTTAAGTGTACCGTCAGAACCAAGCTCATACGCAACCGTGGCATATTCCTGAACCTTGATATGGATAATACCCGGAAATTGCTTGTCCACGGTAACAGTTGAAATGGCCTTGTTGGTCTTGAGACGCTCAATAACCTCGGCAGTACTTGTCCCAAAAAATTGATCGCCTTCTCTCAGACCACTTTTCTCCAGCAGCTCTGAAGTCGCTGTATATACATTACCCGTAATTTCAATTGCCGAAATCCGACTCATGGAAGAACGGAAGAATAATACAGCCAGCAATACAATAAATAATAATAAGAGAATAATTACAATTTTGCGGCTTGTGTTTCCTTTTGGCCGGTTCTTCTTCAGAACCGGAATTTGACTTTTAGGCATAAGTAGCGCTCCACAAAGCCTCAGGTCCCCTCCCTTCAAGAAGGGGACTCCAAGGACGTTAATTGGCAAAATCCAACTGTTTCGAAACGGGCGACTGTCGCTCAACCGATGCTCCAAGACTTTGGAATAACTTCTCGATCTGATCGTAGCCCCGGTCAATATGATGCACTTGTTCCACAACCGTTTTGCCTTGAGCAGCCAGACCAGCAATGACCAGAGCTGCACCTGCACGAAGATCGGTTGCTTCTACTGTAGCCCCGTACAGACGGGGAACACCACGGATAAATGCTGCGTTCTGATATTTCAGTCGATCTGAACGCAGCATTTATACGGGGAACACCACGGATAAATGCTGCGTTCAGATCGACTGAAATATCAGCCCCCATCACATTCAGTTCATCCACATGCTTAAACCGGCCCTCGAATACCGTTTCCTTCATCACACTGAATCCGTC
>Ga0209437_100795_pt1 | contig 14620 bp, 12 predicted proteins | sample AraplaL_Cvi_mTSA_FD_184266 | JGI IMG/M metagenome (GOLD analysis project Ga0209437, IMG submission 184266) | Arabidopsis root microbial communities from the University of North Carolina, USA - plate scrape CL_Cvi_mTSA (SPAdes) (version 2) | ecosystem: Host-associated > Plants > Roots > Endosphere...
ACATCCATCTATTATCATCATATTCCGGGGCAACTCGGGCAAACGATGGATTATTTGATCAGCGAACAATCCTTGAAATCGAACGGGAGCATTACATTCCCTTCCGTATTTGAAACGAATTTTTTATGGTTCAAATATCACCTCTATGGGAATAAACCAGGTCAATTTTATGGCAATTCCGACGTTTGGCTCTGGATGCCCAAGGGTATCATTAAAACCAATCATCCTCAATTGAACTGGATCACAGGTGAGAGTGGAGATAAATTCTACATTGGGCTAAGCAACGCATCGTCAGAAGAAATTCAGACTCCGATCGAATTGAATGAACAGATCATTGGGTTCAACCCGGCACAAGACTATACTGTAACGATCATCCGCGACAATGGTACACCAGAACAAACCGTTATGAGTGGCGGAATCATTCAAGCCACAGTTTCAAGCAAGGGCATCACGGCTATCATTGTAGAAGGACTTGACATTGATGTACCACTGCATCAGGTCAGAACGGCTGATACATCGGATGCCAGTTATTTCTTTGATACACACAGTCCAATCGATGCGGTTAAAGGCATGCTGATGGTCAAGCCCGACGAAACGGTCTATGATGCATATGTTCAGGCCAAAACAACGAAACCAGCGATAATCCATTATTCGTTGGATGGTGGCGCTACTTATACGACCGTCCCAGATACGATCTATCCGATGGAATGGTCGATACGAGTGAATGATTTATCCCAAACCTTCACGTATTACGTGGAATCGGAGGGGAAGCAGACCCGTAAACGGACACTCTATCTGCCTAATCAGGTATCGGAAACGCCAGTTCAACCCGATGGGCAGGATAGTTCAACCATCATTGTGGATAATACGGAGGCGGAGACAGAAGGTGTCTGGATAAGGGATACGACGGCTAACGATTATTATTATGATAACTATGTGTATGCCAAATCTACGACCGGCACAGCAACAAGCAAAATGAGATGGCGGCCTGAGATGCCGGAAAGTGTCACTTATAGTGTGTATTACAAGATTCCGCAAATCACTGCAACGAGTGAGAATTGGGCAACAAATGCCTCGTTTACCGTTTATCATAGCGGCGGCTCCGATACGGTTACTGTTGATGAGACAATGACGAACGGTACTTGGGTGCACCTGGGGGATTATCCTTTTGCTGCAGGTGATAGCGGGTACGTGGAACTAACGAACAAGGCCAACAAATCCAGAGTCGTAGCCGATGCAATGATGTGGGTGGACCCGAACAGGATACCGCAATTGGAGTCTGCCGTAGTTCAGTCCGATCGGAACGAGCTGCAGATGACTCAAACCGCACAACTGAGCGTAACCGGCTATTTGGATAACGGTTTGATCGGTGATCTGACACAGGCCGATGTTCAGTATTTCGTTGATCGTACGGATCTGGCTGAAGTGAACAGCAGTGGGTTGTTGACTCTTCTCAATCTCGATGGGGACACGGATCACCTTGAGGTATGGGCCACGGTAACGATTGACGGAGTGACCTTAACCACACCGCAGTTGACCATCACGATTAAGGACCTAACGATTATCGTCGATAGTACAGATACAACAGGGTTATACACAACAGAAGGGTCTTGGAGCCAAAGTAATTTAGCCGGATACAAAATTGGGGTTAAATCCCGCTACTCAACCGTTCAAGGATCATCCGCAACGTGGAAAGGCCAGTTTCCAGAAGGGAAATATACCGTTTCCATCTACAAGCTCGTCCATACAACGGCAAACGATAACCATGTCAAAGTGGAAGTGAAGCATAAGACGGGTACCGAGGTCACCTATATCGATGCAACGGTCGGCTCATCGGGTTGGGTTAATCTGGGCACGTTCGACTTCACGGGAGACGGCAGCGAGTATGTTCGTTTAACCAGGGTTACTCCTACAACGGTAGACCCGCCAACGCTTCCTGCGGATATGATCTATACGAGGGTTGACGCAGTTATGTTCGAACGGCATTCCGATGATTCGCAGTTGCTTGCAAATGAGGCTCCAGATGAACCGACACTTTCCGAACAAGAGTAGTGAATTATGAATGGAAATGAAACAACGGCAAGTGATGGTATACGAATTATTGTAAAATAACGTTAAGAGCCGAGTGGATCAAAACGATCCATTTGGCTCTTTATGTTTAGGAGCAAGAAGGTGTGGTCACAGGTAAGGAAGCCAGTAGGCCACCTTCCTCGTACCCATTAAACACTTAAGTTTGCCAAATCCAACTTTTTTGGATTCTCTTAAAAAAATTGCCGCTTTCAGATTATGTTTCGTCACACTCAAAACGTTTCTCTAGACCCACACAAATCTTCAATGATACCATCATACACGTGCTAGAAATGAAGATTGCAGGAGGATATCATTTTGGATCAACTAAAATACGATAATCTAAAGCTGGGGGAGCGCGGAGCGATCATCAGCATTATCGCCTACATATGTTTGACCTTATTAAAACTGATCGTTGGCAATATGGCCGGATCAGAAGCGCTCAAGGCGGATGGATTAAACAATGCCACCGATATTGTGGCCTCCATAGCTGTACTGATCGGTTTGAAGCTTGCCCAACGCCCAGCCGACAAAGACCATACATATGGTCACTGGAGAGCAGAGACCGTTGCGTCACTAGTTGCTTCTTTCATTATGATGGCAGTAGGTTTACAAGTACTGTTTGAAGCCATCAGTTCTGTGTTTCAGGGTACACATGAATCTCCGGATATCATCGCCGCGTACACAGGTATCTTCTGCGCGGTTATCATGTATCTGGTCTATCGCTATAACAAGAGACTTGCTACACGTATTAAAAGTCAGGCGGTCATGGCTGCAGCTCGAGATAATATCTCCGATGCCTGGGTGAGCACCGGTGCGGTCATTGGAATCGTGGGTTCCCAGTTCGGCCTCCCATGGCTGGACCCTGTAACAGCTGTCATCGTAGGTTTCCTGATCTGCAAGACCGCTTGGGACATTTTCAAAGAAGCCACACATCATCTGACCGATGGTTTTGATGTTGAATTGATTCAGGAGTACAAAAAGACGATTGCCGGAATAGACGGTGTTGAACAGGTCAAAGACGTAAGAGCACGCAATTATGGCAATAATGCTGTAGTGGACGTTGTCATAACCGTCCATGCTGAGCTGGATCTTCAACAAGCACACGATATCTGTACAGACGTGGAGAACGAGTTAATGGAGGAGCATGACGTATACACCGTTCACGTTCATGTGGAACCTGATATGCTGAAAGAGTGCATTTGATATTAAGATTTTAAAAGAGTGACTCGGCAAAGCAAAACCAGTGAACATAACTCATTCACTGGTTTTTTGCTGATTCCAATTATTATTCTTTGAACGAATCCACGCGTTATTTATCCCCTACATCACAATCTCGGCAAATTGTAGGTAATCAGATTGTTATATTTATCCGCATGTTTCTGTTCATCCAGAATGATCCCCCACACCGTGTCTTTATATATGCCATAAGGGAGACCAAACCATATTTTTCTATACTTTTCCACAGCAGCCAATTCACCTTGAAACGCCTGTTGCAGCCCAGCAAGATAAGAGGTGACCGTCTCAACCGGCTCACTACTTACGCCCGAAATCTCCTGACCTGTAAGATCCTTGTACATTTGCCGAAACATTTGATTATGTCCACGTTCATCATTACGGATGCTCGTGATGATGGCAGCCTGATTGGCATCAGGTGACAACTGAATCAGTGAATCGTAGAAGATCTCATCGTTTCGTTCTCCCTGCACAGCGGATTTGATTAATTCAAGTGCTTCGGCTGATGATGTTGCCCATACCGGAGTAAAAGTGTACCTGTAACCATAAGTATATGCCACATACATTACGAATCCCTCCAAGACGAATATGAGTTAAGATATGCACGTATGCCTATCCGCGTTAACCCATAACTGTATTGTGTATGCACGGTAAACTTTTCAGGCCGGGTTTCGATCGCTTTGTAGATGTTTCAATAACATACCGTATCCGTAAGCAAGCACAAATGGCAGGAGATAGGACAAGAAAGTCCAAAAGATGTTCCAACCGTTAAAATAGATCACATGTCCCAGCATTTTAGCAATCCATTCTATTAATGTCAGTGAAAAGGATGCCGCAAATATGGCTCCCCATGGCTTGGCCCCTTTAACTAAAATGGCATACATCATCAGGCATCCGGCAATTGGATAGATTCCGAGGTCCATAGGGAGAGCGGCAAAGGACTGGTTGCGAGTATTCGGCAATATATTCCAGAAATAATTAAACCCCACGTTGTTGATACAAGCGGAAATAGCCACACCCAGTGGATAATAAATAACAAGGATTTTAACATTCCGTCGCAAAATCCATACGCCCAGCAGAATGGGAAGAACCATACCCAAGAGCAAATTTCCTAACATTTATTTTTCCTCCAAAGCTCGTTACTTCAATTATTGATTCTCGTGCCTTAATTCAGTCCGTCGTTTTCTTCTCCATAAGACGATCCATTTGATCGGACAGTGCATTTAATTTTTTATCATAATGCTTGTACGTATAGTATCCAATGATTGCTTTGACCGTAAAAAAGAGTATCGCGGCAATGACAATCAATATATAATTGTGGGCAATCTGCCTCAACCAATCGTTAACCGCATTCATCGGATTTCTCTCCTTCAACACATAGATGGTTATGTTAAAGTACCCATCTTCATGGGAAATAATACATGGCTATGCAACCAGACATAGCTCCAAAAAAAGAAAAAAACCTTCTCTTCGGATGAAAGAAGAGAAGGGATGATCATAAACTACCGAATTATGGTGAATTATTGGTGCTTGCTGAGGATATCAAATATGATCTTCGCATTATCTGTGTTGTCGATCAAACCGGCGAAGCGATGACTTGCCGGGCCGTAGGCATAGACAGGAACATCTTCACCTGTATGTCCACCTGTGGTCCAACCCGTAAACGAACGACTATTGATAATTGCTTCAATGGCATTATCAATCTTCGTTACATCTGCACTTTTGGCTGCTTCTTTCACCGATTCAATCTCTTCCGCCTTCAACTCGAGTTTCAGATAACTTTTCAGTGTTTCTTCAACCGAAGCACCTTTCGCAATTTGTGCGGCCATGAAGTCTGGTGTCCGCAGTGCAGCTTTAATCGGGTCTACGAAGAAGTTGTATTCCCCGTCTTTTCCAAGCGTAAGTCCGCCCGTGGAGTGGTCGGCAGTAGCTACGACAAGCGTTTCACCATCTTTTTTGGCAAAATCAATAGCTGCCTGAAATGCTGCCGCGAAATCTTCCATTTCACTCATTGCGCCAACGATATCATTATCATGTCCTGCCCAGTCAATTTGGCTTCCTTCGACCATAAGAAAGAATCCTTTGTCGTTCGAACTGAGGCGATCAATCGCGGTATTGGTCATCTCAGCCAATGATGGCGTTGCAGCAGTACGATCGATCATCTTGTCCAATCCTCCATCGGCAAACAGTCCAAGCACTTGTTGATTCTTATCGGCAAGGAGAGCGGAACGATCCGTCACATAGCTGAATCCGGCCTTTTGGAACTCCTTCGTCAGATCACGACCCTCGCGCACAAAATTGGATTTCCCTCCACCTAGGAGGACATCAACCTTATGCTTGCCATTAATCAACTCATCATAATAATCGTCCGCAATGGCATCCATGTTTTTTCGACTGATATCATGGGCACCGAATGCAGCCGGTGTGGCATGAGTGATCTCCGATGTAGCCACGAGCCCGGTGGCTTTCCCGTTTTCTTTTGCCTGCTCCAGTACGGTTTTGACTTCCTTCTGTGCGGGGTCAACCGCAATGGCCGCATTGTATGTTTTCACGCCCGCCGACATGGCCGTTGCTGCGGAAGCGGAATCCGTTACATTTTGTTTATCATCATCCGGATAGGTCATTTGTGCCCCAACAAGATAAGGGTCGAATACGGTTTTGTCCATGCCCTTCGTTGAAGGATCATCCTTCATATAACGGTAGGCCGAAGTATACGAGGTACCCATGCCATCCCCAATGAGGAAGATGATGTTCTTGATTTGTTTTTTCTCCACACTTACAGCTTGAACGGCACTTGCTTGTCCGGCAGACAAGAGAGTAGAAGCGGATACAGCCAGAGTCAGCGCTACCGCTGGTAATACTCTTTTGGATAATTTCACAATGATTCCTCCTCATCATATCTCGAAAACAAAAATGAATGCATGAATCTATATTCATTTGTTCATCATTAAAAAGGTTAGCATTCATTTGTAAATGAAAACCAAGAATTTTGTATACCTGAGGTAAAATAAACAAAATAAGGCGATGTGTTAATTCTTTGCATGAGCAGCAAGTCAAACATCCCAATCAGGACAATAGGGTTCCAGCGAAAGATTCAAAGGATCTGCAACAGACGAGATTATAAAAATATACTCATGCCACTATTTTTGAAGTATGATACAACATAAGTAGAACGCTTTCATTTTTTTATTTAGGTTAATTTAAATCCAATTTCATTTCAGGAGGCTCTTACCATTGACCACACCAACTCCAAATTATAATGGGTATCTCTTTGTACATTTTATTGGCGAACAACCAGACGGAGAGCAGGTTTATTTCTCCTATAGCGAGGATGGTCTTCACTGGAAGGATCTTAATGGTGGAACGCCTGTGCTGTTTTCCGACCTTGGAGAAAAGGGGGTACGGGACCCGTTTCTGATTCGTTCAGTCAAGGAAAATAAATTCTATCTGATTGCTACGGATCTCCGCATCGCAAGCGGCAAAGGATGGACTCATGCCGTTAATGCCGGGAGCCGGGACGTAATTATATGGGAATCCAGCAATCTCGTGAATTGGTCATCCCCATGGAACGTTACACTGGGTGTTGAGGGGGCTGGATGTGTCTGGGCACCCGAAGCTGTGTATGATGAAACAACAGATGAGTTTCTCGTATTTTGGGCTTCTGCAACGCAAGAACCTCAGGAGAAAGAACGAAAGCAAAAAATATACAGCGCTCGTACAAAAGACTTCCGTACGTTCTCCACATCGGAAAAATACATTGAGCGGGATAATCATATTATTGATACAACGATTCTTCCTTCGGCTGGTTGTTACTATCGATACTCCAAGGATGAAACAACCAAAAACATACGGGTAGAAAAAGGAGACTCTCTCGACAAAGGAGCTTTCGTTACGCTGCAAGCCCCTATACTGGAGGCTGTGGCAGGTGTGGAGGGACCTCAGATCTTTAAATTCAATGACAGGGAGGAATGGTGCCTGATTGTTGATCGATTTGCAGAAGGCAAGGGGTATCTTCCTCTGTTGACTACAGATCTGGGAAGCGGAGAATTCCGAATCGTCCCTGATAGTGATTTTGATATGGGAACGACTCAAAAGCGGCATGGAAGTGTCCGGCCCATCACAACTGAGGAGTGCAGCCGGCTTCTCGCGGCTTTCGGGGATGGTCATCAGGTGCTTCCGGGACAATATGCCGATCCTGATGTCGCCAAGTTTGAGGATCGTTACTATATGTATCCGACAACAGATGGCTTCGAGGGATGGTCGGGAACACAGTTCAAGGTGTTTTCTTCTTCAGACCTCCAGCATTGGCAAGACGAAGGTGTGATCCTTGATTTGGGAACAGAGGATGTCCCTTGGGCAACCGGTAATGCCTGGGCACCGGCAATTTCCAGCCGAAACGGGAAGTTCTATTTTTATTTCTGTGGCAAAATGCTGAACGGCGAGAGTGCCATCGGCGTTGCTGTAGCGGATACACCGATTGGTCCATTCCTGGCCGAGTCACAGCCTTTGATCACAATGGAGCAGCTAAGACGTCTGGGCATCACCATGGGCCAAGCTATCGACCCTTCTATCTATACCGAAACGGATGGAAAATCGTATTTGCTGTTTGGCAATGGAAATGCTGCCATTGTGGAGCTTGGTGACGACATGACAAGTGTACTAGAGGACACCATGAGCAATCTGTCAGGGCTGCATGATTTTCGTGAGGCGGTAACTGTGTTGAAGCAGGGTGGACTATACCACTTTACGTGGTCCTGTGATGATACAGGCAGCGAAGACTATCATGTGAATTACGGTACGTCAGAACAATTATACGGTCCAATTACCTATCAATACCCGATTCTGAGCAAAAATGTGGAGAAAGGAATGCTGGGCACAGGTCATCACTGTATATTTAATGAGCCCGAAACCGGTCAGTACCGGATTGCCTATCACCGTTTTGTCACGCCACTATCCAGATTTTCCTCTGGAAAGGGATATCATCGCGAAATATGTATAGACCTGCTTCTTTTCGGCAAGGACGGACTAATTCAGCCTGTCATACTCTAACATAAGACGTCAGTTGAATCGCTATTTCATAAGAACTGATCCAATATAAACGCCTGTCAAAACTCGCTTTTAGCAGTGTTGACAGGCGTTTTTGACAATCATATCAATAAATCATATTTTGGAGGACATATCCAGGAGTTGACAGAGCTCGAACTGAGTTAAGCGCCTTATTTTACATGCCAAAGATCCCATGAATATGTTGACTTCAATTTTTTAATATTATAATATAAGCATGCACTTATGTTTAACGGAAGGAGGAAGTGACATGGATTTAATTCAAAATGCAGCAGAAAAGATTAAATTGTTGGGCGATAAAACACGTCTTACGATCCTTACACTCCTCAAAGAACGTGAATGGTGTGTGTGTGAATTTGTAGAGATTCTAGACATGTCACAACCTGGAATTAGTCAGCATTTACGCAAGCTGAAGGATCAAGGCTTAGTTAAGGAGAATAAGCGTGGCCAGTGGGTATACTACTCTTTAAATGTAGAGAATACACCCTATATTAAATCTGTCTTGGAACTGATGCCGGACACGGCAACGATTCTTAAGTCTTTGAATAAAGAGAACTTTACATCCGTATGTAATTAATTTTTAATCAATATATAAGTATATTGTTATATACAAATATAAATTCAGATGGAGGAACTGAAAGGGGGGAATATATTGTTTTCTACGCTGCTAGCGTGCATGATCTTTTTAATTACGCTAATCCTTGTCATCTGGCAGCCTAAAAACCTGTCGATTGGTTGGTCTGCTTGCGGCGGAGCAATTCTTGCTTTAATTGTGGGTGTGGTCGATCTTCATGACGTCTGGGATGTAACGCAAATCGTTTGGAATGCTACGCTTGCATTTGTCGCAATCATTCTGATTTCGTTAATTTTGGATCGTATCGGCTTTTTTGAATGGGCTGCCTTACATATGGCCAAAGCCGCTCATGGCAATGGTGTACGAATGTTTGTTTACGTCTCCATCCTTGGTGCAGTGGTTTCTGCTTTCTTTGCCAATGATGGAGGTGCACTGATTCTGACACCGATTGTTTTAGCCATGGTACGTGCACTGAATTTCGATGAGAAGAGAGTATTTCCATTTATTATCGCCAGCGGATTTATTGCGGATACAACTTCCTTGCCGCTGGTTGTGAGTAACCTGGTCAACATTGTGTCTGCCGATTTCTTTGGTATTACGTTTATGGAGTATGCAGGAAGGATGTTTGTTCCGAATCTGTTCTCACTGGTGGCGAGTATCGGCGTACTGTATCTCTTTTTCCGCAAGAGTATTCCCAAACGATTTGATTCAAGTGAATTGAAACCTCCAGTAACTGCCATTAAGGATATGAAGATGTTTCGGTTGTCGTGGGTGGTATTATCGGTTCTTCTCATTGGATACTTTACCAGTGAATTTATCGGAATCCCCGTATCCCTTGTGGCAGGTATTGTCGCGATATTCTTCCTGATCATGGCTTCCCGGAGTCCTGCTGTGCCGACTGCATTGGTTGTCAAAGAAGCACCTTGGGCCATCGTATTTTTCTCCATCGGCATGTATGTCGTGATTTATGGTCTACGTAACGTCGGTTTAACGGATCTGTTGGCCGTAGTCATTCAGGCTGTGGCAGATCAAGGATTGTTTGCTGCAACAATGGGTATGGGCTTTATCGCGGCAATCATTTCATCCCTGATGAACAATATGCCTACCGTGTTGATTGATGCACTTGCCATCGATGCAACGACAGCAACAGGGACTGTTCGAGAGGCGCTTATCTATGCAAATATTATTGGCTCAGACTTAGGTCCCAAGATTACCCCGATTGGTTCACTCGCGACCCTGCTCTGGCTTCATGTACTTAGCACCAAAGGTGTCAAAATATCATGGGGCACTTACTTCAAGACAGGTATCATAATCACCATTCCGACTCTGCTTATTACGCTAGTGGGGCTGTATCTGTGGTTAAGCATTCTATAACTTAAATAACGAGGGGACGATGAACATGAGTAAAAAAACAATGTACTTCCTATGCACAGGTAATTCTTGCCGGAGTCAAATGGCCGAAGGCTGGGCCAAGAAATATCTGAGTGAGGACTGGAACATCTATAGCGCAGGAATTGAGGCCCACGGTCTGAATCCAAAAGCGGTTGCAGCCATGAACGAAGTTGATCTGGATATTTCGACTCAAACTTCGGACATCATTGATTCAGAGTTGCTGAACAACGCCGATTTCCTAGTCACGTTGTGTGGGGATGCCGCAGATAAATGTCCAATGACACCTCCACATGTGAAGCGGGAACACTGGGGATTTGATGATCCTGCCAAAGCGCAAGGTACAGATGAAGAGAAATGGGCTGTATTCCAAAGGGTTCGTGACCAGATCGGGGAGCGTATTAAAACATTTGCCGAAACCGGAAAATAAGTCAACCCTGCCTGAGCAGGATAATAGAATGAATACCGAGAGAATGCCACGATAAGTGGCATTTTTTTTGTTCAAAAAAAATGAACGTTTCATTCAGAAACGGTTCTTTGACTTACCCATAACACCAACATAGAGTGAAGACAAGGATGATGGTTGATTTTAGCTATAAAAATGAGAAGCACATCCCCCTTGACTTTCCCCTGTACGGGAAACTATATACTCGCATAAGTTAATAGATTGGAGTTGATATATTGTTCAAAATCAGTGCATTTTCCAAGCTAAGCAGGGTCTCATTAAAAACACTGCGTTATTATGACCAGATTGGCATACTTAAGCCGAGAAAGGTAGATCACGCTACGGGTTACCGTTACTATTCCGCAGATCAGCTTCTTGAGCTCAACCGAATCATCATTTATAAAGAATTGGGGTTTACGTTGCCACAAATCAAACAGCTGCTACAGGAACATATTACATTGGAGAATATTCAAGGCATGTTTAAGCTAAAAAGAAGCGAAATTCATCAGATTATCGATACGGAACAAGCCAAACTCGTCCGAATTGAGGAACGCATGCAGCTTATAGAGGAAGAGGGGCACGTCGAAACTGGGCAAGAAATCCGAATCAAAGAGGAAAGTGCTCAGCAGTTTCTTTTTCAGACAGGGTGCGGGAGGGAAGAGGATATTCCGAGTTTATTTCGTCAGTTTGAGCAGTCATTAACCAAAGAAACGCGCCAGCTGATTCACGGACCACAGGTTGTTTTGTGGAGAGAAATCGCTGGACAAGAGGAAGAGTTCGAGTTTGAAATAGGTTATTTCTTAACCTGTGAGCTGCGATCACCTCCCGACCCATTTCAACTGCGGACTCTTCCTGCTGAGCCCTTGATGGCCACCATAGCTTATCGTTCCAATGCCACCTTTGCCTGCAAAGCCTGTGTTCATTTAGCTACATGGATTGAGAAGAATAACTATCAGATCAAGGAGAACGAAGCTGGTAGGGAACTATATCTACCCTTATCCCAAGAACAAGATGCACAATTCATAGAAATACAAATCCCAATACTAAATAGATAACTGAAGAAAACGGAGTGGAGTAAAGTGAAAAATAAATGGATCATATATATCTTGGCGTTAGCTGTTTTTCTGATCGGAACCCTTGAGTACATCATTACAGGAGTCATTGAAATGATCACCTCAGACTTGAGCGTGTCTACTTCCCAAGTGGGGTTACTGGTGACTGTATTCGCTCTGTCAGCCGCCATTATCGCTCCGATTCTCATTGCAATTACAATAAATATGGATCGCAAGAAGTTACTGTTGTCCGCCCTCAGTGTGTTTATTACCAGTAACGGACTTATGTTTGTTAACCTTTCTTACGAAACTTTACTATGGGTACGAATAATGCAAGGGGCTAGCGGAGGCATGGCTACCGTAGTGGCGATGGCCGTATCGACACGACTGGTTGAAAAAGAAAAGCGGGGCAATGCCATCGGCATTATTTTGATGGGGCTAAGCAGTTCGTTAGTGCTTGGTGTCCCATTGGGCACATTTTTTAGTGAAAGGTTTGGATGGAGGGTTCTATTTGTATTCATTGGATTGTTAAGTGTTCTTCCATTACTTATTATCAACAAAAAGGTTCCGGCAATCAAAGAGGAAGAAAAGATCACCCTCAGAATGCAGCTCTCCATTTTAAAAAATCCACTCATTCTGAAGGCCTTGCTTATTACGTTATTGTATATCGGAGGCTATTCAACACTGTTCACGTATATCACGCCGTTCTTACAAGCTACATCTACACTTACCATGACCGAGATCAGCGGTGTTCTGTTTCTCGCGGGAATTTGCAGCTTTGTCGGATCAAAAGTGGGCGGACAATTGGCAGATGCAAAGGGATCAAAGTTTACAATTTGTCTCGGCCTTCTGTTACAAGGGGCAACTCTTCTTTTGTTCGCTCTAGCGGGGAACAATCTTATGCTTTTAATTTTGGTTTTAATGGTTTTTATGTTAGCCACGTGGAGCATATCTCCGGCCCAGCAACTATATCTGGTTACACTGGCACCTCGTAATCCTGATATTGCCCTTAGCGTCAATACGTCGTTTATCCAATTTGGTTTTGCACTGGGATCTGGATTAGGTGGGATTGTGATCAATCGTACATCTGTCCTGTACTTAAATTGGTTGGGTTTTGGAGCTGTAGGAATTGCTTTACTTCTTGCCCTCATATTATTTAAGAACTTGAGAAGCAGGACGGGAACGACAGATCCAGTGTAATTTCAGTGATGGGTAACTCTTGCTACTCAGTACTTGGCTTCTTTGAGTTTCAGTTGTCGATTATATTTAAAAAAAAGATCTCTTCAGCATTCACTGCACAAGAGATCTTTTCGGTGTATAACAAAGTTATAATGAGAATCGCATTACATCATCATGGCAGAATAGAGCATGAATCCATTAACAGATTACCGTTAATTGTCTAATGTCCACCTGTATTCGAAGCCCAAACAGGATACCAGCCCAAGGCCGGATTTTCATTGTTGTAGAGCACCAGGTTGCCGTCAGTTTGCATGATGAGCACATTGCCTCTAAGATTGGCTGGCACATTGTCTGCTCCATACCATGCCTTAGCCCACGCCAGGTTATCCGATGTCCAATAAGGTGTGTTTTGCGGATCAGATATGACCAACTTCCCGCTGAAATAATTAATCTGCAGTTTATGTATTCTTATGTCTTATTTCTTTAATGGATAAATTTTGAAAACAGATCTACAATCTGCAATATTCTTTTCTGGACTGATCAGTTCAGATATGTTATATTTCTGAAACGGGAGGTGTTACTTATCGCCAGGACAAAAGAATTTGACAAAAATCAAGCGTTACACCAAGCGATGCTGTTGTTTTGGAAAAAAGGATACGAGGCGGCCAGCATACCGGATTTACTGGATGTGATGGGCATTAGTCGATCCAGTCTTTATGATACGTTTTCCGACAAGCAAACCTTGTACAGAGATGCCCTGGAGCATTATAAAAATGGGAGTTCCAATAAGCAGACCATTCTTGAACAAGCATCAAACGTTAGAGATGGAATTCTTCAATTTTTTGAGTATCATATTAATTCTGCATACGATACCAGCCTGCCGGGCGGATGTTTTGTAACGAATACAGCTACAACATTGGAGTCACCAGATGAACAGATCAATGTCTTGATCCAGACTAGTTTTTCGGATTTGGAACAAGCTTTTTGTGAGCTTCTGGAGAAGGGTCAACAATCGGGAGAGATAGATAAAACAACCGATATCCAAACATTGTCTTATTTATTGCTGAATTTACATCAAAGCATAAATATTATGGCCAAAACGGGTCAGAATCCGGAACGTGCAAAAGAGATGATTAGCTTTGTGATTGCAGGTATATAATTTTTTTTGACAATTTCGGAATGATTGTTCCGTTATTCTGTTCCTTTTATTTTAAAGATGCCATTTGAAGAGTATACGTAAGACCAAAATTTTTTTAATCATTCTGGAACATTCATTCCGTTATTGAAAGAATCCATCATGAATAAGGAGATGCAACCAATGAAGGTATCGTTTATTGGACTTGGAAATATGGGACTTCCAATGGCACAAAACCTGTTGAAGGCTGGGCATGAATTAGTCATCTTTAATCGGACCGCTGAAAAAGTTGACCCCTTACTAAAACAAGGAGCACGGTATGCCAAAACACCACTAGAAGCAGCGAAAGAAAGCAATCTTGTAATTACTATGTTATCTGATGATGCTGCTTTGGAGGAGATTGTTGAAGGACCCCATGGCGTACTGAACGGATTATCTGAAAATGGAATTCACGTATCTGCCAGTACGATCAGCGTGGA
>Ga0209437_100797_pt1 | contig 14564 bp, 10 predicted proteins | sample AraplaL_Cvi_mTSA_FD_184266 | JGI IMG/M metagenome (GOLD analysis project Ga0209437, IMG submission 184266) | Arabidopsis root microbial communities from the University of North Carolina, USA - plate scrape CL_Cvi_mTSA (SPAdes) (version 2) | ecosystem: Host-associated > Plants > Roots > Endosphere...
CAGATACGGTCGCGACGGTCGTCCGTATCTGCTGAGCAAGAAGGTGATCGCCAAGGGTGACGAGCTGACCAGCGCCGTCTCGGGTCGCGACCAGCAGAACGGCACGCCCAACGTCAGCGTCACGCTCAACAGCGCGGGTGCGCGCAAGATGCAGGAGTTCACCAACGACAACGTCGGCAAGCCGATGGCGGTGCTCTACATCACCCGCACCATCGAAACCAAGATGGTCGACGGCAAGGAAGTGAAGACGCCGAAGATCACCGAAGAGGTGATCAACTACGCCAACATCAGCTCGCCGTTCGGCAAGCAGTTCTCGACCAACGGCCTGCCCAGCGATGCGGAAGCGTCGGAACTGGCGCTGCTGCTGCGTGGTGGCTCCCTCGCCGCCCCCGTCGACATCGTCGGCGAGAGCGTGATCGGTCCCAGCCTCGGCGCCGACAACATCGACAAGGGCTTCAAGGCAGTGATGCTCGGCCTCGGGCTGGTGCTGCTGGCTGCCGCGATCTACTACAAGCTGTTCGGCCTCGTGGCGGACGTTGCGCTGTTCTTCAACCTCGTGCTGCTGGTGGCGGTGATGTCGATGATCGGCGTGACCCTCACCATGCCGGGCATCGCCGGTATCGTGCTGACGCTGGGTATGGCGATCGACGCCAACGTGCTGATCTGCGAACGCATCCGCGAGGAGCTGCGCAACGGCTCGTCGCCGCTGGCCGCCATCCGCACGGGTTACGACAAGGCGTGGGCGACCATTCTCGACGCGAACGTGACCCACCTGCTCGCCGCGCTCGGTCTCATGACCATGGGCTCGGGCCCGATCAAGGGCTTCGGCGTCACGCTGTTCATCGGTATCCTCACCTCGATGTTCACCTCGGTGACGGTGACCCATGCCATCACGGCGCTGATCCACGGCGGCCGCAAGCTCAAGACCCTGTCGGTCTGACGGGAGGACGCCATGGAAATCTTCAACCACAATTCGAACTTCAACTTCCTCGGCCTGCGCAAGTTCAGCATCGGCCTGGCGATCCTCCTCATGATCGGTTCGATCGCGCTGATCATGACGCGCGGTTTCAACTACGGGCAGGACTTCCTCGGCGGCGTGGCCGTGCAGGTGGAGTATCAGACCCCGGTCGATCCGAGTGACGTTCGTGCCGCGCTGGACAAGGGGCATCTGGAGAACCCACTCGTGCAGGCCGTGGGCGGCACGCGTGAGTTCACCATCCGCCTGCAGCCCAAGGGCGACGTGGCGGCGGCAGGCAACCTCAGCAACGACGAGGCGGCCACGAAAGTCGCCAACGACATCATGGCGGCACTCAAGGCGTCCCGCCCCGACGTCGCCATGAAGAGCAAGTCCTTCGTCGGCCCGCAGGTCGGCGAGGAGCTGCGCAGCGACGGTATCGTCGCGGTCGTCTTCGTCATCGTCGGCATCATGGGTTACCTGTGGATTCGCTTCGAGAAGCGCTTCGCCATCGCGGCGCTGGCCACGGAAATCCACGACGTGCTGGTGACCCTCGGCATCTTCGCGATCACGCAGCGCGAGTTCGATCTGACCGTGCTGGCCTCGGTGCTGGCGGTGGTCGGTTACTCGATCAACGACAAGGTCGTGGTGTTCGACCGCGTCCGCGAGCTGTTCCGCTCCAGCCGCAATGCCACGCCGGAGGAAGTGCTGAACCGCTCGATCAACAGCACGCTCTCGCGAACGATCATCACCTCGCTGTTCACCGGCATCACCATGGCCGCGCTGTACTTCATCGGCGGCCCGGTCGTGCACGGCTTCTCGATCACCATGCTCATCGGCATCCTCGTCGGCACGCTGTCGTCCATCTTCGTGGCCAGCCCGATCCTGCTGTGGCTCGGCGTCTCGAAGAAGGACCTCATGCCGGTTGCCAAGGAAGACCCGGAGTTGGCTCGCCGCCCTTAACGAGCGCATCGGCCGCGCGCCTGGCGGGGCGGTCCGAGCGGCATGACCCAGAAGCAAAGAGCCCGCCGTTGTCGGCGGGCTCTTTCGTTGTCACACCCCATCCCTGAGATCAGAAATCGTCGTCGTCCTCGGTGGCGCCCTCGGCATCGTTGGCCAAGGTGACCACGACGTAGGCAGAGCCGACGAGTGACGCACAGAGCCAGGCGTAGACCATCTGGATCGCCGTCCGGGGGACGGCGAGTGCCACGCGCGGCGCGAGCGCCAGGCCGACGATGCCTGCGAGCGCGAGTACGGTGGCGACGGTCCACGCGAGGCGCCGTGACGGCGACGCGGTGGTGATGACGTTCATGCTGCGATAACCCCTGTTTTCCCCTGTCTCGCGGCCTTCGTGAAAAGCGTGTGAGGCCGCTTGATGTAGGAAATACCCTACAAATTTTGCGACGGCAAGTGCCGATGTGCAGAACACGTCCTTGACTCGTAAGGCCTTTCCTGCAAGACATCGAGCAAGTCCCCGAGTCCGCTAGACTTTCGCTTCTTCACGAGAACCGACCCATGCTTGAGCGCGAATTCCCCGGCTTTACCCTGCGCAGCGGCGCCACCCGCGAAGGCTCGCGGTACACGGCGCTGGTGTCCGTGCACCCCGCCGATGGCAGCTACCCAAGCTATTACGCGGTGTATGAAAACCGCAGCTTCCGCGACGAGGCAAGCGCACAGGCCGCTGCCGAGAAGGCATTGGGATTGGTGATGGGGGTGGAAGAGGACGGCGCGCCCGTGTTCGCCGAAGGCGAGACCGGTTTCGATGACGCGTAGGGCACGCCAGCGATGACCCGATACGCGATCCGGCTTGACAGCCGCTCTGTCGCGGCGCGTCATACGAGGCATTGAGACGACAGGGGGGCGGGCGGCGTTGCCATGAACGAGCGGGATGGCCGGTACCGGCAGTTCGTCGAGGCTTCCTCCGACTGCATGAAGGAGCTCGACCGTGACGGCACCATCCGTTTCGTCGCGGGGCTCGGATGTGCGGCCCTCGCGCCCGACGGCGTGGAGCGCCTCATAGGCACGCGCTGGCTCGATCTGTGGCCGTTGGAAGCGCGCGACATGGTGGCACGTGTGCTCGACCGCGCGGCATCCGGCGAGTGCGTGGATTTCGTTGGCGCCCGCCGTATAGGTGAGGGGCCCACGCGCTGGTGGGAGGTCACGGTCACCCCTGTGATCGCCGACGATGCGCTCGACCATTTCGTCGTCATCAGCCGCGATGTGACGGAACGCGTGGAGCTCCAGGCCTCGCTGGAAGCGATCATCGAACTGCTTCAGGACCGGCTCAACGAGACGGTGGCGCGCACGGCCAACGCCACCACGCGCTACGGCACGCTCATGGAGCGCCTCGAATCGGAACACGGGGCGAGGCAGGCACTGGAAAGCCGGCTCACCAGCGTGCGTGAGCAACTCGACATGGCCAACCAGGCGCGCGATCTCGCCGAGGCCAGCGCCAGACAAGCGCAGAAGCAGCAGGCGATCGGTCAGCTCGTCAGCGGCATTGCCCATGATTTCAACAACATGCTGCAGACGGTGATCGTGAGCTTGTCGGGCCTGCAGGATGAGGCAGAGGCGCTCACTCCGAGGCACCGTCGCATGGTCACCTACGCGGTGGAAGGGGCGCGGCACGCGACCGCGCTGACCCGACGTCTGCTGGCCTTCGCGCGCAACCAGTACGCGCAGCCCGAGGCTGTCGATCTTGGCGACCTCGTAGCGGCGTTCGCCGATTTTGCCCGGCATGCTCTCGGTGGCCGGGTGGGCATAGACGTGCTGCGTCAACCGGGCCCGCTGCCGGTATGGGTGGATCGAAGCGGGGTCGAGCAGGCGCTGATGAACGTTTGCCTCAACGCGCGCGACGCCATGAACGGCTTCGGTCAGATCGTGATGGAAGTGGGTGAGCGTATCGACAGCCAGCGGCTGTCGGGGCATCCCGGCGAGGTCGAGGGCGCACGCCAGGTCTTCGTCAGTGTCGCCGATGGCGGCGGTGGCATTCCGGAGGAGGTCCGACAGCGCCTCTTCGAGCCCTATTTCACGACCAAGGAAGGCGGTTCGGGCCTTGGGCTGGCTCAGGTCTACGGTATGGTCGCGCAAGCCGGCGGCGGCATCGAAATCGAGAGCGAAGCGGGTGTCGGCACGCGGATCCGGCTGGTCTTTCCGCGCTACGCCGGACCCTGTGCCTTTGGTGAATAGCGTTCACAAAACGTGACGAAGTTCCTCAATTGTTCGGCGGGTCGGCCGATAAGGCTAGAGCCTGGAGGAAGCAAGTCATGTTGGTCATCATTGGTTCGATCGTCGTCCTGGTTTCCGTACTAGGCGGATACGTCCTGTCGCACGGCGAGATCGGTGCGCTGTGGCAGCCGTACGAGTTGCTCATCATCTTTGGCGCGGCCATCGGTGCGTTCCTCAGCAGCAATTCGCTGGAGGTCGTGAAGAACGCTGGCCGCGACATGGTCGCGCTGTTCAAAGGCCCGAAGTATCGCCGCCAGGACTACGTCGACCTGCTGTCGCTGCTCTACGACATCTTCGTGAAGATGCGCAAGGAAGGGCAGCTCGGCATGGAAGCGCACATCGAGGACCCGGCCAACAGCTCGCTGTTTTCCGCCTATCCGCGCCTGGTGGCTGAGCATCATCTCATCGACTTCACCACGGACTGCCTGCGTCTGATCGTCGGCGGCGCCATGGATCCGCACGAACTCGAGCAGCTGCTCGACGTGGAACTGGAAACGCACCATCACGAAGCGCTCGTCCCCGCGCTGGCCGTGCAGAAGATGGCCGACGCGCTTCCCGGCTTCGGCATCGTCGCCGCGGTGCTCGGCATCGTCATCACCATGAAGTCCATCGACGGCGACGCCGCGGTCATCGGCGAGCACATCGCTGGCGCGCTGGTGGGTACCTTCCTGGGTATTCTGCTTTCCTATGGATTCGTCGGGCCGCTCTCCGCCGCGATGGAAGCGCGCGTGAACACCGACGGCAAGGCATTCGAGTGCGTCAAGGTCGCGCTGCTCGCCAACCTGCGCGGCTACAACCCGATGGTGGCCGTGGAATTCGCGCGCAAGTCGCTGCAGTCCAGTTCGCGTCCGACGTTCCAGGATCTCGAATCGCACCTGAAGGCGGCTCGGTAAGCAACGATGAGCGACCTGAAGCAGATCATCATCGTCCGCAAGAAGCGCGGCGGTGGTCACGGCCACCACGGAGGCGCCTGGAAGGTCGCCTACGCCGACTTCGTCACGGCGATGATGGCCTTCTTCCTGGTCATGTGGCTTGTCGGCGCAGGTACGAAGCAGCAGCGCGCCGCCATCTCCGAATACTTCAAGAACCCCAGCATGACCCAGGGGCAGTCCACGATGGCGCCGTCGGGCAAGATGGGTCCGGGCGGCGCCAGTACCAGCATGATCAAGCTCGGCGGGGCGATGGACCTGCCGAAGGGCCCCGGCGACAACCAGGCGTTTGCCCGGCCCAATGGCGCGGAGCTCGACAAGTTGGCGAAGGAGCAGGAAAAACGCCGGCTCGAACAGCTCATGAAGGATCTCAAGGAAGCGGTCGCCAAGAGCCAGGCCATGGCGCCCTACAAGGATCAGCTCCTGCTCGACATCACCTCCGAGGGCCTGCGCATCCAGATCGTGGATAAGCAGAACCGGCCGATGTTCGACACCGGCAGCGGTGTGATGAAGCCTTACACGGTGGAAATCCTGCACGAGCTGGCGGGCTTCGTGAACCAGGTGCCCAACGCGATCAGCATCTCCGGGCATACCGACAGCGCGCCCTACGTCGGTTCAAGCAAGTCGTATGGCAACTGGGAGCTTTCCGCCGACCGCGCCAACGCCGCGCGTCGCACGCTCGTGGAAGGCGGCATGCAGCCAGACAAGGTGGCCCGCGTGGTGGGGCTCGCGGCATCGGTGCCGTTCGACAAGGCCAATCCCGCCGCAGCCATCAATCGCCGCATCAGCATCGTCGTAATGACGGCCGAGGCGGCGCGCGCGGCGCTCTCGCCGGACCTCGCGGACGGCGCTGTGGCGCCGACGGCCGGATCGCATGCCGCAGGCAACAACCACGTCGAAACGGCAGTCACCGGTGGCGCGCGAGCGCCTGCCGACACGCCGCGAGCGACGACCGCGTCGGTCGCATGCGGCGATGCAACTTGCGCACAAGGTTCATCGCCCCCATAGGTTTCTGGACCCCGTCGAACGTTCGCTGCGCCCGACGTGACGAGACGAGGGTGCATGCCGCGGCGCGCGCCGCGGCCGACGACGACTCAAGGAGCCGCCTATGCACGACGCCACCCCGCTCATCGCCACCATCGTCGGGGGCCTCGTCCTCGCCTTCATCTTTGGAGCCATCGCCCATCGGCTGCGTCTGCCGGTGCTGGCCGGCTATCTCGTCGCGGGTGTCGTCGCCGGACCGTTCACGCCGGGCTACGTCGCCGACGCCCATCTGGCACAGGAACTGGCCGACCTCGGTGTGATCCTGCTCATGTTCGGCGTGGGGCTGCACTTTTCGTTGAAGGACCTGCTCTCGGTCAAGGCGATTTCCATCCCGGGCGCCGCGGTCCAGATGGCTGTCGCGACCGGCCTCGGCATGGCGCTCGGTGCGTTCCTCGGCTGGCCGCTGGCGCAGGGTTTCGTGTTCGGGCTCGCGTTGTCGGTCGCGAGCACGGTCGTACTGCTTCGTGCGATGGAGGAACGTCGCCTGCTCGACAGCGATCGCGGCCGCATCGCCGTGGGCTGGTTGATCGTCGAGGATCTGGCGATGGTGCTGGCGCTGGTGCTGCTTCCGGCCATCGGCGGATTCCTCGGCGGCGAGCAGGCAGGTGCATCGGCGAGCATCGGTGCGCTGCTGGAAACCGTGGCCTGGACCATCGGCAAGGTGACGTTGTTCGTCGCCCTGATGCTGATCGTCGGCAAGCGGGCCATTCCCTGGGTGCTGCAGGCCGTGTCGGCCAGCGGTTCGCGAGAGCTGTTCCGTCTCGCCGTGCTCGCCATGGCGCTCGGCATCGCGTTCGGCGCAGCCCATCTCTTCGATGTGTCGTTCGAGCTGGGTGCCTTCTTCGCCGGCATGATGATGGGCGAGTCCAAACTGTCGCAGCGCGCCGCGGAGGAAACGCTGCCGCTGCGCGACGCCTTCGCGGTGCTCTTCTTCGTTTCCATCGGCATGTTGTTCAATCCGCACGTCCTCGTCGAACAGCCGTGGGTCGTGCTGGCCGCGTGCCTGATCATCATCGTCGGTAAGTCGGTGGCGGCCTTCGCCATCGTCCGCGCCTTCGGTCGCCCACCGAAGACGGCACTGACCATCGCCACCAGCCTCGCGCAGATCGGCGAATTCTCTTTCATCCTTGCCGGGCTCGGCGTATCGCTTGGCTTGTTGAGCGAGCAGGCGCGCGACATCCTCCTCGCAGCAGCCATCGTCTCCATCCTGATCAATCCCCTGTTGTTCGCGGTGCTCGACCGATGGATCGCGCGACATGAGGCGGACGTACCGGACGATGGGCCCAGCATTGCCGGCCACACCGTGCTGGTGGGCTACGGACGCGTGGGCCGTCGCGTGCTGGCCGAACTGCAGGCCGAGGGCACCCGCACCCTGGTGATCGAATCCGATGAGGACGCGGTTCGCGAACTGCGCGGAACGTCCGAGGTGGAGTTCGTGGTGGGCAACGCCGCGGTGGCGGCCGTGCTCGACGAGGCCAACCTCGCCGGGGCTCGGGCCCTGATCGTTGCCGTGTCCGATCCGTTCGAAGGAGGGCAGGTCGTGCGTGCCGCGAGGGCCTTGCGGCCCGACCTGCCGATCGTCGCCCGTGCCCACTCCCAGGAGTGCGTGGCGCATCTGGATGGCCTCGGTGCCAGCAACGTGATCTATGGCGAGCAGGAACTTGCGCACAGCATGTTCGCTGCGGTGCGTGCGCCCGTCGATCGTGCCGGCCATTGAGTCGGCGGAGCCCTTTATGAGTGGGCTCCCGCTCGGTTCGTGCGGCAGCGAACATACGTCGAGCTAACGTCACCATCGCTACCTTGTGACGAATCACGGTAGACGAGAGATCCGCATGGCTTCCCGCATCGAGGACTACGCGATGCTCGGCAATTGCCGAAGCGCAGCGCTGGTGGCAAGAGACGGTTCCGTCGATTGGCTGTGCCTTCCCCGCTTCGATTCCGCTGCGTGTTTCGCGGCCCTGATCGGGCAGGAAGAGAACGGACGCTGGCGCATCGCGCCCTCCGATCCCGATGCGATCTGCACACGCCGTTATCTGGACGGTAGCCTCGTGCTGGAGACCGAGTGGCAGACGGCGACGGGACGTGCGCGCGTCATCGACCTCATGCCGATCGATGGTGAGCAGGTGGGCGTCACCCGGATCGTCGAAGGCATCGAAGGTCGCGTGGACTTCGAGGTCGTGCTGACCCTCCGTTTCGACTACGGCAATGCCGTGCCCTGGGTCAGCCGCGTGGACGACGCGACGATGACCGCGATCGCCGGCCCCGATCTCATCGTGGTGCGCAGCCCGGTCACCTTCGACGGCGAGGGCTTGCACAGCGTGGCGCGCTTCAAAGTGCGCAAGGGCGATTCGGTGCCGTTCTCCCTGGCCTGGGGACCGTCGCACCTAGCGCCGCCCGATACGCCGGAACCTTACGGCGCCCTGCGCGACACCCTGGCCTTCTGGGATGGGTGGTCCGATCGCTGCAATGGAACGGGCGAATGGTCGGACATCGTGCGCCGCTCGCTGGTGGTGCTTAAGGGGCTGAGCTACCTGCCCACCGGCGGCATCGTCGCGGCGCCGACCACCTCGCTGCCCGAGCAGATCGGCGGCCCGCGCAACTGGGATTACCGCTACTGCTGGGCGCGCGATGCCACCTTCGTGCTGTCCGCGTTCGTCAACGCCGGCTACCACGACGAAGCAAGCGCGTGGCGCGACTGGGTCCGACGTGCGGTCGCCGGATCCCCGGGCCAGTTGCAGGTGCTCTACGGGCTGGCGGGAGAGCGTCGTCTCGAAGAGTTCGAAGTGCCCTGGCTCGCCGGCTACGAAGGTTCGACGCCGGTACGCATCGGCAACGCTGCCTCCGCGCAGTTCCAGTTGGATATCTTCGGCGAACTGGTCGGCGCCTTCGCCCACGCCGTGCGGCATGGCGTTGCCTTGCAGCCGGAAGCCGACGAGGTGCAGACGGTGTTTCTCGAACATCTCGCGAGCATCTGGCGGCATCCCGACGAAGGCATCTGGGAAATCCGGGGCGAGCCGCGCCATTTCGTCCATTCCAAGGTCATGGCGTGGCTGGCGTTCCAGCGCGCGAGCGAACAGGAGCGCCACGATTCCGACCCTCGGCTCACGCTGCGCTGGCGTGCGATGGCCGACGAGATCAAGGCCGACATCCTCGCCAAAGGCGTCGATCCCGAGCGCGGTTGCTTCACGCAGTCGTATGGCTCCAAGGAAATCGACGCAAGCCTGCTGCTGGTGACGCTTACCGATTTCCTTCCGCCCGACGATCCACGCGTCGCGGCGACCGTGCGGGCCGTCGAAGAAGACCTACTGGTGGATGGCTTCGTCCGCCGCTACGACACGCGAAGCGGCGTGGACGGCTTGCCGCCGGGTGAAGGCCAGTTCCTTCCGTGCAGCTTCTGGCTCGTCGAGAACTACGTGCTGCTCGGGCGCCTCGACGAGGCTCGCACCCTGTTCACGCGACTGATCGGCCTGGCAAACGATCTCGGCCTGCTCGCGGAGGAGTACGATCCCCGTGCGAAACGGCTGCTGGGTAATTTCCCCCAAGCTTTTTCTCACGTCGCGTTGGTAAATGCCGCCTTCAGTCTCGCGCACGGTTACAGCGCGACGGCAGATATCCACGCTACCCCCGAATCCCAAGATCCCCAAGGAGTCCGTGCATGAGCCCAGCCCAACCGAAGCGTGTCACCTCGCGCGCTCATCCGGCCGACCCGTGTACCGTCGTGATTTTCGGCGCTGCCGGCGACCTCACCAGTCGGTTGGTCGTCCCCGCGCTCTACAACATGCGCCGCACCGGCCTGCTGGCTGACAATTTTTCGGTCATTGGTTTCAACCACGGCAAGATGACCGACAACGCATGGCGCAAGAGCCTGCGTACCGCGCTCGAACGTTTCGTAGGCAACAGCGGCAGTCGCCTGGACGAGGATGCCTGGGGCTGGCTAAGCAGCCAGATGACCTACCACGCGGGCGATTTCGACGATCTGTCCGCGTTCCAGAACCTGGCGGTGAAGCTGCGCGATGCGGAGCGCCGCCGCGGTACGAAGGGCAACGTGCTGTTCTATCTCGCCACGCCGGAGCGTTTCTTCGGCGACGTGATCGAGAAGCTGCGCGATGCCGACCTCGTCGACGATGGCGGTCCCGATGGCGAGTTCTGGCGTCGCGTCATCATCGAAAAGCCCTTCGGTCATGACCTCGCTTCCGCGCACGCGTTGAACGAGCGCATTCTCAAGGTGCTGCGCGAGGACCAGATCTTCCGCATCGACCACTTCCTCGGGAAGGAGACGGTGCAGAACATCATGGCGTTCCGCTTCGCCAATGGCCTGTTCGAGCCGATCTGGAACCGCGACCGTATCGACCACGTGCAGATCACCGTGGCCGAGACCGTGGGCGTGGAACGCCGCGGCTCGTTCTACGAACAGACCGGCGCGTTGCGCGATATGGTGCCCAATCATCTGTTCCAGCTGCTGGCCATGGTCGCCATGGAGCCGCCGAGTTCCTTCGACGCCGAAGCCGTACGTACGCGCAAGGCGGAAGCCATCGAAGCCATCCGTCCGATCCAGCCCGAGGACGCGGTGCGCGGCCAGTACGGCCCGGGTGCAGTCAACGGCGAACTGGCGATCTCCTACCGCGACGAACCCAACGTCGCGCCGGATTCGGTCACCGAGACCTTCGTGGCAATGAAGCTCTCCATCGATACGTGGCGCTGGTCCGGTGTGCCGTTCTATCTGCGCACCGGCAAGCATATGGGCCGGCGCACTACGGAAATCGCGATCCGCTTCAAGTCGGCGCCGTTCGCCCCGTTCCGCGGCACCGGCATGGATGCGTTCGGTCCCGATTGGCTGGTGTTGCAGATCCAGCCCGACGAGGGCATTTCGTTGCAGTTCGACGTGAAGCGCCCGGGTCCGCGCGTGGAACTGGCGCCAGTGCGGATGGATTTCAAATACGCCGACTGGTTCCGCGCCGAGCCCAACGTGGGCTACGAAACGCTGCTCTACGATTGCATGACCGGTGACGCCACGCTGTTCCAGCGTGCGGACATGGTCGAAGCCTGCTGGCGTGCCGTGCAGCCGATCCTTGACGATTGGGCGCAGCGAACCCCGGCGGACTTCCCGAACTACGCCTCGGGCAGTGCAGGCCCCGCCTCGGCGGACACGCTCCTGGCCTTGGGTGGGCGTTCGTGGCGTCCGCTGAATTCGTCGAGCGAGCCACTGGCGCGCAAGTCGTCGCGCAGCAAGGCCGAGGTCGCACCGGCGTCCGCCGGCACCGCGTCCAAGAAGCGTGCATCTGCGAAGAAGGCCGCGGCATCGAAGAAGGCGACTGCGCCGCGCAAGACGGCGTCGCGTCGCGCCACGGGAGCGAAGACCGCCGCGGCGAAAACCGCCTCGGCCCGTAAGGTGGCACCCGCGAAAGCCACGACGAAGAAGACGGCTGCCCGTCGCAAGCCCGTCGGTCGTCCGCGTTCCAAGTAATCACGCCTCGGGTCAAACGAAAAGGCCGCGCTGAAAAGCGCGGCCTTTTCGTTGTTCGCACGATCAGTGATCGTGCTTGTCGTCCTTGTGCTCGGGCGGCCGGTGGTCGTCATGCCGCGGAGCGGGCCTGGATTCGGGACGCGCTTCGGGACGCGGCGCCGGACGGGCTTCCATCCGCGGCTCGGGACGCGGTTCCGGACGGGCCTGCATGCGCGGCTCCTCGCGGGGCGGCATGCGTTGATCCATGCGCTGCGACTCCATTCGCGGCTCGGCGGCTGGCGCACGTTGGGCAAAACGTGCTGCATCGTTCGATGGCATGTGCGGTTCCGCCACCGGGGCATGCGGCGCGAAACGCGCTGCATCGTTCGGCGGCATGCGGGGCGCGGCAGGCTCCTGCCGCGGCTGCGTCGGCGGCGGAGCCGGTGCGTGCCGGGCATCCATGGTCTGCGGAGGGCGCGCCTCCATGGGCTGAGGCGCGTGGGCGGCCAAGGCCTGGCGATCGCGGGCGAACGCCTCGGCGTTGACCGGACGCTCCGGCGCATGCGGCGCGCCGGGAGCCGTGGTGGTCGCGTGCTCATTGCGCTGCATCGTCGCCGGATCGACTCCATGCGGCGCATTGGGCATGGGACGACCTGCGGCGAAAGCGCGAGGGTCCACCGGACGCCCTGGCTCACCGGCGGGACGCGGCATCATCGCCGCACGCTCGGCACCCGGCGGCGGCAACGCAGGGCGAGCGTTCGGCGCCGTGGCGCGCATCATCGCGGGGTTGAAGTTCGGGCGCTGCATGTGCGCGAAATCCACCGGGTGCGGCGCCATGGCGGCCGGTGCCGGACGACCCATCGGGCCGGCGGGCGGTGCGCCGTTATAGGTGGTGTTGTGGACCGATACGTTGCCGAAGTTGTGTCGGTTGTCGACGTGCACCGAACGATCGATGCTGGTGTAACGGTTGATCACCGTGTTGCGGTTCACGACATACGGATGGTTGTCGTAGACCACGGCCGGCGGGCCATAGCCGCCACCGCGCGGGCCGCCCCACGACGTGTTCCAGGCGTTCCAGCCCCAGGGATGGTCGTGGTGGTGCGCGAACAGTTCGCCAACTACCACGCCGACGCCGAACGACACGAGGCCGGTCGCGACGAGGTCGCCGCGGTCGGGAGCGGGTTCGTACCAGCGTTCGGTCGTGTAGACGCGCGAGTACACCGGCTCGCCGTAGACGACGTCGGGATCGTACCGCGGCACGTAGACGACATCCGGCTCCGCCGGCTCGATCTCAATGGTCTGTGCGGGCGGCTCGACGACACGGCGCTCTTCGACCACGGTGGTCGTCGTGGGCTGAGGCGTCTCCACCACGCGGATCTTCTGCTGCGGCGTATCGGCCAGCGATCCGTGTGCACGGGCACGCTGGCGCATCACCTGGATCGCGTTGAGCACGTCGGTGGGTTCGGCCGCGTAGGCGGCACCCAAGGCGGCAGTCCAGTCGTTATGGCCGTCCAGTTGATCGACGACGGCGGGGAAGGCGACCAGCGCCTTGACGCTCGGATCCCATGGCTGGTTGCTTGCGGCATCGATCAGCGCCGAGCCGCTCAGGTTGCGGTTGTCTTCGAGGAAGCCGCGCGCGGCATGCACATCGTCCGGGTGCGTGGACGCGGCCAGCGTGAGTGCGACGAGCTTGTCGGGAAACAACGCGATCGGCGAGACCAGCGCATAAAGCTGTTCCGCCGTCGGCGGCTGGTAGGCGGGGGCCGGCGGCGGTGCGTTGTCGACCGTTCCCGCAGTGGCTGGCGGCGCAGCCGCGGTGTTATCCGCGGGCGCCTGACGCTGGCAGCCGGCAAGCATGCCGACAATGGCGACCGACAGCGCGGTCATCAGAACGACGTCCTTCGTAGTGTGTCTCATGGTGCCCTCTCGTCTCGGATCGCCTGTCGATCCGGCGTGGCGCCAATGTCGTTTTCGGCGCGTGACTCGGCGCTGTCTGGCGCCGCAAGGGCTTGCGGTTTCGCGGAGGTATTTAGCGGCGGTTTGGGTGGGTGAGGGTGATCGCGAACGCAGTTTCGAGGGCAGGATGCACGTGTTTTTTTCGTTGCGTTGCAGCAAGCAACCCCGTCCAACCGCCTTTCATGGCGCTCTGCGAAAACGGCGATTCCGTTTCCGCGAAAAAACAGTCACTTGCTCAAGTAGCTACGGGTTACGTCGCCAAGATGGATCGATCCAAATTTTGCGAAACCGTTCTGCACTGCACTATTTTGGTATTCCCAATATATCGATAAAAATCAAAGCGATGAGCCAAGTTGACCATCCTTAGATCGAGTTAAAAATTCAGTTGACTTCGATGACAGGGGACTTAAGAATCCGGCGATAACACGGGATTGCTACAGCAAGACCGGGGCTTTCGCGCCAGAACCCGCAGACCGGCGGCGCGGAAGAAGAAAAGGGCGGCGAAACAAGACCCTCACGCAGCGCGCGTTCCCGACGTCGGTTTTCAGCCGGCGCGGTGCCGTTCGCTCGGAAAAAAGCAACGCGGGAGCGGGGCCCCGACAGCGAGCGGGACCGGCTTCCTTCCCCTTTCCAGGAGATCGATGTGAACCACCGTATCAGCGCACTTTCCATGGCCATCCTGGCCGGTCTGTTCGCGACGGGTAGTGCGATGGCGCAGGACGCCACCACCACCCCGTCCGCGAACGACGCCGGGACGACCGCCCCCGCCGGTCAGTCCAATCCCCAGAACGCGGCCAATCTCAGCGGCATCACCGTCACCGGTATCCGCGCAAGCCTGCAGAAATCGCTCGACCTCAAGCGGAACGCCGACTCCATCGTCGATGCGATCTCCGCGGAAGACGTGGGCAAGTTCCCGGACACGAACGTCGCCGAATCGCTTTCGCATCTGCCGGGTCTCAGCGTCGACCGCAACTTCGGCGAAGGCGACAAGGTCAGCATCCTGGGCACC
>Ga0209437_100807_pt1 | contig 14215 bp, 9 predicted proteins | sample AraplaL_Cvi_mTSA_FD_184266 | JGI IMG/M metagenome (GOLD analysis project Ga0209437, IMG submission 184266) | Arabidopsis root microbial communities from the University of North Carolina, USA - plate scrape CL_Cvi_mTSA (SPAdes) (version 2) | ecosystem: Host-associated > Plants > Roots > Endosphere ...
ATTGTCCAAACCAACCAAAGGCTCTTTTACATTGCCGGGAGAATCCGGTTATGAGGCACTGACGCTGGAACTTGCTGATCGCTGGGGTGCCGATGTGATCCGTGACAGTGACGGTACGAAATTGTCTGATGAGATTATTAATGCCGGATATGGCATCTATTCAACCATTTGCATTATTCGGGATCATAATGAGTGGGCATCCCGTAATCTGGATAAGCTGCAGCAATGTTTTCTCATTACGAATCCGAAGGTCGCTGTACAAGATTATGTATCCATCTATCTGATGGAGGACTTCTTCGCTGAGCAATTCAGAGTGAATGATTCCAAAGAAGCGTTTAAGTATTGGCAGGTATATGATCGAACGACGGGAGAAGAAGTTCCTAGAGGACAGTGGAATTATGAGAGGGAATCTGGCAATGTAGTGATTACTGGCGTTGCTCCCTGGCATAAATACACGGTGAGTTTCATGGTCTACCGGATCTGGGAAGAGATCTCCATGTATAATCATACGACCAATAACTGGGACAAAGAGCATCTGATGCAGATTGACCCAATCTATACGGAAACGCAAACCTATCTGCTGGATTGGATGGAAAATTGGTGCCAAAACCATCCGGAAACAACGGTTGTACGTTTTACATCGCTATTTTATAATTTCGCCTGGATCTGGGGCAGTGATGAGCGGAATCGCCATCTGTTCTCGGATTGGGGTTCATATGATTTCACGGTAAGTTCGAGAGCGCTGGATCTGTTTGCTCAGAAACATGGGTACTCACTCTCAGCCGAGGACTTTGTGAATGGCGGTAAATATCAGGTCACTCATATGCCTGCAGATCAGCGAAAACTGGACTGGATGGCCTTTATCAATGATTTTGTCATTGAATTCGGTAAGAAATTAATTGATATGGTGCACAAACATAACAAGCTGGCGTATGTCTTCTATGATGACAGCTGGGTGGGCATGGAGCCGTACAATGATCGTTTTCAGGAGTTTGGATTCGACGGCATGATCAAATGTGTGTTCTCCGGTTATGAGGCTAGAATGTGCTCAGGCGTTAAGGCTGATACCCATGAGATTCGATTGCATCCCTACTTGTTCCCGGTTGGCTTAGGCGGGCTTCCTACCTTTAAGGAGGGAGGAGACCCTACCCTGGATGCGAAGAAATACTGGATTAATATCCGGCGTGCGCTGCTGCGTGAGTCGATTGACCGGATTGGATTGGGTGGATATTTGCATCTGGTTGAGCCTTACCCGGACTTTGTGGATTATATCGAGAAGATTGCCCATGAATTCAGGGAAATGAAAGAGCTGCATCAGGCTGGAAAGCCTTATCAGATCAAGACAAAGGTAGCCGTGCTGCATAGCTGGGGCAAGTTAAGATCGTGGACCTTGTCCGGTCATTTTCATGAAACACATATGCATGATCTGATTCATGTGAATGAGGCCTTAGCCGGGTTGCCTGTTGACGTGCAGTTTATTGATTTTGATGATATTTGTCAGGGCGCGTTGAAGGATGTAGATGTCGTCATCAATGCCGGCTCTGCAGGTTCAGCATGGAGCGGTGGAGCGCATTGGAGTGACCACAAGTCTGTGGACTTATTGACCCAATGGGTGTATGAGGGTGGTACCTTTATTGGCATTAACCAGCCTTCGGCAATGGATGGGTACGACAGCTATTTTAGAATGGCCCACGTGCTTGGGGTGGATGAGGATACAGGCGCCAGAGTTGTCCATGGAAAATGGTCGTATGAGGTTAGTGATGAGTATGGTTTGGTGCCTGAGGGGGCTAGCATACTTCCGAAAAATAACATTTATCTTACTGATGGATCAGCAGCTGTAGTGAGTGAAACGGATGGTCAGATCACACTGTCCACACATGCTTTTGGAAAAGGAAAAGGGATCTACCTGCCTTCCTTCGAATTCAGCTGGGCAAATACAAGACTACTTCTGAATTTGATTCGATTTGCGGGCAATGAATTCCATGAAACAAAGTACATCACGGATAACTTGTACACCGAGTGCGCCTACTACCCTGAGAGCAACATATTGGTTGTGATCAATAATAGCGATCAGGTTCAGTCCACGACGATCCATACAGAGCATGGAAAACAGACCGTGGAATTGGAGCCGTATGATACGGTGATCACCAAAATTGGTTTAACAAAATCGGTATCCCCATAGAATGATGACTCGATAGACCGTATTCCTTAACCAGGGAGCGGTCTATTTTATTTATGAGTTGAATCAATTTCATTAACGTATATATTGCGGATCTTACAGAATCCCCGAACGAGAAAGCCAAATTCTTTAGATGTGGGATGAAAGTGAGGTCGGATACGGAGTATCACTATTGTGATGCTTCAAGTATCCGAAATGTCTGCCTTCTTAATTTTTTTAGTTTGTTTCAATTCATCTATTAAACTGATACAATATAGATATGAATGAATATAGAAGAACAAACACAACCGTATCTTTGTTGAACTATCATTTTGTGTTCTGCCCACGATACAGAAGAAAGATATTTCTCAAATTAGAGGTAGAACAGCGCTTCAAGGAACTGGTGCATGAGGTATGTGCAGAGCTTAAAATTGTGATTGTTGCCATGGAGTGCGACAAAGACCATACACATATGTTTCTCAATGCACTTCCAACATTAAGCCCTGCTGATATCATGGCAAAAATAAAAGGAGTCACATCAAAAAAACTACGAGAAGAGTTTCCACACCTTCTGCATTTGCCCAGTTTGTGGACACGTTCCTATTTTGTTTCTACCGCTGGAAATGTATCAAGTGAGACCATCAAGCGTTATGTTGAACAACAAAAGACAAGGGGGTGAAGTAACTGTCTCAGACCCTAACAGTTAAGGTAAAGCTGCTGCCGACTAAAGAGCAGATCCAACTATTGCAACAAAGTAGTCATGAATATATCCGAGTTGTTAATACACTCGTGGCCGAGATGGTAGAAGAAAAGAAAAGGTTGAAGAAGACAACAAAAGACATTCCTGCTAATCTACCAAGTGCAGTAAAAAATCAAGCGATTAAAGATGCGAATAGTGTCTTCTCTACCAAAGTTAAGAAAAGTAAATACGCAATCATACCGACCCTAAAGAAACCGATTTGCGTATGGAATAACCAAAACTATTCTCTTGACTTCACGCACATTTCCATTCCATTCATGGTAGAGGGAAAATCTAAGCGTTTAAAAATTCGTGCATTGTTCATCGACAAGGACCATCGAAACGTTGACCTTTTGAAGCATAAACTTGGTACGCTCCGTGTCACGAAAAGCTCAGGTAAGTGGATAGCCCAAATTGCTGTCACCATGCCAATAACTGAAAAAACGGGTATGCGGATTTTGGGCGTTGATTTAGGGTTGAAAGTCCCTGCCGTAGCCATCACAGATAATGATCACGCTCGATTCTTTGGGAATGGGCGAGAAAACAAATACAAGAAACGGAAGTTTCGTAGTGTTCGTCAAAAACTAGGAAAACAAAAGAAAGTGAACGCTATTCGCAAGTTAGATGATAAAGAACAACGATGGATGAAAGACAAAGACCACAAAGTCAGTCGTGAAATCGTTAATTTCGCAGTCGAAAATAAGACTTCTGTCATTCGCTTAGAGCAACTAACGAATATTAGGCAGACGACAAGAACAAGTCGTAAAAACGAAAAGAATCTACACACATGGTCATTCTACCGTTTGGCACAATTCATTGAATACAAAGCAAACATGGCAGGGATCAAAGTGGAATATGTGAACCCTGCATATTCAAGTCAAACCTGTCCAGAATGTTCAAAAAAGAACAAGGCGCAAGATAGAAGATATACGTGCCCATGTGGATTCAAGAGACATCGTGATATCGTTGGGGCGATGAATATTCGCTACGCAACTGTGATTGGCGGTAACAGTCAATCAGCCTAAGATGCTATATGCACTGTCTTAGGAGGGGTAATGGCATACCCTAATCTTAGCATCTGTCCAAAGCAGAAATGAAATGAGGACGTTAAGCTTAGCTAAGAATCCCAATCACTTTAGTGATCTTGCCCCTTTAGGGGTGGGAGTGTCAATGTATAGTGTTAACACTATTTAGTAGAATATTTAAATAAGGATAGGGATCATGAGCCTTAATATATTATTGTTTTCATCTTTTGAAAGGAGAGAATGCCCTAATGTACAGTTATAAAATGTTGGACAAAATAAGGATGGAGACACTTCACCAAGCGTTTGTGGATGCGTTCTCCGACTATCAGGTTAAAATGGATTTGCCTTTTTGGAAGTTTCAACAGATGCTCGAACGAAGGGGGTATCACCCGGAAATCTCTATGGGAGCCTTTAAAGATGAGAGAATGGTCGGATTTGTTATCAATGGACTTCGAAGCTGGAATGGAAAGGCAACTGCATATGACCTTGGGACAGGCGTAGTACAAGATTGCAGACGGCAGGGCATTACAAGCAATCTGCTCTTGAATATTCAAAAGCTGTTAAAAGAAAAAAATGTAGAGCAATATTTGCTGGAGGTCATCCAATCCAACGAATCTGCAGTTCAGCTGTACAGTAAACAAAACTTCAAAATTCAAAGGGAATTTTCATGTTTCCAGCTGGAAAAAGATCAATTCATACCGCAAACGACCTGCACGGTGGAATGTGTGGAGAGAATCGATTTGGAGCAGTTCAAGGAATTTTGGGATGTGGAGCCCTCCTGGCAAAATTCAATGGATTCCATCTACGTTGTACCGGAGGCTTTTATCTATGTCGTTGCACGTCAGGATCACAAAATTGTTGGCTATGGCATTATAGATCAAAAAACAGGTGATATTCCACAGCTTTCAGTGAACCAAAATTATCGGGGCAAAGGTATTGCAAGCAGCATCCTGACAGAGATGGTCAAGCGCACAGAATCGCCAATAATCAGTGTCCTCAATGTGGAGTCTCATCTGAAACCGATGCAAGATTTCCTCGTGGTCAAATCAGGTTTTGCATATCATGTGGGCCAGTACGAAATGCTCTTGAAATTATAACGTGATCGTCGTTTCGACTTAAGATCAGATCGGGTTCATACGAAAATATGTGGGGTGTTAGTGTCTGTCTTGTTGGGCCAGTTGAACGGGAGGTTGATTAAAGGCTTCCCGGAAATCCTGGATTGCAGTATCCAACCCATCCTGTACTCGTTATAATAATGTTGATATATGACATGGTTAGAGGAGACAAAGACATAACATGAGCCGAAAGACATACTGTAAGCGTATTCAGTTTCTGGATGATTGGAGTCTCAAAACCAAGTTGTACATATTGTTCATTTTTTGTGTGCTGGTCCCGGTCCTGGTCACAAACACCGTGTTTTACCTAAGCATCAAAGGTAACATTGAGGAGAAGGAGCATAGCCGATTCAATGAAATGCAGCAAAGGATCAAGTTCAACCTGCGAAACAGTATAGACAATAGCTTGTATGTCTCCAATTTTCTCTATACCGATGGAACGCTGAACCGGTTCATGGAGTCCAAGTATCGCGATCAGGAAGACTATTACTCTGCTTACTATGATATGCTTAGCAACAACAATCTGGTCAGGTACTACTACAGCTACCAGCAGGTGAACCAAATTACGTTTTATGTTGGCAATGACACTTTCGTCAATGGAGGAAACTTCATTAAGCTGGATGATGAGGTGAAGAAAAGTGATTGGTATCAAGCGCTGATGAACACGAGCGAGCATATCATGATCTATTCGTATTTTGACAAGCAGCAGGCAGAGATGTCGCAAAGTCAGGGAGGACGCAAAGTCAGCATTATTCGTAAGCTGGATTACTTTGGGGAGCAGCAGGTTGAAAAGGTGTTAAAGGTTGATCTGGACTACGCTTTCATCAACAAATCGCTTAAAAATGAGGGAGCGAACGGGAAGGTGTATGTCGTGTCGGATGGTAGGGTCATTTTCTCGAACGATTCAAAGATGAATCAGACTCGCAAGCCATTTAATCTGATTGCGAACAGTTCAATTGACCCTGTTCAATCCATGCAATCGATTCCCGTCGTATCCGAGGATTGGCAGATTGTCGTCAGCACGGAGAAATTGGACGTTCTGTCGGAGATTATTAATTCCAAGCTTAATTTGACGTTGCTGATCATTCTTAATCTGTTGGTGCCCACACTGCTGATCTGGTTGATATCCAGATCGCTGGTCATCAGAGTTGATCGAATAGCGAAGCACTTGGATCAAGTGAAACATGAGAAATTTGAGGTGATATCGGGACCTGTGGGCAAGGACGAGATCGGCAGTCTGACCCATAGTTATAACATGATGGTCATCAAGATCAAGAATCTGATTGAGATTGTGTTTAAGAGTCAGGTGGAGCGGCAAGCCCTTGAGCTCTCCAAGAAGCAGGCGGAGCTGAAAGCCCTTCAGAGTCAGGTGAATCCCCATTTCATGTTCAACACGCTTGAAACGATCCGTATGAGGAGTTTGATCAAGGACGAACTTGAAACCTCCGATGTCATTCATAAACTGGCACTGCTGCTGCGTCAGACGATCAATTGGGGCGACGATCTGATTACAATTGCGGAGGAAATCAATTTCGTGGAGAGTTATCTGAGCATCCAGCAGTATCGCTTTGGTGAAAAGCTGCAATTCGCAATCAGGATCACAGACGAATCCATTGCTGCGATGATGATACCCAAGCTAACCGTTCTCACCTTTGTGGAGAATGCTTGTATCCATGGGATTGAAGGGACGTCGAATGACGGGGTCGTGGAGGTATTATTCGAAATTCGAAGTAATGAACTGTACATTTCCATTCGAGACACTGGAGTCGGTATGGATCAGGACAAGCTGGCCTCGCTCCGCAAAATGATGCAAGATCCGAGTATGGATCGGATGAGCGAGCTTAGCAGCATTGGTATGATGAATGCATATATTCGGCTGCGGATGTATTTTGATGATTTTGTTCAGGTGCACATATTCAGTGAAAAGGGGGAGGGGACAACGATTGGCATTCAAATTCCTCTTATGAAGGCATCTCAAGAATAAGGAGCGAGGATATGATCAACGTGCTGATTGTGGACGATGAACCATTTATTCGCCAAGGACTTCTATTGTTAATTGATTGGGAGTCTTACGGTTTCCAGATTTGCGGTCAGGCTTCCAATGGCATGCAAGCCTTGGAGTGCATACGCGCTGTGCAGCCCGATCTGGTCATTTCCGACATCAAGATGCCGGAAATGGACGGCATGCAGCTTGCCCAAACCTTATATGAGCAATATAACGGTGATATCAAGCTAATTCTTCTTAGTGGATTCTATGAGTTCGGATATGCCAAGCAGGCAATTAAATATCAGGTGAATGACTACATTCTCAAGCCTATCGTGAAGACAGAGCTGGTACAGGTGCTTGAGGAGTTCAGGGACGCATTTCATGCGCGGACAGAAGAGAAGCGATCTCAGCAAAAAAAGGATCGAATTATTATGGGCCAGCATATGCAGTCGATCTTGCTTGGGGTGGCCGAGGAGGAGGCGGTTACGAGTCTGCAGCCCCACTATCAAGAGGCCATCACACTGCGTTGCATCCTGATTGAGGCGGAAGGCGGTGCAACACACGGAACGGATTGGTGCGATCGGGTTGAGGCATGGCTGGGCGAGCCTTTGCCGGGGCAAATTTTGAAGCCATTCACAGGTGATAAAAATGCGGTTCTGCTCATGGTTACAGATATGATGGTGAAACGTAAGGCAGTGGCTTTGGAGCAATATTTGAACCGATTACATGCCGATCTGAGCCACGGTCACGGGGCGGCGGTTACTTGTTATGTCGGGAAGGAAGTACATGGGTTTGAGGCGCTGAATGAGTCTTATCAATCCTGCGGCATAATGAAAAGCTTACGTTTCTTCACCACATGCGGGCCTATTTATTACTTCGAGCTTATGGATACGACCCTATTTAGTAATCGTCCGGGACAGTTCGAAAAACAATTGTTCGATGAGTTGATCAAGTCCATTGAGGAACAGCAGACGTATGAGCTTTACAGCCATGCAAAGGCAATATTTCAATTTTTTCTGGATGAGCGAATCGAGCCTGGTATTGTCCGAATCCACCTGCACTATTTGGCATACAATTTGCTGGATCTCGTGAATAACGATACGGTCACTCCAGATTCCGGGCTGATGGAATCGACTTTTCTGAAGGTGAACTACGCGATGTTATCGATGGAGGAAAACATTGAACACTTATACGAGTTCTCGCTCATGTGCGCAGAGAAGCTGAAGGAGCAGCAAAAGTCGAAGGCGATGGGCATATTAGCCAAAATTGAGGCCTTCATTCACGAGCATTACAAAGAGAATATCAGCCTGAAATTGCTAGGAGAGCAGTTCTACATGAACAGCGCATACCTGGGACAGATTTTCAAAAAGCATTACTCGATCAGCTTCAGTGATTATTTGAATCAATTGCGAATTGAGGAAGCCGCTCGGCTGTTGCGCAGAACAGATCAAAGAGTATACGAGATTGCAACAATGGTGGGATATCGGGATTCCGATTACTTTATTAGCCGGTTCGAGAAACTCATGGGGGAGACTCCTGCACAATATCGTAAAAGTGCCCATGCTGCGTACTCTCTTGATTCAACATCCTGCACTCCTTGATGGAGCGGCGGGATATTTTTTTTCGCAGATGCTGGAATTAGTGGGATTCCATCTATAGTTTATCCCGTTGAGAGGGGCATGGAAGCATGATAATTTTAAGTCAGCCTTTGGAAAGCGCTTTCTAAAAAGCTTCTGTCAATATAATCGATGGAGGGGTCATGATGAAAAAGGATGTTAGAAAAAGAATCAGGTATTGTGCTCTGCTCGCTTTAATACTGGTCGTTGCACTCACTGGATGTACACCGGGGTCGTCCTCGAAAGGGGAAACGACAGCAGATGGAAGGGAATTGAAACAATTTTCAGCATTTTTTGCCGTACCGGGAAAAATTGCGCCTGACGATAATCGGGTGCTAAAAGCTATTGAGGAGAAAACAGGCGTTAGAGTTACGATGGACTGGCTCACGGGCCAAACAGCCAAAGAGCGAATTGGTGTGCTCATTGCAGGCGGCGAATATCCCGATTTTATCGATGGGAGTGATGGTACTCAGCAACTGGTAGCAGCAGGGGCGTTAGTACCACTTGAGGATTACATCGATAAATATCCGAACATTAAAAATTACCTGGGCGAAGACTGGAAGAAAATGAAAAATACGACGGATGGTCATATCTACTTCATTCCTCAATTCGGCAATATACAAGAAAAATCGATGAAAGTATCCCATGATGGAGAAGCGTTCTGGATTCAGAAGGCCGTACTGGAGTGGGATAACTATCCGACAATCAAAACACTTGACCAATACTTTGACTTAATTGAACGGTATAAAGCAGCTCACCCGACCGTTGATGGTCAGCCAACGATTGGATTCGAAATTATCTCTTATGACTGGCGTTATTTCGCACTGGAGAACCCTCCGCTCTTCATGGCTGGTTATCCTAACGAAGGCGCAGCCATCGTTGATAAAGAAACGCTGACGGCCAAAAACTATAATACTATTCCGGAAGCGAAGGCCTATTTCAAGAAGATCAATGAGGTATATCATCAAGGCCTGGTCGATAACGAAACCTTTACAGCAAACTATGATCAATATATATCCAAAATTTCAACCGGACGTGTGCTGGGTATGGTGGATCAAGGATGGCAGTTCCTTGACGCCGAGGCATCACTCGTGAAGCAAAAATTGTATGACAAGACCTATGTACCGTTGTCTATTACACTCTCCGAGGATGTTAAAGGACGTTATCAGAACAATCCGATTCTTAACGTGAATGGCGGCTTGGCTATTACAAAGAGCTGCGAGGATATCGAGGGAGCGCTTCAATATATTAATGATTTGCTGGACCCTGAGATGGAGGTATTGAGAACCTGGGGACAGGAAGGCGTGGATTACCAAGTGGATGACAAAGGCGTGTTCTCCCGGAATGAAGAGCAACGTGCGAATTCCAAAGATCCGGACTGGGTGCTGGCGAATACGGGAAGCCCATTGGTCTACTTCCCGCATCATGAAGGCATGACCGCTGACGGGAAGAATGCTCTTGACCCTAAGGAGCAGCCGGAGGAGTACCTTGCCACATTGAATGACATCGACAAAAAAGTGCTGAAGGCGTACGGATATACGAAATTTACTGATTTCCTGGAGCCTGCGGAGGAAAATGAACCGTGGTTCCCGATCTACACCTATAATTTCGAACCGAATAAGCCAGAAACGATTGCCAGACAGAAGATGGACGATGTGAAACGCAAATGGCTGCCAAAAGTAATTATGACTTCACCAGCCGAATTTGATAAGGCTTGGGAAGAATATCAAGCCACACTTAAGGAAAGTGCAGATATTAAAGCGTATGAAGATGCGTTGACGGAAGAAGTCCGCAGACGCATGGAATTGTGGGGATAAAGGCCTGTCACACCGAAAGGCTATGGGGAATCCCGTAGCCTTTCTTACACGCTAGATTGGGAGATTGGATAGGAAAGGAATCGATTCATCCAGACTGGGTGATATAGATAAACTCGTAAGCAAGGAGAGAAAAAACATGGCCAAAAAGGAGCTGCAGCCTTCGTTAAAAACCAGCCACATCCCAGCGGGAACAAGCTGGATCGGGTACAACCTGTCCAGAATGAAAAGTCAGCGACAATTAATGTGGATGTCATTTCCGTTTATTGCGTTTATCGCTATTTTTGCGTATGGACCATTATGGGGCTGGTTGATGGCGTTTCAGAATTATAGACCTGGCATTGGTTTTATGGAGCAGGATTGGGTGGGGGTGGATCATTTTCGAACGTTATTCACGGACCCTACATTTTTACGTGTCATTCGCAATACGCTGGCGATGAGCCTGATCAGTCTGTTTCTGGGATTTGTCGGTTCAATTGGTCTGGCGCTCTTATTGAATGAATTGCGGATGATATTGTTCAAACGCGTGGTACAGACGGTTTCCTATCTTCCACATTTCCTGTCGTGGATCATCGTAACAGGGATCGTTGCAAATGTATTGTCAACGGAAACAGGTATTGTGAATGTGCTGCTGACAAAATTGGGTCTGATTGAGGAACCAATCAACTTTTTTGCCGAACCCAAATACTTCTGGGGGATTGTAGGTCTGTCCAGCATGTGGAAGGAAATTGGCTGGGGCACGATTATATATCTGGCGGCCATGGCGTCGATTAATCCGAGCTTATACGAAGCAGCTTCCATTGACGGAGCCGGCCGCTTTCGCAAAATGTTCAATGTCACACTTCCAAGCATCAAACCAACGATCATTATCCTACTTATCATCAACGTGGGTAACGTACTTAACGCAGGTTTTGAGATTCAATACTTGCTAGGGAACGGACTGGTACAGGATGTATCCGAGACAATCGACATTTTTGTTCTAAAATACGGGATTAATCTTGGTAACTATTCACTTGCCACCGCAGCAGGCATTTTCAAAAGTGTGGTCAGTCTGGTGCTCATATTCATCGCCAACGGGATTGCCAAGTCTCTTGGTGAAGAGCGATTGATATGATAAGGGGGCATAGCTGTGAAGCGATTTAGTAGAAAACGAAACTTGGGAGACTCTATTTTTTCAATCACCAATGGCATATTTATGTTGCTTGTCATGGTTGTTACGTTATATCCTTTTTTAAACACCATTGCCGTATCTTTCAATAACGGGCTGGATACGATCCGCGGGGGAATCTATCTCTGGCCGAGAGAGTGGACGCTGCAAAATTACGTCTCCGTATTCCAGAATCCGAATCTGACACAAGCTGCATTTATATCGGTTGCCCGAACTGTGATTGGAACGGTTGTACAGCTGTTCTGTACAGCCATGCTGGCCTATGTGCTGAGCCGCAAGGAATATATGTTTAACAAATTGGTCACGACGCTGTTCGTCATGACGATGTATTTCAGCGGCGGCTTAATTCCGGGATACATGCTCATCAAACAAGTGGGGCTGCTGAACAGCTTCTGGGTATACATTATTCCCGGATTGATCGGGGTGTTCAACATGATCGTCATTCGTACCTACATTCAGGGACTGTCGGAGGGATTGATTGAATCCGCGAAGATGGATGGAGCCGGAGATTTTCGGATTTTCATGCGCATCGTGCTTCCGCTGTCCAAGCCAGTGCTGGCTACAGTCGCTCTGTTTATTGCTGTAGGTCAATGGAACTCCTGGTTTGACTCCATGTTGTACACGGCGGGTAATCGGAATTTGACCACCTTGCAGTATGAGCTTATGAAATTGTTATCCTCTGCGACCTCACAGGGTGGCACTGTTAACGTGGATTCATACAAAAATGTAACCAACATGGTAACTCCTGTCTCCATTCGGGCAGCGATCACGGTTGTGACGGCAATGCCGATCGTTTTACTGTATCCGTTCTTGCAAAAATACTTTGTCACTGGACTCACCATTGGAGGGGTAAAAGAATGAAAAATGCAAATCAAAGCGAACAATGCACGTTTAACAATCCGATCATGCCCGGGTTTTATCCAGATCCGTCCGTCTGTCGGGTGGGTGAAGATTTTTATTTGGTGACATCGACATTTGCCTATTTTCCTGGCGTTCCGATCTTTCACAGTCGTGATCTTGTACATTGGGAACAGATTGGCAATGTGCTGGACCGCCCTTCGCAATTAAATCTTCAGGGGGCAGGCCATTCACAGGGGATATTCGCTCCAACGCTTCGGTATCATGAAGGCACCTTCTATATGATTACAACCAACGTATCGCATGGCGGCAATTTTGTTGTAACCGCTACCGACCCGGCTGGGCCATGGTCTGATCCTTATTTTATCGAAGGCGCAGAAGGCATCGATCCGACGATTTTCTTCGATGAGGGCAAAGCGTATTACCTTGGTACACGTCCTTGCTCAGAAGGCGTTCGTTATAATGGCAATTGGGAAGTTTGGTTAAGAGAGCTTGATCTGACCGATATGAAGCTGGTGGGAGACAGCTACGTTCTGTGGCGCGGGGCGATGGTCGATGTGATTTGGCCGGAAGGGCCGCATTTGTACAAAATTGGTGAATATTATTACCTGTTGATTGCAGAAGGCGGGACAGGATTGAACCATGCGGTAACCATTGCACGCAGCAGCAGTCTGACCGAAGGCTACGTGGGAAATCCGAATAACCCAATCATTACACATCGCCATTTGGGCAAGCGCTACCCTATTGTTAATGTAGGACATGCAGACTTGGTGCAAGCTGCGAACGGTCAATGGTTCATGGTTATGCTTGCTTCGCGTCCATATGGTGGGAGCTTCAGCAATCTCGGGCGGGAGACGTTCCTTGCTTCTGTCGTTTGGGAGGATGGATGGCCTGTGGTGAATCAGGGGCGCGGAATCCTGGAGGAGCAGGGTACGCTGGATCTGCCAGCAGCACCAGTGGCACCGGATTTGCGCTGTGAAAACTTTGATACCGATCATCTGGGCTTGCAATGGATGTTTCTGCGCAATCCTCAGGAAGACCTGTATTCATTAACCGAGCGAATAGGTTATCTGCGATTGAAGCTGAAACCGCAAACATTGAAGGAACTTGAGAACTCCAGCTTTGTCTGTGTGCGTCAGAGACATATGGATTACGTGGCAGCCACAGCGATGGAATTTGTGCCGCAGCAAGAGCATGAGACGGCGGGTCTGGTCGTTATTCAGAATGACCAGTATCATGTGCGGATTGAACGTGCACTTGAAGGAGAGCAGCAGGTGCTGCGTGTCATGACATGGTTTGGCGGAGAGGAATCACAGGTTGCTCAAGTTGTGTTGGAAGGGGATGTTCCACGGGTATCCATGAAGATGGCTGCACTTGGACAGCAGCTCAGCTTCTATTACAGCACAGATGGAAGTGAGTACCATCTAGTTGCAGACCGAGTGGATACGACCAGCTTGAGCACGGAAGTGGCTGGCGGTTTTGTTGGGTGCTGTATTGGCATGTTCAGCAGCAGTAATGGTAAATTGTCCGACCAAGCAGCTGACTTTGACTGGTTTGAATATGGTTCGTACTAACGTAAATAAAAAGGGAAGCTCAATCCAGCAGCAGTGGTCATAGCCCCGTCAAGTAGACAATAAAAAAAGAGAAATTCTAAGCGGCGACTTTTTCCCTGAATTCAATCGGGGAGAGGTCGCCGAGTTTGTTTTGGAAACGTTCCTTGTTGTAAAACAAAATA
>Ga0209437_100808_pt1 | contig 14213 bp, 9 predicted proteins | sample AraplaL_Cvi_mTSA_FD_184266 | JGI IMG/M metagenome (GOLD analysis project Ga0209437, IMG submission 184266) | Arabidopsis root microbial communities from the University of North Carolina, USA - plate scrape CL_Cvi_mTSA (SPAdes) (version 2) | ecosystem: Host-associated > Plants > Roots > Endosphere ...
GATACGTACGGACTTGCGCTAACGAACCATCTATGGGATCCAGTTATGGGAGCTGCAGGGCTGATGTCAGGCTACGGTGCCTACCCTACGATATGGGTTAAAGATGCAGAAGGAAACCTTACTTATGGAGGCATACAGCCTGAAGTTCGAGAGGCTCTGAAAGCACTGCAAACGATGTATCGTGAAGGCCAGCTTGATCCGGATTTTGGCTATAAGAGTGGAAGTAAAGCGTCTAGAATGGTTCAGGATGGAAAAATAGGGATGCTCTACGGGGAACAGTGGACATCCTTTATGCTTCAGACCACCCGTGATACGGATAATGATGTAGAATGGCAGGCATATCCCATTGTTGCAAAGTCTGACCAGAGTCTGTTCGTTCCGCTACGTTCCAACACTGGGCAATACTTTGCTGTAAAAAAAGGCTTCTCTAATCCAGAGGTCGTGGTTAAGCTCATGAATCTGCATCTGGACATCAACTGGGGGGATCAGGCACAGTATGAAACATACTACAATGATGACTCCAAAGCGGTGTGGATGCTTTCACCGGTGACTCCTTTTCCCGGTAATAAAAATATAGATGCATACAAACAAATTCGGGATGCCAGAAGTACAGGAGACTACTCTGCTCTGCAGAATGAAGCTCTCGCCATTCATAAACGAATTGTAGCCTATGATGTGAACCATGTAGAGAGCGGTTGGGGCTGGAAACAAACCTATGGGCCTTCGGGTGCTTTTAGCATTGCAGATTCTTATGAACAGAACGGCCAACTTCTCTATGACCAGTTCACTGGCGGCATTACGGACACCATGGTTGATCGACAAATCATTCTTCGAGATCTTCAGCTTGAAGCCTATATGAACATTATTCTAGGCAGGTCGATCGATGAGTTTGATCAATTCGTAGAGAACTGGCGCAAGCTGGGGGGAGATCAGATCACTTCGGAAGTTAACGCATGGTTTCACACCAGCAAGCCAAAGGAGCGCTAATGTTCACTTTATTCATACAAGGAACCAATTCAACCTTTGGCATTGGAGGTGAATGTATTGATCAAGATTCCTGCTAGATCATGGCTTAACAGCATATTTGCGCGATTGATAATTACCTATCTGGTATTCGTTCTTCCACTTATTCTTCTTGGAGTGTATCTGTATCATTGGAGTTATGACAATGCAAGCCAGGAAATATCGTTGTCAACGGAGAGACGGTTGAACCAATATGTCGTGGAATTGAACAGAGAGATGGAATGGATGGAATTACAGCAGTTTGATATTGTTGAGGATCGAAAACTGAATCGTCTAGCGATTCTCTGGGACATGATGGATCAGGTTGAGCGGCGTGATACATTAAATTACCTGACCGAACGACTCGCTTCATTTAAGAACAGCACTGCTTATATCAAAAACGTTCATGTACATATCCCTTCTGTCGGCAAAAGTATATCCGCGATCCAAGGCATCGATGATTTTAATAAAAGTTCTTACCTATACTTCAGTTCAAGCATGCAAGGAAGAGGTACACGTTTCACGGTAAAAGAGGACACCTTGAACTTGAGTGCTGTCAGACTGACAGGTACGAGAGGAGAACCCCCTCTTTTTGTCATTCAAGTGGAGCTGGACACAGAACACTTTCAGAATGAACTCACACGGCTTAATTTGTATCCGGAGAGTTCAACTTTTCTGATTGAGGACAAAACGGGCCATGCCATCACCGATAAGCATCAAGCTGGTGTTATCCTCGCGAATTACCGTGAGCACAATATAAAAGGCACACTGGATGGCTTTCGAATGAAGGTGGGGGACACCATGTATCACGTTAGTCAGTTGCATATGGACTCCCTGGGCTTATCCGTAGCTACATATCTACCCGAAGCCATTGTAACCAGGCCACTTAGCAAGTTCTATCATTGGGCTTGGCTGTTTGCAATTACATCATTTGTTGCCATCACGGCATATCTCTATTCAAGTTACAAGTTGATACACATTCCATTATTGTTGTTGGTGAAAAGATTCAAAAAAATGGAGGGAGGTATGCTTGATGTCCCCATCGCGCATAACCGAAAGGATGAATTTGGCTTCCTCTACACCCGTTTCAATCATATGATCGAAAATCTACAATCCCTTATTGACCGAGATTTCAAGAAAACACTGATGATGCAACGAGCAGAGCTGAAACAGCTCCAATCCCAGATAAACCCTCATTTCCTGTACAATAGCTTCTTTATTCTGAATTCACTGGCAAGAACAGGGGAAACAGAGCGTATTGAGCAATTTACTAACATGCTTGGGGAGTATTTCAGATTCATCACCCGGAATGAAACCGACCATGTGAAGTTGAAAGTGGAAGTTGAGCATTCACGAATCTATACAGAGATTCAGCAATTACGGTTCTCCAGACGAATCAACGTTGATTTTGGCTCACTCCCTGCTGAGATGGATCATATTCACGTTCCCAGACTCATTATTCAACCCATTATTGAGAATGCATATGAACACAGCCTTGAAAAGAATACGGCCTCCGGTCTTCTAATTATCGGGTTTAATATGGATGGGTCATATGCCGAGATTACCGTAGAGGACAATGGAAATGAGTTGGAAGAGCAACAGATTCATGCTCTTCAACAACGCTTGCATAACGACGGAAGTACGGATGAAATGACCGCGTTAATAAATATTCATCGACGACTGGTCCTGACGTATGGAGAAGGAAGTGGCCTTTTCCTATCCAGAAGTGAACTGCAAGGATTAAAAGTCACAATTCGAATCCAGTGGAAAGAAGGAGAGAACGAATGTATCGACTTTTGATTGTAGATGACGAGGAGATTATTACGGATAGTCTCTATGAAACATTCGCCAGACATATCCCCGACCAGCTTGATGTATGTAAGGCATACTCTGCAACAGAAGCATTGTCCTGGATGCAGCGTTCGAGAATTGATATTGTTCTAACGGACATTCGCATGCCGGGCATGAGTGGCTTGGAACTGACAGAGCGGATTCAAGCCAGTTGGCCGAATTGTCGCGTCATTTTTCTAACAGGACATAGCGATTTTGATTATGCCTATCAAGCTTTTCAGATGGCCAATGTGCGTTATTTGCTCAAAACGGAAGGCTATGACAAGGTGATGTCTGTTGTTGAAGATGTGATGGAAGAAATTCGGCGAAGTCACAGCATGCTTGAGTTGTTGGAACAATCACATAAAGTCAACTCGCAGCTTGCACTGATTCAACAAAAAGAGTATTTGCGGAAGCTGCTTCAAGATTGTACAGCGGTTATGGCTTCTACTATTGATATGCAGGACGAATTATTCAGAAGAGATATAAGATTACAGATCAACTCACCTGTTTATCTCATACTGGGTCGGTTCAATAATCCGCCAGAAAAAGGTTCAGATCTCACACAAGTCCAGGAATCTGTTCGCATTATCGGCTCTTCTCTAATGCATGAGCGAACAGTGTGCGTCAGTGTAACGGACCATTATGGAGATACGATCTGGTTGCTACAGCCGAAGAAGGAAGAAGAGATGACCAATGATAAACTTGTACGATTTCTAGAAGGCACACTGGAACTGGTGCAGGAAGCTTGTATGGTATCTCTTGGTGTATCCATTGCATTCTCATTAAGCAGTCAAAGCTGCGAATGGTCCGAGTTAACCAAACAATATGAACGTCTGAGATTACTCCAGTGGATGAAAATAGGAGATGGCGTATCTATGGTACTCACGGATCATCGCAATGACCTCTCATCTGATGTACCCAAAGAATCTATGCGTATCTCAAACCGGATTGAGATTATGTCAGGATATTTGGAAACGGGGCGAATTCAGCCATTTTACGATATATTCGAGGAGCTTGTAGGTGAACTGCTGCAACAGGATATCACGATGGAACGTGCAATGGAAACCTACTACAATCTGGCCTTATTATTACATTCGACAATCAATCGGTGGGGTCTTCAACAGAAGATCCCGGATCAACGAAGCTTGCTGCATCTAGGGGAGTATACTTGCATGAAGGATGCAGTACAATTTTTATATCGTGCTGCCGATGAATTGGTCCGCTACAAAAGATCAAATGAACAGGAGCGCGCTAACGTTGTCATTCATTCTTTATGCAGTTACATCAAGGAGAACCTTGAGAAAGATCTTTCTTTAGTAAGACTGGCAGAACTTCATCATTTTAATCCATCCTATCTGTCCCGATTCTTTAAGCAGGAAATGGGAATTAACCTGTCCGAGTTCATTGACGACTGCCGAATAAGAAGAGCCAAAGAATTGCTTCAGAACCCGAATTTTATGGTGCGTGAGGTCTCACTCCAAGTGGGATACGAGGCAGCGCATTCGTTTACCCGACTTTTTAAGAAAATAACGGGAATGACTCCCCAAGAATACCGGGAATCCCTTTTGGTACGTTAATTGTAAATTCTCTGGAATTGACTAGCTCAAACAACCACAACAACCACAAAAAACCGCAGGGAGTAGAATACATCCTGCGGTTTTTGTGGTTGTTATCTAATGGATATACTCACCGAATCAGCGAACCACCTTAGGCCGTGTGAATTTTTTGGCGTCTGTATGCATTGGGGCTTGATCCGGCATACGCTTTGAATTTTTTATAGAACCAATCAATATCCTTATAGCCTACCTCAATCGCAATTTCATATATTCGCAGATTCGTGGAAGACAGCAGTTGCTGGGCCTTTTCCATACGTTGCTGGAGCATATAATCATTGAAAGACATTTTCTCTTCCAGTTTGAACTTCTGTCCAAGGTAGGCACAGTTAAAATGAAGCATGTCAGAGATCTTCTTCAGTGTGATTTCATCACTCAGATGATCCCGTACATAGGCTTTGACGATACGAATCACATGACTGGAGTGCATGGGCTTACCATTCATTTGGACAGGCGTTTTGAAGAACGACGACGTTTTGTGTGCCGGATCGGTTTCAAGGTGGGATCGAAGTCCATGCAGACTGTTAAGTAAAGAAGAGGGACTAACAGGATACGGGAGATAATCATTCACCTGATACGTAAGGGCTTTACGAACGAACCTGAAGTGATCTCTCCCACCCATCAGGAGGATGGGGATCTGACTTTTTAGTCGAATGTCGTTGCATAACCAGAGCCCCGCGGTATCAAACCTCTCTGTATGTACCATAACAAGGGAAAAGTCTCGTTCTGACAATGCGGTCAAAGCTTCGGACGATGAGAACACACAATTTGCGATAGTATATTGAGCTTTGCTCCGTAGCAACAACTGTTGCAACTCTCCGCACAAACGACGGCTGAAATCCACAAGTAAAATATCATACATGAAGCAATACCTCACCTTCTGCTGAATTGTAATCCGCCAGATTAACTCAATGATGACTTAATTTCATTATGGTAACAAAAGAAAGCGCATACAATGTGCATATTTTTGTAGAGAGTGCATTTCTTTACCAATTGAAACCCAGAATGCAATTTGTACGCACAAAATCACGAAAATCTATATTCAGCCGGGGTAAACACCTGTATTTTGGCAGGTTGTTTGCGCTTTCATTTGGACGATACACTGTGATAGCAAAAGACAATCAGGGGGGAAGACGATGAGAAAAAACAAGTTCATGCTACTGAGCCTGGTATTTGCGGTCTTGTTGGTGATCGCTGCATGCAGTTCTGCACCTACCGCTCAACCCGAGCCGGAAAAGACAACACCACAGGAGGAACAAACACCCGCAGAAACCGAGCCGAAGAATGAAAACTCTACGCCAGAAATGGACTTTGACATGGGCGGCAGAACAATCAAAGTTGTTGCTTGGTGGGACATGGAAATACAGGGGAACAACCCGGACAACATTCAACGCCTTGAGAATCTCGAAGCGCTGAAGAAAAAACACAATTTTAATATTGAATACGTTTCCATTGATTTTGGCGAATATCAGGAAAAGGTGGTCGCTTCCCTGATGGCAGGGGAACCGCTTGGTGATTTGGTGAGATTGGGAAAAAACTATGCCATTCCCGCATTGACCAAACAGGATCTCTTGTGGCCAGTGGATGATTATATTAAAAACGACAAAGTATTCAATCAGAAAACAACCAAGGAATATATGCAATATGAAGGCAAAGGTTACGGCTTTACCGAGGACCAGTCCTCTTTTATCAACGGAATTTTCTATAATCGCACCCTCATGCAGGAGTTGGGCTTGAAGCCGTTGCAGGAATATGTGGATGCTGATGAATGGAACTGGGATACGTTCCTCAGTGTTGCCAAACAAGCGAACAAAGATCGGAACAACGATGGCAAGCTGGACACTTGGGGACTTGCTCAGACGGGATTGCTTGAACCAATTCTGTATTCCAATGAAGCTTCCCTGACCCTAGAGGATAAGCAGAACCTGGAAGACCCAAAAACGAAGGAAGCGCTGAATTTCCTGTCCAAACTGGCTACGGAAAAGGTCGGCAGAGCTTCTGAAGGCGGTGACTGGACTGAGCCGTCCACATTCTTCCGTCAAGGCAATACGTTAATGTATTCAGGTGCCATGTACGAGGTTGAAGGCATTATGACAGACATGAAGGATTACGATATCGGTTTTGTACCATTCCCTAAAGGTCCAAGTGCATCAGCGTATCACTCTGGTGAGTCACGTTACCAGGCTATAACGATTCCTAAAGCAGTAGAGAATCCGGAACAACTGATGTACATCTGGGAGAAAATTAACGAGATTGATTCGATCTATGAGTATCCGGGCCAATCCACACTGGAGACACATCTGACTGACGAAGCTGATATCAACAACGCCAGGGAGGTCGCAGAAGGAATGCTGGTTCTCGACCATAATACATTCCCGTCCTTGCCTTTCTGGGACTTTGATGGAGAGCTCAAAGAAGGGGTATCTGTATCTACGCTGATTGAGAAATACAAAGCACCTTTCCAGGCTGCGATTGATGAGGTATACAAATAAGCATCATGACACACGGGCAGAACGCACCAGTGATGGTGCGGTCTGTCCGGGTTAGTCAATCGTCCAGTTCTCGCAACGCTTAGAGGAAAGGGGATATATTCGAACATGCGGTCACGTAAGAAAAAGGGACTAATCTTGGTGCTTGTCCTGGCCCTGGTACTCTCCATATGGACGCTATATCCATCGCGGGATCGTTATCCGGGGACGGTACATGCGCTTGAGGACTTTGACGCAGTATCGGCAACCGAGGATTCATTCAGTTATGACCATTATCTGACTACTCATGCCAATTTGGCTAAACCCGAGAAAACAATACGCATTGAAGGCGAATCTTATGTTCAGGCAAATGGCGGGGAATTCGAGGTCATGCAAGGTTATGCAGGACTGGATGGGAGCGCTGTAATTACGCCAGAAACTGGAACCATTCGTTGGGATGTTCCCGTTCAAATGAGCGGTTTGTACAATATTCGCATTCACTATTACCCTGTAGAGGGTAAAAGCTCGGGTATTGAACGCAGACTCGAGGTGAACGGGGAGGTTCCATTTAGAGGGGCCGATGTTCTCTTGTTTGACAGGGTGTGGGGGAATCGCGAGGATAACGTTCGTCGTGACGATCGGAATAACGATCTCAGACCAAGACAAGTGGAACAGCCCGAGTGGCAGTTGACTTCCTTCAAGGATAGCGGAGGCTATTTCGAGGAGCCCTTTCAGTTTTATTTTGAAAAAGGAAACCCGCAGTTATCGCTCACTTCGTTAAGAGAAAGTATGGCGATCGATTATATTGAGCTGTATCAGGAAGGGGAGATCCCGACCTATGCAGAGCTTGAGGCAACTTATGCCTCACAGGGGCTGAAACCAGCGGCTCCAGTCATGCTGAAAGTACAAGGGGAACAAGCAGTCAGCAAGTCGTCTCCTACACTGGCACCCATCTCGGATCGTTCGAGCCCATCGCTGGAACCTTATGATGTGTCCAAAATTCGCATGAATGCGATCGGGGGCATCAACTGGAAGCTGCCGGGTGAATGGATCGAATGGGAAATCGACGTGCCTGAAGACGGATTGTATCAAATCGCGTTAAAGGTAAAACAGGATCAATTGCGCGGTATTTACGCTACCCGCAGTCTGACGATCAACGGCGAAGTTCCGTTTAAAGAAATGAAACGCATTCGCTTCAACTACAGCCCATCCTGGCAAACTCAGGTTCTGGGAGCGGCAGAAAATCAGCCTTACCAGTTTCATCTCGACAAAGGAAAACACCGGATTCGAATGACGGTTACGCTAGGCGACATCGCTCCGCTGCTTCGTACTGTGGAATCCAGCGTGCTGGAATTGAATGAGATGTATCGCAAAATTCTGATGATCACCTCCAACAGCCCCGATCCGCTTCGGGATTATCAGTTGGAACAACGCATCCCGGAGATGACGGAAGTCTTTGAACGACAGGCAGACACGCTCCGTTCTGTAGCGGATTATCTGGAAAAGGCAACGGGTGAGCAAAGTGATAAAGTTGCCGTACTGCACGCCATGGTCATGCAGCTTGAAGATATGGCGGCCAAGCCGGAGACTGTTCCTAAACGACTGGATACGTTCAAAATTAACGTAGGTGGCCTGGGTACCTGGATATTGTCGGTGCGCGAACAGCCGATTACTCTGGATTACCTCGTCGTGTCTCCGCCGGGTGAAGCCTTGCCAGAAGCGGAAGCGACGGCCATCCAGCAGGTGAAACATGAGCTGGGTGCATACGTGGCCTCGTATACCGAAGATTACGACAGCATCGGTAACGTGGAACAAAAGAAGGATTCCATTACTGTATGGATCACGACTGGACGGGATCAGGCTCAGGTATTGAAAGGCATGATCGATGATTCGTTTACTCCGGATACGGATGTATCCGTGCAGCTGCGTCTCGTGCCGCCCAACATTTTGCTGCCTGCAACGCTTGCAGGTGAAGGACCCGACATTGCCATGCAAATGGGTGAGGACATCCCTGTGAACTATGCGATGAGAAGTGCGGCAGCGGATTTGAGCAAATTCCCCGACTTCGAGGAAATTGCGGGCCGGTTCCGTGAAAGCGGGTTGACACCATATCGATATAACGACGGTGTGTATGCACTTCCGGAACAGCAACATTTCCCGATGCTCTTTTACCGCAAGGATATCCTGGACGAATTGGGACTGGAACCGCCGAAAACGTGGCAGGACGTGTATAACGCCATCGCTGTGCTGCAAAAACATAATATGGAGTTTTATCTGCCCATCGAGGATACGCTGAACAACGCAAACCTTGTGCCGAACTCGACTTTTGCGATGCTGCTGTACCAGAATGATGGCACCTTCTATACGGAAGATCAGAAGAAAAGTGCCCTTGATTCGGAAATTTCGATGGATGCATTTAAACGCTGGACACAATTCTATACCAATTATAAATTCCCGCTTAAAGCGGACTTTCCAAACCGCTTCCGTACCGGTGAGATGCCGATTGGAATTGCGGACTATACAACCTATAACATGTTGACAGTTTTGGCTCCGGAAATTCGCAATCTCTGGGACTTTACCATTGTGCCTGGTACACAACTTCCGGACGGTTCCATCAGGCATGAGGTGGCCAGCGCAACAAGCGCGGTAATGATGCTTGAGAACGCCAGCAACAAAGAAGCCTCATGGAAGTTCATGAAATGGTGGACTGACGAGCAGACCCAGATTGAATACGGACGAGAAATGGAAGGCCTCATGGGGGCGGCAGCCCGTTACCCAACAGCCAACATTGAAGCTTTGAAACAGCTTCCTTGGCCCGTCAAGGATTATGAAAATCTGGAGAAGCAATGGAAATGGGTACAGGGGATTCCGCAGCTTCCTGGAGGTTATTTCACGGGACGGCATCTGGATAATGCTTTCCGCAAGGTGGTCAATGCAAATGAAAATCCGCGTGAAGCCTTATCGGACTATGTTCTGTACATTGATGATGAGATTGAGTTGAAACGTAAGGAATTTAATCTGAAATAGAGGAAAGGGAGGGTAACGGTTGCAAGCTAAAACAACCAAGACAGCCGCCGCTCCTGCCGTCCATACCCGCCAGGTCGGCTGGTGGTCCCTATTGAGAAGGGATCTGTATCTCAGCAGGCATTATTATGTGTTGATGGCACCGTTCATGCTGATTTTTTTCATGTTTACTGTCATCCCGGTCGGCATTTCGCTGGGGCTCAGCTTTTTTCACTTCAACATGCTGGAGCTGCCGCGATTTGTCGGGTGGCAAAATTATTCCCGGCTTTTTCTGAATGACGACGTATTCCTGATCGCGCTCAAAAACACACTGCTTTTTGCCGTAATCACGGGTCCGCTCAGTTATATCGCCTGCTTTTTGTTTGCATGGATCATCAACGAGCTGTCTCCCAAAATTCGAGCGGTCATGACGCTGGTGTTCTATGCCCCCTCCATATCGGGAAATGTCTTCTTCATCTGGCTAATCATCTTCTCTGGTGACAGCTACGGGTATATGAATGGCTTCCTGATGCGCCTTGGTGTCATACTGGAGCCGATTCAATGGCTTGCAGACGAGAAGTACGTGCTCGCAATTGTCATAATTGTACAGTTGTGGCTCAGTCTCGGAACGAGCTTCCTGGCCTTTATTGCAGGACTGCAGACCATCGATCGTTCTCTGGTTGAAGCCGGCACAGTGGACGGGATCAAGAATCGCTGGCAGGAACTCTGGTACATCACCTTGCCTTCGATGAGACCGCAACTGATGTTTGGTGCGGTGATGCAGATTACGGCTTCATTCGCCGTGGCCGAGATATCGATTGCATTGGCCGGTTTCCCAAGTGTCAACTATGCAGCTCACACCGTCGTCACACATCTGATGGACTTCGGTACAATCCGATTTGAGATGGGCTACGCTTCAGCCATTGCAACCGTACTATTTGCGTTGATGCTTGGTACGAACGTTTTGACGCAAAAAATGCTTAGAAAGATAGGTGAATGACAATGACCAGCAAAGTACGTGCCATGTTTGGCATGCCAAAAAGGCTGAATCGGTCATTTACCGTCAGCTTGATGTTATTTGCACTGCTGGCCGTGTTTGGATCATTTATGGTGCTTCCGCTGATCTATGCTGTCAACAATGCATTCAAACCACTGGATGAGCTGTTTATTTTTCCGCCGCGATTCTGGGTGAATAACCCGACAACAGAGAATTTTGCCGATCTGATCAACCTTATGGGCAATTCATGGGTGCCGTTATCCCGTTATATTGCTAACACCCTGCTCATTACAATCCTGGGGACGGCAGGGCACATCCTTCTTGCATCCGCGGCGGCTTATCCGCTGGCGAAATATCGTTTTCCAGGTTCGAAAGTGTTGTTCACGATTGTCATTCTGTCTCTGATGTTCTCACCGCATGTCACGGCGATTCCAAACTACATGGTTATGTCGTGGCTTGGATGGATTAACACACATGCTTCCATTATCGTGCCATCGCTTGCTTTCTCCCTGGGACTGTTCCTGATGAAACAGTTCATGGAGCAGATTCCCGATGCGTTGCTGGAAGCAGCCAAAATCGACGGCGCCAATGAATACCGCATTTTTTGGAGCATTGTGATGCCGAATGTTAAGCCGGCATGGCTCACGCTCATGATCCTCCAGTTCCCTGCGTTATGGGGGACGGATGGCGGGAGTTTCATTTACAGTGAAAATCTCAAAACGCTGCATTATGCGCTCAGTCAGATTGTACAGGGAGGGATTGCTCGGGCGGGTGTTGGTGCGGCTGTGGCCTTGCTGCTGATGATTGTACCGATCACTCTGTTTATCATCTCCCAGAGCAGTGTCATGCAGACGATGGCCACTTCAGGCATGAAAGAGTAGAAAGGAGGCAGCGAGGTGCGGAGAAGCACATGGAAAAAACGCAAATCGATCATCATGGGCATGATCTGCCTCCTGTTGTTCGTTCAAGAGGCATCGTATGTGAGTGCAGACGGTAAAACGGATGCGTATCATTACTCCTTCTGGGGTGACGCAGTTCCGGCACCAGCGGCATATGAGGCAACAACCATCATCACCGGCAAGAAGCTGAACACGATTCCTATGAAAGAGCCAAGCGACATGCATGTTACCGCCAATCAGCACGTCTTTGTGCTCGATTCGGGCAATGGCCGCATTATTGAGATGGATCGCAACCTCAAGCTGGTACGGACGATTGATTCATTTAAGCAAGAAGGCAAGGAAGATCATTTTAAAAATCCACAGGGATTGTACGTTAACGATAAAGGCCATCTGCTGGTCGCGGATTCAGATAATCATCGGGTCGTACATTTGGATGAAAAAGGCACGCTGGTCAAGATTGTCGCAGAGCCCAAATCGGACCTGTTAAAAGCGGATTTTCAATTCAAGCCTATGCGTGTTGTTATGGACAAGGGGGAACGCATCTACGTCATGGCCGAAGGCGTATTTGATGGATTCATGGAGTTCAGCGCCGACGGTACGTTCTCGTCGTTTATTGGGGCAAACAGAGTTCAGGTGGACCCGGTGGAGTATCTATGGAAACGCTTCGCCACACGTGAGCAGCGCAGTCAGATGGTTATGTTCACTCCGACGGAATTTACCAATCTGGATATGGATGAAGAAGGCTTCATCTACGCGACTAGCGGGGATCGCGGCAAAGATCCGGTCAAGAAGCTGAATGCGCAGGGGACAGACATTTTGCGCAGAGAAGGCTATCAGACCCCGCAAGGTGATATGGTGTATACCCAGGAAGCCGGACCATCCCGTCTGATTGATGTAGACGTTGGAGACAGTGACATGTATTCCGTACTGGATTCCAGCAAGGGCCGAATCTTCACCTACAATGGAGACGGGTATCTGCTCCATATTTTTGGCGGCATCGGAAACCGCCTGGGCCAGTTTAATACACCTGTTGCCCTGGAACGTGCGGGAGACCGGATGTTAGTTCTGGATAAAGCACTTGGCGAAATCACCGTCTTTCAGACAACTGAATATGGACGCACGCTCCATGATGCAGTTCGCAGTTATTACAACGGTGACGAGGAGCAGTCCAGTGTACTGTTTGCTAAAGTTGCCGAGATGAACGCCAATCTGGAATATGCCTATGCCGGAATTGGCAAAGCACTGCTTCGTCAGAAGGAATACGGCGAATCTGCGAAATACTTTAAGCGCAGTATGGAAACTAAAGGTTATTCCAAAGCTTTTCTTTTGTATCGCAAAGAGCTGATGCGTGAGCATTTTTCATGGATGATGTCCGGTTTATTCCTGGCTGTCGCTGCGTTTGTTACCGTCATCATCGTTCGCAGGCAGAAAAGGAGGACAACGAATGCAGGCATCAAGTAAACAATTATATCAGTACCCGCTGCATCTGATCTTCCATCCGTTTGATGGATACTGGGAATTAAAATATGAGCGCAACCAGAGAAACTCACTGCTGATTGCTTTCATGATTCTGGTGCTGCTGGTAATCACCAAAATTTTACATGCCCAATACAGCGGTTTTCTCATTAATCTCAGCAATCCCAAATACCTGAACAGTCTGCTCGAAATGGTATATGTGATCGTGCCGGTCCTCTTCTGGTGTGTGGCCAACTGGTCGTTAACCACCTTGATGGACGGGGAAGGCAAGTTTTCTGAAATTTTTATGTCGACCTGTTTTGCACTGGTACCTCTTTTTCTAGTCCATTTTCCGTGGATCTGGCTGAGTCTTGTGATCTCTGCACAAGAAACTGCCTTTTATTATTTCTCCAATGCACTCGCCGTCGCCTGGACAGTGTACCTGTTATTTGTGGGAAATATGACGGTTCATCAGTATACACCAGCCAAAACGATACTTACGATGCTACTGACACTTGTAGCTATGGCCTTTATGGCATTTCTGTGCCTTTTGTTCTTTAGCCTTGTACAGCAGATTGTATCGTTTGTCGTAACCATCTATCAGGAATTAGTGCTTCGGGGCTAAGGGAGGAGGAGAATGTGATGAAATATGCCGTAGCCAAAAAAATAACAGGAATGCTGCTCGCGGGCAGTCTGCTGCTCAGCGGATGTCAGTTCTCGTCAGCACCACTGACCAACCAGGCGGTATCTGCCGCAGATCGAACGGACGTTCCCTCCCTGCCTCCCGGAGAAAAACTGAAATCATCTTTCGTTGATGCCCGCCTTCCAGGCATGATTGGCATTGCACAGAATGATACGCTTCAGCTGTTCATTCACGAAGAGACTGCCGAGATTGCAGTGATTCACACGCAGAGCGGGCAGATCTGGCGCAGCAATCCTGCAG
>Ga0209437_100810_pt1 | contig 14208 bp, 14 predicted proteins | sample AraplaL_Cvi_mTSA_FD_184266 | JGI IMG/M metagenome (GOLD analysis project Ga0209437, IMG submission 184266) | Arabidopsis root microbial communities from the University of North Carolina, USA - plate scrape CL_Cvi_mTSA (SPAdes) (version 2) | ecosystem: Host-associated > Plants > Roots > Endosphere...
CGGATCATAACCGCTCTGGAAGCCGGCAAAAAAGCGCTGGGCTGGTCCTAATATCTACCTTTCGTGTATCTGCTGTTGTACAGATCATCACTTTCATACCGGAGGTTTCTTCCATGAATAAGATTAAGAATATGATCACCAATCCCATCCTTGCCGGTTTCCATCCCGATCCGTCCATATGCCGAGCGGGGGAGGATTATTATATTGCCACGTCCACCTTTGAATGGTTCCCTGGTGTACGGATTCAACATTCCCGGGATCTGGTTCACTGGCGGCCCATCGCTTCTCCGCTGACTCGTGCAACGCAGTTGAACATGGAGGGCAACATTAATTCCGGAGGTGTATGGGCACCATGTCTCAGTTATGAAAACGGCGTGTTTTACCTGATCTACACCGATGTCAAAAGCCGGGTAGGTGCCTTTAAAGACACTCACAATTACCTTGTGACTGCAACCGATATTGAAGGACCTTGGTCCGAACCGGTATTTCTCAACAGTAGCGGTTTTGATCCTTCCTTGTTTCATGATGAGGACGGACGCAAGTGGCTGGTCAATATGATATGGGATCACCGCAAGGGCAAAAACCGGTTTGCAGGCATCGTTCTGCAGGAGTATTCGGTTCGGGAACAAAAGCTGGTCGGGCCAGCCAAGAACATTTTTAAAGGAACCGCTTTAGGATTAACCGAAGCACCTCATCTGTATAAACACAAGGACTATTATTATCTCATTACAGCTGAAGGGGGAACGGGGTATGAGCATGCGGTTACAGTAGCACGTTCCCGTACACTACAAGGCCCTTACGAGGTTGATCCTGCCAATCCGATCCTTACTTCATATGGCAGAACGGATTTGGCTCTGCAGAAGGCAGGCCACGGCAGTCTTGTTGAAACACATACCGGCGAATGGTACATGGCTCATCTGGTTGGACGACCCGTTCATCAAAAGTATTGCATTCTTGGACGTGAGACCGCACTTCAGAAGTGTACGTGGAGCGAGGACGGCTGGCTGAAGCTTGCGAGCGGTAACCGATATCCCGAGGTCCAGGTCATTGCACCAAAGATTACGGCACATCCGTTTGAACCGATAGCGGAAATGGATCACTTTGATCAATTCGAGCTTCGGAATGACTGGAATACTCTTCGCATTCCACCCGACCCAACTTGGCTCAGCTTGACGGAACGTCCCGGTTACTTGCGCTTGCACGGTATGGAGTCGATGAGTTCAACCCATAGGCAAAGCATGATCGCGCGAAGATTGCAAACGTTTGAGTGTGAAGCCGAAACAGCCTTAGAATTTGCGCCGGACCATCCACAGCAAATGGCAGGATTGATTTTGTACTACGATACCAAGGACTATCTCTATTTACGTGTAACTTATCATGAAGAGAAGGGGCTGTGCTTGGGAATTATTCAGTCCAAGTACGGGGTGTATGACGAACTGTTGGAGGATATTCCGTTAGAGTCAGTGAATACGCTCCGCTTAAAAGCAGTGATTGATCATGGTCGCGCCCGCTTTTACTATGCGTTGAATAGTGATTCATCCTGGAATCATGCAGGCGAGTGGGTTGATATCACACATCTGTCCGATGAATCTCCAGAGTATATTCGGTTTACGGGAACCTACATTGGACTTTGTGTGCAGGATCTTGGCGGGACACGAAAACATGCTGATTTTGATTACTTTGTGTATAGAGAAATAAAGCATGCTGTGAATGCAATAGGCCATATAGATTCTGCGGATGGTGTATCTGGAGAGTTATCAGGAAATTAGAATATTGTGTAATATTACCCAAATGTTATAAGGTGGACTCGTGATAAAATATTTCTATTCGGATAAAGCAGCGCTCCCTTGTGAAGGGGGCGCTGCTTTATAAAATAGGGATGAATAATTACATAATAATATGATATTATGTTTGTCGGTAACAGGTCGAATATAATAGTTGGAGGCATATTATGAAATTATATAAAGTTGTTCAACCCCATAATTCAAACTATCCTGATCCCATCGTTTTAGCTAAAGGAGATACGATCCTATATGGGAGAGAAGATACTGAATTTCCAAACTGGATTTTCTGTGAATCCATGCATTCTAAAAAATGCGGCTGGGTACCGAAGCAAATATTAAGCACTCCAAATGAAGAACAGATCGCGACTGCATTATCAGACTATTCTGCACACGAATTAACCGTAAAACCCGGTATCATCGTTACAAAGGAATTTGAACTAAATGAATGGAGTTTTGTTCATACCGCAGAGGGTGAGAAGGGCTGGTTACCAAATAAGGTATTGACTCCATCGGATTAAACAGGAGATTGTAAACAGAATCAATGAGCACATATAAACAAAAAGATACTCTTGGTCGACTGTATTATTCTTCTAATAGGCGGAGAAGGGTGCCAAAAACTGCTGAATGAGATCACTAATCTCGTCAGCATGTGTTTCAGGAGCAAAATGTCCCGTATCCAGAAAATGGATTTGCGCCGATGGAATATGACGCTTGTATGCCTTTGCGCCAGCAGGGAGGAAGGCAGGATCATTTTTGCCCCATACAGCTAAAAGTGCAGGTTGATACTTACGAAAATATGCCTGAAAGTCCGGATAACGATCCACATTGGTCCGATAATCCAGAATCAGGTCCAGTTGAATTTCTTTCGCTTCCGGTCGTGACATGTGGACTTGTCAAGTCATGTGTCCGCGGAGTTCGACCTGCATATCTTCTCCTTCATAGTAATATCAAGCCATGGAAAATAGCCGTATAATGTCCCTTTACTACGAAGAAGGAGTTAAGTTAAGAGAGTAGAAAAAAACAAAAAAAGAGGTCACTCAATGGACACCCTTAGATGGATTCAAAGCTGGTATTATGAGAACTGTGACGGTGATTGGGAACATTCATACGGTGTGAAAATTGATACTGTTGATAATCCTGGTTGGTCTGTAGAAATCGACTTGACGGATACATATTTAGAAGATGTGCCATTTGATTCGATTGAAGAAGAGAGAAATGAGGAAGATTGGTTCTACTGTATCGTGAGAGATGGCGTGTTTCACAGTGCAGGGGGAGCAAAAAATTTAGAAGAGATGCTTAATTGCTTTAAAAATTGGGCTTCAAGTCTGTATAAAAGTTAATTATGCACTAACAATTGGGAGTAATCTAAGGAGAGATCCAGATGTACCTAAAAGAATTCGATTTAGATTTACCCTATATTGTAGATCATGAAAATATTGAATCTATAATGAAAAAACAAAAATGTGAGTACAGCGAAGCAATAAAATTAGATTATGCGTTGAATTGGAAATGGAAAAGACGCTCTTTTAGATTGGAAACTCGCTGTATTACAGCGATGTATGAACGTCTATTCGGGAAATACAAAACGAAAGATTGTTGGAAAGTCCTAATAGAATGTGTAGAAAACATTTCGGATGAACGGATTGTTAACGATTCTGGTGTGTGTTCGGTACCAATCCAATTTAGTTTGAATGACTTTAGTGAAAAAAATGAATTGCACAAAAAAAAGACGACGCTTCGACTGTTAATGGAAGGCTTAGAGAAACTTGCTCTACTTAATAATTGGGAGGTTGATCCATTCAGGGAGATCGCTTTGCAAATAGAGAAGTTGGGTTATGTGAATGAATGGACTTGGAAAAAATCCGTAAAGAGCCCTAATAAGAAGTACAATGCTAAAGTTATATGCCATCATAATGTAGAAAGCATGGATATATTCATATCCGTTTTACAACGAGATGGTACGCAAGTACTCTTAGAGAAGGTCATCTCAGAACAACCAGATGAATTTGCCTACGCTAGACATTTAGGTGAACTTACATGGGTATCTGATTTTGAAGTTGCTTTGATTAATAAAAAAGGATCTGAAAAGTATTCTGCAACCCTGAAATACTAACTATTATGCCGTTAGAAAACATTGTCCAACAACTAAAATCACTAAAAAAATAGTCAAGCTTTTAGATCTTGAGGGTGATGTTGTGAATATAGATCCCCGTGCTTCGGAGATAAAGTGTATTAAGAGCATTACTGGACGGTTAGTCGGAAATTTGGGCGGCGCGGGATCAATGCTCAGTTTGCGAGGGGCGTCTTGTTTTTGCGGTATGTTTAACCGTTGTAATGGTCTAGTTCGTTATTAGGCATGCATTTATCTGGAGAATTTTTATTCCTCTCGTATAAATGACATGCCCGTTTTTTATTTGTGCTGTAAATCCCTTGTTATTTTGCGTCCCGTTGGTGTCTGGGCGAGGCCACCGCCGGCTGTTTCGCGTAGAGATTCAGGCATGGCTGATCCGACCTCCAGCATCACCTGTACCACCTCATCCGAAGGGATAATGCTGCGTACGCCAGCAAGAGCCATATCGGCAGCTCCCAGCGCTGTAATCGCCCCGAATCCGTTGCGAACAATGCAAGGGATTTCAACCAAGCCGGCAACCGGATCACAGATCAGGCCAAGGGTGTTTTTCAGAGCAAGTCCAACGGCGTGGATAGACTGAGAAGGGGACCCACCCCGGATATCCACCAACGCACCAGCTGCCATCCCGATGGCAGAACCCACTTCAGCCTGACAGCCACCTTCCGCACCAGAGATGAACGAACTGTTGGCAATGACGTAACCAATAGCTCCAGATGCGAACAGCCCATAGACCATTTGTTCATCAGTCCACCCAAACCGCTCCTGACTGCTAATAAATACCCCGGGAATAATGCCGCAAGAACCCGCCGTCGGTGTAGCAATAATTCGGCCCATGGAAGCGTTGACCTCGGACACCGCAAGTGCGTAACTCATCGACAGACTGGCATGGCCAAGCAAGGATTGCCCATCTGCACGGTAAGCCATCAGTTTGCGGGCATCTCCTCCAGTCAATCCGCTTTTGGAAGTTGTATCGGTGTGAAGACCTTGATGAACCGCACTTTTCATAATTCCGTAATACTCACGCATTTGATCGAAAACAGCGTCCTTGTCTTCGCCAGACTCATGACATTGCTCTTCCAACATAAGCTGGCCGAGGCGGAGGTTGCGGGTCTCCGCCAATTCAGCAAGTTGTTTTAATGTTCGGAAATTCATTGGCGCAAGCTCCTTTTTCGTATAACTGAAGTTAGATATTTAAGCTAAAGAGAGAGTAGAGTGACTTCCTGAACCTCTGGAATGACTTCGATCTGTTGGACCACAGCAGGATTCATCTTGCCATCGCATTCCAGCACCATCATGGCCTCACCGCGTCGGTTCTTTCGATCCACAGACATATGTCCAATATTGATGCGATTATCCACGAGCAGTCGAGTAACGACAGCAATGACACCAGGTTCATCGCTGTGACGAATGATGAGAGTAGGATAGAGCGCCGTCAACTTCAGGTTGTAGCCGTTGATTCGGACGATTTCGATATTTCCTCCACCGATCGACGTGCCTAGCATATTCAATGTGCGATCTCCAGCAGCGTTGGTTAATGCAATTTCGACCGTGTTCGGATGAGGGTACAGGCCTGTCCCCGGACGGATGATGGTTTCCATACCAGCAGTATCTGCATGGGCAAATGCATCAGGAAGTCCGGGGTCATCCGTCTCCATGTCCAGCAGACCGCCCACAATGGCGGTGTCGGTTCCATGCCCTTTGTACGTTGCGGCAAAAGAACCAAACATGAGGATCTCCGCATGTGAAGGACATTCCCCGAACAGATGTCTAGCCGTCCGTCCAATCCGTGCAGCTCCAGCGGTATGGGAGCTTGAAGGTCCAACCATGGCTGGACCGATAATCGAAAATACGTCTTTGAACCTCACAGTCTTATTCTCCCCGTTTCGGCGGTTGCACATCTGCCGGAACGAGGCAATCATAGGCTTCTCCGCCGAGTCTGTCCCGTAATTCTTGTTGTGCTTCCTTGATGATCTCTGGATGTAAAATGGACTCAATAGCCGTAGCCGCCATTGCTTTGGCTGCGAGCAACATACCTTTGTGAGCAAAGCTGCTCTTACCCTGAGCAACGGTCTGCCATGCGTGAAGCGGCGTTCCAAATGCCATCGTCGTTGTAATACACTGCGCCGTCGGCACATTCCAGCTGACATCGGCTACATCGGTTGAACCGCCCATGAACGTTTCCTTCTCATCTGAATAAGGGGCAACAAAGTTCGGCAGCGGCCGCTCGGCAAGAAGAGGAGCAAGCTCAGGACCAACTAACGCGCCAGCTTCCTGCTGATTTTGGAGCGGCAGCGTGTCATAGATCTCTTTGGCATAATTGTATTCATCCTCTTCATACTCAGGAGCGCCGAAGGAAACGAGATGCTGATGCATTATTTTCTCAAGCGTACTGTTCGGAATCAGGTTGGCGCAGGCGCCTTCATATCTGAAGTCCATTGTTGTTTCGGTCATCAGGGCGGCCCCTTCAGCCACTTTCACCAGACGTTCAAACAGACTGCGTACCTGTGCGCTCTTGGGAGCTCGAACGAGATACGTGACCTCGGCTTCTGCTTGCACTACATTGGGAGCCAAGCCGCCTGAGTTCGTTATCGCATAATGAATTCTGGCCTGATCAATCATGTGTTCCCGCATATAATTCGAACCGATATTCATCAGCTCAACCGCATCGAGAGCACTACGTCCCAGGTGAGGAGCGGCAGCAGCATGAGCACTAATACCTTTGAAGGTAAATGTACCGTGAATGACTGCATTGGAGCTTCCATGCATAACGGCATTCATAGAATGAGGGTGCCAGGAGAGGGCAACATCTACATCTTTAAAATAACCTTCACGAGCCAGATAGGTTTTACCATATCCACTTTCCTCCGCGGGACATCCATAAAAGCGCACCGTACCCGGGATCTCCGGATGTTCCTGGAGATAGTCTTTGACAGCCACTGCTGCAGCCAATGCACCGATGCCGAGCAGATTATGCCCGCATCCATGACCGTTTCCCCGCGGTTGAACAGGTTGATATGTGCCGATTCCGGCTTCCTGGCTGAGATCAGCCAGCGCATCGTATTCGCCCAAGAGAGCAATGACGGGCAGGCCTGAACCATACGAAGCAATAAATCCAGTTTCTAATCCTGCCACACCTTTCTCGATCGTGAAGCCTTCGGATTCCAGCATTCCCATGAGCAGCTCTGCTGATTGGAATTCATCAAAACGGGTCTCTGCAAACTCCCAGATTTGGTCACTGGCATTGGTGAACATATCGCGTTTTCCTTCAATGGCATCCGAGATATATTGGGTCAAATCTACAATTGCAGTCATAATTTATAGCACCTCTAATTCGTTAAAATGGTTGTATTGTTGTATAGAACATGAACTAAATGTCGAAGCAGCATGTGGCTGCAAACTCTTATGTTTAGACCGCTTTTGCTTGCATCTCAATCGTGTTATCCTGATCGGAATTCGAACGACGGGAGAACATCAGGGTAATGGAGCAGATCAGCGCGAAAGCGATCAGCATAATGAAGGCAGTAGCATAAGATCCACCGGAGGCTTCAACCAGGAATCCGATCAGCATCGGAGTCAGGAAACCTGCAAGCTGTGCACCTGTATTGATGAATCCATTGGCTGTCGCAACGACAGATTCGGGCATCGTTTTAAGGGACTTTGAAATGATCAGGGTTGAGATAAATCCGGCCATTGCTGTAACGATTGTCATGTACGTAATGAATGTGGTGATGCTGCCCGCGGAGCCCATCAGATATAGGAACAAGGCCACAAGTACACCGAACACGGAAGCGATAATTCGATCTTTGCCAGCGGGAATGCGGTCAAGCACGTAGCCACTTAGAATCATGGTGAAAATGCTGACCAAAGCCGGAATGGCGGCGAGTAGTCCCATCTGAGTCATATCCAGTCCTCGGACATTGACCATATACGTCGGCATCCAGGATTGAAGCCCCCAGTTCACTGCATAAATGCTGAAGTAGCTGATGAACAAATTCCAGATCATGGGCGTCTTCAGGACGGTTTTCAGCGACGTTTTGGGTGGTAGACCCGAGCTGGAGGCCGAAAGTGCAGGCTTGGCGGGTTCTTTTAATAAAAAGAACATCAAGGCTGTGATGAGGATGCCCCCTGCACCAATGATATAGAACAGGTTGCGCCAGCCAATGGTCACAAGGGCATGTCCGGTAAGAATCGGAGTAATCACCCCCATAATGGCTGCCGATGACAGCATAATGGACATGGCTCTACTTCGCTGATTAACGGGAAAATTCGTGGCAATCGCCTTGGAACCGGAAGGGAAGAAGCTGCCTTCTCCGATACCAAACAGGAAACGAACAAAGATGAGAGAGAACAGCGACCAGGCTGAACCAGTCAAAATAGTAAATACGGACCAGGAGAATAAGGAAACGAGAATAACTTTCCGATAACCGAAACGGTCGGCAAGGGCTCCGCCTGGAATTTGCATAATGGCATATCCGAGAAAAAAGCTGCTGAGGATGATTCCTTGTGCGGAAGCACCAAGGCCCAGATCCTGAGTAATGCCGACAATGGCATAGTTGATGACAAAGCGGTCCAGGTTGCCAAGACACCAGCCGAGAAACAAGAGAGTGAGAACAATGTACTTGAAGTTTTTACTGTGCATGATTTTAGACATCGCGTTACCTTCTTTCTCATCAAATGTTAACTAAATTTCTGTGTTGCTTTAAAGTTACATGATGTAGGGGTTTCAAGACAATGTATATCTCTGTATAATTATCTGAATCAAGATGTGAAAACCTACATTGACAGGAGGCGGCTGGGTTGAATGGAATCTTACATAAAGTCTTGCAGGAACGCTTGGGGAACTGTGATTATGAGGTATGGATCAGTAGTAACTGGACGGATTGGGTACTGATTGAAGCGATCGGCAGTAGAGAAGGGACACCGCCTTTTTTTGTAGAACATCTCCCACTGCAGCATCCCAAAGTAGAACGGGAATCAGAAGATTTTATGTTAGTTTTTCTTCCATACAATAACAATATATGTGTAACCATCCGGGTTTTTAAGAATTTGGAGTTTTCTGCGGAAGATTTAGTTACACTGTCGTCTTTGCTATACCCATACTATACGGAAGCTGTGGCAAGCAAGAATGAACGAGCCTTGAATGAAATCATGAACAGCATTAGGGATGTGACTCAACTTCTGGATCTGAACGAGTTGCTTGGACGGATTTTGGTAAGTGCACTATCGGTTATCCCTTATGAGTGCATAGGTGTGTTGTGGAGGTATGACCCTGCGATCGATGCGTTAACGGTCAAGGCAAGAGCAGGGGAAATGGGCGAAGGTATGTTAAGAATGAAACTGAAGCCAGGTGAAGGGATCATTGGGAACACCTTTAAGCGAGGTATACCCAAGCTCTACAACGGTTTATCTGCAGTAGAAGACGACTTTGGCAATATGACAATGGACAACAAATATCATCTGAACTCGGCGTACAATTTTCAAAATATAGGTTCAATCATTTCGGTGCCGATCAAGGTGGAAGGCCAATCAGATTGTGTGTTAATTGTTTATCAAAAAGGGAGAGTCCCCTTATTCACAGAATCGGATGTGCGGCTGCTGCAAAGCTTTGCCGATCAGGTCTCGATTGCGATCACGAATGCCAAACTGTACGAGAATCTGAGCAAACAGAACGCTACACTCATGAAACGGGATGAGATTCACTCCTCGCTTATGCGGCTTTCGCTGCAAAATAAGGGAGCGGTATCTATTATTAACGAATTGGCGCGTGTGATTGGCGTACCAATGACCTTTGTGGATTTTATCGACAACGAATGGATTCCGAAACGAAGCAAAGTCATGAACGGCTGGAATACGGAAAGTCTTCGCAGCTTGTATGAATCCTTGCACCATCCGGATTATCTGACGTGTATCCAGGGAGAAGCCGAACGGTCGTATCAATATCTGTATCCGATTGCTTCAGCCAATCAGTGCCTAGGTTATCTCATTATCCAGATGAACACGAAGCTAGAACCGCTACAATTAATTGCGCTGGAGCAGGGAAGCTCTATTCTGGCCCTGGAATTGATGCGCAAGCAGTCCCTGGCTGAATTTTATTTCAAAAAAACACAGCAATTTTTCAACGATCTAAGGCTCAGTCAGGATTCCGAGGATTACTGGCAGAAGTCCGGGGAGATTGGAATCGTTCCTTCAACCGCCATTGTGGTGGGACTGTTGGAGTTTGCGGAGTGGGTCAACCCTTCTACACTTAGCGCGTTGTCTGTTCAATTGGTAGCATATCTAAGAGAGAAAATGCCAGCAGGAGCGCTGCCCATTGCGTTTGGCAATGAAAGACGAATTACAGTGTTGCTTGTGCTGACGGAATCGTACAAGCCCGGTAAACTGGAACAACAGTTCAGCGCATTGCTGCCGGAATGGGAACATCGTAATCATGTAAAATTGCTGGGGGGATTAAGTTCCGTGCGGTCTGGAGTCGATGCCATTAATACGGGATACCAGGAAGCGGACAAGGCGCTTGCATATCAGAAGACAAGGGGAGAACAAGGCACAATCCGATATACAGATATTGGTGTTAACCGTTTGTTTATCCGGCAACCGGCTGAGGATTTGAATGCATTTATGGCAGAGATATTTGAGCCCCTTCGGCCTGCCAAAGGGCAGACCGGTGGACTAGAGGAAACCCTCATGACGTATATGGCTTGCGGAAGTTCTGCAGTCCAAGCTGCGGCAGCACTTCATATTCATATCAATACGTTGTATCAGCGTATTCATAAAATCGAAGAGATTCTGGACATGTCCCTGAGTAATCAGGAGCATCTGCTTCATCTGCAACTGGCCTGTTATCTAAGGCAGACATATCGTTCATCGTGATTTTCAAATCAACCTACTTGAGATCATGAATCAAACGTTATACCGACATAATGAAAAGAGTGAATATGCGTTTTGGTGAGATCAATCACGTTTTTGATAAATGCCTCGCGTGATTCGCGATATCCGCTTAATATCCAATTGTTCAATAGTCCAAAAAAACCGTAGGCGGTATAGTACTTGAAATAGTCCATGTTCACCGGGGAGTTATTGATGGTCTCAAAGACGAACTGTTCTTGATAGATTTTGAGTATAGTTTGGGGGAAACCTGTATGTAGACCGGGTAACGTGTCATCGTATTGAATCAGTTCGAAGAAGTCACGGTGTTCGTAGATATAATCCACGATTTGAAAAGATTCGGCATCAAGCTTGTTTGTTGAAACTTTTTGACCGTGCCAATAGGGTTTACCTACTGCACCCCTTAATCCTTGAAGTGTCATACTCAACAACTCTTCGGCGAGAATATATTTGTCCTGGTAGTGTAAATAAAACGTGCTGCGATTGTAACCCGCCTGATCAACGATATCCTTGACAGACACACCATGGAATCCTTTTTTCTTGATAAGCTGAATCAGAGCGGTTTTTAGGTGCTCCTTGGTTCGATTACGATGTTGAGCTGTCACAATAAGTTCATTATTCATTCGAAAAAACTCCTATAAATATAGACATATTTTTATGAAGTGTCTACGAGGTAGACACTTGGTCATATCTTAATGATTGGAATGTTACAATTTTAAGCATAGAATTAGTTTTGTAAACATCATATAGCACTATTTATATAGGCGCTATTCAAAATATTATACTGGGGGATTTATTCATGGGCAAACTACAGGATAAAGTAGCAATTATTACAGGAGGAGCATCCGGAATCGGCGCAGCGACAGCTCGTCTGTTCGTTTCCGAGGGAGCCAAAGTGGTTTTGGTCGATCTGAATGAAGAAAAAGGCAAGGCGTTTGAGCAGGAACTGAAAGCGCTTAATGCGGAAGCTCTCTTTATCAAAGCAAACATCACGAATGAAGAAGAGGTTTCCGAGATTTTCAAACAAACCGTACAAGCATTCGGTCAAGTGAATATCGTATTCAACAATGCGGGAATCGGACGAGTTCATCCAACGCATGAGCTTGACTATGCCGAATGGCGTAATACGGTCAATGTTGATCTGGACGGCGTTTTCTTGGTTGCGCGGGAATCGATTCGCGAGATGCTGAAAATTGGCGGAGGCACAATCGTCAACACGGCATCCATGTACGGATGGGTTGGTTCGCCTGGTTCAGCAGCTTACAATGCAGCTAAAGGTGGCGTTGTGAACCTGACTCGTTCGCTGGCGTTGGAATATGCTGAGCAGAATATTCGTGTGAACTCCCTTTGCCCAGGCTTCATTGATACACCGATTATCCCGGAAGAGAGCAAGCAAGCACTTTCTGCATTAACACCAATGAAACGTCTGGGTCAGGCAGAAGAGATGGCGAAAGCCGTTCTGTTCCTGGCTAGTGACGATTCTTCATATATGACAGGAAATAGCCTGATCATAGATGGAGGATACACTGCACAATAAGTGCAGCAATTGTCACGAGACAAAAATTCGGTTCCATTAAAAGTCGCTTTTATAGCGGCTTTTTTTTATTTTATCAGTTACCGTGCCGTACAAGTTCACAGTCAAGCAAAAGGAACATTTTCCAAATGCAAAATGTATACTTCTGTGGGAAGACAAAGATTGAACGTTGAAGAGCTTGACGGTTGACGAGCACACAGCAGTTGGCTATTCATAGTAGATGGCCTCATAAGGAAATTCCAACTTATTCAAGCGATATTCTTTGGGCGACATGGACATATATTGCCGAAACACTTTGCCAAAATAGCTGGGACTTTCAAAGCCGCATTGTTGACCAATTTGTGAGATCGGAAGTTCCGTTGTACGTAGCAGTCGAACGGCAACCTCGATCCGTCTGTCTTTGAGATAGGCTAGCGGTGATGTTTTCTCGGATCTCTGAAATAACCTGCACAAGTAGTGTTTATTGATATCACAATGGCTGGCCAGCAGATCCAGTGTTAACGGGGAGGCATAATTCTCCCGGATGAACTTTTTACATTTTTCGATCGTTGTTATGGAAAGGGCACCGATATCCCTCTCCGCATCCCGACTCGTCTGCACCAAGATAAGCAACCAACGATAGATTTGCATAGACAACCGATATTTGTCGGTGACTTTCTCTTGATGAATCAAATGGATGGTTTGCCATAACTCTTGAATCAAGGGAGAATCCGCGTTTCGTCGAATCACATGTCCCTCATTATCATGAATCATATCCCAAATTCGGTTGGCTTCATCCCCGCGAATGTTAATCCATATAAATTCCCATGGTTCGTTGTTCTCTTGTTTATAGTAATAGCAATGTTCTCCGGAGATTTTAACAAGTAGGGCATGTCCCTTGGGTAAAGGAATCGTTTGATTATCAATATCCAGATAACCCTGACCATTAAGCGTATATTGAAAAACAACGTGTCCCGGGTCCGGTCTATCATCACTGGGACAACGATATTCCTCGCTTGAAACGATCTGCCATCCAATAGAGTCCAGTGTCATGATTGATGTATCGTCATTACGAAAAGCGTAAGAAACTGTATGAACCATACGTTAATCTCCTTCCTAAAAAAGTCAATTATTTTATATAATACGTCACATTTTTTAGATTGTCTGTCTTTTTTTAGACCTGTAAGATAAATGTAAGCGGTAACATAAAGAGGAGGTGGCTGTAAATTGTGTTCATATGACAACAAGCAGGGCAGGATCGAACTGATGATTCTAAAATTGAATTTTTAGATAAGGAGGAGTTGATCGAATGATCCGAAGAACTGTTTCCATCCAGAAATCGATGTTTGTATCTTTTTTAGCACTCCTTATGGTTATTTCACTGGCTGTTCCTCCAGCACCGATGCGTGCAGAGTCATCATCAAACAGCTTGCCGGGCCGCCAAGCAGAATACCTGAACCGGGGTTTGGTTGCGGTTCTTGCAGACAACGGCGTTTTTCTGAGCTGGAGGTATTTAAACAACGATCCAGATGATATCGCTTTCAATATATATAAAAATGGAACCAAAGTGAATGCGTCGCCCATAAGCGACGTGACCAACTATGTGGACACCACTGGTTTCGACAGTTCGCAATATCAGATTTCCACTGTTGTTTCAGGCAAGGAGCAGATGCAGCCGGAGGTTGTATCGGTCTGGCATAACGATTATCTGCCTATTCCGCTGGATAAACCGGCCGACGGACGGACCAAGGACGGCGGAACCTACTCCTATTATGCAGGTGATGCTTCCGTAGCTGACTTGGACGGGGATGGCGAATATGAAATCGTCTTCTTGTGGAGTCCGAGTAACTCCAAGGACAATTCGCAGGCCGGTTATACTGGCAACGTCTATATCGATG
>Ga0209437_100811_pt1 | contig 14200 bp, 15 predicted proteins | sample AraplaL_Cvi_mTSA_FD_184266 | JGI IMG/M metagenome (GOLD analysis project Ga0209437, IMG submission 184266) | Arabidopsis root microbial communities from the University of North Carolina, USA - plate scrape CL_Cvi_mTSA (SPAdes) (version 2) | ecosystem: Host-associated > Plants > Roots > Endosphere...
GAGACTGCAATGTCTGCCAGAACAACGGGTATCGTATCCGTCTTCCTCGTGTCGTTCGCCAACTTCTCCTCCATCGGTATCATTGCTGGTGCGGTGAAGGGACTCCATGAGAAGCAAGGTAATGTGGTCGCCCGCTTCGGTCTGAAACTGCTTTACGGTGCTTCGCTTGTCAGCGTGCTGTCAGCGATCATTACTGGACTGTTCTTGTAAACCGGATTATTGGAAGGAGTGCTTAGGTTATGTCAACATTCAAAAGAGTACATCTGATCGTTATGGATTCTGTAGGGATCGGCGAAGCGCCGGATGCAGCAGAATTTGATGATTTTGATGTAGATACCTTCGGTCACATTGCACGTGAACGCGGAGGTCTGAAAATGCCTCACATGGCCAGTCTCGGACTGTCCAACATCAAAGAAATTGAGGGTGTCCCTGTAGCGGATACACCTAAAGCGTATTACACCAAGATGCAGGAAGCATCTAGAGGCAAAGACACCATGACAGGTCACTGGGAGCTGATGGGTCTTTATATTGATACACCTTTCCGTGTGTTCGAGAATGGTTTTCCTGATGAGTTGATTCAGCGCATTGAAGAGAAAACGGGCCGGAAGGTCATTGGTAACAAACCGGCCAGCGGCACGGAAATTCTGGATGAGCTGGGTGCGGAGCATGTTGAAACTGGCGCGCTCATCGTATATACATCCGCGGATTCGGTTCTGCAAATTGCAGCACATGAGGATGTTGTACCATTAAAAGAACTGTATGAGATCTGTGAGTTCTGCCGTGAAATTACACTTGAAGATCCGTACATGCTCGGCCGCATTATTGCACGTCCATTCGTAGGTGAGAACGGTAACTGGAAGCGTACTGCGAATCGTCATGACTATGCACTTAAACCTTTTGGTCGTACGGTGATGAATGAACTGCAAGATGGCGGATTTGATGTGATTGCCCTGGGTAAAATCGCGGACATCTACGATGGTGAAGGTGTGACCAAAGCTGTTCGTACTGTCTCTAACATGGACGGCATGGACAAGTTGTCTGAAACGATGGATGAGGAGTTCACTGGACTCAGCTTCCTGAACCTGGTTGATTTTGATGCGCTGTACGGTCACCGTCGTGATCCTCAAGGGTACGCTCAGGCGCTTGAAGACTATGATGCAAGGCTGCCAGAGATTTTTGCCAAAATGACCAACGATGACCTGCTGCTGATTACAGCTGACCATGGTAACGATCCAACTTACCGTGGTACAGACCATACACGTGAATATGTACCGCTGCTTGCCTACTCTCCGCGCTTCAGCGAGGGCAAACAGCTTGATTTGCGCAGCACATTTGCTGACCTTGGCGCAACTGTAGCCGGGAACTTTGGAGTGAAAATGCCCGAATACGGTACCAGCTTCCTTAAAGATTTGAAATAGGTTTTAAAACTGGATAGGGGATGTCGGAGTAGTTGAGGCTACTCCGGTTCCTGCCATCATAATAGACTAAATATATAACTGGAGGAGATTCATTCATGAGTACACATATTGGAGCAAAACCCGGAGATATCGCAGAAACAATCCTATTGCCAGGAGATCCTCTGCGTGCGAAATATATAGCAGATACTTACCTTGAAGATGTTGTATGTTACAACGAGGTTCGTGGAATGCTCGGTTACACAGGTAAATATCAAGGCCACCGGATTTCGGTGCAAGGTTCAGGGATGGGCATTCCGTCTTTTGCAATCTATGCTAACGAATTGATTAGCGAATATGGCGTGAAAAACCTGATTCGTGTAGGGACTTGTGGCGGTATGCAGGAGCATGTACGTGTACGTGACGTCATCCTTGCACAAGCAGCATGTACCGATTCCAGCATGAACAAACATGTATTTGGTGGATATGACTTCTCGCCAATCGCTACGTTTTCTCTGCTGAAAGAAGCATATGACCGTGCAACAGCTAAAGGTATGAAGATTCATGTCGGTAACGTGTTCAGTTCCGATTCTTTCTACCGCGATGATCGTTCCGTCACTGAGAAATTGATGAAGCACGGCGTACTCGGCGTAGAGATGGAAACAACAGCACTGTACACCATCGCTGCCAAGTTCGGTGTTAACGCACTGACCATCCTGACGGTAAGCGACCACTTGCTGACAGGCGAAGAAACATCTGCCGAAGAGCGCCAAAAAACGTTCAACGACATGATGGTAGTTGCTTTGGATACAGCAATCACACTGTAATTTTTGTATTTTATATTCAAACATCATTTGATTTTAATCGAAACTTTTGTTTTAAGCACAGAGTGAAGGAAGGAATCGATTCTGAAGAAGCGAAGCGTTCGCCTTTGTCTCCGAGTTTTCCCATTGAAAATGGATCAAAAAAACTTGGAGACAACAGCGATCATAAGAACGATCCGGGGCCGGAACGCTGTAACATCAAAGTGTTCTATACAATCAATACACACACAAGGAGAGATCATCATGAGAATGGTAGACATTATTGCAAAAAAACGCGACGGTAAAGAACTGACAACTGCTGAGATTGATTTTGTTGTTCAAGGATACACACAAGGAGAGATCCCGGACTATCAAGTCAGCGCATGGGCGATGGCGGTATTCTTCAAAGATATGACAGATAAAGAACGCGCGGACCTGACCATGTCGATGGTGAATTCCGGTGAAACGATCGACCTGTCTGCTATCGAGGGCATCAAAGTAGACAAGCACTCCACAGGAGGAGTTGGCGATACAACAACACTGGTACTTGCTCCACTCGTTGCTGCGCTGGATGTTCCTGTTGCCAAAATGTCCGGACGTGGACTTGGTCACACGGGTGGTACAACAGACAAGCTGGAATCCGTTGCTGGCTTCCACGTAGAGCTTGAAAAAGAAGAGTTCATTCGACTCGTCAACGAACATAAGGTTGCGGTTATCGGACAAAGTGGTAACCTTACGCCAGCAGACAAGAAGCTCTATGCTCTGCGTGACGTAACAGCTACAGTTAACTCCATCCCACTGATCGCCAGCTCCATCATGAGCAAGAAAATTGCAGCAGGTGCAGATGCGATTGTATTGGATGTGAAGACGGGTGCAGGTGCATTCATGAAAACAACAGAAGATGCTAAAGAATTGGCACATGCCATGGTTAGCATTGGTAACAATGTTGGACGTAAAACGATGGCTGTTATCTCCGATATGTCCCAACCACTTGGTCTGGCAATCGGTAATGCGCTTGAAGTGAAAGAAGCCATCCTCACCCTGCAAGGTAAAGGTCCAAAAGATCTGGAAGAATTGTGTTTGGCACTTGGACGTCAGATGGTATTCCTTGCGGGTAAGGCAGATTCCTTGGAGCATGCTGAGCAGAAATTGAAAGAAGTGATCCAGAATGGTAAAGCGCTGGAGAAATTCAAAGATTTCCTGGCAAACCAAGGCGGAGACGCTTCGGTTGTGGATCATCCAGATCGTTTGCCGCAAGCACAGTACCTGGTTGAAGTCCCAGCAGACAAAGACGGCTATGTTGCCGGAATCGTTGCTGACGAAATCGGAACTGCAGCAATGCTGCTCGGCGCAGGCCGTGCAACAAAAGAGTCAGAGATCGATCTCGCGGTTGGTCTGATGCTGAACAAAAAAGTCGGTGACCCAGTCAAAGCTGGTGAGTCCCTCGTAACGATCCATGCCAATCGTGAAGACGTAGCAGACGTCATTGCGAAGATCAAAGAAAACATTACGATTGCGGATCATGCCGATGCACCTGTATTAGTTCATGATATCGTAACGGAATAATAAATAAATCAGAGCAGATGAGGTCTAATCTCTTATCTGATTGAACACGAAAGCCCCAGACTATGAAACCCATAGTTTTGGGGCTTTTTTGTTACTGAAGAGAAAACGGTTAAGTCACTAGCGATTATTGGTTCTTTATTTGCTCATACGCCATCACTGAATCCGCATTGGTATAAATGTAAGGTGTGGATGGCTCGGATACAGGTGTCACCTTTGTGGCCCGAATCTCAATGGTATCTTTGCCATCTACTTGTGCGGAGCCGATGGTGCCATCGATTTGCACCCAGCTATCTGTAGGGAAGCTATCCGCTTCTGGGATATGAATCATTACGCCGAAGGGAGCCGCATCAGCGGGGCAACACATAACGAGAAATCGTCCCAGTGCAAAATGGGATTCATGATCCATACTTTTGTCCCGATAAACAAACCCGGTTAACGAGATATCTTTCCCTGCAAATTGCCGCTGGAACATGTCGATGGTTCCCAGTGTTTCAGAGAAAATTTCAGGATAGACTCGAATGACCTGTTCTGCATACAACTTCTCCGCCAGTTCTGCAAATTCACGGCTGTATTCATCCGGCGGTACAAATTGCACGTTGGTTGCCGTTGTAGATGTAACAGCGGTTTGTTGCTGTTTTTGCTGTGCAAGATCTTGTACATTTAACTTTGCTGTTTCGGGTAAAGGTTCTTTACGACGAATCTCCGGAGGAGCATACGTGAGAGACATCCCTTTTTGACTGGCCATAGAGTTGCCGAGAGCCCGATCAGGTAACAGAAATCCCAGCAACAAGGGAATAGCAATCAGACCATATACCAACGAGCTGCGTAGCAAACCGGAAGGCGGTGGATGTTCACAGTCGCAATGAACCTCGTTACTGCCGAATAATCCATGCCATGCCATGATAACAGCAATAAATAAAAAGGGAACAGGGCAGCATAACAGCAGTTTTTGCATCGTTGGTGCCAAATAATAATGAAGAGAATCACTCGAATTCAAGTGAATAATGTATACTGCTAGCCCGCCGATCCATACCGCACGGATCAGGTTATGCCATTGGATGACGTGTGATCTTGGAACAGGAGATTTGGTCATCGTATAGATAGTGTGGTTCATATCATCACCTCATTTCTATTCATAGTCAGGATGAAAGTTCATGGGGTTAACCATTCATGTCATGAAGTATTTTACTCAACATTTATACCAGCAGGTTAATCAACCAAGAGCCGACGAAGACGAGTGTGATAATTGCCAGACTTAGACCGATAACAAACCGGGTACGGAAGGTCGAGAGCAGCATGAGCGTACTTTTAAAATCCAGCATCGGACCTAGCACAAGGAAGGATACCAGCGGCCCAAGTGCAAACGTATGTGAGAACGCAGAAGCCACAAAAGCATCAGAAGTGGAGCAGAGAGACAGTACATACGCAAAGCCCATCATAAACACATAGGAGGCGACAGGACCATTGCCAAGTGAGATCAGATCGCTGCGACTAATGAATGTTTGGATGCAGGCTGTAATCAAGGCACCGATCACCAGATATTTGCTCATATCGACAAATTCATCTCCGGCATGAATGAAGAAGCTGCGCCAGTTTTTCACATGGTTGTGGTCATGAGCATTTGCATGAGCATGAGGTTGGGCCATTTTAAATCCAGGATGCGTCTTGACCTCTGTCACTGCGACTTTTGGCAACCGAAGGGGATTTCGACGAACGAACACATATACCAATCCACCTATGGAAGCTGCTACGGCAAAGGCCAGTCCCATGCGGGCAATGGTAATCTCAGGATGGGAGGGAAAGGCGAGCAAGGTTGCGGTAAATACGATGGGATTCACTACAGGACCACTTAAGATGAACGTAACTGCGATATAGGCAGGCATGCCTTTGTGCATCAACTTTCTTACGACCGGGATCATGCCACATTCACAGATGGGAAAAATGATACCGAGCAGCCCCGCAACCAGCACACCGCCGATTGGGTTCTTGGGCGTAAGTCTGCGGACCATTTCTTCGGATACGAACCACTGCATGAGCGAAGATAATAAAACACCCATGAGCAGAAAAGGGGCGGCTTCAAGGAAAATACCTATGAATACCGTTTTCATATTTTGCAAAGCTTCACTGTTCCATGCATCCTTCAGGTCTGGAGCCATTGTGATCAACACGGGAACCAGAAATGCACAAGGGATCAGGAAGGACAGGAGCTTCAGATTGGCTGCCATTTTCATGAAACAGACCTCCACAACTAGGACTTTTCTAAAATATATGCTTGTACGTGAGGCAACATACATCATTCCTATGTTTTAATCAACATTTTTACGATTAATTAAGATTCTTCATCATAGTAGAGTTGACAACCTAAAGAAAACTGAGGTATAGTTCGGATTGATCATTATTAATAGTAATTATTACGATTAAATAAAACGAGTCTATTTGGGCCCCTCATTGGGTCGGAGAGAAGATGGCTCAGTACAATTTTAACAGAGTGGAGGAAGCAAAAATGTCAGATCAACAGGTTCAACATCGGGTTCCAGTAACCGTACTTAGTGGATATTTGGGTGCAGGCAAAACGACACTGCTCAATCATGTGCTTCATAACCGCGAGGGAATGCGGGTTGCTGTCATCGTGAATGATCTTAGTGAGGTTAACATCGATGCAGGTTTAATACGAGATAGTGGCGGATTATCGCGCATTGATGAGAAGCTGGTAGAGATGTCGAATGGTTGCATTTGCTGCACGTTGCGGGAGGATCTGCTGAAAGAAGTTGAGCGGCTGGCGCTGGATGGTTCTTTTGACTACATATTGATTGAATCCACGGGTATTGGAGAGCCGGTGCCTGTAGCACAGACGTTTACCTATATTGATGAGGAACTCGGCATTGATTTGACGAAATTCACCCGTCTTGACACGATGGTTACGGTTGTCGATGCTGCCCAGTTCTGGATGGATTTTTATTCCAAAGAAACACTGAAGGATCGTGGACAGGAAGCCAGCGAGGACGATGTTCGAGGAATTGTTCATCTGCTGACGGACCAAGTGGAATTCTGTGATGTGCTGATTCTGAACAAATGTGATTTGGTATCGGAGAAAGAACTTTCGAAGCTTGAGAAGGCACTACATGCCATGCAACCGGAAGCCAAGCTCATTCGAACAACACATGGGCAGATTGATCCGAGAGAGATAATGAATACGGGACGTTTTGATTTTGAAAAAGCAAGCCAGTCCGCGGGTTGGATCCGCGAATTAATGAAAGAGGAACATACCCCGGAGACTGAAGAATATGGAATTCATTCATTTGTCTATCACCGTAAACGTCCATTCCACCCGGAACGGTTGCTGCGTTGGATTGCGAAATGGCCAGATAATATCGTGCGATCCAAAGGCCTGATGTGGCTGGCAACAAGGAACCATATGGCGATCTCTTTCAGTCATGCATTAGTATTTATCAGCATTGATATGGATCGGGTAGAGATTGAACGTACATTGGATGAGACTCTTCTTACGGAGGAGGAAATGGGGATGAACTGGCGTGAATTGAATGATCCTTTTCCAGCGTGGAGTTGAAGTGAAAAGAAAAGATCTTCAAGTGCAATAGTGCCCCTGAAGATCAATGATTATATTGCATTAAGGACTTTAGCTAAAGTACAAATCGCCAAGATAAAAATCACCGTTGCCACTTTTTTGCGGACTAAACACAAAGGTAAGGTACACTCCATAGGAACCCGTCCATCCTTGTGGATAATAAATGGCTTTGTAACTGTGTCTTGTTTTGGTTTTATCATTCATTGCAATCACTTTAAAATCAGCTGATTTCACATTAATCAACTGATCTGCATATTTAGTCAGCGTTTTTTTATCATTTGCTGCAATGATACCTTTGACTGTAGTCTTAAATTTATCTTTCTGGGATTGCTTACCCAGATCAAAAATGTCGATCTCGGGATTTTCAATAACTTTAGCATCTATGTATTTATCAAATTCACTAGTGCTACCTGTTTTAAGTGCTTTACCATACATTTTGATCAATGTTAAAGATTCTTTCTGCAATTTGACTATCATCTGAGCGTCAGTTCCAGTCATTTTGATTGAGCCTGAAGTGCTTGAGTTACTTGAACTACTTGGTTTACTTGAATCTTCAGAACCTTTGGCACCTGTACTGTTGTTATTACTACTCGAACTACTTGACTTACCGCTACCTGAATTAGTGATACTTACAACTTTGTTGCTAACATTCAGAGATACGTTGGCTCCGAGTGCTTCTGCTGTGGTACTTACAGGCAAGTATACATCACCGTCATATACTAGTGCATTCAGTTTGTCTCCAGCTTCATTCTTGGGTGTCCAAGACAAACCATTTACTTTAAAGCTAATGTTGCTGTCGAGTGCTGCTTCAATATCTTGAATTCCGTTTGAAGCTGCTACACCCAGGGCTCCGAAAGCCAAACTGCATGCTACCAATGACCCAATAAAAGTTGATTTTTTGATCTTCATCTAGTTCCTCCGTAGGTAAAGTATAATGATACCAAAGCAGTATATCATATGAAATTATAATATGCATACAAAATTTTACTGTAGTAGATATAAAGTTGACAAAAGAAAAAGCATAGGCTAATATCATTAAATAGTAATTATTACGATTAGATAAGAGGAGGCAACAACCATGAGAGTCATTGTAACTTTAGCCTGCACCGAGTGCGGGGACCGCAACTATACAACAACCAAGAACAAACGTAACCATCCAGAGAGACTTGAGATGAAGAAGTACTCCCCACGTTTGAAGAAGATGACGATCCACCGTGAAACCAGATAAATTTTTTTGTTATTTTTAAATCGTAATATTTACGAAAAGAGGGGAAGGCATGATACTATCTTCCATGCGTGATGTTGTATTTGGATATGGCAAAGAGCCAGTCATTGATCAACTGTCGCTGGATATCCATGTGGGAGAGTTCATTGGCATCACAGGTCCCAATGGCTCTGCCAAAACGACCCTGTTAAAGCTGCTGCTGGGGCTGCTCAAGCCCTGGAGCGGCACGATACATATGAATCCGCAGTTGAAACGTAGGAACAACTCCAATATCGGTTATGTTCCCCAGCAGGTGGCATCGTTTAATAGTGGATTTCCCAGTACGGTGATTGAACTGGTTCGGTCAGGGTGTTACACCAGGCTGGGATTATTCCGCAGCTTCACAGCAGAGCAGGATGCCATCGTTGAACGCAGTCTGCGTGAAGTTGGCATGTGGGAATATCGGTATACACGAGTTGGCGAGCTGTCCGGCGGACAGAAGCAGCGGATCTGTATAGCAAGAGCTATGGCAGGGCAACCGCAGGTTCTGGTACTGGATGAGCCTACAACGGGAATGGACCGCCACAGTCGTGAAGGATTCTACAATCTGATGCGCCACTATGCCGATGTCCATGGGATAACGATTATTATGGTTACTCACGGACTGGAAGAGTTGGGAGATCGATTGGACCGAACCATTACCCTGGAGCGGCAAGAAAGTGAGGAATGGCAGTGTTTGAGTACGAATTCATGCAACGTGCCTTCTGGGCAGGTGGACTGATTGGAGTTATCGCTCCAATTCTGGGTGTCTATCTGATGCTTAGGCGGCAGGTACTAATGGCAGACACGTTATCCCACGTCTCACTCGCAGGGGTTGCGCTCGGTTCAGTCATGAACCTTAACCCGGTCATCTGCGGATTCGCCATCGCAATGATCGGTGCATTACTGGTTGAACAACTGCGGCGAAGTTACCGTACCTACAGCGAGGTACCTGTAGCGATCATCATGACTTCGGGGCTGGCCCTTGCTGTGGTATTAATGAGTCTCCAAACCAATCTGTCCAAGACCTTCAGCTCATACTTATTCGGATCAATTGTCGCGGTTAGCGATATGCAGTTGTGGATGATGGCAGGCGTATGTGTGATTGGTTTACTTTTTTTCATTCTGCTACGAAGACCATTATATAGCTTTACGTTTGATGAAGAGACAGCTTCCATTGGGGGCGTTCAGGTGAGAGGTTTATCGTTTGCATTTGCTATTCTGACAGGAATGACTGTAGCTTCAGCCATGCCCATTGTCGGTGTGTTGTTAGTTTCTGCTCTCATTGTACTGCCCGCTGCCTTGGCACTGAGAGTGTCTCGTAGTTTTACAGCAGCGATCATTGTCGCAGTAATCACTGGATTAATCGGTATTTTTAGCGGACTGACCACATCTTATCATCTAAATACACCTCCGGGAGGAACGATTGCTCTTATCCTGTTAGTCTTCCTACTGAATGGAATATCAGCGCAAAAGCTGATTGCACGATACAATCGCAAGCGTCACCGTAAAGAAACAAAATCACAGCACGTCATTCTGGTCAACCATTCAAGGAGGAATACATCTCATGAAATTCGGTAAAAAAGCTACGCTCGGATTATTGTTTAGCCTTACACTTATCGTTGCAGGCTGCGGACAAAAATCCACTTCGGATACAAATGCAAGTTCTACAAGTACCGGTAATACGGTCTCTACAGAGAGTGAAGCTGCAAAATTAAACGTACAGGTCAGCTTCTACCCGATGTACGAATTCACTAAAAATGTGGCAGGGGATCTGGCTGATGTACATACGCTTGTTCCAGCAGGGATGGAGCCTCATGATTGGGAGCCCACACCACAGGACATAGCCAGCATTGAAAAAGCGGATGTGCTTGTATACAACGGTGCGGGTATGGAAACATGGATGGATCAGGTCACTGGAAGTCTGAGCAATGCTTCGCTCATTCAGGTGGAAGCAAGCAAAGGCATCAACCTGCTTGAAGGTGGAGAGCATGATCACCATCATGAAGATTCGGAGGCAACAGAACACAATCATGACCATGTGAATGGAGCGACTGCAGAGGAACACGACCACGATCATGCGGTTGAAGTCACTACGGAAGAACACGACCATGATCATGACGCTGAGGCGGAAGAAGGACATGGGCACGATCACGGTGGACTGGATCCCCACGTATGGCTGTCTCCTGCACTGGCTGTCAAAGAAGTACGTAATATTGAAGCGGGATTGGCACAGGCTGCCCCGGAACATGCTGAACAATTCAAGAAGAATGCAGATGCCTACGTTGCTCAACTGGAGTCACTGGATCAAGACTTCAAGGCGGCTGTGGCGGATAGCAAACGCAAGGATTTCATCACACAACACGCTGCATTTGGCTACCTTGCACAGGAATATGGATTGAAACAGGTGCCCATCGCAGGATTGTCTCCTGAACAAGAACCTTCTGCAGCGCAGATGGCATCAGTCATTGATTTTGCAAAAGAGCATCAAGTGAAGACGATTTTCTTCGAGACTCTGGTTTCATCCAAAGTGTCTGAGACGATTGCAAGTGAAGTGGGGGCCAAGACGGCTGTATTAAACCCGATTGAGGGACTCACCGAGAAAGAGATCGCTGCGGGAATGGACTACATTAGTGTGATGAGACAGAATCTGGAGGCTCTGAAACTGGCACTGAACGAATAATTAAAGATCAGTTTGATGCCTTTCACCGAAAAAGGTACAATAATACAACATGCTGAGGAATGGAGTGCCATTCCTTTGCCTTTTTGCGAAGCAGAGAGCACAGGGATGTGCTCTCTCTTTGTTGATAAGGTGACCGGATCCAAGGAGAACAGGAGGACGCATTAGATGAATTTAAATGAAGAACATGAAGTGCTGTTAAGTGAACAGCCTGTCCATCTGTGGAGACGGCGCAAGCTGGAGCTGATGCACTGGACGGAACGTGACAAACATACGGTATCCCCCAAGAAAACGGAGATGTGGAACGGTATTGAAGTCGATGCCGAGCTCGTGAACGCATTGTCCATACTTCAGAAGGCGGGGGTAAAGACGGAATTTTCATGTGCAGGGGTGAGTCCGCTTGATGAACCTGTCGATCATTCCCTCTATGCTTATGTTACCCTTGTGCAAAGTGAAGTTGCAGATCAATTCGTGCTCTACGCGCTCCATCGGATGCGGAATCGACTTCTCGTAACGCTAGAGGCCGAAAAAGGCCGCTATGATTTATCTTCTTTTTTCATTGGACACAATCGGAGCTTCTGCTGGTGGATGGAGCACTGCGCATTACAGTTCGGAAGCCGAAACGAATCGAGTGAAAAAAGCGTAGTATAAGTGCGTGTTCAAAAAGATCGGTTTTCAGTACCGAGAAGATGGAATGAAGCTAGACTTTTTGAACAACCTCTATAAAGGATCGGCTTGTTTACTTGAAGATGAAGGAGGTATGACACGATTGAATAAGTGGGTCAAAACGATACTTTTTCTGCTGGGCTCCGCCTTTCTTACACGATTCATCCCATTCTCGTCCTTGTTCCGCAACCTGGATACGATGATTCACGAATTCGGTCATGCGCTAATGACACTGGTATTGTCCGGTAAAGTGCTGCGGATTGAATTATACGCTGATCATAGCGGTGTAACGTATTCGTCCATGCTGACGCCAGGCAGATCCATTTTGGTTTCTCTCGCGGGCTATATCAGTGCATCGTTGTTCGCCTGGCTGTTGTTTTACTTATACCGTAAAGGCTTGCACATGTGGGGACTCGGGATTATGACAGCTGTCGCTCTAGTGGCGCTCCTGTTATATGTAAGAGGGGAGTTTGGCATGTTATGGTTGACCGGGTTCATCGTACTTAACGTTGTCATTATGATTTTTGGTGCGAAGATTGTGAAGTACTATTATCTGCTACTGGCTTTTCTTACACTGGAAGAGTCGGTCGTTAGTGCCGTATACGTTGGGCTGATGTCTTGGACTCAACCTTCACGGGCAGGGGATGCGGCGAATCTCGCTCAGCAGACATTCCTTCCGGCGCTATTCTGGGGAACGCTGTTTGCTTTGTTTGCACTATGGTGTGCCAAAGGTGCGCTCACACTCTTTTTCCGCAAAGAAAGCACTTCGAGATCATCACGTTCTCGAGGAATACGAAGGGCTTAACGAATATAAAGGTATACCAAGCAAAGAAGGCACTTCCTTTCTACCTGAAGGGAGAGTGCCTTTTGCTTTTGGACTTACATCGGATATAAAGGATATAAAACACACGGAATCTAATCCCCTAGATTATCCCATAACACGTAAAAGTAATAAACCTCTTCCATGATCGCCTTGTCATCCTCTGCTGCAACGCCGCCCTTGATCCGAGCAAGGGTGCCCAGGATATCATATATGGTTTCACGTTCCACACTGAACTGAATGCGGTTTACGATTTTATCCCAAGCCTGCATGGCGTAATTAATTTGAGACTTGGCTTCGGTCCATTTTTTGCCCTCAACCTGTTTCTCCAGCATTTGTATAGATTCAAGCAAGCGATCATCAGTGCCAAAGGGCTTTTTGAGAAAGGATCCGCTAGCCATAACTGCAACGAACACAAGAATGAGGCAGATCGGAAGCACATATAGCAGCCAGAAACGCGTTTTCATTCAACCGCCTCCTTGATGTAAAGAGTTTAGAAAGGTCCCTCATAATCGCCCATATCGATTTTTTCAGTGATTTTATCCTTGAACAGATCCACATATAATTTGTCATTGGGCAATATGGCGGCAAAAGCAATATCCTGTATCGTGATCTTTTGCTTTTTCAGCTGCTCGCTGAGCCAGTTGATATCCTTGTTTCGTTCTTCCAGATTTTGCTTAATCAGAAGTCCGTCAATAATGATTTCTGTCATGAGCTTACTTTTTGGCGGGTGCATATGCATGTCTTTTGCGGTTACCGGTTGATTCTCAGGTTTCAAAACGACCGAGAGGCTACCATCCGGTTCAAGAATGGCATAGTCTAGCGTCGTAATATCAAATACATCTTTTTGCCTTAGCATCATGGTCAACTCGTCAAATTTGACTCGCATTTTACTCAGGTTCTGTTCGAGAATTTTACCGTTCTGGATGATCAATGTGGGGTCAGAGTCCATTAGTTTGGAGATGGTACGATTCTTCAGTGTAATATACTGAAAGATGATCGTAATGATTGTGAAAATGGTCAATGCCACAAAATGAATCCACGCTTTGGAGGAAAGATCAGTTGCAAAAGTTCCCGCAATGGAACCGATTGTGATGCCGTTAATGTAATCAAAATACGTCAAGTTACCCATCTGCTGTTTGCCCAGCACCCTTGTGTAGATAATCAGGGTCAGGAAGGCAATAATAGACCTTACTGCAACAACCCATGTTTCCTCCATCATATATGTATCACCTTCCTTTACTTCTCCGTTGCACTATAACAAGCTTTTCCTAGGCTGGGTAATCTTATGCTTGAACACAAAAAACCGACACATGGATAAGTATTCCACGTATCGGTTAATCACTGGATACACTATTTAGTTTGGACATTCCGTGTAAAACTAGAATAGATGTTATACACCAGAGTACGCCATAAATCCGCCATCTACAGGAATGACTGTA
>Ga0209437_100814_pt1 | contig 14128 bp, 16 predicted proteins | sample AraplaL_Cvi_mTSA_FD_184266 | JGI IMG/M metagenome (GOLD analysis project Ga0209437, IMG submission 184266) | Arabidopsis root microbial communities from the University of North Carolina, USA - plate scrape CL_Cvi_mTSA (SPAdes) (version 2) | ecosystem: Host-associated > Plants > Roots > Endosphere...
CCTTTAGCGGATTGTTTGGATTGAAGCCAACCCGTGGGCGCACTCCTGTAGGACCGGGAGTTGGCCGCCAATGGCAAGGCGCATCGATTGATTTTGCCCTCTCTCGCTCGGTTCGGGACAGTGCTGCATTGCTTGATACCTTACAAGTCATACAGCCTGAAGCTGCATTTCATGCGCCACTCTTTCCAGGCAGTTACTTGGCAGATATGAGCTATCCACATCAACGCAAACTGAAAATTGCATACACAACGGATTCGCCTGTAGGTACACCCGTCAGTGCAGAAGCCAAAGAGTCTGTATTCAAGCTCGTTCGCTGGTTGGAAGACCAAGGTCATCATGTTGAAGAAAAGCTGAGTCCAGTCAACGGGGTTAGATTGATGGAGAACTATTATATGATGAATAGTGGTGAGATGGCCGCGATGATCTCTTCCATGGAACGCTCCATGGGCCGGGCTCTGACATCTGATGATATGGAGATTGAATCCTGGGTTCTGGCTGAAGCTGGCAAAAAGGTGTCCGCCGCGGAATTTGTACATAGCTTAGCTGAATGGGATGTAGCCGCAGCTCAGATGTCCACCTTGTTTGAGCGTTATGACTTCTATGTCACACCCGTTAATGCTTTTTCTGCGCCTAAGATTGGAGAATTAACACCTAACGACGAACAGATCCGTAATCTGATGCGGATTAGTGAGTTGGACAAGACCCAGCAGCAACAACTCATCTATGAAATGTTTGAGCCAAGTCTTACGTATACACCTTTCACCCAGCTTGCGAATCTGACCGGCCAGCCTGCGATAAGTGTACCTCTGCATATCACACCTGAAGGTTTGCCAATGGGTGTACAAGTGATGGCAACCAAAGGCCGTGAAGACTGGTTATTACATCTGGCTGCACAGCTTGAACAATCAGACCTCTGGATCGGGATGAAAGGTAATCCACTTTTTCCAGCATGAAAACTTCATCTGCTCCGCATACTGAAAGCAAAAAGTAGCGGAGGAATGTGACGGATGAATACGAATCAGCGCCATAAACAGTCTTATCGTATCCCTGCCAAAACGGGATATGCCCTATCAGTAAGCAAAGGTTCTTTATTACGCATAACAGATCTGGAGGGACAGCAAGTTATTGATTTTGTGGCATACGATGCTACAGATGCGAACCATCGCTTGGACCCCGGTGTGACCATGGACGTATTGCGTACTTACCGAATTAAACCGGGACAATTTGTGTATTCCAATCAATATCAACCAATACTCAAGATTGTCCGTGACACCGTTGGGGTACATGATTTCTTCAACGCAGCTTGTCGTCCAGAGATGTATGAGGTGTTATACGATAAAAAGGACCACGCCAGTTGTTATCACAATCTGAACACGGCACTGGAACCCTTTGGGATCTTACCACCAGATCAACACTATCCCTTTAATCTGTTTATGAAGTCGGTTGTAGACAGTGAAGGTAAGATTGATGTTGTAGCTCCCGATTCTCGTTCAGGTGATTATATCGAGATGGAGGCATTAATGGATCTCACGATTGGGCTCTCCGCTTGCCCTTGTGAAGAAAGCTCATGCAACGGCTACAACTGCACCCCAATCCAATTGGATGTGGAACTTTAACAGAATAACAAGCCTTGACGCACTATGATAAAAAGCAGCTTGTTCTAATTCACTCCTTGCGGGAATACGATGACTTGTACCCATTTATGTGACTACTGGTACAATTCGTCGAACCCGTTAAGGAGTGAACGTAATTATGTCTGTACTGTTCAGTTATATTATTCTGGGAATATCATTGTCCGCTCCAATCGGTCCGATTAATGCTGCTCAACTGGACCGTGGAGCCCGACATGGATTCATGCATGCCTGGATTCTAGGACTCGGAGCTATGTTTGCAGACTTGGTGTATATGCTGCTGATTTATTTTGGAGTTGCCCATTTTCTGGACACGCCGTTCATGCGCTCTTTTCTCTGGTCATTTGGCAGTTTTATTCTGATTTACACGGGAGTGGAAACGCTCTCGAAGCTGAAACAGGGGATTCAAGGTACATCTACTGCGGAAGCCACTGTTCGAAAATCTTTTATATCTGGCTTTTTGATGGCCCTGTCCAATCCACTTAATATTCTGTTCTGGCTTGGGATTTATGGATCTATTCTCGCGACGACTGTGAAGCATACAGACACGGCTCATTTGCTGCTCTACAGTTCAGGCATATTCATCGGTATCCTGGTGTGGGATGTCATTATGGCTGGAATGGCCAGCCGATTTCACAAACATAGTAATGAGAATGTATTGCGCTGGATCTCCATCATTTCGGGAATCTGCCTGATCGGATTTGGTTTATTTTTCGGGTACGAAGCTGTGCGTTCCATTTTTTTCTGACAATAAAATCAGGCTGGACAGTCACCCAACTTCCCCCACATTAATACTGTAACGGTATCATGTGGAATGGAGTTGGGAATCAATGGCAGAGCTGTATAGTGCCGACGAAATTAACACCTTGTTTGAGCGTCTTCCATCTTGGCAGCAGGACGCTTATTCGCAATTTGCAGATATGATTGCCGATGAAAATAATACGTATCCATGTGTACCAGGACGAATGGGATTTCTGTCAGGACATTTGAGATATGGCTTTACGTGTGACCCCCGATCAGAACATGCTGCTGAAGATATGGCCGATTTGCTTAGACAATATGGTCCTGTCTCCAGAGACACCGGTCATTATGCTTCCATGGTCGTGATCTGTGAGACGCCAAGTGATCTGAAAGATCATACAACGGTGGAGCAATATCAGACCTTATTTTGGCAAATGCTTAATCGGGTAAGTTCACACGATACCGAGCCGTGGCCGGAACATATTTCAACCGATCCGCATGATTCATCATGGGAATTTTGCTTTGGCGGAGAGCCTTATTTTTGTTTCTGTGCAACTCCCGCACATGAACTCCGAGCCAGCCGACATTTTCCTTATCTCATGTTTGCTTTTCAACCACGGTGGGTATTCGAATCCATTAACGACAACACGCCTCTAGGCCGTAAAATGAAAACATTGATCCGCAAACGTCTCGCTGCGTATGATGCTGTACCTGCTCACCCTTCACTGATGTGGTATGGTCAGCAGGATAATCTGGAATGGAAACAGTATTTCTTGCCTGATGATGAGCAGACACCTTCCAAATGTCCATTCATGCGGATGAAGCAAGCCCTAGGCAAGTTGACGAAATAATCCTAAGCACTTATTACGTACTCTTCATATATTGGGTAACCTCCGTGAAAGTTGCTTAAGGTCTGGATGGTGAAGACTGAGGCGGTTTCGAGCCACGTACTTTATGAACAACATATGTGATGATCCCAAGGAACACCACAAGTCCCACACTTGCCAGCAGACCCGTTCTGCTGGCTTTTTCCATCGCTGTCCCAGCCACAGCAGCCACAATTAATACTATGGCAATCCATACTTTGATGCGATTCCACTTCACTGGCTTCATTTTTTTAATGTACGTGATGCAGATGAGCAGCCACGTATACATTAATACCAGACTCCCTGCTGTCGTCACATATTCAAACAAACTCTTGGGCATCCATAATGCCATCAACGTAGACAGGACTAATCCAGCCGCTGTGCAGCACAATGCCTGAAGTGGCATGTCCTTTTTTCCCCAGGTCTTCGTGAATAGCTTTGGTGCATCTCCATCTTCTGCGAGTTTCACCAACATGGACGTAATGGCATATAACGAAGCCACCATCGTCGAGAATCCGGCTATAATCAGAATTCCGTTGAGAATGTGGACCACAACGGTTAATCCAATGGTTGACATGGCTTTGACAAGCGGACTTTCATCTGGAGTTAACTGAGCTGAAGGCACAAGCAACAGGATCAACGCAATTGAAATCACATAGAGTGTACTCACCGATAATAACATTACTCGACCTGATTTCACTGCATCTTTTGGTTCTTTCAGGTTAGCTGCCATCAAGCCCATAACTTCGATCCCGGCAAAAGCAAAGAATGCATAGATGAAACCGGTCCATACGCCTTTACCCCCATGCGGGAACCATTCATTCTTCAATTGTTCTGGCGTCACTTTTACAGGTAACCAACCCAGACAAGCTGCTCCTGCTATAGCTATAAATGCAACCGTTGCAGCAAGTTTAATTACAGCAAGAATATTCTCCGTTTTGGTTAATCCTTTCGCTCCCAGTGCAGCAATGAACAGACCTATAGCGGCATAGACCGCAACAAATGCCCATAGCGGAAACTTGGGAAACCAGAATTGAGAAAAGAGACCCAGTGCTGTTAAAGAGCTACCCATGATGAGCATTTCAGAAAACCAGTACATCCATCCACTACCAAAACCAGCCCAACGTCCGAATGCCTCGCCCGCATAGGTTCGAAAAGCACCTTCCTTTGGATCATCTGCTGTCATCTGTGCCAGCGCACCAAATACAAAGTAAGTACCTGCCGCCGCCAGCACCAACAATATAAGCACGGATATGCCGGCCCAATGAATTGCGAGACTGGTTCCTAGAAAAAATCCAGTTCCCAGTGTGCAACCCGCGCCAAATAAAGACAGGCTGACCCAACTTAGTTTTTCGTCGTCGTTTTTACGGTGTTGCTGACTTTTCATGAAGCTCCTCCTTCAACCTGTTCCCCTTACGATTTACAGGTCATGGAGGTTTTATGTCCGTATTACCAAAAGAATTATTATTAGTTTACATAATAATTATTATGTTTAATTCATTCTGAGGATAAATTTAATCTGTGTGCTTTTTAAGCATCAGAATAAAGATATATTTTCAATTCTATTTAAATCCGCAAAAAAAGTGGTTGACTTCAATCGTTTAGAATGTTTTTCCTTTTAAACTTAGTGGTGCGTCAATGTGGCTGTATGAGAGATGGTAACTAAGGTGAGAAAATGATCTTACTATTATGAATTTTTCATATGTTGAAATATTATAATATAAGTCGTTATTTCTCTTTTAAATTGAACGTAGACTGCCTCTTTTTCGTATTTTCTCAATAGGTTCGTCGTTTTTTATAAATTTAGTCGTTTATAAAAAGGGCTACTTCCTGGAATTTTTCCTCTTTCATCCTTTTCCACCCGTTTCCGGATTAGACTGGCGTATTGCATTACCCCTTAAGATTTTTCGCAGCCTCTGTTCCGAATCTATTATGAATTTTTCATATGTTGAAAATATTTTATGTTGGGTATAAAAAAGCCGCCATAATGGCGACTCCCTAAAATATATGCATTATATTAAGTCCGGCCAGTCCAATCTGCTCCGGCGATTTCTTTCCATCGTGCTCTAATCTCATCATATAATTCCTGTGGTAGTGGCCCTTTAGCCACAAGGTCAGCATTTTGCTGCCAGCGATTGGGCTTGGCTGTTCCTACAATAGCCGTATCTACGCCTTTGGTACTTAGCGTAAAACGCAGTGCTGTTTCTACCGCTGCCTGAGCATCTTCACCCAGAAAACCATAGTTAAGTTCACTTAAGCGCTTCCAGTATATGAATGGATAAGCCTCTTCCGAAAGTGTTTCATACGTCCAAGCCGCATTGGCAATAGGTCTTTTTGCGATTACCCCCATGTTTCTTTTTCTTGCCTCAGGCAACGTAAGTTCAATCGCTTCCTGATCTGCGATATTTAATGAAGTCTCCAGGCTATCAAATACTCCGGTCTGAATCGCATACAGCGCATCTGTTGTATCCCCACTATATCCGATAAACCTGGTCTTTCCTGCTTCCTTGGCACGTTGCAGTACTTCGATTACTGCTCCTTGTCGAAGTACTTCTTCAGAACAGCTATGCAAATGGATAACATCCACATAGTCCGTTTTCAACCTTTTCAAACTACGGTCAATCGTTTGCGCCAGTACTTTGGCATCCCAATCCGGACCTTCGATCCCGGCAGCATGTCCACATTTGGTGAACAAATAGTAGTCATCACGCCGATGTGACAGCACCTCACCGATTAATTCCTCGCTGTCACCGTAGCATTCAGCCGTGTCAATCACGTTTAATCCGGCATCGAGGGCACTATTCAACAATGTCGCTACATCCGTTTTGGATACATTTTTGCCTATTTCCGCTCCGCCAAATCCAAGTGTACTTACCTTCATGCCCGTGTTTCCGTAATTACGTAGTTCCATGGTTATCGTCCTCCAAGTTCAGTGAATTGGGTACAGATAAATAGAAATACAGATAACTTCCCATATGTTATTACCCATGAGTTGGTTATGCCACCCACTTTTCCAGACTGCACCCAACTTCATTTATTTAGAAACCATAAATGGACATTCCACCGTCAACCAACAACGTTTGACCCGTTATATATCCCGCTGCATCTGATGCCAGGAACACAACCGGCCCTACCACTTCTTCCAGTTCTCCCACTCGCTGTAGCGGTGTACGACTTACAATCTCCTGCAAATACTGGGGATCATCCAGCAGTTTTTCGGTCAGCGGTGTTCGGAAATACCATGGTCCTACTGAATTGACACGGATTCCATACTTTCCCCATTCCAATGCGAGAACTTTGGTCATATGAATTAATGCAGCTTTGGTCGCGCCATATACGACCCCTGTTCGAAGAGCCGTGTGGCCGCCTACCGAAGAGATATTGATGATCTTCCCACCCTCGCGCTCCTTCATATGCTGACCCGCCAATTGCGAAGCAAAGAAAGCCGATTTTAAGTTTGTCTGCATGATAGTCTCCCACTGCTCGTCCGTAACTTCAAGTGCTGGTGTCCGTATGTTCATACCTGCGTTATTCACCAGAATGTCCAGACTACCCATCTCCGAGATCGCCTCTTGAAACGTCTCTTCCATTTGTTCTCTTGAAGTCACATCTGCAGTTAGAGCGAGCGCTTTACGCCCTGTCTGTTCATAAATGTAAGCAGCTGTCTCCTCAATTTCTTTCATTGTTCGGGATACAAGTACAACGTCACTGCCTGACTGGGCAAGTCCAATCGCAATTGCTTTTCCGATCCCTCTCCCTGCACCTGTCACCAGTGCTGTCTGTCCATCGAGATGGAATGTGGGTACGTTCATGTGACTCACTCCTTCATTAAATTCTTCATTTAAGCAGAATGCTTTATATGTAAGTAAATCCCGATTGGGATCAGGTTACAAAATACTGGCTTGGATTGCCCAGTTCCGGATGGAATTTCTCTCGAAAACGGCCTCCCGTATAATCTCCTATAATTTTACGCCAGAACGCCTGCGCAATGACATTGTTACGAACCTGGGTCACTTTCCATCTCCCTGGGAAACGTTTAAACAATTCATAGGCTGCCCGAGTACCCACACCACTGCGCCGATATTTTTGCATCACAAAAAACTCAGTCAAATAGTAGTCGTTATCCTTACTTCCAGGTTCCAATTTCTCCACCAGAGCAAACCCTGCAGGTGCCCCATCACTTGTAATCAAAAAAGGAAACTTGCGGTCTTCTTCTGTCCAGAATGCCTCTAGGCCGGGATATTCAGGAAAAATGCCGTTACTGTCCACATCAATATTCAGATATTTGGTAAAATCATATAGATAAAATTGCATTAAATGCCGAATCACCTGACTGCGTTCGCGGGGAACCAGCTCTATTTTCATATTCATCCGGTTCACCTCCTCTGCTCTACGTATACTGATTACTTTAAAGGTTTACGTGCCGAAGGGCAAGGAAGCATCCCATCTATATACTGACTACTTCGGTGAACAAGCTGTGAGCATGTAAATTATGGTACACTAGAGCATAGAATAGGATTAGATTGATTATTAATTTTATATGTTTTTCACATGGAGGTGTCGAACTTGACCAATGTGCAAAAAGAGATTGATCGACGCAAGCTGGATGACAAACTACCTTCCATGCCTTGGTTCGTTCAGCAATTCATGGACTACAAGCTACCTGACTTGTCCCCCTCTACTCTGCTCGAATATCTGAGAGATTATGAAGCTTTCTTCGGTTGGTTGCGAGCAGAAGGGCTGTCCGAGGCAAGCTCTAATAAAGAAGTAACGTTGAATGAACTGGAAGTCCTGCGCATGGATTCGGTTACCGCCTATCGGTTATTTCTCACAACCAAACGGGAGGGAACCAATTCCAGAATTACCGTCTCTCGCAAACTCTCTTCCCTTCGCTCCCTGTTTCATTACTTGAGCCAGATTGCGGAAGATGAAGACTTTTACCCTTTGCTGAAGCGGAACATTATGGCCAAAATCGAGATCAAACGTACCCATAAACCCAAGGACACCGCTGCCAAACTCAAAGGTAAAATTCTGGAGGAAGAGGAACTGCTGGAATTTATCGGATATATCCTTGAAGGCTATGCTGTCGATATGGAGAAGAACAAGCAGGCACTATATTCCCATGAGCTCAACAAAGAACGGGACGCCTGCATCGCCAGCCTGATACTCAATTCAGGTTTACGGGTATCGGAAGTTGTGAACCTGAACGTCGATGACCTCGATCTGAACAACAAACTCCTGTATGTTTATCGCAAAGGTAATAATGATGAGACGTACAAAACACCCGTTTATTTCAGGGAACAGGCCAAGGACGAACTCGCAACCTATATGAACTTGCGGCAATCACGTTACCGTACGCCCAAGCGCGAGAAAGGCCTGTTCATTGCTTTGCGTAACGGAGATTCAGAAGGAAGCCGAATGACCAAAAGAGCGATTCAGGCCATGATTATGAAATATGCCAAACGTTTTGGCAAACCATACTTGACCGTGCACAAATTACGACATTCATTCGCAACCGACTATTATTTGCAAAATGATATCTACAAAACCAAGGAGCAGCTTGGACATGCTTCTACGGAAACAACCGAGATCTATGCTCACCTTACCGACAAAACGATGTCCGAAGCCATCGAACGTCGTACTGACGACGGAATGTAACATCTTAAACAACATAAAGCAGCACACCGCATCAAGGATTTTGATCCGAGAAAGGTCTGCTGCTTTTTTGATGGATTCTCCTGCTAATATAAAAATAATCTAGATCCGATGTAACACTATAAACAATTTATGTTTACATAATAAATATTACGTTTTAAAATCTCTCTTACCTTACCCACGTAGCCTACTCATTCGCTTTGCACTATCTCTAACAACGATTTGGCTATCTCCTGCGTTTCATGAACGGAGTACCAAGCCATATCTCTGCTTACGATGCTCCGCTCCTTAAATTGCTCTGAAGATAACCATGAGATTATACCCACTACCCCTTCAAGCTGATCAACCAAGGTTAGATGCTTCTCTTCTCGAACCATCACGAATTTGGGATAAGAAGCATCCTTGAATCCTTCAATCACAATCCAATCATACCCGGACAGATGACTTAACATATCCTCCAACCTGGTTGCTTTTCGTTCCATAATTGCAGTACGTTTCGCCGACATGACAACCACAGCCGCGGCCCCTGCCTCCCTAAATTGATACGAATCAGTTCCTTGTTGATCCATCTCAAAATGATCGTGTCCATCATGCTTAATCGCCGCTACCTTAAGTCCCATGGAAGAAAAGTGCCCGATCAACGCGGATGTCAGGGTTGTCTTGCCCGTGTTTTTGTATCCGACAATCTGTATGATATATGGCTTGGTATCACTCATTGTAGTCATCTATCAACTACCTCACATGACCTGTGGGCAGTTTGAGAATACGTACCTGCTCACCCGCAGGAATACCTTTTTTCTCAGGCGGAACAACAATCAGGCAATCACTGTCCTTAATGGTGATCATCACACTGGATTCATCTACACGGGCAGCAGCCGGTATCGCGTACACCATTCCGTTGCGGATCTCTGTGCGTCCACGTACGAACCGTGTAAAATTGTTCACTTTCGTGTATTCTTCTTCCAAAATTGCAGTCCATTCTTCCAAATAAGGATGGGCATCCGCCTGCATGGACCGAATAGTCGGACGTACAAAGAGACAAAAACCCACAAAACAAGCTCCCGGATTACCCGAAAGTGCAAAAAGTAATTTACCTTTATATACAGCAGCTGTGGTTACACTTCCTGGTCGCATCGTCACTTTGTTAAACAACATCTCCACATGTTCTTCCAGCACAAGTTCGCCCATAATATCATAATCCCCGACAGATACACCACCTGTGGTCACTACGATATCATTATCTTGAATGGCTTCTTCCAATTTGGCCCTGGCTGTATTCACATCGTCCGCAATTGAACCGTACATCACAGGCTCTCCACCTGCTTCAACGACCAGAGAGCGCAGCATGTAACTGTTACTGTTGCGAATCCGACCTGGTTGTAATGGCTCATCCACATCAAGCAATTCCGTGCCTGTTGCGAATATCGCCACCTTTGGACGTTGAAATACGGGAACTTCTGATATGCCAAAAGTAGCTAACACGGACTGCTCTCCTGCTCTGATGATCGTGCCTGCTTCAAGCAATTGCTGCCCCTCTTGGACTTCCAGTCCGATTGGTGTGATGTTAGCACCCGACAATATGTGCCGTTTCAATGCAATCCACTGTTCTCCGTTCTCTACCTTGCTCTCCGTCATCTCCATCATGACTACCGCATCTGCACCTTCCGGAACCTGTGCACCCGTCATGATGCGAGCCGTTGTACCTGAAACAATGGTGTGGTCCGAGGTGTAGCCGCAAGGAATTTCATCAATTACACGAAACCAAACTTGATGATCACTCGATGCATCTATGGTATCTGAACTTATAATCGCGAAACCATCCATACCCGATCTCCGAAAGAATGGATACGGATGCGGTGCCTGAATGCTCTCTGCAAGTGTACGTCCATGGGCAGACTCAAGGTGAACTTTCTCTATAGAGCCTGAAGTAACTCGTGCTGCTACTTTGGCTTGGGCATCCGGGACCTGTACAGCTGTACGGTTGAACTTGGCAGTTGTCATATCATGTGAATGTGAGTTCAGTTTCAAAAGTTTTCTTACCTCCTAGTGACATATCATCTTTTAAGAAAGTGTAGCCCGAATGCGGTAAGATAACAAGCACATCACTTATTGAATGCTGTGACAAAATCTTATTTTCATACAGGTGTAACATTCCTTGACCTTATAATTAACATGAAAGGACTCTTGTCTGCCCATAATATAATTTACAAAGGGAGGTAATCATCATGAGTGACCAATGTGAACTATGCGGAAGAGAACCTGTGGACACGACCGTTCATCATCTGACACCCAAAGAAATGGGAGGAACCTTTCTGCCTACGGCCAACTTGTGCATCCCTTGTCACAAACAGATCCATTCGCTATATACCAATCGCGATATTGTAACGCTTGGTCTTACGGACCTGCAGTCCTTGAGACAGGATGAACGAATGGTTCCATTTATCCGCTGGATTCGCAAACAACCTGCCTCAACCATTCCCCGTGTACGTAAATCCAATCATGTACGCAAATCGTAAACCAAAAAGAACAGCTCCAAGGTAAATGTGCCGGCAGAGATGAATCCGCCTTACCTTTTCACTGTTCTTATGAATTGGGCTATTTGATGGTTGGCAACCACGCTTAGCATTAGATTATTATCTACGCCTCATAATGCGGCCGCCGCCCACTCTGGTTTTCGGTTTTTTGTAGGATTTTTTTGGTGAATCAAACAACCCGCCCAGACCACCACTGCTTTTGTTGCGATCAATGGTTCCCTGGCTTTGATCCTTGTTGCGGTTGAATAATCCTCCGCCAGATCCCACGCTTGAATCTTTATCGCTTCCGCGCCTTGTAATCGTACCTTTCCGATCGACAGTAATAGGTGGAGCAAGCTTCTTGTCATTACTTGTTGGCGTACGGTAAGATCCTGCACTCGGTTTATACGCATCTTTATTGGTATATCCCCGATAGTTGCCATAACCTCGCCCACCAAAAGAATCAAAAAGATTACCAATTAATGTAGCGGTCAGGTAGCCTTGTAGAAAAGATGAATCGTAGTTCTGCCGAACATATTCTTTGGAGTCCACCTCAACCAAGGTATCCTCCGGCTTGTTCGGGTCTTGTTGCAGGTGATAATACTCGTCCTGATACACGAGGAACATACGCTCTGTGTTCTCTGCCGAGATCTGATCTGGTTGCCTTTGGTCAGACAATTCCTGAGCCACTTCGGGAACGGTGCGGTCCGAAGCCCGGTACACATAAGACGTAGAGTTACCACTACCGTTAACCGATTCAAGCGGATATGTGTCCTGAACAGAAGGTGCTCCGCACGCGGACAACAGAGACATCACAAGGCTGAGGACCAGCATTAATTTTAATCCATGTGCCAAGCGTTTTTTCATTGGGAACCTCTCCTAGCTCGAACGAATCACTTTGATATCCGCAGGAAGAATGGACTCACCCTCATACAGTGTAAATCTTCTGTCTTGCCACTCCACGCGAAGAAGCATATTATCATCGGACTGATACTGCCACACCAATTGTTCTCCAGCCTGGCCATACGGCGTTCTGCCTGCCGTAGATACCATTCCTCCATACTCTTCCTCCAGATGATATGCGCGTCCATCCAGATCCAGCAATGTAGGCACTTCATCAGGCGCATCAAGCCTGCCATCAATGGGTGTATATAGGGCGTAACGTGTGAGTTCCCGTTCTTCGATATGCAAATATCGAAATGCGGTACCATCCTGAAGCGTGAGCACAACTGCATTTCGAGCGCGATTTTGTACCCGACCAACGACTTCATAAGTGACGAGAGAAACCTCACAGATATCCCCAGGTGCAAGCTGAAGCATGGTTTTCTCTGCCTGCGGTGGTTCAGGTTTCGTTAGTATTCCTTTAATTCGTTTCCATACACTCATGAGAATTACTCCTGTTCCTTATCTTATAAACAAGCTGCAATAATCAGTGCGCCCACGATATGTAAAGCGCCAGAGAACAACCCGTATCCTGTTTTCCCTTGCTGAATTCCCGTATCCAGATCGAGATTGGCCCATCTGCGAATCATAAAGTGAACGACACTCTCCAGAACCAACAAAATGATAAAGGATACCACGGACACCAACAACGCTTCTCCAAGATGACCAGCCGTAGAAATAGACGTAGCAAGTACATAGCCTTGTGCAAATAATTTCATCACCATACGAGTGGTAACTGCCATGTTGCCAGCCTTAACTTCAGCAAAATCCTTATATTTCGTGAACAGTGAATCAACATACATCAAGACAAACAGCAAAACAGAACCAGATACTGTCCAGACCAGCATCGCCAAAATGTTTAAATCCATTTACACAGCCCCCACATCTCAACATGAACCGCATTTAAAAGCGAAGGAGAAACGCTCTTCTCCTCCGCCGGTTAACCCTGCTGACAACCAAGGTATTAGTTTTTATTATCGTACTGTTTCATCAATGCTGCGAGTTCGTCTTCAACAGCCTGATCTTTACCCAACTTCTCGAACTCTTCATCAAGCGATTTGCCTTTGGAAGACATCTCGTTGCTTGCTTCTGCCTGTGCTTCCATCTGCATCATTTTCTCTTCCATGCGCTTCATACCAGCACTTGCAGTATCGGAGCCAAACCCATTCAACGCTTTGTTGATTTCTGTTTGCGCTTTTGCTGCATTGTAGCGGGCTACCAGTGTTTCACGTTTGTTCTTCATTTGAGTCAGTTGCTTACGCATCTCGTCCAGCTTGCCACGCAGGTTATCGGCAGAAGCCTTGTTTTGATCATAGCTGGTTTTGTACTCAGCCATCTTCTCTTCAGCCGCTTTTTTCTCTTCCAAAGCCCTGCGGGCCAGATCCAAGTTTTGAGCACGTGCCGCCGTATGCGCCTGCTCTTCACGTTTTTTCACCAGAGCTTCCTGCTCTTCGAATAGCTGCTTGAATTTCTTCTCAATGGCGATCTGTTGAGCTACTGCTTTCTCCGCATCTTCCAGGTCCTCTTGCATGTCACGGATATATTGGTCCGTCATTTTGATTGGGTCTTCCGCCTTGTCAATAATGGCGTTGATGTTAGACATGGTTAAATCACGCAAACGTTTGAAAATGGACATTATGTTATTCCTCCTAGTCGATATTACATCGTATATAAACATACATACGTAACAATCTACAACTCGTTTCAATTTTAGCAAATAAAATAAAATCAAAACAAGCGATTGTTTAGGAAGATCACATTTCCTTATTGAGATGATCCT
>Ga0209437_100817_pt1 | contig 13970 bp, 10 predicted proteins | sample AraplaL_Cvi_mTSA_FD_184266 | JGI IMG/M metagenome (GOLD analysis project Ga0209437, IMG submission 184266) | Arabidopsis root microbial communities from the University of North Carolina, USA - plate scrape CL_Cvi_mTSA (SPAdes) (version 2) | ecosystem: Host-associated > Plants > Roots > Endosphere...
TCTCAATAATGAAGAAACCTTCTCCCGAAAAGAGACCTTTCTTCAGGTTTTGCATTTTGGTATTCACCTGAATGCCCTCGGTCCCCGCCAGAAATCCGTCTTTCTGCACATAGAGTGAATAGGAACCGTCCAATTCAACAGCCTCTACATCGCCCATGCTTGAAGGTGAGAGCAGAATCTCTGCCGACCCGCCCGCAGCCGTCAATTCCTGAAAGAAAAACTTCTCTCCGCTCAGCATCCGACCGAACCCGGCAAACATCCCGCCTTCTGCTGAACCCTTCAGTTCAACCGTAGGCGTCATGGATACCATCGCACCGCTTTCGGCCTTAAACCGCTCTCCCCGCTGCAAATGTACCTTGAGCATTGCAAAAGCACCATCATATAGAATCTCATAGTTCACGGTTGCACCAGCTCCCTATTGTCAGAGTTAAAATCATTGAGCCCATTGTCTTCCAGAACTGCTGATTTGTCTCCGTATTCCTTCACGATATGTTGATCTCCCCAATTGCAGAGCGCATTGAGAATCGGTTCAAGACTCCGCCCGTAATCACTCAATTCGTATTCTACTTTAGGAGGGACCTGATTATATACAATTCGGTTTACGATCCCGTCGTTTTCAAGCTCTCTCAGCTGCTGTGTTAACATTTTCTGTGTAATTGCGGGCATAATACGCTTGAGATCACTGGTTCGTCTTTTCCCATGTGTCAGATGACAGAGAATGACGCATTTCCACTTGCCACCGATCACCTCTAAGGTAGCTTCAACCGAGATGTTATATTTTTTTCTAACCATAACTTGTTACCTCCCTGATGAATTGAATTACATCCGTCGCATGCTATATAGGCACCAAAAAGTACGTAGGGTACTAAAAAGTACGTACTATTCAATCTATACTGAATAACTCATAATAGCATTTGCCGGTACGTAAATCTACATTCGGGGGAGTTGAGCAAGAAATGTTACAAGATTCAAAACGCAGCACGTGGGCACTGTTAGCACTGGCCATTAGTGCATTCGCGATCGGTACCACAGAATTTATCAGCGTTGGGCTCCTGCCCCTCATTGCAGATGACCTGGGCATTTCCGTAACTACAGCGGGACTGACCGTTACTTTATATGCATTAGGCGTTACCTTTGGGGCTCCTGTTCTGACCTCACTGACGTCTACCATATCACGCAAAACGCTATTGCTTGCCATCATGATAGTCTTCATTGCGGGGAACACGATGGCTGCACTGTCGACGGGCATCACCATGTTACTCATTGCAAGAGTGGTGTCCGCTCTGGCACACGGAGTGTTCATGTCCATAGGCTCCACCATTGCAGCCGATCTGGTGCCTGCCAACCTCAGGGCGAGTGCCATTGCCATCATGTTCTCCGGTTTAACGATAGCTACTGTAACTGGCGTACCTCTCGGTACACTTATCGGTCAACATTGGGGCTGGCGCGCTGCGTTTATCCTAATTGTTGTGATTGGTATCGTTGCCATGATTGGGAACATGATACTCGTGCCATCCACGCTGAAGCGAGGAACACGAACAGCATTTCGGGATCAGCTGAAGCTGGTTACAGGCGGACGCTTGCTGCTTGCTTTTGTCATCACTGCCGTTGGGTATGGAGGAACATTTGTTGTCTTTACGTACCTGTCCCCGTTATTGCATGATATCAGCGGATACTCCGAGAAAACAGTCGCGTTCATTCTGTTGTTGTACGGAATCGCCATTGCTGTCGGCAACATCATCGGCGGCAGAGCAGCCAATCGTAACCCGCTCAAGGCTCTCTTCTACATGTTCATCATTCAGACGATCATTCTGGCTGTGATGTACTTCACCGTTCCGTTTAAGTTGGCAGCACTCCTAACCATCATGGGTATGGGACTACTTGCTTTCATGAATGTGCCTGGTCTTCAGATGTATGTAGTAACTTTGGCTGAACGATATGCACCACAGGCCAAAGATGTAGCCTCAGCCTTTAACATCGCTGCGTTTAATGCAGGGATTGCTATAGGAGCCTATCTGGGTGGCGTGATCAATGACTCCATTGGTTTGATTCACACGACATGGGTCGGAGCCTTAATGGTTCTCGTAGCTGTAATCCTGACCGCATGGGCTAAAATGCTGGAAAGCAAGGATCAACATGCATCCGTCTAAATGGAGAAAGCTTTGTTCTAATTTCCATTCCGACCTTGGGTCGCACTCTTATATAAATATCAATTCCAGCCTTCAAGGGGAACCGGTTTCATATCGTATTTTACTATACTATATACGTTGAACCCAATTTGATCTACTATGATTTAATTTTGTATGATAAAAAACGATAATTCAGCTTGAAATCACTGATTTTTACACACTTTAAGGAGGAAATCTCATGACAACAGCCCAAACCGCACAACATTTACAATCCACAGTAACTCTGCATAACGGTGTTCCTATGCCTTGGTTCGGACTTGGTGTATTTAAGGTAGAAGAAGGATCTGAACTGATCGAAGCTGTGAAAAATGCGATTAAACATGGCTACCGTAGTATTGATACTGCTGCAATATACGGTAATGAAGCTGGTGTTGGACAAGCGATTGCAGAAGCTTTGCAAGAAAACAACCTGAAACGCGAAGAACTGTTCGTGACATCCAAAGTATGGAATGCAGACCTCGGATATGAAGAGACGCTTGCTGCTTTTGATACGACATTGAACAAATTGGGACTGGAATACCTGGACCTGTATCTGATTCACTGGCCTAAGGCAGGCAAATACAAAGCAGCCTGGAAAGCAATCGAGGAGCTGTACGCAGCAGGTCGCATTAAGGCTATTGGCGTAAGCAACTTCCAGATTCATCATCTCGAAGACCTGATGCAGGATGCCAAAGTGAAACCGATGATCAATCAGGTGGAATATCACCCTCGCCTGACTCAGGTTGAGCTTAAAGCCTTCTGCGAAAAGCATGGTATCCAGCTTGAAGCATGGTCCCCTCTGATGCAAGGTCAGCTGTTGGACAATCCAGTACTCACGGCGATTGCTTCAGCCAAAGGCAAATCGGTTGCACAAGTCATTTTGCGTTGGGATCTGCAAAATGGGGTCATTACCATTCCGAAGTCTACCAAGGAAAACCGGATTATTGAGAATTCCTCCATCTTCGACTTTGAACTTTCCAATGAAGAGATGGATCAGATCAGTGCTCTGAACGAAGATGTACGCGTTGGACCTGATCCGGACAACTTCGATTTCTAATGAATAACCTTTTGCGAGCCTGCTTTGTTTGACACAATATAACGAAAAACCACCGGACTAGGAGCCGGTGGTTTTTCGTTATATTCTCTTCCCTATAGCCAAACCTCGCTAACACTGCATATTTCAATTCAAAATGAGGTATTGCATATTTTAACTATTGAACCTGCCACAATGCAGGAACATTGGATGGTTCCCACCCAGGCAAGGAGGTGTGGGCTTGCAAACATTTATACGTCTTGCCGTTATATGTGACCAACTGTCCTACAGTATAGGCTGTATTCGCCTGCCAGGCGGAAACGCCCGGGTTCGTCGTTCCTGCTGCCGTTTTCACAGTCACCGCATTGCTCGCAGCAGAACCATTCCCCGCCGCATCCTTTGCTTTCACCGTAAATGTATACGAGGTGTCCGCAGCGAGCCCACTGATCGTTGCTGTCGTTCCGTTCACAGATGTCGCCAAAGCCGTTCCATTGTACACATCATAACCCGTTACACCCACGTTATCCGTAGATGCCGCCCAGCTCAGCGTTATGCTGGATGTCGTTTGCGCTGTCGATGCCAGGTTCGACGGTGCAGTTGGCGCTTGCGTATCACCTCCCGGCTGAGTCGTAGTGCTTACAGTTACAGCATTACTGGCTGCAGACAGATTGCCTGCCGCATCTTTTGCTTTGATCGTAAAGGTATAGGAAGTACCCGCGGACAGGCCGCTGATTGTTGCGGTCGTTCCGTTGACGGAGACAGCAAGATTGGCACCATTGTAGACGTTATACCCAGTAACACCCACATTATCTGTTGAAGCATTCCAAGCCAGCGTCACCGAGGTAGCTGTCACACCTGTCGAGCGGGCATTTCCCGGTACGCTTGGCGCCGTCGTATCTGCTGGAGGCACCGTACCTCCGGTAGGCAGGTCGGCTTTCAGTTTATTTTGGAGTGTTTTGTTCCGGTCACCGCTAAGCTCCCAGAACATCGCACCGCCGAGTCCCTTACTCTTGATATAAGCGGTTTTATATCCAATCGATTCCGCATCATCATAGCTAATAAAACGCTTGTTGGTCGCATTATAGAGATATGGCACCTTGGCCGTATCATTCCAGTAACGTGTGTACCCGTTTTTGTTAATGTAATTGGTCTCCAGATCATAGAAGTCAAAGGAACCTGCTTCCCATGTTCCAACGGAAGAACCTCCCGTGCAGGTCTGATACTGACCATTGCTCGCCTGTGCGCATCCATCCCAGCCGCGGCCATAAAATGGAACACCAAGCACAAGTTTGGCGGCTGGTACCCCGGCATTCAGATGCCCTTGTGCTCCGGCAGCCACATTAAATGTATTGGCATCCGGCACCCCGGCAGCCGAAGCCGCAGGGTCATAGTTCAACGGCGCGTTATGCGCGCTGACTTTTTGCCAGGCCCCGTTAAAATCGTATGTCATAATATTAATCCAGTCGACGATGGCAGCTATATTGGCAAGCTCAGTATTTGCAGCATAGGTCGTCGACGCTCCGCTTGCAATCGTAAGCAGGTACTTCTTGCCGTCCACAGCTCCGGCAGCATCCAGCTTCTCACGGATTTTGCTCAGAAGCAGCGTGTAATTTTGCTTATCCTCAGGACGTTTGCTGTTACCATCCAGCCCGCCTGATACCGGGTACTCCCAGTCCAGATCCACCCCGTCAAAATTGTATTTTCGCAGGAAATCCACGGCAGAGTTCGCAAATACTTCTCGCGTTGCAGCAGTCGCAGCTACATCAGAGAAGCGGTTGGACCACGTCCATCCTCCCACAGAGATGATTGTCTTCAGACTAGGATTGATCTGTTTCAGCTTGTTCAGCTGATTGATATTGCCTGCAATGGGTTGATCCCATGTATCCCCTGCAAATGTCTTCCCCGTATCGATCCAAGGATCGCCAAGCACAATTGTTCCGTTGGGCACATTAATTGTCTGACTTTTTTCATTCTGACAAGTCCAGGTCACCGGATTAGGGCCCGAAGGGTCCGGATTTCCATGAATACCGTTCCAGCAAATATCGGCAAAAGCATAGTTGATATGCGTGACCTTGGTTGGGTCGATATCTGTTACATTGTAGTTTCTCCCGTACGCAGCCCAGGACGGATAGTAACCAACAATTTTATAAGAATCCGCTGCTGCTGCTGTAGCGGTTTGGAGCACAAAAGAAGGAACAATGATGGATAAGAGCAGGGATAGACCCAGTAAAAACGTTGCAGTCTTCTTGAAAGCAGTGTGTTTATTGAAAGGTATCATCTAATACACAACCTCCTTTGTCGTTTGCGTACTCAGCCCGTTCAGGAACGGACGATGTGCGCTCGAAAACTGGTTATTCGTATATGCGTCCCAATTGATTGACCAAGTCATAATCCCTTTTATCCCCGCATAGCCGGCAGGCTGGCGCAAAGTATAGGAACCGCCGTATGACACACCTTTGATCAGGTAATTCAGCGCCTTCTGCAGATCGGCCGGCGTGGTATACCCTCCTCCGGCAGCCTGTTGGGAGGCCGGTACGCCGATCGCAATCTGGTCCGGTCGCAAGGCACTAAAGAACGGGCCTGAACTGCCGCCTACATGAAAGCCTTGAAGCAGCATCTCCGCCATGGCCACATGGAAATCGGCTGTTCCTTGCGCGTAAGAGCGTCCATCCAACCCCACCATGGAGCCCGTGTTATAGTGCTGCACATGTAGCAGAGTTAGATCATTACGCAAGGCATGAATGACTGGCAAGTATGCCCCCCAAGGACCGCCGTAGCTCAAATATCCCCCCTGTACATAGGCCGTCTCCGGGGCAGCCGTCAGGATGAAATTGGCGCCGAAGTGTGACTTAACCGCTTTCACACCTTGGATGAGGTTAACAATTTTCGGTGTAGTTGGACTACGGAAGTCGGTATCCCCTGCATTCAGAGACAGGGAGCTTCCCTCCAGATCGATATCGAGACCATTGAAACCATACGTGGAAATGATTGATTTTAATGAATCTTCGAATTGCTGTCTCTTGGTCGCGTCGGTGAGCTCAATGGTACCGTTGGCTCCCCCCATGGAAAGCAGTACTTTTTTTCCCTGGCTTTGCAGGTAGGCAATATCAGATTTGAATTCGGCTACCGTCGCATTGTATGGAGTAAAAGCAAGCGTTCCACTGCCATGTGAAATCGGTTCGGCAAAGGAGACATTAATGACGTCATAGGCTGTTGATACATTACGAAGTCTGATATTCGTTGAACCATTATCGAAGTTGTGCCAGTAGCCGATCAGCCATTTGCTGCCGGTTGGCCCAGGATTAGAAGAACCGTTGGAAGTTGTTACACTGAGGGAGGTGCTCGCAGCGGATATATTGCCTGCGGCATCTTTGGCTTTTACCGTAAATGCATAGGTCGTGCTGGCTGTCAGTCCCGTGACTACAGCTGTTGTAGTTGAGGTACTTGTCACAAGAACGCCGTTCCGGTACACCTCGTATCCCACTACGCCCACATTATCCGTGGATGCATTCCAGGCAAGACTAACGGAGGTGTTCGTTATGGCGGATGAAGTCAGACCCGCAGGAACAGAAGGTGGCGCCGTATCTGGCGTTGGCGTTTCCCCTCCCGAACCTTCCCCGACGTATTTCCACAACGCGGGTACAACAGAGGGCTCCCATCCGGTCAATGCCGTGTGGGCCTGAATACACTCATAATCTTTATTTTGATAAGTGACGAGGTCGCCTTTCTTGTATGCGGTGCCTGCCTGCCACTGGGCGGCGGCATCGGCTCTCGGTGCAAACCACAAAAGAAGTAGAAGAAATGCCAAAGCAAATGTAATAACCGGGCGGAATCGAATAGCTTGATTCAAGCAAAATCCCTCCTGTACTAAGGATACGTTCACCTTGCAAACAAAGATATCCATCGTCCACCTGCATCTGATCTGTGATCGATTAGAGCCAGCCTCATTCAGCCATCTGATGTTGCATGTCGCTTCACTCCCTTCCCTAATCCAAACTGGACCTTCCCCTCTCGTTTTCTCTTTCAGCAGACATCACCAAATTTTACAGGGAATTTACAGATCCTCACCCTGTATTTAATCAGTAAAATGCCTAGGAGATAAGGGATAAAATAGTTCTATTGGGGGCGAAAAATGTAATATAGCGCACAGAAAAGGCTTTCCGCCAAGTCCTCAGGAGACTTGAAAGAAAGCCTGTGTTATATATTGTGTAGAGAATAGGGCGAATCTTACCGCTGCTCCCCTCTCCCTTCAAAAGGCTGCCAACCATCCATGCCGGATAGAATCAGAGGTACAGCGTACTCCGCCGCTTCCTGTTCGGTCAGCATTTTGGCCCAAGGAACACGATCAGCAGCACGTCCGGCACCAGGACCGGCACTGTTATATTCCGCATACTGAACGGTCTGCTCTGCATCTGTCTTGTTCCAGTTATGCCATCCCTCTCGCTTCACATGAGCGCCGATCCAGCAGTTCAGAAAACAGACTTTGGCATGATGACGCCACGGTCTGCCCAGATACACCGACTGCGGCGGAGCATTGCTGGTCAGATCACAGTCCAGAAATACATAGCCGTAACGCACATCCTCTGGCGTAGATGCTGCGGTAATCCAGCCGTTCACTTGCCCATCCGCAGCCTCCGCTTCAGTCAGGCGATTCTTCGTAAAGATCTCGCACCCCTTAAATACCACCGTAGCCGAGCCAAAAATAAAATCGATATCGCCTTCGATGTAACAGTCTTCGAAATACTGCCGCAGTTTGCGCCGCTCGGCACCATCACGTGGCCCGCCAAAGTAACTGCGGTCCATGGGCTGCTCCGGCAGCGGGCCAGTGAAAATCGTATCCTGGTGACCGATCAAACGACAGCGACGAAAGGCCGCCCGGTCTCCATCTACGTAAACGGCCAGCGCCTGACCAACCTCCCTGCCCGGCCCGGCAGCATTTACGAAGGAAACCCCCTCTGCCGTGAAATCATCGGCACCGATGAAAGCTGTATAGGAATGAAACGTATGATATGGCGACCCGTCCGGGAACTTCTTGAGTGCATAATCATCATACGTAATGATTGTCTGCTCCGCCCCGTCACCAATCAGATGGATGCCCGGCTTCTCCATATGCAGCTTCTCATAATAAACACCAGCTTTCACTCGAATCGGGACGTTTCCGATGCCATTCTCCGGCAGCGCATCGACTGCAGCCTGAATCGTCACATAATCCCCCGTCCCGTCTGAAGCAACAGTCAGACAGGGAGTCGATGATTCCAATGCTGTATTCGGCAATCTCTGCTGTGTCATGGCAATCGCTCCATTTCCAGCGCTGCCAGCAGGAGCGGAGCCACCCCCATAAAGGAATCGCTTACAACCGCTTCGCTCACATAGTAGCTGTACGAGCCATCCCGGTCCAGACTTAGTCCTGCGCCATGACAGATCCCGTTTAACCGAACGCCGTCAGCCGTCTCCTCCACCAATCTGGAGGAAAGCCCCTGCCATCCTTTCTCCGCCGCTGCTCTGAAATGCGGCTCCAGATACTTTAGCCGTACCCCCTTCGCAAGTGCATATATAAACATGCTTGACCCGGATGCTTCCAGATAGTTGCCTTTGCGGAACCCCTGATCCAGCACCTGGAACCATAACCCGCTCTCCTGCTCCTGCACGCGCACCAAAGCATGGCACATCCGTTCAAAGATACCAATGATGGTTCCGCGCTTTGCATGATTCACGGGAAAATGTTCCACGCTGTCCACAATCGCCATGGCATACCAGCCCATCGCCCGGCTCCAGAAGTGTGGCGAGCACCCTGTCGATGAATCGGCCCAGACCTGCTCCTTCGATTCATCCCAACCATGATAGAGCAGTCCGGTCCGGGGATCACGGGTCTGGCGTTCGATCAGCAGAATCTGGTGTGCCACTTCATCCCATAACTCGGGGTGATGAAATGTCTTCGCATACTCGGATAGAAAGGGAGATGACATATACAGGCCGTCCAGCCACATCTGGAAAGGATAGATTTTTTTGTGCCAGAAGCCACCCTCCGACGTTCGAGGTTGCCCTGCAAGCTGTGCGGCCAAGAGATGCGCCGCTTCTGCGTAACGCTGATCTTCAGCACCATCCAGTAATGCAAACAGGTTTTTTCCCTGATTAATCTGATCCAGATTATATTCTTCCAAAGTATACGTGCCAATAGAACCATCTGGCTGGATATACAAGTCCATATGTTTTTTCATAAAATCAACATACTCTTGCTTGCCATAATATCGCCCAGTTCGAGCCATCGCCATCAATGTCATGCCTTCCACGTATGCCCATCGTCCCGAAGGGAACGCATGATAACCGTCCCCGTCACATTGCTGGATGATCGTTGCTGCAATTCGCTCAGACCAGGATAACTGCGTCTGTACCTGCATAAGCAATTCCTCCTTGAATGTTGTATCCACCTAATACATGTATGACTAACACTTTGCCGTTGAATTGCGAAGGTTCAATTTGGGCTGGATGACTACCGGAACGTCGACCTGTTCATCACGGATTAACGATACAATCAGCTCTGCTGCCTGCACGGCCAGTTCATCCAGAGACGGACCAATCGTCGTTAAGGCCACTTCGGCATACTGCATATCCGGCAGATCATCATACCCAATTAACGAGATATCGCGTGGAACGCTGAACCCTGCCTCAAGCAAAGCCCGGAGCGCACCTCGGGTGACCAGGTTGTTCAGTCCAATAAAAGCTGTTGGCGACTCCGGCCCAAACGTATGATTACGTATGGCAAAATACCCGTCTTCCCAGGAGGAATACGCTGGCAGCACATGATCTTCGTTAAAAGCCAGACCCGTGCGCTGCAACGCTTCCCGGTATCCCTCCAGTTTAATATTCTGCGAGTTGCCGATGAATCCGATTCGGCTGTGGCCCAGCGATTTTAGATGCTCCACTGCTTTGAACAGCCCTTCTTTGCGGTCAATCTTGATGTAAGGAGAGTTCGGAGCTTCATCTGTACCCAGCACAAAACATGGCATGTTGAGTGTCGAGAACTTTTTCCAAAATACATCCCGATTATCCAGTGCATAGTCCCACAGAATACATCCATCCACACGCAGCTGGCTGAAGACATCCACGCCATCATCCGCCACAACTAGGATCATCTGATATCCCCGCTTCTTCAGCTCGGTGTGCAGACGGCCGGAGATGTTCGAGAATAACGGATTGCTCAGTTCATCCAGCACAAAACCGATGATGTTGCTCCTGCCGGTGGAGAGCTGCCGAGCCAGCATGTTTTTCCGATATTGGTGTTTCTCTGCGACCGCAAGCACCTTCTGCTTCGTTGCCGGTTTGATTCGGGGATCATCATTCAGCGCCTTCGATACCGTGCTATAGCTCACCCCCGCCAGTTTGGCAATGTCTTTAATGGTTATCAAAATCAATCAACACCTCTCATACGCCTGAAACCTATTTCCTATTTCTGTGCAGCCTTATAACGATCATATTGTGCCTGTCTGCCCGCAATAACCTGCTCTATATTCATCTTCTTCAAAGTCTCAATATAACTGTCAAACTGATCCAGACTGGCATCACCGCTAATAAACTTGAAATTCATCTCTTCCACATAGGTGGTGATGTCAGGCATCGCCATGCTCTCCACGCTCGCTTCATCCGGCAGGGCATAGACAAACGGGAACGGTTCACGGACATACGGCTCCAGTTCTTTATCCATCTTCGCATGCCAAGGGGCTACGACGGAATCGGCAGAATCGGTGGATTGGATGTTCGGCAGATTCACCGGACCGATGCCGAGCTTCTGAATGTATTCATTGTCCTTGCCTTTGTCCGTAAATGTCTTCACGCCATTCTCTTCCGTATACGTGTCATCCTTGATGCCCCACGTATAATACGTCTGTGCCTCTTCACTTACCGCATAATCCAGGAAGCGGAAAGCCAGCTCCGGATTTTTGCTGTCCCGTGTGATACCGAAGATGCCGCTAACCGGGGTACGACCGATGTAGAACTGATCGCCATGCGGTCCTTTCAGTGGCAGAATGCCTTTGATGATTGGCTCTTCCGGATTGTAATCCTTGAACAGCGGGCTGTAGACCATCGACATGTACCAGCTAAAATTAAATGTTGCGCCGGTTACATCCTGAGAGATGCGCGATGTGACCTGATCACTCGTGGTACTCGCATAATCCACCCCAAGCAGACCTTCTTTGTACAGTCCATTTAGATAGGTCAGGTACTCCTTGTACGCTGGCTCATAATAGCTGAAATGTACCTTGCCCTGATCGTCTGCATAGAATTGATTGGACAGATCAAGTCCAAATGCCGGGCCAAAGGCCATGGACACAAATTTCGCTTCCATGGACAGCGGAATCTCATCGGCTTTTCCGTTACCGTTCGGGTCGTCTGTCTTGAACTTGCGCAGCATCGCCGTAAACTCATCCAGCGTGGTCGGCTCGCTTAATCCAAGCTTATCCAGCCAGCGCACATTGACCATAAATACCGGCATGTAGTTGCGGGTTAGCGTCTGCTGTGGGACATAATACATTTTACCATCTGGCGTGGTTAAACTGGCTTTGACCGAAGGCGACTTTTCATATATTTTTTTGAGATTCACGCCGTATTTCTCCACCAGCTCATTAATCGGAATGAATAGACCGCTGTTGATGTACTTCATCAGTTGATCCTGATCTGGCAGGTACACGATATCGGGCAAGCCGGTACCGGCAGCCAGTCTCGGATTTACGGCATCCGCATAGTTCTGCGGCGGAATGAGATCCCAATCGACCGTAACACCGGCGTTGCTCTCAATTTTCTTAACGATAGCTGCGGTGGAGAGATCCACGTTGGTCGTCCAGGCGTTAGTGCCTAGAATGGACAGCTTGGCATCCGATTGATCCGTTACCGGCCCTGCCCCGGTATAATTGAAGGCTGGCTCTGAACTGGACGGAGTGCTCCCCGCATCGGTTCCCGCTCCTGTTCCACCGCTACATCCCGCCAGGCTGATTGCCAGTATCGCTGCCATTACGCTTTTTCTTCCTGCCCCTTTAAATCTCATCCATCATTCCTCCTTAGGTATGAACCATTTTGAACTCCCTTGAATGACATGACACTTAATAAATAAAAGCTATCCTTTCACGGCTCCGAGGGTGATACCCTTAACGAAGTACCGTTGGATAAACGGGTAGATCGTAACAATAGGCAGAATGCTGACCACAATGGATACATAACGAACTTGCAGGGTCGATACCGCCAGCGCACCGGATGTCATCGTGCCGCCCATCTTCTGCATCACTTCCGGAGATGCCATGATCAGCACCCTTCGCAGGAACATCTGTAAGGGCTGCATATCCTGTTTGCCCAGATATAATAGGGCCGAGAAAAAGTTGTTCCAGTGGAATACGGCATAGTACAGCGTGAGCACAGCCAGTGTCGGCTTGATGATAGGAACCGCCAGACGATACAACATTGTCATCTCATTGGCCCCGTCTATGCTGGCACTTTCAAAAATCTCATTCGGAATGCCTTCAAAGGCCGAGCGGCAGATCATGACGTTAAACGTAATCACCAGCACAGGCAGCACCATGACCCAGCGGGTATTGTACAGCCCAAGCGAGGTAATCAGCATGTAAACCGGAATAAGCCCACCCGAGAAATACATGGTAAAAGCGATGAAAAAATTCAGCTTGCGACGCAAGAAAAACTGCTGTCTGGATAATGGGAACGCGGCAAGACATGTTGCCACAATGTTCAACAGTGTGCCTACCACGGTGTACCAGAGGGTGTTGTAGAACGATACCCACAACTCCTTGTATTGCAGTACCATTTGGTAACCTGACAGGGTAAAGCCAACGGGCCACAATACGACTTTTTGTTTGTCGATGGCATCCACCGAGCTGAATGAAATGCTAATGACGTACAGAAAGGGATACAACGTGACAACAACCGCCAGTATGGTCAGCAGGTAGACACCTCCGTAGAACAAACGGTCACTTCTCGATTTTTGCATACAGGTCTCCTTTGGTCCGGGTTATAGTCTTACCAGAGTGACATCTTGGTCAGGCGGCGGGTCATGGAATTGGCAGCAAACACAAGCACAAAAGTGATAATGGAGTTAAACAGGCCGACCGCTGTGGCGAAGCCATAATTCTGGCCCTCAATCCCCATTCGGTATACATAGGTGGACAGGACATCCGCCGTTTCGTAGGTGGCTCCGTTGTAGAGCAGATATACCTTCTCGAAGCCTACGCTCATAATGCCGCCAAGCGACAGAAGCAGAAGAATGACAATGGTTGGTTTGATACTGGGAAGGGTCAGGTGCCATAGCTCCTGGAATTTGTTGACGCCGTCGATTTTGCCGGAATCGTACATCTCGGGATCAATGCCCATAATGGCTGCAATGTAGATGATGGAGCTGAAGCCAAAGCTCTGCCAGATGTCGGAACTTGTGAAGATGGTACGGAACCAGCTGGCATCCATCATGAAGTTCACTTTTTCCATGCCCAAACTCGCGATGAGGGTATTCACAATACCGTCTGTTGGTGACAGGAAGTTTATGATCATGCCGGCTACAACGACAGTGGAGATGAAGTGAGGAAGGTAGGTCACCGTCTGGGCGAATCGCTTGAATGTTCGGTTCTTGATCTCCACGATGCAGACAGCGAATAAAATCGGAATGGAGAAGCCGAACAGGAGTGGCAGGAAGGCGAGCAGAAATGTGTTACGCAGCAGTCGCCAGAAGTAAATGGAATTCACGAACTGTTCGAACCAGCGCAGTCCCACCCATT
>Ga0209437_100818_pt1 | contig 13936 bp, 12 predicted proteins | sample AraplaL_Cvi_mTSA_FD_184266 | JGI IMG/M metagenome (GOLD analysis project Ga0209437, IMG submission 184266) | Arabidopsis root microbial communities from the University of North Carolina, USA - plate scrape CL_Cvi_mTSA (SPAdes) (version 2) | ecosystem: Host-associated > Plants > Roots > Endosphere...
GTCTTAAAGGGTGTATTCTGCGGAATCCGCAATGTATCCACTCGGCCTCTGTCCCCTTCATTCGAACGCATGCCGAATTGAGTCTGCATTTGCTGCATCAGATGTTCTCGCATCGTAATTGGCAAGGTGGCGGCCAGTTCATAGGCATCCTCCATCCTGTTGCCATTCAGTAGATCGTCGAACCGTCCAAGCGCCACTTCAAGCAACGGGACACAAAATACCAGCATTGATTTTTTGCCTCTGCCACGCTGCGGGTTCCACCTGACCCATCTGTTCTCCTTGAATTTGTTCATAATGAGGTTCATATTGCGCATGGTACAACATAAAAGATCAGCGAGTTCACCTACCGTTGTATGTACTTCTTGTTCATCATGCACATGTGGAAAGTTCAACCGCAGTTGAATGTAATGTTCTGATACGTCCATATATGCCCTTCCTTCTTCTCATTCTAATCTCTATCTTTTAGTTGCCTTCCTCGTTCTGCTAAAATACGAAATCCACCCGGATGCTTCTACAGTTTTTCTTCAGGTTTTCCTCCATTATACTCAGTAACATCAACATGACCAGTGGGAAGGAAGAAGAACAATTTATGAAATACGCCGATCTGCACCCTAACATCAGGATACGTATCATTACAGATTTTTTCACCGATCTGACCCAAAAGTCCATCATTCCATTCATGGCGATCTATCTGAGTATTCAAATTGGCGCAGGTGTGGCAGGGTTATTGCTGACAGTCAATATTGTAGCTTCCATGATTGTGGGATTGTGGGCAGGATATTGGTCGGATCGAATTGGACGGAAGAAATTAATGGTCATTGCACAAACTTTGCAGGTCGTGGCTCTACTTTGTTTGGCCATCGCCAACTCGCCGTGGATGGATTCGATCATCGTCACTTGTCTCATGTTTCTGTTCAGCAGTCTAAGTTCAGGGATCACCGTGCCGATTGCTAATGCCATGATTGTCGACGTGAGCAGTGAACATGAACGTCATTATGTATATGGGTTGCAATATTGGACAACGAACGTTGCTGTAACCATTGGCGCACTGATGGGCGGGCTATTTTTCGAATCATTTCGTTTCCTATTGTTCAGTCTGGTATGCCTGGAAAGCATAGCTACCCTGTTTATTTTGATCTTTATAATTCGTGAAACGATGGATAAACGTGTAATGGATCGTGCCGATCAATCCAATGATCCCGGTCCATCCACCACTCCAATGCAGGCTGATGCTCCCATCCAGAGGAACATACTGAAAACGTACCGGGCGGTCTTTCAGGACAAACGTTTCATGGTATTTTTCACGGCAACGGTCCTTGCTGTCTCCCTGGAATTTCAGTTGGATAAATATATTGCGGTTCGTCTAAAAAGTGAATTCACCGCCCAACTGTTCGGCTCAGATATCTCAGGTTTGCATATGTTCAGCCTGATCATGGTCATCAACACCGTAATGGTCGCCTTGGTTGCCATTCCGTTCTCTAGATGGATAGGTCGCTTCCAGTCCCGATCTATCATGACTGCCGGTATGTGCCTGTATACCGCTGGCTTCGCCGTTCTTGCTTTCAGCAACTGGGCATGGTTACTTATATCATCCGCTATACTCCTGACCATTGGAGAATTGATGTACGCCCCAGTTCGTCAGGTCATACTAGCCGGTATAATTCCAGATTCGGACCGTGCCGCCTATATGGCTGCTGACGGGTTGAGCTATAACGTGGCTGCACTACTCGGAAGTATCGGGTTAACCATTGGAGCCTTCCTGCCCTCATACGTAATGGCTGTTCTATATGTACTCATGGGGTTTGGGGCGCTCATCTTTTTCCGAATGTTATTTCGGAAGGCAGAGGAACAGCATCAACATCTGGCGTGTGCAGATGCATCTTGATTTCACTTTTTCGGCAACAAAATAATCATCCAAGGGAGCCGGGCAGGCTCTCTTTTTCATGTCCAATCTCACCATTTACAAGTAAATTATCATTAACATTTTGTATATTATAGTTTACATTTAGTTAAATATCATGTACATTGACTTCATGGAGGTGAGCAAGTGGAAGAATTGCACAATCACGTTCGGGAGTTACGAGCCAGAGACCGACTGTCCCAAGCGGAACTAGCCAAACTCATCGGCGCATCCCGCCAAACCATCGCCCTGATTGAACGTGGAGATTACTCTCCATCGGTCGTCTTGGCATTAAAAATAGCCCATGTCTTTCGTGAACCTGTCGAAAAAATTTTTGAATTAAAAGGTGGAGATTAAGATGAACAGAACAACTTCCCCGTCCAAAAAGAACAAGATGCGTCTTCCGTTGTATGCGGCAGGTGGTGCTGTGGTCGGTTTTCTCGGAGCCAGCGGAATCAACAAAATTCCATCTAATTTGAACTGGACGCTGTCCATTTACTATGACTATGATCTTTTATTTGCATTACTGGCTGCTTCAGTGGTGGTTATGATGTTGTGGAACACGCTCAGTCTTGTTCGTACACCATCTGTGCCTCCAACGGAAGATGAGGTGTATGGAGATTCTGACTCACTCATCTCTCCTGCTGAGCGTTCCCTCGGAAAAGCGATGATCCTCAGCGGATTGAGCGTTATTGTTGCGTTTACCTGGATCGCACTTGCTCTGTCCTTAAACGCTTCCAACAGAAACATGCCGAATTTTCCCGAACTGTTTAACCTCATGAATCTCTTTGCTGCGTGTATCTCTATTATTATCGTTGTAATACTGCAAACACTGACTGTGAAGCGATACAATCTCTATTTCCCTGATCGCGCACTGGATCTGAATTCACGCAACATGAAGAAGGATCACTTCGAGAAACTGGATGAAGGTGAGAAATGGATCGTATACCGTGCAGCCTATCGTTCTTTCCTGATGATGAACATTTTGCTTGGGATCGGCATGGTCTCCATGGTGTTATATTCAGCCCTCTTTAGCTTTGCTCCATTTCCAATCGTAATGCTCTCTGTGATCTGGATCGCCAACATCGGAATCTATTATCGTGAAACCTATCGTGCGAGTAATCAGTAATACATGGGTAAGTAACTATTTTGTAAATATTTTCATAAAGGAGTGTTTGCATGCATTTATCCAAACGAAATACACGCGTCAGGTTCACCTCCCTAACCGGAGCTTTCATGGCTGTAGTTCTGTCTCTCAGTCTGTGGGTACCCGCAGTTCAGGCGGAGACTGTGACTCCAGTAGCTGCCGAACAAGGTAAGACGAAAGCGCTGACAACCGAAACGGCTACAACATTTCTCGATTCATTCTTCAATTCCGCTGAGGCAAAACCTCATTATGTTGGAGCTTCCGTTGTTGTCGTGAAGGATGGTAAAGTTCTGGCGGAAAAAGGATACGGCTATGCTGATCAGGAGAACAAAACGCCTATCGATCCGAAAAATACGGCCTTCCGTGTAGCCTCTGTCTCCAAGACATTCACGGCGGCAGCCGTGATGCAGCTGGTGGAGCAAGGCAAGGTTGACCTGCAAGCTGATTTTCAGACCTATGTGAAAGGGCTCGAATTCGATAATCCCTTTGACAAACCTGTAACTGTGGAGAACCTGCTCACACACACGACCGGATTCGAGATCCGTGATCCCCAGCAGGAAGACATCCATACTGATTTTGATAAGTACATAGCGATGGAGGAATACGCGCAGCAACATATGCCTCCTGTCGTTCGAGAACCTGGTAGCGCCTACATGTACGATAACTTCTCGTTTTTGCTGCTCGGCATGATTGTTGAAAACGTAAGCGGCGAGCCCTTTGAATCCTATATGCAACAACATATCTTCAAACCACTCGGCATGGACAACAGCAGCTTCATCCTGGACGAAAAGTTCCAAAAGCAGCTTGCTATAGGCTATGATGCGGCACACAAACCGCTTGATCTGTACACCCTCTCTCCAACACCAATGCCTCAAGGTGGCATGTTGTCTACCACAGAGGATATCGGAAAATTCATGATTGCGTTCCTGAATGATGGCGTGAAGGGCAACGAGCGTATTCTCAAGGAATCTACAGTGAAAAGCATGGAGCAGTATCGTTCCTCCATTCATCCATTGCTGCCGGATACCACTTACGGGTTCGAAGCACCGTTTCAGCTTCCTGGGGCAGGAAGCAGTTCCAGCGTGATTACCAAAGCAGGCGACCTGACAGGATTCAGCTCTTATCTATTTTTTATTCCTGAGCAAAACACAGGCGTCTTCCTGACCTATAATCAAAATGGAGCACTTCGTAATCTGTTCTACCCGGCATTCATCCAGAATTTCTTCCCGCAATATGCAGAGCCAGTGCAGTTCAAGGATTACACGCCACAATCCGCAGCTGAGCTGCAACGCTTTACCGGATTGTACGCAGATCTTCGACTTAGCACGATTGTAAGTTCCCTGAAAGGTGGCGGCGATAAGCCAGGTCAACTGAGCATTAACGATGTGTTTCTGGGCCAACGCAATCTGATTCAAGTGGAAGATAATCTTTTCAAAGACGAATTGACCGGTCAATTCACAGCATTCAAAGAAAATGCAGATGGCACCACATACCTGAAAGAACCTTACCTCAACCCTATGGGTTATGAGAAAAAAGGACAAAAGCCTGCGGGCTTCCGGGATGTTCGTGAGAACAGTCCTTATGCTGAAGCCATCTATGCCATACAATCTCTTGGTTATTATGAGAATGATGCTAACAAGTCTTTCCAACCGAAAACGGCGGTGACACGAGCTGAATTTATTGAGAACAGCCTTAAACTGAGTGGTTTGAAACCTAGCAAAACAACACCTCCTGCAGGCACCGACTGGGCAGACCATGCGGCAGCGGGATATATTCAACTTGGATATGAATTGGGTATGATTACGGGCACGGACGAACAGCAGTTTAAGCCGGATCAAGTCATTATCCGACAGGAAGCCATGGTCATGATGTGGAGAATTATGCAACTGCAATATCCTAGTGAACTGTTCAAGGATGTGAAACTGGCGGGGCACACAGATGAATGGGCTGTACCAGCCATTCAGATGATGTATACGCTCGGTATTCATGGACCTGAGGTGAAGGTACTGGAAGATGGATCCGTTGATTTCCTTTCCCGCAAACCTCTGATTCGTCAGGAAGAGGCGGCAATTATGTATGCACTGCTCACACAGCCAACAGATCGAATCGTCGCTGAACTAATGGCTGCTCAGCAGCCGCAAACCGAACCTGCTGAAGGAGCAGAGCCTGCAAAGGAGACATCAGAAACTGCACCAGTTCCATCACCAGCGGCGGCCCCTTCTGCAGCATCGGGACAATAAAAACAAAGTATCTTCATATTGATAAGATTTATCATGCTTATAAATGAAAAAACAGGCTTGTTCAGAAGGATACAAACCTTCTTGAACAAGCCTGTTTCGTTACTTTTCTTACGTTATTATAGCTATCTGTTACATGTTACGGAGTTATAGCCGTCTCTATTGGATCAACGAGGATACATGTGTGTTTCCATTACGCTGATCAAACTTGGCTGCAACGGTCTGAGCATGCTCCACAAAGTAATCCGCCAGCTTGAGCAGATCTCCCGGATCACCTTCATACGGGAAGGATGCTGGCAGGCGCATGCGATACCCTTCCGACTCTTTTTCTTCAGCCCAACGCCGCAATAACGGGGCTGCCTTCGCATAATACAACATTTTGGCATACGCATCTTCATGATCGGTTGCGAGCACCAGTGTTTCTTCGAGGACATCAATGCCTTTGGCAGGATTCGTATGCGTGAGATACTCCATCTGCTCGGAAAAACTCTGCACAAAATCGTTCTCACCCTTGATCAAGCGGTATCCCTTGACCTGATATTTATCGGCTTCCTCCGTCCGCCCCAGACGATATAGCGGCATCAGAATTTCCGACAACGTTAGATGCGGAATCTCCGCACAGCTCATACGTCCTTTGAGAATAGGCTTGGCCACTTCCAGCACCTTCTCGTCGTCTCCTTTTAACATAAAATAACGCATAATCTCATCCTGCTCACACGCCTCGCAGTCACTCATGAAATCGCGGTCTAATGTTCTGAACTTGTCATAACTGCGACCTGATTCCTCCAACTCTCCGAAATCCATAAAGATGCGGAAACGATAGTACCAGTAAGAACGCTCACTGTAACCATAAGACTTAAACCGTGCTCCGAAGTCCTCCAACAGCTCCATAATCTTCTCGCGTGAGATTTCAGGGAAATCGGGCATTTTGCCGAGAATCCATTTATAAGACCACAATAACGTCTCTTCGTCATACAGCTCTGGTTGCTGATCGAACTTGCCAAGTTGCCAAGAAAAAGCGATCAAAGCTTTCATCGGATATCCACAGAAGGTGGCTACATCCACAATCTCGGAGCGTGCTTCGTACGCCTCCTCAACCATACCATTAACATCGGCTACCCGCGCTGCTTCCTCCAAAAAACCGAGCTTTGCAGGACCATTAGGCAGTTGATAGGCCTCTTCCATCAAATCTTCAAAATCCATCTCTGTCTTCATCACGCATCCCCCTTACGATCTGTATTTGCCCGCAAACCCCAATCAATGAAACGAACAATGCCCTGATTTAACACTTCAAGCTCCTGCTTGCTCATGGCATAATGCCCCATCATCAATGCATTGACGTATAACATCTCGATGGCAATTGGCGTCATCTGGTTATCCGGTGATGTCAGTACCCGCTGAATGATCGGATTACTCACGTTCAAATACAAGGTTGAGTACCCTGCTGAACTACTCATGTTAGATGACAATGAATCTAGAACAGATGAGAACAGGTCAGTGCTCTGTTCGCTCGCCTTTTCCAGCGCACGCAGTGTAGATGACTCTTGAGATAAGGTGAATAACACCGGCAGTTCTTCTGGCTTGAAACCTTTGACCTCGGTCCGGCAACGGAAACGCTGCAGAGCCGAATCTGCCAACCTCAGCGCATCGTAATACTGGTTGCGCTCAGCCGGTGGTACATCGGTGAACGTCATGGAGACTTCGTCCGGTTCCAGCTGCTCGGACTGCACGTTATGCAGAACCATAGGCAGCTTAGCCATAAGCTCCTTGTCGTAGATGTAACCAGCGTTTACAACGAGCATCGACTGTGCGGAAGCGACATGGTGGATCTGACGATATTCATCAATGGATCCTGTGTAGTACAACGTCTCTCCTTCATCGATTAGCTCACCCAGTTCACGGTGTCCTCTCGTACTCTCAAAAGGCAGCCAGCGATGAATCATCGCGTAGAATGCTTGATCCTGCACAGCCAGCGCCTTCATGGACAGAGCATGCAGACGAATCAGCTTCTGCAGCCGTTCCGTCTGGCCCTCAGCCATGTCGACAAGTCCCTTGCGAAGTGCGTCTCCGAGTTCGGAGCGAACTTCCTCCAGCTTTTCATTTTCATAAAAATGTTCTCTGGAAGCCGTCGGTTGAAGCTCATCTGTCCAAATCAGGCATTTCACAAAGAACGCCCACTCTGGCAAGATGTTCTCAGCCTTCTCCGAAATCAGCATTCGCTTCAAGTAAACCCGGTGAGAACGCTTGGCATTCAGATTCACTGCATGTGGCAGTACAAAAGCAATGCCTCCGGTACGGCCTGAAGCCGTCGTCAACGGAATGAAGTCCTGGAACTGCTCGCCAAGCAGACGTTCACCAAATGCCAATACCTCCGCTCTGCGTGAACGTGCGAGTGCAGGGTCCGTCAGCCAGATCGGTGTCTCGCTGTTCACCACATCTTGCGCGCCGTCATGATACAGCGTGACCGGATACGGCAATAACGCTCCGTAATAGAACAGAGCTTCTTTCACATACTCTGGTTCAAAGTAATGCGCCGCGTCCGGTGTGCAGCGCAGATATACTTTGGTTCCTGGGGACAGCTGTGTGTCCAACTGTCGAATCGTATAAGTGCCATCCGGCTTGCCCCGCCACTCCATCGAAGGGCCGCCCTTCGCGGATTGCGTCAGCATGACAATCTCGTGACTCACCATGAAACAGGATAACAATCCAATCCCGAAACGTCCGATAAACGAAGTCTCTCCATCCAGCAGGGCTTGCTGCCCCCGCTTCGAGGATTGTCCAATCATGGCCAGGAATTCGTGGATATCAGCTTCAGTCAATCCGATCCCGTTGTCCTCCACCATCATGGTCAGTTGCTCACCTGTTCCTGTCAATTCCACTCGAACTTTGCCCTGATACCCTGGCTCTGCCTCCGTTCGTGCGGTAATCGCATCCGTCGCATTCTGCATCAGTTCGCGCAAGAACACCTTAGGACTGCTATATAGATGGTTGGATAAAATCTGGATCATCCCGCTCAGGTTCACCTGAAAACGATATTCATTGGATGCTGTCATGACTCACTCACCTTCCTCTACGTCCAGACACAATATGTACCCATACGATGTATTCGTATGGATGTGTTAGACGAATTCATTATGTAATCGTTAAAAACAGACGTTCCCGTTGCAGGTACGTCCAAAACATCACGCCAAGCCGGTCCTGGATTACCAAGACCGGCGTTAGATGAATATTACAGACATTCATGAGACGTAAGGTCTTAACTTTCATTACCACATTATGAATAGCAATGAAACGGATGTTCTACCCTAAAATAAGGATACATGTTACAAGCTATAGTGAAAACAAACCTGAGACCCGATTTCAGACAGACTTCAGGGTAAATATGCATCCTGCATTCGGGACTATTGAAGGAGAGATATATCTTTTTTGTCGTCCATTTGAACGATATCAGCCTACCGCACGTATTATCTCCAAACTCAGATCGGACGGTGAATATAGATGATCGAAGCAACTAACATATCCAAGCAATTCAAGGTGCATCAAGCACTTCAAGATGTCAGTTTCACCGTTAAACAAGGCAGTGTCACCGGGTTAATTGGCCCTAACGGTTCGGGCAAAACCACACTGATCCGTATCATGAATGGTGTCTTGGGTGCTTCCAGTGGACAGGTAACCATTAACGGATTGGACACCGCTCGTGAGGCGGAGAAAGTACTGGCCATATGTGGCACCCTTACCGAACAAAGTGGACTATATGAAAATATGAGTGGCCGTGACAATCTGACTTTCTTCGCAGATGTTTTTGGCCTGAAGCATGCCCAGAAACGTATTGACGAGCTTGTAACTCTGTTCGAGTTGCAGGATTATCAGCATCGAAAAGTCGGCACCTATAGCACAGGCATGAAGAAACGATTGGGCCTTGCACGAGTACTCCTGCATCGTCCTTCCATCCTGTTTCTGGATGAGCCCACCAATGGCCTGGATCCGGATGGAATTCAGATGGTACTGCGCATCATCCGTCAACTAAATCAGGAAGAAAAGATGACGATTCTGGTCTCATCCCACGTGCTGTCCCAGCTGTCAGCCGTCTGTGATCGTTATATTTTCCTGGAAAAGGGGCGCATCGTTGAGGAAGGCACGGAACAGGAGATTGTTAGTCGCTACCTGTCCACTCCGAAACTCGAAGTCGAAGCCGACATGCCCGATGGATGGCACACAGCAACTGACTATACACCTGAAATAATCTCCGCACATCAAGCGATGTTTCAGCTTACATCTCGTGAAGATATTCCATTACTGCTAAGGCAATTAACGGAGCACGGTCAAGTCTATCAGGCCCGCATCACGGGCAGTGATCTGGAAAGTATCTATTTTGCCATAAGGGAGGCACACCACCATGAATAATCGTCAAGCCATACGTGCACTGGTACGTAAAGATATCCGGTCCGTCACAGCCAGCGTTCAGCTCTGGTTGCCTATGTTGATCGTTCCACTGATTATCGGAATCATCATGCCTTCTGCCCTCCTGTGGGCGGCCTCCAGAATGGAACTTCGTTCTCTGGGCAACATCAGCTTTTTGCTCGAATCATTGGATGCGTTAACCCATAGTGGACAGATACCTCAGCTTGCTTCCATGCCTACAGATAATCATCGTATTGTCTATTACTTGGCCATGTATATGTTCGCTCCCTTGTTTCTCATCATTCCGGTTATGGCCTCCAGTATTCTGACGGCCAATAGTTTCGCTGGTGAGAAGGAACGCAAGACGCTGGAAGGTTTATTGTTTACACCGATCAGCATGGACACTCTTTTTAAAGGCAAAGTATTGGCTGCCCTAATCCCTTCCCTTCTATTATCCTGGGTTACTTTCCTGATCTATGGAATCATTGCCAATATTCTGATGTACCCCATGTTTGGAACGTTGATGTTTCCCAATCTGAACTGGATCATACTTGTGGTGTGGGTTGTTCCAGCTTGCAGTCTTATGGTCATTCTATTAAACGTATTGATCTCGGCCAAGGTTCACGGTTTCCAGGAAGCCTATCAGCTCGGCGGATTGATTGTCCTTCCTCTGATCGCCTTAGTCGCTGGTCAAGCCAGTGGCATGCTGCTGATCGGTCCTTGGATGTTACTCATGATTGGAGCATTGCTCCTGCTCATTAGTATGGTTCTTCTTCGTTTCGTCACCCTATGGAATAGTCGTCAGCAGCTGGCGGAAAGTCAGATCTGAGATTGAGCAGATTGAGAAATAGATAAACGCAGGTTATGATGTGGAGACATGTACTTTCGGAAGATAATAGAGAGGGATGGAACAACCGCATGGAATCCAAACTGCTTCAAAAATTAAAATATGCTCCACAATTAACGGCACAAGAGAAGCATATTGTGGACTACATCCTGAACAATCCCGAAGTTGTATTTGGTTCTACAGCCCATGAACTGGCTCAGCAAACCTATACAAGCTCATCTACCATTGTTCGTCTATGCAAAAAGCTGGGTACCAAGGGGTACCCAGACTTTCAGTTAAAGCTTGCTCTTGAATATCAACAGATGCCTTCCGCGTTGCAGACGCAGGATTGTCCAATTGCACAACAAGGCAACGTGCTTGGTGCCATTGACTCGGTTCCTTACCTGTACCAGCAAGCGCTAGAAGATACACGCCGGATGTTAAACGCTCCTGTTTTGCTACGAATCTCTAACTGGGTCAAAGAATCTGGACGCATCGATATCTATGGCAGTGATATGAACTATTATCTGGCGCAACAGGCTTGTGCCAAGTGGAATGAACTCGGTATATCTGCGATTGCTCATAATAGTCCCAACATGCATTACATGAATACGATGAACCCCAATAGCAATACACTGTCTTTTGTTATCTCGCACACAGGTGAGAACCAATCCATGATTGAAGCCGCCAAAGTGCTGAGCAACAAACAGATGAAAGTCATTGCGGTCACAGGCAAAAACCATTCAACCCTGTCCAAACATTGTGATGAGACTCTACTGGCATATGGATACAATGAACAATTAAGGCTGTCCAAAATGTCTTCAATGGTTTCTGTACTTTATATTTTCGACATGTTGTACATGAGCAGCATTAGTGACACGTATTAACGATTACTGTATATCTGCTGCGAATACAATTCCGGCATCCTTACGCGCACCCATGAGTACACTCATCACAGACTGGCTGTGTTCCAGCAGTTCGTAACACCGGTTGTAATCCCCACCTGCATGGATGTCCCTGAACGCTTCCCACTCATAGTACAGCCAATTGGACTTGGTCTGGGCATTATACTCCTCAGCAGGCTCATTCCCGATCTGAAGCTTGACCTCCCGGCAACCGTTTGCTCCCCCGACAACGTGAAGATACCCTTTTTCTCCCTGAATGAGGACAAAGTTCATGCTGTTTGTATCTTTGGCACCCACACATTCAGCGATAAACTCTGGATATTGGAGAACCACTACTCCGGATGTATCAATGCCGTTTGCATGTTGGTTTGCGGTATACGATACGGCATTCGGACTGCCGAACAGATTCATGACCAGATGAAGATTATAAATATTGATATCCATCAGCGCTCCACCAGAAAATTGTGGATTAAATACATTCGGTGTCTGCCCTGCAAGCAGATCATTGTACTTGCGTGAGTATTGACTGTAGTTACATTGGATGAGTTTGATCGGACCAAGCTTTGGTAGTTGCTCCTGTATAACTTTGATATTGGGCAAATGAATGTTAGAGATGGCTTCAAACAGCAACAGATTCTTTTCTTTTGCAAGTGCAATCAGCGTTTCTGCTTCGTGAAGCGTGGACGTGAACGGTTTTTCGCAGACGACATGTTTGCCATGTTGAAGTGCCTGATAGGCCTGTTCGTAGTGCATGCTGTTTGGTGAAGCAATATATACGAGATCTACATTTGTATCTGAAAATAGGGATTCCAGGTCCGTATAGATGGTATCGACCTCATACTTCCCCGCAAGCTCCTGTGCTGTCTCTCTCTTCCGGGAGTACATCGCTGTACACGTAACATCATCCAGTTCATTTATCGCAGCTAAAATGGCATCTACAATGGACCCTGTACCAATCGTTGCTATATTCATCATATCGTTTCGCTCCTGTCGTTGGTTGTGTATCAGTCAGCGATCTTCGCTGCTTCGATTCCGTCATGTAAAATATCCAATACATATAAAACCTCTTCATCCTTGACCGGTTTATCACCGTGATGTCGAATGGCTTGAAACAGTTGATCATATAAGATGCCATAGTCTGTCGCTTCCGAAGGAACTTTCTCCGTATGTGATGTTCCCTCATGGTCCACATAACTAAGCGTACCCCAGTTATTTTCGGGTTCAGCATGAATGGATACCCTGGTTCGTCCATCTCCATTTTTCGTTTGATGCCCGCTGCTGTATTTAACAAAGCTCCCTCGATCCCCGTGTACAATGAATTTTGGATGCTCAATCTTCACAAGCAGGCTACACTTAATCGTAGCCTTCATTCGTCCATAACGAAAATCAATATCGATATAATCATCGGATTCACCCGGCGCGATCAAACTCCGAACATCATAACCAATTCGATCAGCTCTGCCATATATGGAGATTAATTGATCAATGGTATGCACGGCCAAGCCATGCAGCAATCCAAATCCGCTTCTGGCGTACTGTGGATGGAAATAATCATAATGGGACTGGATTTCAACAATATTCCCCAGTTTGCCGCTCTCGATCACTTTTTTCAATGTCAGGAAGTCCCCATCATATCTGCGATTTTGATTCGCCATGGCGATGAGATTTTTACGTTTGGCCAGTTCAAAGATATCTTTGGCTTCCGCAGAAGTAGAGGCAAAAGGTTTCTCGACCAGCACATGTTTGCCGTATTCTAATGCCAGCTTGGCGTATTCTACATGACTATCCACATGGGTGGCAACAACAATCAATTCAATCTCATCGTCCTGTAATATGTCCTCGATATCGGTCGAAAAAGTAATCTCGGGATAGCGTGATTCACGCTCTGTATCGCCAAACCGATCTTCCTCCCGGCGGTATATCGTTTTCACTTTAATATTTTCTTTCTTGTCCAGATAAGGCAGATGATAATTCACCACTGCGTTCCCAAATCCGATGATCGCTATATTCAACACCATGATCGCTCACTCCTCTGCTCTGGTTGAGTGTAATGTTATCACGATCATGTCAGGCAGAAAATGCTTTGGGACGGGATTGGCAGCATCATGCGCAATTTGATTTCAGGTTGGAATGTGTATGAAATTCAATTTCATTCTCTGTTTTTTTCATGTATTAGATCTAACATATCTTCCATAGTTTACCGATATAACATAAGGAAATAACGACATACATACACGAACGAAGGGGACGATGAAAGCATGAAAACAGGGTATACATACGTACAACGCACCATCTGTACATTGCTGTTATTTACACTCATTGCAGCAGTGACATTCGGAGGCGGGGGCGCAGCGCAGGCAGCTTCACTTAGCCAATCTACTGTGTATTATGAGTCCGATGGAGTTTTGTACAAAGTATCCGCGGATGGCAGCAATACAACAGAAGTATTAATTGATTTCCAAGGTGTGGACTTGCTCGCGGCAGGTTCTTATCTCTACTACACCCAGACTGCTTCTTCCA
>Ga0209437_100819_pt1 | contig 13924 bp, 9 predicted proteins | sample AraplaL_Cvi_mTSA_FD_184266 | JGI IMG/M metagenome (GOLD analysis project Ga0209437, IMG submission 184266) | Arabidopsis root microbial communities from the University of North Carolina, USA - plate scrape CL_Cvi_mTSA (SPAdes) (version 2) | ecosystem: Host-associated > Plants > Roots > Endosphere ...
GAGGTCACGGTACGCGTGCTGTGACTTGTTAAGGCGCCGTGCCAACCGGAAGGGCGCTTCACCGAGCCCGCCCGCATATCATTCGGGATCAAAGCGATAGTTGGCGGGCCGTGGCACCCACGCCAGGCTGGCTGTCACACATCTGCAAGGCTACGGTCATACGCTCCCCGCCGGGCGGCGTACCATCGGGGCGTCGCAACCCGCGACGAGGATGTTTTTTGGACACGATGACGCCACCCACCGAATCCGCCATTCCCGCCGCCAAATCCCCCAGCAGGCCGCCGGTGCCCGCGGAGACACCGGACGTCGACCTCAACGATCCCGGCCTCTACGTCCATCGCGAGCTGTCGCAGTTGCAGTTCAACATTCGCGTTCTCGACCAGGCGCTGGATGAGTCCAAGCCGCTGATCGAGCGGCTGAAGTTCCTGCTTATCTTCTCGGCGAACATGGACGAGTTCTTCGAGATCCGCGTGGCGGGTCTCAAGCAACAGATCGCGTTCGACCACGAGGTGATCGGCGCCGACGGCATTCCGCCGCGCCGCGTGCTCGCCGAAATCTCGGAAGTCGCGCATCGGCAGATCGAACGCCAGTACCAGATCCTCAACGAGAAGATCCTGCCCGCGCTGGCGCAGGAGGGCATTCGCATCGTCCGCCGCAACCAGTGGACGCACAAGCAGAAGCTTTGGGTGCGCCGCTATTTCCGCCACGAAGTGGCGCCCCTGGTCACGCCGATCGGCCTGGACCCGACGCATCCCTTTCCCCGACTGGTCAACAAGAGCCTGAACTTCATCGTGCAGCTCGAAGGCACCGACGCCTTCGGTCGCGACTCCGGGCTGGCCATCGTGCCCGCGCCACGCATCCTCCCGCGCCTCATCCGCTTGCCTGCGGAGGTCTGCGAAGGTGGCGACAACTACGTGCTGCTGTCTTCGATCATCCACGCCCATGCTGACGACCTGTTTCCCGGCATGCGCGTGCTCGGCTCCTATCAGTTCCGTCTCACCCGCAACGCCGACCTCACCATCGATCCAGAAGACGTCGAGGATCTTGCGCGCACCTTGCGCGGCGAGCTGTTCTCGCGCCGGTACGGCGACGCGGTGCGTCTGGAGGTGGCGGACAACTGCCCGAAGCCGCTGGTCGACTACCTGCTCAAGCAGTATTCGCTCGAGGCGGACGCGCTTTACGAGGTGAACGGACCGGTAAACCTCGCCCGTCTGTTCGAAATGACCTTGCAGCCCGCCTATGCGCGCCTGCAGTTCCCTGTCTTCGTACCCGCCCTGCCCAAGGCGCTGGCCGAAGCGGAAGACATGTTCTCGGTGGTCGGCAAGCAGGACATCCTGCTGCTCCATCCGTTCGAGTCGTTCTCGCCGGTGGTGGATTTCCTGCGCCAGGCGGCGAAAGACCCGCAGGTGCTCACGATCAAGCAGACGCTCTACCGCAGCGGTGCCAATTCCGAGATCGTGGACGCACTGGTAGAGGCGGCGAGGGCGGGCAAGGAAGTCACCGCCGTGGTCGAACTTCGCGCGCGCTTCGACGAGGAGTCCAACCTCACCCTCGCCTCGCGCCTGCAGCAGGCCGGCGCAGTGGTCACCTATGGCGTCGTGGGCGTGAAGACGCACGCGAAGCTGATGCTCGTGCAGCGCCGGGAGAACGGCAAGCTGGTGAGCTATGCGCACCTCGGTACCGGCAATTATCACTCGGGCAACGCGCGCCTCTATACCGACTACAGCCTGCTCACGTCCGACGAAGCGCTGTGCGACGACGTGCATCGCCTGTTCCGTTTGCTCACGGGCATGGGCAAGGCGTTGAAGATGAAGCGCATGCTCTACGCGCCCTTCACCCTGAAGAAAGGGCTGCTCGATCTCATCGCGCGGGAAGCGACGCACGCCGCCGCCGGCCGAAAGGCCGAGATCGTCTGCAAGGTCAACGCGGTCACCGATCCGAAACTGATCCGCGCGCTGTACCGGGCCAGCCAGGCGGGCGTGAAGATCGAACTCATCGTGCGTGGCATGTGCTGCCTGCGGGCCGGTATTCCGGGCGTGTCGCAGAACATCCGGGTTCGTTCGGTGGTGGGCCGCTTCCTTGAGCACAGCCGGGTCTACTGGTTCCACAACGACGGCGAACCGGCCCTTTATCTGGCCAGTGCCGACCTCATGGAACGCAACCTGGAACGCCGCGTCGAGACCTGCTTCCCGATCGAGGGCAAGAAGCTGCGCCAGCGCGTCCGCCGGGAGCTGGATGTCTACCTCAGCGACAACCACTCGGCCTGGGTGCAGCAGCCCGACGGCACCTACGTGCTGCTCCAGCCCGCAGCGGGACAGCCCGTACGGGATGCCCAGACCCAGTTGCTGGAGCGCTTCGGCGGGATCGCCGCGCCCACGGCTGGTTGAGCACCGCTCCGCAAGGCGCTCAACCAGCCGATTAGCCCGAACGGCCAAGGCGACAACGCGCCTCGCCCAGGGCACAATGCAGGTGCTGTTCCAGGGGATACGGGCTTTCGATCGAACGCTTCCGGATCCACGCCGAGCGCCTTGGCGCGCACGCTAGCCGCAGGAACCGGAATGAGCTTCTGCAACCGGCAGCACCCGTGGTTTCTTCGCCTTCTTCAGGCGATGGCCGTGTGCTGCCTGTGGGCGGCCGGCGCCGCGGGAGCGACGACGACGATCACCACCCACTGGCGCGAGGCCAGGCCGGGCGACGTACCGGCGGAGATTCTGCGGGAGGCCGCGGCCCGCCCCCTGCCCTCCTTCGATCCCGAGAATCTGCAGATCCTTCCCAACGCGCCCTCCGGCACCTGGGTCGTCGTCCGCACCCTGCCACCGTGGACCACCGAGGAGCGCGTGCTGAGCGTGCGCCATCCAGGGCTCGGTGCGGTCTCCCTGTACGACGAGAACCGGTTGATTGCGACGACGTCACTGGATGACTTCGGACCGCCGCTGCACGGACACGGGCGACTCATCTTCAACATTCCCGCCTCGATTCCGGCATCCCGGCCGCTGCTGCTGAAATTCGAGGCCAGTGCGGCACCGCCGGGCGCGGTGACCATCAAACTGTCGTCATGGCCGGACTACCTGCGCGACGACGGTAGCTGGATGGTATTCGCCACCGGCTGCTTTGCCGTGATGATGACGATGGCACTGATGGCGCTGTGCTTCACGCTGATCCTGCGCGACATGACCTTCGGCTGGTACGCCGCGTATCTGATCTGCTACGCCCTGATCCAGGGGCTACGCTCCGGCTTCGTCTATCACCCTCTGGAGTTGCAGGGCCTCGCAGGCATGGCGGATGCGCTGGGTGCGGCGGCCACCGCACTCTCCGTATCGTTCGCCGCCTTGTTCATGCTGCGCTTCGCGAAGGTGGACGAGTACGTACCGCTGTTGCGGATACCGGTGCTCGGATTTGCCGTGGTGATGCCCGTGCTGATCGTGTTGCGCGCGACCGGCGTCGAACTGCTCGCCGGCATGGCGCAACTGCTGCTCCAGCCGCTCGTGCTGCTCGGTGCCTTGCTGTTCGTGATAGCCGCCGCCATCGCCGCATCGCGCGGTTCGCGCTACGCCTGGTTCTTCCTCGTGGGGTGGACGCCGTTGCTGGTGCTTACCGCGCTTTGCGGCGCGCAACAGCAGGGCATGCTTGCCAGCGCCCCCTGGCTGCCTGACGCCGCGATCGCCGCAGGCGCGTTCGAAGCCATCGTGCTTTCCATCGGCCTGTCCGATCGTGCGCTCACGATCCGCCACGACCGTGACCGCGCACGCGAACTCGCGGACAGCGATCCACTCACGGGCCTGCTCAATCGTCGCGCCTGGACCGAGGCGGCCCAGACGGTGCTCGAACAAGGGCTGGCGCGTCCCGTCGCCGTGCTGTTCTTCGACCTGGACCACTTCAAGGAACTCAACGATATGCACGGGCACGCGAGCGGCGATCGTGCTCTCGTGGCCGTAGCCGCCGCGCTACGCCACGAGCTGCGGCCGTCCGACCTGCTTGGGCGCTATGGGGGCGAGGAGTTCGTGGCGCTGCTGCAAGGCGTGGACAAGGAAAACGCCATGCAGATCGCTACCCGCCTGTGCCGGCGCGTGCACCGCCTCGAGGTGCACATCGGATCGGCGGAAGTGCTGCTCACCGTGTCGATCGGCGTGGCGATGCGCACGCCGTCGGACGGCGTGCAGTCGCTGGTCGAGCGCGCCGATACGGCGATGTACTCGGCCAAGCTGTCCGGTCGCAACCGGGCAGTGTGCGCGGGGCACGGCCCGGTGCTGGTGAAGCGAAACGACGCCAAGGCGGCGCAGTAGCGACACTGCTTCCTGCGGGAGCCGCTAAGGCGGCGAGCCTACGGAGCAAAGGTGGAGCCCCCTCCCTGGTGGCGAAAAGCCAACGAAGCGATGTAGCAGCGAGGCAAGTTCCCATCGCCAGCAGGCTGGCTCCCACCAGCAAGCTCTAACGCATTAGCGATATTGCGAGAAGCCACGCGGCACCGTCTTGTGGGAGCCGCTCTAGCGACGAGAAGCCAAAAACACCGGTGGGAGCCACCCTGGTGGCGATAAGCCAACGAAGCGGTGTAGCAGTGAGGCAGTTCCCATCGCCAGCAGGCTGGCTCCCACCAGCAAGCTCCAATCACCACCAGGGGGCTCCCACCGGCAAGCTCCCCTCGCCTCCAGGCGGCTCCTACAAGGCCGCCGCAGCAGCCACGATGTCGTCATCGCCCGGCAGGACCAGGAACGCCGCACCGGCCAATGGCGTGAAGGTATCCGCGCCCACCACGCGATGCAGCGGCAGATGCCCCAGGCCGGCTTCCACGATCGCCGTGATGACGCCCTCGCCCACGCCTGCACTCTTGCGCCCTTCGTCCACCACGAGGATGCGCTTAGCATTCGCGGCCTGCGCGGCGATGAAGGCATCGTTGAGCGGCACCAGCCAGCGCAGGTCCACCACGCGCACCTTCCAGCCCTGCTGTGCCTCGATGCGGCGCGCGGCACGCAGGCTCATCGGCACGCCGTTGCCGAAGGTGAAGATCACCAGATCGTCGGCGTCTTCAGCATACACGCGACCCTCGCCAAGCGGCATGGATTCACTCGGCGCGGGATAGGCGAACTGCCATTGGCCATCGCCTGCCTCGTATAGATCCTTGGTCATGTACAGCGCGATCGGTTCGAGGAACGCGGTGACGCGACCGTCGACCTTCGCCAGCGCGGCGAGCGTACGCAGCATGGTCGCCGCATCGTCGCCACGACTCGGGCACCCCACGACAAGACCCGGAATGTCACGCAGTGCGGCGATGGAATTGTCGTTATGGAAATGCCCGCCGAAACCACGCTGGTAACCCAGCGAGGCGACGCGCATCAGCATCGGATTGCGATACTGGCCATTGGAGAAGAATTGCAGCGACGCCGCCTCGCCGCGAATTTGATCGCAGGCATTATGGAAGTAGGCGAGGTACTGGATCTCCGGCAGAGGCAGCATGCCCATGTTGGCGTAGCCCTGCGCGAGGCCGAGAATCATCGTCTCGTCCAGCAAAGTGTTGAACACGCGCGCGTTGCGGAACGCTTTGTGCAACCCCTTCGTCACCGTGTAAACGCCACCCTTCTGCGCGACGTCCTCGCCGAACAGCAGGCTTTCCGGATACTTCGCCATCAGGTCGTGCAATGCCTGACCGATCTGGATCGCGAGATGGCGCGGCGGCTGGTTCTCCGGCAGCTTGTCGGCACCGCCGAAGACGCGTTCGCGCTCGGCGGCATCGGCGGTGCGCTCCGCTTCAGCGAGCACGGCATCCGGCGTATACGGCGCCAGCGGCGCCATCACCTCGTCGAGCGCGCCCAGCTTCGGGCGACGATCCGCTTCGTCCGCGGCGTCGAAACAACGCTTGCGGATGGCTTCATACAGATCGAGCAGCGACTGGCGATCGTAAAGACCGGAGGCGAGCGCGATGTCGGCGCTGCGCAGCAACGGGTCGGTGGCCTCCAGTGCTACCAGTTCCTCCACGGAACGCCATTCGATCTCGAAGTCGGTGCCCGCGTGGCCCATGATCCGCGTGGTGCCCAGGTGCAGGAAGGTGGGTCGGCGCGTCGTCCGGCAATGCGTCACCGCGCGTTCCACCGCACCGTAGCCCGCGGCGAGATCGAGGCCGTCGGCGTAGAAGTAATCGAGGTCGGCGCGATGGCGGAAACTGTTCGCTACCCAGCCGCTCGGCGTCTTCACCGAGATACCGATGCCGTTGTCCTCGCAGACGAAGAGCACCGGGGCCGGCAGCTTCTGGTACGCCGTCCAGGCGGCGGTGTTGAACGCGGTTTGCGCCGTGGCGTGGTTCGACGATGCGTCGCCGAACGAGCAGATGGCAATGGCGTCGTCGGGTATCGGCAACGCATGACCGATGCGACGGGCCTGTTCGATGGCGACGGCCGTTCCGAGCGCCTTGGGCAGATGCGAGGCGATGGTAGACGTCTGCGGCAGCACCCATAGCGGCTTGCTGCCCCACACCTTGTGCCGGCCACCGGACGCCGGATCCTCGCTGCTGGCGGCGAACGACAGCGCGGAATCCATCACGGGGTCCATGCCGGGCAGCTTGCGGAAGCGCTCGGCCATGAACCCGCCACTGCGGTAATGCAGAAACGCCGGGTCGGTGTGGCGAGTGAGCCGCGCCACCATGGCGTTACCCTCGTGACCCGAGGAACCGATCGTGTAGAACACCTTGTTCTGCACGCGCAGCACGCGCGCCATCAGGTCGAGGTGGCGACTGATCAACTGCGATTCGAACAGCTCGCGGAAACCACGCGCGTCCAGTGCGCTGCCGGGCAGCACGGGCTCGTCGTCACGCGGCGCAGCGGCGGCGTGCCCCTGCCACGACTGCACGAACTCCACGAAATTGCGATCGACGATCTCGGCGCGATTGAAGCCCTTGTGACGGGCGGCGATGGGTTGCGGGACGGACATGGGAGACTCGGAAGGAGAAAGTCAGGCCGCCATCGGCGAGAAGCCGGGCTGTGCGCGAACGCGCTCCAGCCAGGCGACCACGTGAGGCCAGCGGGAAAGCTCGAAGCCGCCATCGGCGGCGCAATGCGTGTACGCGAACAAGGCGATGTCGGCGATGCCGAACGCGCCGCCGCTGAACCAGGGCTCCTGCGCGAGATGGCCTTCCATCACGCGCAACGCATGTTCACCGCCTTCGATGAGCCGCGGAATTTCGGCTTGGCGCGGATGATCTTCGGGCAGCCAGCGGCGGACGAAGCGCGCCACCGCTACATAAGGTTCGTGGCTGTACTGCTCGAAGAACATCCATTGCAGCGTGCGTGCGCGTTCCCACGCATCGGCCGGCAGGTACGGTGTGCCTTCGGCGAAGTAACACAGGATCGCGTTGGATTCGGCGAGCCGCCGCCCGTCGGGAAGCACCAGCAGGGGTACCTTGCCGTTCGGATTCAGCGCGAGAAATTCGGGCGTGCGCGTGGCGCCACGCGTGCTGTCGGTCTCGATCCAGCGGTAGGGTCGACCCACCATATCCAGCAGCAGTTGCAGCTTGTAGCAGTTGCCGGACGCACGCAGTCCGTACACGGTGGGGAGCGATTCGGGATTCAAGACGAATTCTCGCGATGGGAATCAACGACGATGGGCCAGCCACTGCTCTCGCGTCTGGCCCCAGAGATCGACTACGTCACCTTCGAACGGGGCCGGCAAGGTTCCCGGGCCCAACCGCGTCGAACCGAGTTTCTTTGCTACGCCGATCGAGGCAAGGTTGTCGGGATTGATCGAGTGGATGATCTGGTCCCAACCGAGGTTCGCGAAGGCCCAGTCCATGGACGCCGCGGCACCTTCGGTAGCGTAGCCCTTGCCCCAGGTTTCGCGCATCAGGCCCCAGCCGATCTCGTGACCCGGCCACCCTTCCGGCTCCCACGGCCCGAGCCGACCGACCCAGCGTCCGCTGGCGCGCTCGATCACGGAGAACATGCCGAAGCCGCTGATGCTCCAGCACCCGGCCATCGTCATGAAGTTGCGCCAGGCCAGCGCGCGCGGCTGCGGACCGCCGAGGAACCGGCTGACCTCCGGATCGGCCATGCATTCGGCCCATGCATCGAAATCTTCCGCCGCCGTGGGGCGGAGGATCAGCCGGTCCGTCTCGATGCGGAGGCCGTGCATGGCGGCATCAGAACGCGTTGATGCCGGTAAGCTCGCGGCCCACCACCAACTGATGCACCGTCTCGGTGCCTTCGTAGGTGATGACCGATTCCAGGTTCAACGCATGGCGGATCGCGGAGTGCTCGGTAGTGATGCCCGCGCCGCCCAGCAGATCGCGGCACTCGCGGGCCACGTCCAGGGCCATGCGCACGTTGTTCCACTTAGCGAGCGAGACCTGGGTGGGTTGGAGGCGTCCTGCGTCCTTCAGCCGGCCCAGTTGCAGCGAAAGGAGCTGCGCCGTGGTGATACGGCGCGCCATGTCCGCCAGCTTGACCTGCACCGCCTGGTTCGCGGACAGCGGGCGACCGAACAGGATGCGCTGCCCGGTGTAATCGAGCACTTCCTTGAGGCACGCCTGTGCGGCGCCGATGGGGCCCCAGGTGATGCCGTAGCGGGCCTGGTTGAGGCAGCCCAACGGGCCCTTCAGGCCCTTGACGTTGGGCAGGCGTGCGCTATCGGGCACGCGCACGTCGTCGAAGAACAGACCGGACGTGACCGAGGCGCGCAGGCTCATCTTCTTGTGCACTTCCTGTGCGGCAAAACCCTTCGTGGAGGTCGGCACGATGAAGCCCTGGATGCCTTCGTCGGTCTGTGCCCAGACGATGGCGATGTGGGCGAGGTTGCCGTTGGTGATCCACATCTTGGCGCCATTGATGACCCAGTCGCCGCCATCCTTGCGCGCCACCGTCTTCATGTTGGCCGGGTCCGAACCGCCATGCGGTTCGGTGAGGCCGAAGCAGCCGATGACTTCGCCGCGCGCCATGCGCGGCAGGTATTCGCGCTTCTGCTCTTCGGAGCCGTAGGCGAAGATCGGGTACATGCACAGCGAGCTCTGCACGGAGGCGAAGCTGCGCAGACCGGAGTCGCCGCGTTCGAGTTCCTGGCAGATCAGGCCGTAGCTCACGCCGTTCATGCCGGCGCAGCCGTATTCCTCGGGCAGCGTGGCGCCCAGCAGGCCGAGGTCGGCGATCTCGGGGACCAGCTCGGCTGGGAAGCGGCCCTGGTCGAAGGCATCGCCGATGATCGGCAGGACCTTTTCGTCGACGAAGCGGCCAACGGCGTCCTGTACGGCGCGCTCCTCATCGGTGAGCAGCGAACGGACGTCGTAGAGATCGAGCGGGTCGAGACGTGGGGCCATGCGGGGACTCGTACGTTGGCAGCCGGAAAGCCCACGATTGTAACCACGCCGCCGCGTCCGGTCATGGCGGGGCGCAGCAATCGTCCGTGCCCGACCATGCGCTCCGGGGACAGGCGACCCGAGACCGGGTGGGGTGACGCAAGCCACGGACGTTCACGCCGGACGCGCCATAATGGACCGTCCCTCGTCGCCGGATCTCCCCATGTTCAAAGGCGTCATTCTCGGCTTCGCCTGCTACGCGGCTTATGCGTGGAGCGACGCCTTCGTCAAGTCGCTGGAAGGCACCCTGCCCGCCTACGAAGCCGTGTTCTTCGGCGCCGTGCTGGCCATGGCGGCGTTCCCCTTCCTGAAGAAGCCCGGCGACCGCTGGAGCGAGATCGTCATCTCGAAAATGCCAGGCCTGTGGCTGCTGCGCGCCATGGCCGGCGCCATCGGCAACGTCACTGCCGTGATGGCCTTCACCGCGTTGCCGATGGCCGAGGCGTTCTCGCTGATCTTCCTGCTGCCGATCTTCGTTACGATCCTTTCGGTCGTGTTCCTGCGCGAGCACGTCGGCTGGCGTCGTTGGTCCGCAGTGGTGGTGGGTTTCCTCGGCGTGCTGGTGGTGCTGAGGCCCGGCTTCCGGCACCTCGGCGTGGGCCACGTCGCCGCCATTATCTGCGGCATCACCGGCGCGCTGTCGATCATCGCCCTGCGCATGGCTGGTGCCACCGAAAAACGCATCACGCTCTACGGTGCCGGTGTCATCGGGCCCATGATTGCCGGCTTCATCATGATGCTGCCGCACTTCGTCTGGCCGAACGCGCACCAGTGGTTCCTGGTGCTCGGTTACGGCCTGCTCGCCGCCGCCGGTGCGGTGCTGCTGATGCTCGCGACACAGAACGCACCCGCCAACCGCGTCGCCCCCACCCAGTACAGCCAGATGCTGTGGGCGATCCTGTTCGGCTATCTGCTGTTCCACGACCATCTGGACTGGCCGATGCTGATCGGCATCGTGATGATCCTCGGCGCGGGTCTTTTCACCTTCGTGCGCGAGGAAAAGAAAACCAACTGGTGGCGTTGGACGAATATCGTCTAAGAGGCATTGTGGGAGCCGCTACAGCGGCGAGAAGCCCACGCGAGAAGCAACACAGCGCCGTCTTGTGGGAGCCGCTATAGCGGCGAGAAGCCAACGCAGCGGTGATGCGGTGAGGCAGATTCCCCTCGCCGCCATGGCGGCTCCCACAGGCAGATTTCTCTCGCCGCGATGGCGGCTCCCACAGGCAGGCTTCCCTCGCCGCCGTGGCGGCTCCTACAGGTTCGACACGCCGTGCGGCACGTGCCCGGTCGCCACATGGCGACGCGCGGACTCCACGTTCGCCGGAGAATCGTCGAAGAAGATGTCCGCGCCGAAGGCATCCAGGAACGGCCCCTTGTCGCGCCCGCCGAGGAACAGTGCCTCGTCGATGCGCACACCCCAGCGACGCAGCGTAAGAATCACACGCTTGTGCGCCGGTGCCGAGCGCGCCGTGACCAGCGCCGTGCGAATGGGCGAGGTTTCCGCGGGAAAAGCCGCCTGGAGACGATGCAACGCCGCAAGAAAACCCCGGAACGGGCCGCCCGACAGGGGCTCTGCCCAGCGCTCCGACTCATTGCGGTGGAAGGCGTCGAGACCCTCCTCTCGCGACACGCGCTCGCCTTCGTCACCGAAGATGACCGCGTCGCCGTCGAAGGCGATACGGAGCTGTTCGCTGGACCGTTGGGGCGCGGTCGACGGCAGGATGGTGGCCGCCGCCACACCCGCGCGCAACGCGCGGCCGACGTCCTCGGCGTTGGCAGACAGAAACAGATCGGCCTTGAACGGCCCGATGTAATCCGACGTCGGCGCGCCACTGGTGAATGCGGCTCGCGAAATGCCCAACCCGTAGTGCTGGATGGCATTGAAGATGCGCAGCCCGGTGTCGCCGGAATTGCGCGAAAGCAGGATCACCTCCACCGCCGGCAGGTCACCCGACAACGCGTTCAAGCCCAACAGCTTCTGCACCAGCGGAAAGGCCACGCCGGGCTGCAGCAAATCGTCTTCGTGTTCGATCTGATAGGCGCGGTAGGCATCGAGGCCGTCGCGCTCGAACAGCTCGTGGCTGTCGCCCATGTCGAACAGCGCCCGCGACGAGATGGCGACCACCAGGCGGTTGTCGCGTACCGACGCATCGGCGTGGGCATTGGGCGGATTGTCTTCGGGCGAGTTCATGCGCGGGCGTTCCATCGAGACGAGCCGGTACTCATCGTACACCGGCCACCCGTCACCGATCCGCTAGGGCGCGAACTGCTCGTCGAGAATGCGCTGCTGCAGGTTGTGTTCCGGATCGAACAGCAGGCGCACCGCATGCCGCCGCGACTGCTTGACCTCCACCGAGCGCACGTCGCGTACTTCGTGGAAATCGGCGGTGGCGCTGATCGGACGCTTGTTCGGATCTTTCGTATCGAAGCCCACGCGCGTCGCGTGCGGCAGGATCGCACCCCGCCAGCGACGCGGCCGGAAAGGGCTGATCGGCGTCAAGGCCAGCACGTTCGCGTCGAGCGGCAGGATCGGGCCATGCGCGGAAAGGTTGTACGCCGTGGAGCCCGCGGGCGTGGACACGAGAATCCCGTCGCAAACCAGCTCGTCCAGCTTCACCTCGCCGTTCAGGCTGACGCGCAGATGCGCCGCCTGGTTGCTCTGTCGCAACAGCGCCACTTCGTTGAAGGCGAGCGCGCGGTGCTCCACGCCATCGCAGCACGTCGTGTGCATTTCCAACGGATGCAGCACCGCCGGATGCGCCTTCTCGATACGCTCGGGAAGGTGGTCGACGTCGTGATGGTTCATGAGGAAGCCGAGCCGGCCGAGCTTCATGCCGTAGAACGGCACGCCGAGGGTCCGATGGGCATGCAGCGTACGCAGCATGAAGCCGTCGCCACCGAGAGACACGATGATGTCGGCATCGCCAGGCTCCACCCCCCGATAGCGCTTGACGAGGGTGGCGCGGGCCCGCTGGGCCACATCGGTTTCGCTGGCAACGAAGGCTAGGCGCATTGAGGAGTGGGCATCCGGAACCAACCCGGAGCTTAGTGCCTAACGCCGTGCAGCGGATAGAGCTAGGGCATCTGCCTCACCGCTACACCGCTCCGTTGGCTTATCGCCACTAGAGTGGCTCCCACCAGCACGCGCCGCTACCGCGGCGCTTGGGACCTTCGGGTGGGAGCCGCCCTGGCGGCGATGGGAACCTTGCCTCGCCGCTACACCGCTTCGTTGGCGTCTCGCCGCCGTGGCGGCTCCCACAGGGTTGCTTACACCGGGATCTGCGCGAGCTGGGCCAGGCGACGGACGGCGACCGAGGCGATCGGATAGTCCGCGTTCTGGGTGAGGATTTCCGCCAGCATGGCGCGGGTGTACTTGAGCGTGGCGTCGTCGCGCTCAAGCCAGGCCTTGACCGGGCTGACATCCGTGCGATCGCCGGCCACGCTGAGCACCTGCAACGCCAGCGCACGATGCTGGGCATTGAGTTCGTCGAGCAACGACCCGCGCGCCTGTGCATGCCACGCGCCTTCGACGGGCAAGGCTTCGATCTGCCCGCGCAGCCAGTCGAGATCCAACGCCTCGGCCAGTTCGTAGAACACGGTGGCGACCATGGCGACGCCCTTGCCGCTCTGCTTGGACACTTCGACCATGTCCAGCGCCGAGCGCAGCACCGGAATGCGCGCCAGGCGCACAGCCAGCGCGTTCGGCACGCCCAGGCCTTCCCACTTCTCCTGGCTGGCGGCGAAGTCGCCACGACCCGTATCCGTGAGCGCATCCGGCAGTGCCTTGCGCAGCACGGTGACCTCGCTGGCATAACGGTCGACGTTCGCCGCGATGTCCAGCGAGCCGCCCGGACGGTTGAGCAACCAGCGGGTGAGATGGCGCAGCAGCGACCAGATCTGCAGGATCGCGTCGATCTGCGTGTCCTCTGCCACATGGCCGTCCAGCGCCTCGATCTCAGCCCACAGGTCGCGGGCGTCGAGGATCTCGCGCGCCGCGGTATACGCCTTGGCAATGGAGGCAGGACCGTGGCCGGTATCCTCCTGCATGCGCATCATGAAGGTGGCGCCCATGCGATTGATCGTCGAGTTGGTCACCGCCGTGGCGATGATTTCGCGCTTCAGGCGATGGCGCTGCATGTGCTCGGCATACTTCTCGTGCAGCGGCACGGGGAAGTAGCGCACCAGTTCGCGCGACAGGTACGGATCTTCCGGCACGTCCGATTCGAGCAACTGCTGGAACAGGCGGATCTTGTCGTAGGACAGCAGCACCGACAGCTCGGGACGGGTCATGCCCTGCCCGCGCTGTTTGCGTTCGGCCAGTTCGGCGGAGGTGGGCAACGATTCCACCTGGCGATCGAGCAGGCCCTCGGCTTCAAGCGTGCTGATGAAGTGAGCCATCGAACCGAGGCGACGCACCGACTGGTGCTCCATCATCGTGATGGCCTGGTTCTGGCGATAGTTGTCCCACAGCACGAGGCGCGCGACTTCGTCGGTCATCTCGGCAAGCTGCCGGTTGCGACCCTCGAAGCTGAGCTCGCCACGCTGCACGGCGTCGTTGAGCAGGATCTTGATGTTCACCTCGTGATCGGAGGT
>Ga0209437_100820_pt1 | contig 13840 bp, 6 predicted proteins | sample AraplaL_Cvi_mTSA_FD_184266 | JGI IMG/M metagenome (GOLD analysis project Ga0209437, IMG submission 184266) | Arabidopsis root microbial communities from the University of North Carolina, USA - plate scrape CL_Cvi_mTSA (SPAdes) (version 2) | ecosystem: Host-associated > Plants > Roots > Endosphere ...
CCGCAAATGCGTCGTAGCCGCCTTCGATTTCGGCGCGCCGCTCCTCGTCGTCGGAATGGCTGTACTCGTCATAGCTGCGACGCAGGTAGTCGAGCGTCCAGCCCCAGGCATCGCCCTGATTGCGCAAGAAACCCTGCAACACCGCGAGTGTGGTGCGTTCGCCTTGCTCGTCCACACGGACCACTTCACCGAGCAGTGGTGCGGTGTTGGCGTAGCCGTTCTCGGTGAGATACCGGCTCATTTCCACTTCGGGATTGATACCCGCGGACGTGCGGCGGAACAGCTTCACCACGCCCGCGTCGTGCAGGATCATCGAGCTGTTCGATTGTTCGGCCGAGAGCCAGCGGTTCTCGATCGCGAGATCGAACGTCACCGTAGCGAACGCCGCCGTGGTCTCGAAACGCACGGCACCGCCGCTATGAATCGGAAGCTCGGCGTTCTGACGCAGGCCGATCAGCAGACCGCTGGCAAAAGCTTCGAGCGCGAAGCCATCGGTCAGCAAACCGATGCGCCGCCCACGGCGCACGCGCGCCAAGGCGAGTTGCTGGGCGCGGGACGTCGGATTCTCGTCTTCCCACACGATGCCCGCGGGCAAGCTGTAGCGTTCCGTGCCTCCGTCAGACAGCGTGGCCTCCACCTCGGTAAAGATGAGGTCGTCTCCGCGATCCGGCCACGGTACGGCATAAAGAATCCGCACACCCTCGATGCCGCGGTCCTTGGCCGCAAACCAGCGACGCACCGAGAGATAGTTCGGCAGCACCTGCTTTTCGATCACGCCACGGTGGTGCGCCATGACCGGCCCTTCCACCAGCGCACCGCGCAGCACGAGCGTCTCGTAGTCGGGCATGGGTTCTGCGGGGACTTCGTGCCACGAAGGCATCTGCGCATTCGGGCAGATCTGGAACGCGTAGAACCCGTAAGGCGGCAAGGTGAGCAGGTACGGCAGCTGGCCAATCGGCGGGAACGACGAACCGCCCATGATCTCGATGGGCACCTGTCCGTCGAAGCCACCAAGGTCCAGTTCCACGGCCTGCAGCGAACGCGACATGTTCGCCACGCAGAGCACCTGCTCGCCCTCGAACTCGCGCAGGTATGCCAGGACCTTGCGGTTGCCCGGATAGAGGAATTTCAGCGTGCCGCGCCCGAACGCCTTGTACCGCTTGCGCACAGCAAGCATGCGCCGGGTCCAGTTGAGCAGCGAGTGGGGATCGCGGGACTGCGCTTCCACATTGATCGCCTGGAAGCCGTAAAGCGGATCCATGATCGGCGGAAGCACCAGGCTCGCCGGATCGGCGCGCGAGAAACCGCCGTTGCGGTCCACCGACCACTGCATGGGCGTGCGCACGCCATCGCGATCACCGAGATGAATGTTGTCGCCCATGCCGATTTCGTCGCCGTAATAAAGCACCGGCGTGCCGGGCATCGAGAGCAGCAGAGCGTTCATCAACTCGATGCGGCGGCGGTCGCGTTCCAACAGCGGCGCAAGGCGACGGCGAATGCCGAGATTGATGCGCGCGCGGCGGTCGGCGGCGTAGGTTTGCCACAGATAGTCGCGCTCGCTGTCGGTGACCATTTCGAGGGTCAGCTCGTCATGGTTGCGCAGGAAGATCGCCCACTGGCAATTGTCGGGAATGGCCGGCGTCTGCCGCATGATGTCCGTGATCGGAAACCGGTCCTCGCGCGCGATCGCCATGTACATGCGCGGCATCAACGGGAAGTGGAACGCCATGTGGCATTCGTCGCCCTGACCGAAGTAATCCTGCGTGTCCTCGGGCCACTGATTCGCCTCGGCCAGCAGCATCCGGTCGGGATAATGCTGGTCGATCTCCGCGCGCATCAGCTTGAGGATCTGGTGCGTCTCCGGCAGGTTCTCGTTGTTGGTGCCCTCGCGCTCGATGAGGTAGGGCACCGCGTCGAGGCGCAGGCCATCCACGCCCAGGTCGAGCCAGAACCGCATGACGTCCAGCACGGCCTTCAGCACGGCGGGATTGTCGAAGTTGAGGTCGGGCTGGTGCGAGAAGAAGCGATGCCAGAAGTACTGGCCCGCGACCGGATCCCAGGTCCAGTTCGACTTCTCGGTATCCAGGAAGATGATGCGCGTGCCGTCGTAGGCCTGATCGGTATCCGACCAGACGTAGAAGTCGCGTGCGGCCGAGCCCTTCTTCGCATGCCGTGCGCGCTGGAACCACGGGTGCTGGTCGGACGTATGGTTGATGACCAGCTCGGTAATGACGCGCAGGCCGCGCGCATGCGCTTCCGCGATGAACCGCTTTGCGTCGGCGAGCTTGCCGTAGTCGGGATGCACCGCCTTGTACTCGGCGATGTCGTAACCGTCGTCGCGCCGCGGGCTGGGATAGAACGGCAGCAGCCAAAGCGTGTTGACGCCCAGTTCGGCGATGTAGTCGAGCTTGTCGATCAAGCCCTGGAAATCACCGACGCCGTCGTCGTTGGCGTCGAAGAAGGACTTGAGATGCACCTGGTAGATGATCGCGTCCTTGTACCAAAGCGGATCGCTCGAGAAGTCGCGCGCGGCCGCCTGCTTTTTTCCTTTAACGCGTGTTGCCATGAATCAGACTCCGGAAAGCCGCACGTGCCACACCGCATAAGGCTGGCCGAGGCCTAGCCATACATGCTGTGTCGTTCCGCGCCAGGTGAGGGATTGGTCGTGCAGAAGGTCGGTGACATCGAGCGTCGCGTCGGCGGCGAGGTCCCAGTCGCTCAGCGGCAACGTCAGGTCCGCCGCTTGCGCGTTGTGGGGGTCCATGCTGATCGCCACCAGCACGAGATCGTCGCCTGCGCGCTTCTCGAAGAACAGCACCTGATCGTTGTTCGCCGGCAGGAAGCGCACACCGAGATGCGTCTGCAAGGCAGGATGCGCGCGGCGAATGCGATTCAGGCGTGTGATCTCCGCCACGATGTTTCCGGGCGCCGTGAAATCGCGGATACGGATCTCGTACTTCTCCGAATCGAGGTATTCCTCTTTCCCCGGCACCGGCGCCGCTTCGCACAGTTCGAATCCCGAATACATGCCCCACAACCCGGACAGCGTCGTTGCCAGCGCCGCGCGGATGAGAAAGCCGGGGCGCCCCGAGGTCTGCAGGAAGTACGGATTGATATCGGGCGTGTTGACGAAGAAGTTCGGACGGAAAAAATCCTTCGGTGGCGTCGTCGTCAGTTCGGTGAGGTAGTCGATGAACTCGCGCTTCGTATTGCGCCAGGTGAAGTAGGTATACGACTGGCTGAAGCCCGCCTTGGCGAGGCGATACATCGGCTTGGGCCGAGTGAAGGCTTCGGACAGGAACAGCGCATCGGGATACTTCGCGCGCACCCTCGCAATCATCCATTCCCAGAAAGGGAACGGCTTCGTGTGCGGGTTATCGACGCGGAACGTACGAACGCCCTCCGCCGCCCAGAACAGCACCACGTCGCACAAGGCCTGCCACAGCGACGGAATCGCGCCATCGGCGTAGAAGTCGACGTTGACGATGTCCTGGTATTTCTTGGGCGGATTTTCCGCGTACTTGATGCTGCCGTCGGGACGCCAGTCGAACCACTCCGGGTGTTCCTTGAGCCAGGGATGATCCGGCGAGCACTGGATGGCAAAGTCGAGTGCCAGCTCCAGACCATGCTCATGCGCCGCGTCGCGCAGCGCACGGAAGTCGTCGAGCGTGCCCAACTGCGGGTGGATGGCCGTGTGTCCGCCATCGGGTGAGCCGATCGCATACGGGCTACCCGGATCGTCGGGGCCCGGCGTCAGCGTATTGTTCGGGCCTTTGCGGAACGCCTTGCCGATCGGGTGGATCGGCGGGAAGTAGAGCACGTCGAAACCCATGTCCCGAATCGCCGGCAAACGCGCGATCGTGTTGCGGAACGTGCCGTGATGGTGCAGGTCGTCGGTCATGGAACGCGGGAACAACTCGTACCAGCTGGCGAAAACCGCCTCGCGACGATCCACTTCGACAAGGTAGGCGTCGGTCGTGGTCGCGCGGTCGCGCGGATCGGTCGCGGTCATGAGGGCGAGCGTGGCGTCGTCGAGCAGGATCTCCACGCGCTCATCGCCATCGACCTTGCCCACGGCGGCGGCGAGTTGGCGCAAGGCCTTTGCGCGGGGGCCGGCTGCCGCGGCGGCGCGGTTCTCCACCAAAAGACGCCCCTCCTCCAGCTCCAGCGCGATCGGCACGTTCGCCTCGTGCTTCAGTTCGAGTTCGTGCCGGTAGGTGGCGAAAGGGTCGCGCCACGCTTCCACCTGGAATTCGTACCGCCCGATACGGGTAGGCGTGAAACTGGCGGTGTGAATGTCGTTGTTCACCAGTTCCATCGGTGTTTCGCGCCAACCCTTCTCGTCCACGGCGCGATAACGCAGGCGTGCGGCAAGCACGTCGTGGCCGTCCATGAAGATGTCGGCGGTGACGACGATGGCCTCGCCGACGACGCGCTTGGCGGGAAACTGGCCGCCGTCGACGATCGGCTGCACCGCTTCGATCACCACCCGCGGCGCACGCGAGGCCGCCTGCAACATTTCTTTCTGCACCGACGCGCCCTGCTTGCGCTTGACCGGCACAGACGGCGTGCCGGTCAGTGTGAGTACCTCGCCGGGTGCCAGGCAGATACCCTCGCCCTGGTCGAATACCTTTCTGCCGTCCGGCGTCGTCCACGGCGAGAAGTGCCCTGCCGCGCCCATCAAGGCGTGCGCGGCGGCGAACGGCGCATCGCGATCCAATGAAGCGTTCACCAGCGTCAACCTCGCCAGCGGCGCGGTGCGCGGATCGTTACCTTCCACGGTGAGAAACGCTGCCACGCCCTGCTGGATCGACAGATGCGGGGGCGCCAGCACGCGATTCGGCACAACGGCATTTGCCTTTTTCACCGCCTCGGTGAGGTCCAGCAGCGCACTCTTGCCCAGTTCCGCGGGGGAAAGCGGATGACCGCGGCGCGGGTCGAGCGGGTCGTGAAGCGCATATTCGAACCCCACCGGCATCATCCACCCCGCCGGCGCGGTAGCACTGAAAGCGATCGCACGACGGTAAGCGTGATCGCGCTGATTCTCTTCCCCGAGCGCATCGCCCAGCCGGGCCCCGAAGGGTTCTTCGGTACAGGCCAGCGAGGGGGCGATCGCCGCCAGCCGCTCGACTTCCTCGGCGTACCAGGGAGCCCGGAAGTCCCACCAGTTGGCCGACGAGACCACAGCGTCGAACCGTGCGCCGCGCAGCGCGACCAGTTCGTCGGGTGTGGTGCCGGGCGTCCAGGCGAGGAACGCCACCGAGGCGTCCTCGCGGACGGCGTCGGTCAAGGTGTTCCATACCGACGCGCGCAGCCGCTGCGGATGGATCACGCGGTAGCCCGAGACCCCCGCCTTCGTCCAGGCACGCAACCGATCGATCCACCAGTCCGTGGCCTCGTCGACCACGTCGGGATCGTTGAGTCGCCACCGCGCACTGTCGCTCTCGCTCGGCGTCCAGCGCGGATCGGGCGTGCCATGTTGCTGATCGGCGACTGCACGGAACCACGCCGGATGCTCATGGCGAACCGGCGCATCGGCGGCCAGTTCGTCGAGCGGAAGGTCCAGCCAGAGTTCCAGATCGTGCGCGCGGCACGCCTTGGCAATCTGGGCCAGCCGCGTCGTGGCGTCGCCATCGCCGGCGATGGCCGGATTCATGCGATCGAAGTCGCGGGTGACGAAAACGTCGCCACAGGGCGACGTGTCGAAGGGAGGCGCCACCAGCAGTTGGCGGAAGCCCAGGCTTGCAGCGTGTTCGATCCACGCGGTCCAGGCCGTCAATGGCCCCGCAAGCAGCGGATGCAGGTAATAGATTCGGAAAGGCGCACTCGGGCTGGCCGGCATGTGACTCGCGTTCCTGGCAGAAGGACACAAGCATGCCGGGCCGGATGTGTGCATCGCGCCAATGACCCGGGCACGCGAAGGTCATGACAGTGACGCATCCGGGCGTTGCGGCAATGTGAATGCCGCAACGCGTGTTTTCTTACGCAGGCAGCGCGGGCGCGCGCTTATTGGCCGAACTTGATTTCCTCGGCCTCGTGGCCGCGGTCCCATCCGCGCAGTTCGTCGCGAATGTGTGCGATGCGCTGGCGTCCGAGGGCATTGCGCTCCTCATCGAGCACCAGGCCGTCGAGCAGTTCGGCCAGACGCTGCGCGGTGGGCAGCATCGCATCCCACGCATCGAGCGCAGGCACCGGGCCCGGCAAGGCCATGAAGAAGGACAGGCCCGGCGTCTGCAGCGTGGCGATGCGCGCCATGTCGAAATTGCCGGGCTTGACGAGGTTCGCCACGCTGAAGATCGGCCCCTGTTCCGGATGACCGTCCACCAGGCGGTGGTAGATACCCATGTCTCCGAATTCGAGACCGGCCTTCTCGGCAGCGACGACCAGGTCGGCGCCCTGGAACTTGATGCCTTCGCGCGCCACGACGTAAAGGCTGACGATGCGTTCCACCGGCGCGTGCGGCGGGCGGCGGCCGAGATCGGAGCGCGGCGGCGCCTTCGGCGGCGCGGGGGGCGGAACGGGAGCGGGGGCCGGAGTCGGCACCGGAGCGGCGACAGGGCTCACCGGCTCGTCGATATCGAACGGCAGATCCAGGCGAGGGTCCACGCGAGGCGGGCGCGGCGCGGCCTCGTCGGGCAGGACCGGGGCGGCCGACGCGGTACGTTCGCCAGCCAGCGACGCACCCAGGCGCTCCAGTTCGGCGCGCAGGTCCACGTCGAGTTCGCCCTGCGCGGGCCGCGGGGTGAACAAGGGGTCGTCGGCGTCGTCGCGGGCGGCAAAGGGAGCCTCGACCGCCACATCCTCGTCGGCTTCGTCGCCGAACACCGGTTCGCGCCGCTCGCGTGCGCGCTCCGGCTGTTCCACCGGCTTGCGCCGGCCCTGCTCCTTGCGCGGCTGCCCGAACAGCCAGAGCAGAACGAGCACGACGATGCCAACGAAGAGCATCGGAATGCCGACGGCAGGGTTCCAGGCGAGGCCGATGGCGGGATTCATGAATTCGATTCCTTGCAAAAAAACGCTCTGATGCTTAGGCGACGCCGGCCAGCTTGGACGCCTCGGCCAGATCGACCTGGACGAGACGCGACACGCCCGGTTCGCGCATGGTAACGCCGCAGAGCTGATGCGCGGCCTCCATCGTGGCCTTGTTGTGGCTCACGAAGATGAATTGCACCTTCTCGCTCATCTCGCGAACCATGGCGGAGAAGCGCCCGACGTTGGCTTCGTCGAGCGGCGCATCCACCTCGTCGAGCAGGCAGAACGGCGCCGGGTTCAGGCCGAAGATCGCGAACACGAGCGATACGGCCGTGAGCGCTTTCTCACCACCGGACAACAGCGTGATGTTGGAGACCCGCTTGCCCGGCGGGCGCGCCATGATGGCAACGCCAGTGTCGAGGAGGTCCTCGCCGGTGAGTTCCAGGTACGCATGGCCACCACCGAACAGGCGCGGGAACAGTTCCTGCACGCCAGCGTTCACGCGGTCGAAGGTCTCTTTGAAGCGCTGCCGCGTCTCGCGGTCGATCTTCTTGATCGCGCCTTCGAGGGTTTCGAGGGCGCTGCCGAGGTCGGCCAACTGCGCGTCGAGGTATTCCTTGCGCTGCGACTGCTCGGCGTGCTCCTGAATGGCCGCCAGGTTCACCGGCTCGAGGCGCGCGATCTTCTGCGAGAGGTCGGCAAGCTGCCGCTGCCAGTGCTCCGGCTCGGCGTCTTCGGCCAGTTCCGTGAGCAACGCATCGAGTTCCAGGCCGGACGCAACGATGGCCTGGGCCAGTTGTTCGGCACGAAGCTGCAAGGCCTGGGCTGCGAGTCGCTTCTCGGAGACGCTTTCGCGAACCTGGTTGAGCACGTGCTCGATGCGCTGACGTTCCTGCTCCAGACGACGGAACTCTGCGTCGCAGTCTTCCAGCGCACGGCGGGCGTCCACCAGCTGGCGATCCACCAGCAGGCGTTGATCGAGATAGGTCTGACGCTCGGCTTCCAGCTCCGCGATGGGATCGGAGCCCGCGGCAAGCTGCTGGTCGATCTCGTCGCGGCGCGCCACGACCTGGCGCATCTGCGCATCCAGGCGCCCCAGCGCCTGTTCGAGCGAGGCAAGTGCGGCGCGCTTGGATTCCATGCTCAAAGCAAGCTGATGCGCCTGGTCGGCGGCTTCGCGTGCATTGATGCGCGCCTCTTCGCGCGCTTCGAGCAGTTCGCGTCGCTCGTTTTCCAGGCCGCGGCGTTCGTCTTCGCGGTCGCCCATGTGGCCGACGGCCTCATCGAGACGTGCACGGGCTTCGCGGGTCTGGCCTTCCAGTTCGTCGAGCTGATCGACGATGGCGGAAATCTCGCCACCGACCTTTTCAGCGCGCGCGCGTGCCGTTTCCATCTTGCCGCGCTGGCTCTGCAACTGTCCCGCCAGCTCCGAAAGACGGCGATGGGCGGCATACAGGTCGCGTTGCGCGTCGTCGCGCTGACGCTCGGTTTCGACCTTGCGCGCGCGCAGGTCTTCGAGTTGTTCGGTGCGCTCCTCGATGGAGGCCTCAAGCGTTTCGATCTGCTCGGCGAGCTGACGGATGTCGCGTTCGCGCGCGAGCACACCCACCTGATTGCCCTGCGCACGCAGCACACGCGCCCAGCCCGGCCCCATCCAGGCGCCGTCACGGGTGATCACCGATTGATGCGCGGCCAGCGTCGGCACGCGCGCCGCCGCATCTTCCACGGAATCGGCGACCCACACCTGGCTCAGCAGGTTCACTGCGGCCAACGGACCACGCACGTGCGCCGCGAGCGTGCCGGCCGTGCCGGGACCGCCGGCAGCCTTTGCGAACAGAGCCACATCGGCCTGACCCAGGGCCGAGAACTCGGAGGTCAGGGCTTCCGGGGCATCGACGAGCACGCCGTCGAGCACGCCGGCAAGCACGGTTTCCACGGCGGATTCATAGCCCGCATCGACCTGCAGGGATTCGCCGAGACGCCGCGAACGATCCAGACCGAGCTTTGCCAGCCAGCCGCTGGCGGCGGATTCTTCCTGGCCCAGTGCCGCGCTCTGCAATGCTTCGAGCGACGCCTGCCGGCCGCGCGCCGTCTGCAACTGCTGGCGGGCATCGTTGAGCGCCGACTGTACCTGGCGTTCTTCGTCCAGCACCCGCTCGTAGGAGACCTTGTGCTGATCGAGCACGCCGCCGAGCTGTTCCACTCGCTCGCGCTGCGTGTCGTGTTCCGTTTCCAGTTGTTCCGCCGCGGCATCGAGCGCGGCAACGTCGGTGGCGCGCTGCTCGGCTTCGAGCGCTTCGCGGCGCTTGGACAGATCGACCGCCTGACGGTCGAGATAGGCCAGCTTCGTGCGCTCCACTTCCGCCGCGCGGCTGGATTCGGAGGCGCCGCGTGTGTGCGCGTCCCAGCGTTGCTGCCAGTCGGCCAGCCGGGCTTCCGTGGCGCGCTGGACCTCACCGGTTTCGTCCTGGATCTGCTGCAGCGCCTCCAGCTTCGGTTCGCCTTCGGCCAGCGCCATGCGCAGGGTTTCCACCTGCTCGCGATCGGTCTCGATGTGACCGCGGAGTTCTTCGTATTCGCGCTCGGCGTCGGCACGTGAACGGGTCAACCGCTCGTTGAGGTCGCGGTTATGCCGGACCTGCTGCTCCACGCGGGCGATCTCGGCACCGACCTTGTACACCTCGGCCTGCACCTGATTAAGGTGCTCGCTGGCGCCCTGATGGCGCTCGCGCACGCTTTCCAGCTGCGCCTCGACCTGGCGCTGCCCGGCGAGATGCTTCTCGATTTCGAGTTCCGCCTCGCGCAGTCCGGAGCCCTCACCCTCGTGCTGGCGATGCAGCGTGCGGTATTCCAGTGCGCGAAGCTCGGCCTCGCGGCGGGTATGTTCTTCCTTGAAGGCCTTCCAGCGTTCGGCCGCGCGAGCCTGGCGATTGAGGTGGTCGAGCTGTTTTTCCACCTCGTCGCGCACGTCGCGTACGCGATCGAGGTTCTCGCGGGTGGACTTGATGCGGCTCTCGGTTTCCTTGCGCCGCTCCTTGTACTTCGAGATGCCGGCGGCTTCCTCGAGGTGGGTGCGGAGTTCTTCCGGCGCGGCTTCGATGATCTGGCTGATCATGCCCTGCTCGATGATCGAGTAGGAACGCGGTCCCAGGCCGGTGCCCAGGAACAGATCGGTGATGTCACGGCGACGGCAGCGCCCGCCATTGAGGAAGTACGCGGATTGACCGTCGCGACTCACCACGCGCTTGACCGATATCTCGGCAAAGCTGGCGTATTCGCCCTGGATGGTGGCGTCGCTGTTGTCGAAGATGAGTTCCACCGCCGCCTGGCCGACGGGCTTGCGTGCGCTGGAACCGGAGAAGATGACGTCGGTGAGCGAATCGCCACGCAAGCGGCTGGCGGCCGACTCGCCCATGACCCAGCGGATGGCGTCGATGATGTTCGACTTGCCGCAGCCATTGGGGCCGACGACGCCGGTCATATTGGTGGGCAGGTGCAGCGTGGTGGGGTCGACGAAGGACTTGAATCCCGCCAGCTTGATCGTGGTCAGACGCATTATGGTTTCCGTTGGGACGCGGCCGTGGACTCCGTTCGGGAGCCTCCCCCTGGCTGGTCGACCACTTTGCCAAAGGGGGACGGGGCGCGCAATACGCGAGATTACCCGAAGAAACGTTGGCAACCTGTTGTTCTATTTGGCGTCAGGCACCCGCTCGCCCGTAGGAGCCGCTACAGCGGCGAGGGAAATCTTGCGAGAGCGCGGCCAGGTTTTCCTCGCCGCCATGGCGGCTCCTACGCGCCAGGCGATCATTCCCCGGGCGCGCGAGCCTCGATGGATAACGCGTGGATGCCGTCCGGCATCATGTCCCCCAGCGCCTCGTAGACCATGCGGTGACGCTGGATCGGGTTCTTGCCCGCGAAAGCCGGGCTGACGATGCGAGCGAAGAAATGCCCCTTGCCCTGCCCCGAATGGCCTACGTGCTTGTGGCCTTCGTCGATCACATCCAGCTCGACCGGGGCCAGGGCCTCGGTCAGCAACTGACGGATGCGTTCGACCTTTTCGACGCTCACGGCAGCACGGCCTTGAACGGACGGACGGTCACCTCGCGATAGACGCCGGCCGCCACGTAGGGATCGGCGTCGGCCCAGGCCTTGGCGGTGGGCAGATCGACGAATTCGGCAACGATCATGCTGCCGCTGAAACCCGCCGCACCCGGGTCTTCCGAGTCGACCGCGGGGAACGGACCGGCCAGCTTCAGCCGCCCCTCGTCCTTGAGCGCATTCAGGCGCGCCAGATGCGCCGGCCGCGCAGCCAGTCGGTTTTCCAGCGAGTTCGGGTGATCGAGAGCGACGATGGCATACAGCATGGGGATAGCTCCGGGTGCGAGGCTCACGCCTCGGGACGCATGGTCGGGAACAGCAGCACGTCGCGGATGGACGACGAACCGGTGAGCAGCATGACGAGGCGGTCGATACCGACGCCGAGGCCGCCGGTGGGCGGCAGGCCGACTTCGAGCGCGCGGATGTAGTCGGCATCGAAATGCATGGCCTCGTCGTCGCCGGCATCCTTGGCATCGACCTGGGCCTGGAAACGCGCCGCCTGGTCTTCGGAATCGTTGAGTTCCGAGAAGCCGTTGGCGATCTCCTTGCCGTTGATGAACAGCTCGAAGCGATCGGTGATGCCCTTGTCGGTGTCGCTCTCGCGCGCCAGCGGCGAGACCTCCACCGGGTGATCGGTGATGAAGGTGGGCTGGATCAGCGTGTGCTCCACCGTCGTCTCGAAGATTTCCAGCAACAGCTTGCCCCAGCCGTATGTCGGCTTCACGTGGATACCGAGGCGCGTCGCATGCGCCGCCATGGCCTCGCGATCGCGCAACTCGCCGGGCCTGATCTCCGGGTTGAGTTCCAGCACCGCGTCTTCCATGCGCCAGCGACGGAACGCGGGACCGAGGTCCACGGTGGCGCCGTCCCATTCGATGGCGGTGTGACCCACCACCTCGACGGCGGCCGAGCGGATCATGCCCTCGGTCAGGTCCATCACCTCGTGGTACGTGGCATAGGCCTGGTACAGCTCGAGCATCGTGAACTCGGGGTTGTGCCGCGTGGACACGCCCTCGTTGCGGAAATTGCGGTTGATCTCGTAAACGCGATCGAAACCGCCGACCACCAGACGCTTGAGGTAAAGCTCCGGCGCCACGCGCAGGAACAAGGGGATATCGAGCGCGTTGTGATGGGTGGTGAACGGCCGTGCCGTGGCCCCGCCGGGGATCACATGCATCATCGGCGTTTCCACTTCCATGAAGCGACGCGGCTCCGCTTCGAGCCAGCGGCGCACGTGGCTGATGATCTTCGAGCGAAGCGCAAAGGTGCGCCGGGATTCCTCGGTGACGATGAGGTCCACGTAGCGCTGGCGGTACCGCTGCTCCACGTCGGCCAGACCGTGGTGCTTATCCGGCAGGCCGCGCAGCGACTTGGTCAGCAGGCGGATCGCATCGACCTTGATCGACAGCTCGCCCGTCTTGGTGCGCATCACGGTACCGGTAGCGCCAACGATATCGCCCAGGTCCCAGCGCTTGAACGCGTCGTAGGCTTCTTCGCCGAGCGTGCCCTGATGGACGAAAAGCTGGATGCGGCCGGTGCCGTCCTGCATCTGCACGAAGCTGACCTTGCCCTGCCCGCGCATGAGGATGATGCGACCGGCCACCGCCACGCGACGCGGCGAAGCTTCGATCGCCTCAGCGGTCCAGGTGTCCTTGTCGGCGAACTCGGCTTGAAGGTCGCCGGCAAAGCTGTCTACCTTGAAGTCGTTCGGATAGGCAATGCCCTGCGCGCGCAGCGCTTTCAGTTTCTCGCGGCGCTCGGCGATGAGGCGGTTCTCGTCGGCAGCGATGGCGGAGGCTTCGGCGTTGGCGTTTTCGGTCATGGCTTGGTTGGCAACTTCTCGGGGTGGGAAGCGGGGCGCGGAGGCGCCCCGCGTGGATCAGGCATCGACGCGCTTGGAACCGGCTTCGAGACCGGCCTTGAGGCTGGCTTCGACGAATTCGTCCAGGTCGCCGTCGAGCACCTTCTGCGTGTCGGAGCGTTCGATGCCGGTGCGGAGGTCCTTGATGCGCGACTGGTCGAGCACGTAGTTGCGGATCTGGCTGCCCCAGCCGATGTCGGACTTGGTGGCTTCCAGCGCATCCTTCTCCGCATTGCGCTTCTGCACTTCCAACTCGTACAACTTGGCCTTGAGCATCTTCATGGCGCGGTCGCGGTTGGCGTGCTGGCTGCGCTCGGTCTGGCAGGCTACGACAGTGTTCGTCGGGACGTGCGTGATACGCACCGCCGATTCCGTCTTGTTCACGTGCTGACCGCCTGCACCGGACGAACGGTAGACGTCGGTCCTCAGGTCGGCCGGATTGATGTCGATCTCGATGTCGTCGTCGACTTCCGGCGAAACGAACACGGAGGTAAAGCTGGTGTGGCGACGATTGTCCGAGTCGAACGGGCTCTTGCGCACCAGGCGATGCACGCCGATCTCGGTCTTGAGCCAGCCATAGGCGTAGTCGCCTTCCACACGGAACGTGGCGGACTTGATGCCCGCGACTTCGCCTCCGGAGACTTCCATAAGCTCGGCCTTCCAGCCGCGCGACTCCGCCCAGCGCAGGTACATGCGCAGGAGCATTTCCGCCCAGTCCTGCGCCTCGGTGCCACCGGCGCCCGCCTGGATGTCGACGAATGCCGGGGCGGCATCGAGCTTGCCGGAGAACATGCGCTGGAATTCGAGCTTGCTCACGCGCGCGTCGACCTTGTTCAGGTCATCGACGATGGACTGCACCGTGGCCTCGTCGCCATCGGCGGCGGCCATGTCGAGCAGTTCCTTCGCGTC
>Ga0209437_100822_pt1 | contig 13804 bp, 5 predicted proteins | sample AraplaL_Cvi_mTSA_FD_184266 | JGI IMG/M metagenome (GOLD analysis project Ga0209437, IMG submission 184266) | Arabidopsis root microbial communities from the University of North Carolina, USA - plate scrape CL_Cvi_mTSA (SPAdes) (version 2) | ecosystem: Host-associated > Plants > Roots > Endosphere ...
GTTCGGCCGTCGAGCCGCCCGCCCCGCTGAAGTCGACAACGATGTCGGCGCGCTCGCCTGGCGCGAGGAACAGCGACGTCATGCTCGCCGGTGACGCGAGCAGGCCCTGATCCGAACCGATGACCTGAAACGGCCGCCGGTCACGAAAACGCAGGTGATAGAAGCGTCCGTTCGCCGCGTTCAGCACGCGCAGGCGATAGCGCCGCGCCTGCACGTCGGCGCGAGGCAGCACAGCGCCGTTCACCAGCGTGAGATTGCCGAAGACTTCCGGCACCCAGGGGGCTTTGGCATCGCCCGAATCGGGGTAATACAGGCGCCCGTCGCGTCGAAGCAGGCGGTCCGCGAGCACCAGCGGTAGTTCCTGTTCGCCGGACGGCAGTCCGAGCGCAGCTTCGTGTTCGTCGCGAAGCAGGTACAGCCCCATCAGCCCGGCATACATGTTCAGCCGATTGATGCCCATCGCATGGTCGTGGTACCAGAGCGTCGCCGCGTCCTGCGCGTTCGGATAGCGATGCCGGCGCGATACGCCGGGCACGTACCAGTCCTCTGGAAAGCCATCGTCCTTGTGCGGCACCTTGGCACCATGCAGGTGGACGATGGCGCGAACGTCCGGTTTGTCCGCCTCTGCGCCGCAGATGGCGTGATCGATGGGCAGGAAGTGCTTCGTCGGCAGCGCGTTCTCCCAGGTCACCTCGATCGGCTGCCCACTGCGCGCCTCGATCGTTGGACCGGGATAGGTGCCGCCGTATGTCCAGAGCGTCGTCGGTGGAAGATCGCGGTGCAGTTTCTGTTCCGAGGCCGCCATGCGCACGTGCAAGGGCTTTCCGCGCTCGGCGTGGAGCACGGGCGGAACGGGCAAGGCGTCGACGAAAGGCGTGAGCGTCGCGGGATCGACCAGCCCCGGTAGGTGACGGGTGTCGCCCATGGCATGCATGCACAACGCGTTGCCCACCTGTCCGGCGGACGCGGGCTTCATGGCACGCATGTCATGCGCGAACAGCCGCGGCGGGAGACATCCCGCCGCGGCCGTCCAACCTGCCGTTATCAGGAAACGGCGGCGATCAACCATGCCCACCCTTCCCGATCGGCCAGTACGGCCAACCTGCGGGCTGCTTCGGTTGACCGGTGGATTCGTCGAGAATCAGCCTGCGGTCGAACAGGCGCGGCAGGAAGAAATCGAACATGCTGTCCAGGCTCCCCGCCTGCGCATCGCTGGAACCGCCGCCGATACGCTTGCCATCGAGCCAGTTGTCCTCGATGAACCGCGTGATGGAGCTTTGGTCGGTCACGCTGTGGTCCACCGTGTTTTCTCGTGCCCATGGCGAGATCACCATCAGCGGCAGGCGCGGGCCAAAGCCGCAACGCCCCTGAGCCGGCGTCTTGCCGTCCAGCCCGGGCAGCACGGCGCGACCCTTGCAGAGGCCCGGACCATCGAGTGCATCGGTGCTGCCTTGCGAACCGTTCACGTGCGGCGGCTCCTGATGGTCGTACCAACCGTCCGAGTCGTCATAGGCAATCACCACCGCCGTGTCCTGCCAATCGCCGCTGCGCTGAAGCGCATTGATCACGTGCACGATGAAAGCCTGCTCGTCGAGCGGATCCGAGTAGCCGGCGTGGCCGTCCTGATAGGCAGGTGCCTTGAGAAAGCTGACTGCCGGAAGGTTGCCGGCGTCGAGCGCATCGTAGAAGTCGTCGATGTCGTACTGATGATTCGCCGCATCGCCGCTGTGACCGATGGCGGCGATCGATGCCGGGCGCGCATGCGTTGGGTTCGCGGTGGACGGGTAGTACTGGAACGGCGCGTGATGCGGGCTGTAGTCGTTGGACGTGCTGTGGGTGACCTGCGACAGCGTACGACGTGCGCAGCCGGTGCTGCCGTCGGGGTTGGTGCGCTTGAGGTCGAAGCCACCCTGGAACCAGCCCCAGGTGATGCCGCGGTCGTTGAGCAGGTCGCCGATGTTGCGACCGCCCATCGTGACCTGGCTGGCCGTGGGCGAGGAGCAGACGTCGCCGATGGGATCGGGGTCGCCGATCATCGTCAGTCCGCCATGACCGTCGTCTGTGGTGGCGCCCGTGCCGTTCAAGGTATCGATCACGCCAGCGGTCTGGCCGGCGATAAGGTTGAGCGCACCGGGCGACGACGGACCGAAGGTGGTGCCGTAGCTGTTGTCGCTCATCGCGAAGTGTTGGGCATAGTTCCACAGCGCCGTGACGGTGTTGCCGTCGTAATAACCCATGACCTGGCCCTTGCCCTCCTGCGAAGGATCGCCGCCCGGAAGCATTTCGCCACGACCGGTGTACTGCGGGAAGAGATCCATCCTGCCGCCGTCAAAGGCACGCTGCTCGGCGGTGTAGCCATGATCCTGGTCGGCCGTGGCCGCCTGCGCACGAGCGAGGCGGAACGGGTTGATCGCGCCATCGCCGTTGGCGGCATTGACTGCGTTCGGATTGCGGGTAAGCAGGCGATGGGTCAATCCGTTCACCGGCGGCGTGAACGGTCGCGCGTAAAACGCCGGCTCGCCGCTGGGATTCTCGGCAAACGGGTAGGTTCCGAAGTAGTGATCGAACGACACGTTCTCTTGAAAGATCACCACCAGATGCTTGATCGGCGTGGCGGTGCGCACGCCGTCATGGCCATGGCCACCATGACCGAAGCCGAAGGCGGAAGACGCCTCGGCAGGCGTCTCGACGACCTGTTGCGCCGCGACGATGGACGCGGCGGAAAGGGTGAGCACGCAGGCGACGCCCGCGGCCAGTAGCTTGCGCATGACAGATGCTCCTCGAAGTGAACCGACCGGCTGCATGTGCCGCACCCCTGTCTGCGGACTCGCTCAGCGTAGGAAGCAAAAATGACAGTGCGTGGACATCGCTCGCGAGTTCTTGCGAAATATCGCCAGGCATGATGCCGATCACAGTCCCTCGCGCGCAGCCGCGGGCCCGTCATCATCCCCCGGCTGCCCTCACAGGTTCCTTGGGGCGGTCGGAGACCAGTTCACCCAACGATGAGGTTGGCGCACCCGGGGCTCCGACCGCGGAGAATTCGACCGTAATCGCCAGATCCGTTAGGTCGTGCATCCGCTGCGCATGCACATCGTGCGACGGTGGAAGCTGCCCATCGGGAAACACGTGGAAGGGCGGCGCGAAGTAGCTCATGTAGTCGCGCCGGGCAGCGCGTGTCTGCAGCCAGTCGACCCCGGCACGCACGACCGGTGCGTGGGTCGCGTAGCGGTTCCGCATGTACGCCACGTAGTGAACCTCGGAAATCGGATCGTTCGCCGGGCTCCAGAGGTTGGCTGAGACAGGCGACGAAAGTACGCGCTCGGCGAAGGTCACCGGCGACTCTTCGATCTCAGGTCCGGCCGGATCGAAGCGTCTCATCTTGATGCCCGATGCCTGCCACGCCAGCGCGCGCTCACGCACTTGCCTGGCGTAGTCCGTAGCGTAGGCGCGCACTCTGAACATCTCATCGAAGATGATCGTGTCCGCCGGCAGGTCGGCGATGAGTCGTCCGCTTTCCGGACCGGAGCCGGCAACACTCAGGCTATCGGCATTCACCGGCATGACCAAGGTCATCACGTGGTCGGGGGTGGCACCAACGACAGCGATGTGTGCGTCCTCGCGCAGCATGCCGCGCAGACGCCGCGTGTTCACCAGCGTGCTGACATGGCGATCACCGACACCGCGAGCCATGAAGCTACTGACGGGCGACTCTGCCTGTAGCAGTCGTTGGTACGTGGACCAGTTGATGGCAGAGAGGGAGCGCGCCTCGGCGGGGTTGGTACTCCGCGGCACCGTCATGACCAGCCGCTTGTCGTCCTGGCGCAGCACGGACATACCGAGTTCCGTGGCATGCGACGAGGCGCTGGGCACGGGCCGGCCCTGCATGTCTACGTGGGTGAAGTAGTGCATCCAATCGCCCAGACCCGAATGACGGACCGTCAGGACGAGGCCACCGTCGGCCGACACGTCAACGGAGGAGAGCCCCCGCCGAACGAAACGCACCAACGGGCCGGGCACCGTATCGACGATGCGCGCCATGCTGTCCAGGTCGTCCCGCATCGCCTCCGGCAGCTTCTCGGTGATCGCAGCGAGAAGCCCCACGTATTCGGCCGGATCCACCGGCGCGAAACCGTCGGCCAGTTCTGTCTCGGGATACCACAGGCCGTCGCGCTCGACCACGAAACGACCCGAGGCGCGATCGGGTGCGTCACCTGGCCGAAGAATCTCGCGATACCCTCCGCCGTCCATCGACGTCTCCACGACTTGCGTCTGTCCGTCGAGATGCCGAAGCCGCACGTAGTGGCGACCTTCGAAGATCCACGCATCCGCCGTTGCATTGCCATGGGCGATGACGGCGGGTTCATTCACGACCAAATGCGCCAGGCCCTCAGGCAACAGTGCGCTTTCCGCTTTTACGACGGTCGGCAACAGGCGGATCAGGGCGGAGGGGTCGTCCGCGATGTTCTCGGGCGCCCGGTCGCCCTGATCTTCTGCCGCGCGACGAAGCCAGCGTTGCTGATCCTCCGTCAACCCTTCATGACGATCCATCAGCGCATGACGCAAGCGCGATATCCGCTTCAATACCTGGCCCTGCCGCCGCGACGGCAGCGTCGGATCGATCCAGAGCCGATGCATGCGCTGGAGTTCGGGGCGCGTCGATCGCGCTTCGATCGCATCCGCCATCTGCATCCGGAAGTCGGCTTCCCGTTGAGCCGCCGTCATGCTGCGTCGCTCGTCGGCAAAGGACGGCATTTCCGCCATCGCGGAGAAAACGGACGTGTAGGCGCCAGGCACGCCGGGACGACGCGGGTCGGCGAGCAAGGCGTAGCCGTCTTTTCGACGCTGAAGATGCAATGCGTCGGCCGGAACGTTCTGCCGCGTAAAAGCGGTGCCATCCGGCCGCACACCCAGTTCGAAACTTGCATCTGGCCGATAAAGCGCTAGCGGCGTGTCCGCCATGCGCGCGAGGCTCGGGGCCAGCAGCGCCACTTCCCGGGCGGACCATGACGTGCCGGACGGATGACGAAGGCGACGGGCCAGCGTCTCGATGACGCCATGTCCGAGGGCCAGCGTCAGTAAGGGGTTTGCCGACGACGCGTCCGGGTTTGCCAGATGCGCCTCCGCGAGCGCCGCTTCCGACGATCCCCATTGCCAGAGCACCCCCGCGGCGCTGTTCAGTGCCATCGGATCGGTCGTGATCTCCGGACTCACCAATTCGGCGAGGATACTGCCGTCAAGATAATTTCGTTCGTTGAACGCGATCTGCCATGTGCCATCCGCCTTTCGTTCGACCAGCGGTCCCGCGCTGTCGTCGTCGAGCCGTATCCTGTAGCCCTCGCTGTCGGCAACGATGGGCACCGTTCGCAGGCCTCTGCCCCAGACGGGAAGCGTGATGAAGCGACGATTGCCATGCATGAAAACCCCGTCCGCACGTTCCACGGCACCGCTGGGGAGCTTCTCCACCAAACGCCTTGCGTCGGATGCGACCCAGCGACTCGGTAAACCATCCCGTCGAAGGTAAAGGCGGTTTGTCAGCGTGGTCCGCCAGCCGGGCGGCACGATCGGGCTGAGCGGATAGCCGATCTGGCCATTCACCCGCTGCGGCGCACGAAAACGCGGGCTGCCGCCGCGCACCATGCCTCCGAAGGCGGCGCCGAACGGCACCGCTGTTATGATCGTCGTCGCCACCTGTTCCGCACCCGCTTTGCGTTGTTCGAAGGTGCGACCGTTGATGCTCTGTTCTATCCCGATGGCCGCGCTGACCACGCCGGTAATCAGTTGGATCGGTACCGCGATTCGCGGGATGTAGCCGAGCGGCTGCGCCGCGATCAAAGCGCGGTTGATCGTGGCGCGCCACGCTTCCCAGGCGGTGCTTGCCTGCGTCTCCGCGTCGGCACGCAGCCGCTGCTCCACTTGCTTCCGCATGTCGTCGAAGACGTCGCCGACGATGGGGGCACTGACGTGATCGGCCATCTTGCCGCCCTGCCCTCCCTCGCTGCGCAGACGTTCCAGCCCCTGTTTCACACCCTCCCGGTACAGGCCGTCCTGGCCGTCGTAGATCGAGAAGTGCGAGAGCAATGCATCGAGCGTGTCCCGAGCGTTCGCCTGCGCCCCTGCCCAGCGACGGAGGTCCCGCTCGCTGCGGGCCGTGACGAACGCCGGATCGCCGCCCGGCACGTACATCACCTCGCTCCCGTCCGGCGCAACGAAGCGGATGAGATCGGTCGCGGCATAGCCGTTGATATCGAAGCGACGGACGATCACCGGCCCCTCCGGCGGCGCGCTCTGCAGCGCCGCCAATGAGATGGGCCCTTCCAGAGGAACGTGCGGCGCGGCGCCCTGCATCACCGATCGGTACTGGGCGTCTGTCAGGTGACCCATGGCGCGTGCCTCCCGCGCCTGCTGCACGAAGGCATACCGTGCAAGCACGGGCCAGTCGGCCCGATTGCTCTGCCAGTAGTCATCGATGGCGTCATCCAACCGGCGGACAAAAGGAAGCTCCGCAAACGTGCTCGGCTTACCGAACTGTTCGACCAGTTGCGAAAGCTGGAGCGGTGCCTCGTGCTCGGCCGTAAAACCACCCACTCGGAAGATGCCAAAGGCATCGTCCAGTGAGCGCGCATCCTCGCTGACCGTATCGATCACGTTCCCCTCGGCCAGGAAGGTGTTGTAGAAATAGACCGGGCCAAGCCTGCTCCAGAGGAGCAATCCCACCTTCTTGAACAGATCTCCAACGCTCTCGCTGTTCCACGTGTTTTCGAGGAATTGCACGATGCTGGGACTTTTGGCGCCGCCGTTCAGAACGCCACCCACCGCGTCGGCGAGCCCCGCAAAGAAGCTATGGCGCGAGTGGTCCGGAAATGCCTCCATCAAGGCGTCGGTCAAGAGAAGGGCACGGTCGGGTACGCCACGGGCGCGATCCGCTGCGCTGGCGAAATGCGCGACCACGTAGAGGTCGCCGTCGAGGCGTAGCGTTTCCTCGATAAGCGCCTTGGCGATGCGACGAGCTTCGGGCAATGGCGTGGCCCGAGCTTTCATCGACATCTGCTGGAAGAGGTCGAGGTCGGCCGCCGTATCGAACTGAGGAGCCACCGGCGTCTGGTGCAAGTCGTCAATGCCGGCGACCTTGTAAGAAGGCTCGTTCGCAAACGAGGACGCGGAGGCGCGGGGGCTGGGTGTGGGAGCGGCAACGAGTGCGCCCGCAGTCGCGGCACACAACATGCTTGCCAAGCAAGCTCGGGAAGTTGACGACAATCGATTCATCGCAGAGGTCCATGCAAGCGAAGACAAAGGCCGCGACCTTAGCCCGCGCCCGCTTGTGGGCACTGCCGGCAGGCACCCCGGACTGACGATGGCGACCACTGACGGCGCCGTAGGTGTACCGACTGGCGGAGGCCACACCCGACCATGACTTTCGTCACAGTCGGCCCTGCACCGGAGTCACAGGGGCTATGCTCGGACCCCACGGCGCCGGGGGCGCCGTCCAGTCACCACGTAACGAGGGACATCCATGACCAAGCAGTACCTGAAGCCGCTCGCGCTCGCGCTCGGCGTCGCACTCGCCGGCACGGCATGCAGCAAGCACGACGATGCCAGCACGGCGCCGCCGGCGCCCGCATCGTCCGGCACCGCTCCGGCCGCCGCTACGACGACCGCAGCTGCCAAGCCTGCCGGCCCGACGTTCAACATTGCCGACCTCGACACCAACATCGACGCTTGCAGCGACTTCAACGGCTTCGTCAATGCGAAATGGGTGGCTGCCAACCCGATCCCCGAGGACCGCACGCGCTGGGGCGCCTTCGACCAGTTGGCCGAGAACAGCCTGAACACCCAGCACGACATCGTCGATGCCATGGACAAGGGCGCCGCCAACGCGAAGCCCGGCTCGATCGAACAGAAGATCGGCCTGCTCTACCGCTCCGGCATGAACGAGGACGCCATCGAGAAGGCCGGCGTCGAGCCGCTCAAGCCGGAACTCGCGAAGATCGATGCGCTGAAGTCCACGCAGGACATCGTCGATTTCCTCGACAGCAGCTTCAACGAAGGCAACAGCTACGTGTTCGGCTTCGGCGCGGGCGCCGATTTCCAGAACGCCAAGATGCAGATCGGCTATGCGTCGCAGGACGGTCTGGGCCTGCCCACCAAGGACTACTACACCGATCCGAAGCAGGCGGACAACCGCAAGGCTTATCTCGCCTACATCACCAAGACGCTGACGCTCGCAGGCGTGCCGGAAGAGGACGCCAAGAAGCAGGCGGACGAGGTGATGAAGTTTGAAACGCAGCTCGCCGCCGCTTCGCTGGCCCCGGTCGAAATGCGTGCGCCGGAAAACCAGTACCACTTCGTGTCTGTGAGCGAAGCCGACAAGGTCACGCCGCACTTCAACTGGGAAAAGTTCTTCGCTGCCCAGGGCGTCACGGTAGACAAGGGCTTCTCGCTCTCGCAGCCGAAGTTCTTCAAGGAGTTCGACAAGATGCTGGCGTCCACGCCGGTGTCGACGTGGCAGGCGTACCTGCGCTTCCACGCCATCGACAGCGCGTCGCCGTATCTGTCCAAGGCGTTCCAGGACAACAAGTTCGACTTCTACGGCAAGACCCTCGCCGGTCAGCCGCAGCAGAAGCCGCGCTGGAAGCGCGTGCTGGGCACGGTCAACTCGTCGATGGGCGAGGCTCTGGGCCAGCTTTACGTCGCCAAGGTGTTCAAGCCGGAAGCCAAGCAGCGTGCGAACGAGCTGGTCGACAACGTGCGCAACGCCCTCAAGGCGCGCATCGAGAAGCTCGACTGGATGAGCGACGAGACCAAGCAGAAGGCCATCCAGAAGTGGAACACCTTCCTGCCGAAGATCGGTTACCCCGACAAGTGGCGTGACTGGTCCGGCCTCGATGTGAACGGTGAGAACTACTTTGGCAATGTGGAAGCCGCCAGCAAGTTCAACTACCACTACGACATCGCCAAGATCGGCAAGCCGACCGACCGCCTCGAATGGGGCATGACGCCGCAGACGGTCAACGCTTACTACAACCCCACCGACAACACGATCAACTTCCCGGCCGCAATCCTGCAGCCCCCGTTCTTCGATGCCAACGGTGACGACGCCATCAACTACGGCGGCATCGGCGCGGTGATCGGTCACGAGGCCAGCCACGGCTTCGACGACGAGGGCAGCCAGTTCGACGGCGAGGGCAACAACAAGAACTGGTGGACGAAGGAAGACCGCGCCAAGTTCGACGAGCGCACGGGCAAGCTCGTGGCGCAGTTCGACGAGTACGCGCCGATCAAGGACCGCCCTGACCTGCACGTCAACGGCAAGCTCACCCTGGGCGAGAACATCGCCGACCTGGGTGGCCTCAACGTTGCGTACGACGCCCTGCAGGAAGCATTGAAGAAGAATCCGCAGGAAGCGCAGTCGAAGATCGACGGCTATACGCAGGACCAGCGCTTCTTCCTCAACTGGGCCCGCGTGTGGCGTGGCAGCGTCCGCGAGAAGCAGGCGATGCTGTACCTCAACGTCGACCCGCATGCACCCGCGTCGCTGCGCGCCATTGGTGCGCCGTCGAACATGGAAGCCTTCGCTACGGCCTTCCAGTGCAAGCCGGACGCCAAGATGATCCGCGCCGCCGACAAGCAGGTGAAGATCTGGTAAGCAACGCGCCTCTCCTCTGAGGCACGTTTGAAGGCGCCGCATATGCGGCGCCTTTTTTTTGGTTCTCTGGGAGCCGCTATAGCGGCGAAAAGCCAACGAAGCGGTGAAGCCAGGACACAAATAGCCCAGTCCAAGGGCCACTCAAGTTAATTGCGAATCGTTCTCATTATGTTTATCATGCCGGCTGTCAGGGATTGGGCGTATTGCCAGCCCTCGCAGGGGATCCGTGCGTGTAGCGCATTGCCCGTGCGGGAGGTAATGCGTGCGCCGGTCCTCGCCTCTTCCATCCATGCCTTCAAGGACAACCCATGGCCTTCATCAAGAGCCGCAAGCATGCCGCTCCTGCCGCGCGCACCGTCGGTGCCGCCGTCCTCCTGACCCTCGCACACGGTGCCGCCGCGACCGATGCTCCTCTCGATCTCGCGCCACCCCAGCAAGCCAAGGTCAACGACGCGCAGGCGCTGCCCGGCATGCAGGTGGAGGCCGACCGCTCCAGCGACTACCGCGTGGACAAGGTGTCGTCGCCCAAATTCACCCAGTCGCTGCTCGACACGACGCAGACGATCCAGGTGATCGGCAAGGAGCTGATCCAGCAGCAGGGCGCCACGACGCTGACCGAGGCGCTGCGCAACAGCCCGGGCGTCGGTACCTTCTATGTCGGCGAGAACGGATCGACCAACACCGGCGACTCGATCTACATGCGCGGCTTCGACACCTCGGGCAGCATCTTCGTGGACGGCGCGCGCGACCTGGGCACGGTGTCCCGCGACATCTTCAACATCGAGCAGGTGGAAGTCACCAAGGGTCCGGACGGCACCGAATACGGCCGCACCGCACCCACGGGTGCCGTGAACCTCGTCACCAAGCAGCCGGTGCTGGGCAATGGCATGTCGGGCTCCGTGCAGGTCGGCAGCGGCCAGCGCCGCCGCGCCACCGCCGACTGGAACCAGTCGATGGGCAACGATGCGGCGTTCCGCTTGAACGTACTGGGCCAGGACAGCGGCGTGTACGGCCGCGATCAGGTGGAAAACAACCGCTGGGGCGTCGCACCGTCGCTCGCCTTCGGCCTTGGCACACCCACCCGCGTATACATCGACTACCTGCACATCAAGCAGAACAACGTGCCGGACGGCGGCGTACCGACGATCGGCCTGCCGGGCTACAGCAGCCCCGATGCACGCGCCTTCCTGAATAACGCGCCGAAGGTGGACCCGGACAACTTCTACGGCACGAACCAAGACCATGACCATGTCACCCAGGACATGTTCACCGTCATCGTCGAGCACGATTTCAACGAGAACGTGGCGCTGCACAACACCGCACGCTGGGGTCGCACCACGCAGGATTACCTGCTCAGCGCGTTCATGGGTTCGACCGCTAACCTGCTGACGCCGAATCCGGCCGATCCGTCCACCTGGACCATCGCGCGCAGCTTGCCGACGTTCAAGCACCAGTCCAACCGGATCGCCACGAACCAGACCAACCTCACGGCGAGCATCGGTTCGGGCGCAGTCACCCAGGACATCAGCACGGGCATCGAACTCACCCAGGAACAGGCGCGGACCATCGGCATGGGCGCGCTGGGCGGAAGCCACTGGCCAGCGGCCAACCTCTACCGGCCGTATTCGGACGTGGGTGGTTTGAACTACGGCGAGACGGGCGCACGCAGCGAAGGCAAGACCAATACCGCGGCGGCGTACTTCTTCGATACGGTGAAGTTCGGCGAACACTGGCAGGTGAATGCTGGCGTTCGCGTCGATCACTACAAGACCGACTTCAACAGCCTCGTGCTCTGCGGCGCCCGCGGCGCTCCCGCCTGCGGCCGGCTGCCCACCGGCACGCCGGTCCCCGGTGTCGATACCACCATCAGCGACAACCTGGTCAATTACAAGCTGGGCGTGCTCTACAAGCCCGCGGCCAACGGCAGCATCTACGTCAACTTCGCGCAGTCGCAGGAGCCGCCGGGCGGCAACACGCTCACGCTGTCGTCGTCCGCGAACAGCGCCGACAACCCGAACTTCGACCCGCAAAAGGCGCGCACCGCCGAGATCGGTACGAAGTGGGATCTGCTGGGTGAAAAGCTTCTGCTGACCGCGGCGCTGTATCGCACGACGGTGACCAACGAACTCGTGCAGGATCCGACCGACCTGCTGTATTACCAGATCGGCAAGAAGCGCGTGCAGGGCGTGGAGATTTCGGCGCTCGGCAAGATCACGGACGACTGGGCAGTAAGCGCCGGCTTCACCACGATGGATGCCACCGTGGAAAAAGGCACCAACGTGACCCAGAACGGTTCCGACGACCTGGCCTATACGCCCAAGCGTGCCTTCACCGCCTGGACCACCTACCACCTGCCGTTCAACCTTACCGTCGGTGGCGGGGCGCGGTACTCCGGTGAGCTGCAGCGCGGCACCGACGGCGCCGTCGGCACGCCCGCTTACACGAAGGCGTACTGGGTGTTCGATGCGATGGCCAGCTACCCGGTCAATCGACACCTGGACATCCAGTTGAACGTCTATAACCTCTTCGACAAGCGCTACGTCGCAGCGATCAACAAGAGCGGCTACCGCTACACCCCGGGCACACCGCGCTCCGCGATGCTGACCGCCAACGTCCGCTTCTGATCGCACGCTAAGGAGTTCTTCATGCTGATGCACATCCCGGAAGTCCTGAGCAAGAGCCAGGTCGCCGGCATGCGCCAAGCCATGGACGGCGTGGCATGGACCGACGGCAGGGAAACCGTCGGTCCGCAGGGGGCCAAGGTGAAGCGCAACCTGCAGCTTCCGGACGCGTCGCCGCTGCGGCGCGAGCTGGGCGATATGGTGGTGGCCGCGCTCGGCCGCCACCCGCTTTACCACGCTGCGGTGCTGCCGCTGCGTACGTTGTCGCCGCGCTTCAATCGCTACGAGGGCGGTGGCGAATACGGCTTCCACGTCGACGGCGCGGTCATGGCGACCGGGCGTGACGGCGAGCACGTGCGCAGCGACATTTCCTGCACGGTCTTCCTCAGCGAGCCCGAGGAATACGACGGCGGCGAGCTGATCGTGTGCGACACCTACGGCGAGCACGAGGTGAAGCTGCCCGCCGGCGATGCCATCGTGTATCCGTCGTCGAGCCTGCACCGCGTGGCCCCCGTCACGCGGGGGGCACGTGTCGCGTCCTTCTTCTGGGTGCAGAGCATGGTGCGCGACGACGGCGCGCGGCGCCTGCTTCTGGAAATGGATAGCGCCATCCAGGCACTCTCCGCCAGCGGCGCCGATCAGGCCTCGATCCTGCAACTGACTGGGGTCTACCACAACCTGCTGCGGCGCTGGGCGGAAACGTAGACGGTAGGCACGGGAGCCCTCGGGAGCGGATAATTGGCGCCCCCAAGATGTATCGGCTCCCCAACGCATGTTCCAACCCGGTCAACGCTGGATCTCCACCGCTGAGCCCGAACTCGGTCTCGGCACCATTCTTCGCGTCGAAGGGCGCAGCGTGCAGGTACTGTTCGCCAAATCCGGCGTGCTGCGCCCCTACGCCGCCGACAGTGCCCCCCTGATCCGTGCCGAGTTCCGCGCCGGACAGCGCGTATCCGGCAAGGGCATCGCCTTTCTCGTGGAACGTATCGAGGAACGCGAGGGCCTGCTGGTCTATCGCGGCGAAGGCCGGGAGCTGGAAGAAGGCCAACTGGACGACGAACAGGCGCTGTCCCAGGCTGACGATCGCCTGATCGGCGGCCGTACCGATCCCAACGACCGCTTCGACCTGCGCTTCGAGGCCTTGCGTCGGCGTGCCGATGCCCGTCGCTCCGCGGCGTGGGGCCTGGAATCCGCCCGTATTGGTCTCGTGCCGCACCAGCTCCGCGTGGCCGGCATCGCCGCGGCGCGACGCCCGCCGCGTGTGCTGCTCGCCGACGAGGTGGGCCTGGGCAAGACGATCGAAGCCGGCATGATCCTCGCCCGCCAGCTCGCCACCGGCCGCGCCGGCCGCGTACTGGTGCTGCTGCCGGAAACCCTGGTCTACCAGTGGTTTGTGGAACTGCTGCGCCGCTTTAACCTGTCGTTCTCCATCTTCGACGAAGAGCGCTGCGAAGCCATCGAGCAGGAAAGCGATGGACGCAACCCGTTCGAAGACGAGCAACTGGTCATCGCCGACTTCGCCTTCCTCGAATCGTCGCCG
>Ga0209437_100823_pt1 | contig 13719 bp, 13 predicted proteins | sample AraplaL_Cvi_mTSA_FD_184266 | JGI IMG/M metagenome (GOLD analysis project Ga0209437, IMG submission 184266) | Arabidopsis root microbial communities from the University of North Carolina, USA - plate scrape CL_Cvi_mTSA (SPAdes) (version 2) | ecosystem: Host-associated > Plants > Roots > Endosphere...
CTTGCCTTGCAGATCCCAGACAGCAATATTGCGTCCGCCTGCCTTTACCCCATCCTCAAATTCATTCTTGCCCAAGTCTCCTTCATTAGCTGTCAGCAGGTATTTACCATCTGCGGAGAAAGCAATCCCATCCGGTTCATAACGAGCTGTCAATGTCTCTTTGAACTGAACCATACCGTCATCTTTCAGATCCGCTTGATGTGAGGTGGTACCGAGAGCGAAGGTGGAGCTGATCTTTTTGGTCTCCAAATCTACGATGGCAACGACGTTGTTCTCCTGTAGCGTGATGGCTGCTGTTTTGCTATCCGGACTAATGGCAACATACTCCGGTTGTGGATCATGAGGATAGATGGCGCCTTCAACATGGTCCAGAGATACCGGCAAGTTCGTGATTTCACCCTCCAATACGTTCCCGCCAGCAAAAGATACAACCATAATGCTACCCGGACGTTTGGCGTTGGCATAGTCAATTTCATCGGCAGCTTTATTCAGTTCTTCGTCTTCTATGGCAATCACCGCATGCAGACCGTCAGGTGACAGTGCAATCGAGTCAGGACCAATACCGAGTTCGTATGTTTTTACAGTTTTGTAGGTTGTCAGATCCACTATGGCAAGCAATCCTTTGTTTGCTTCACTGTCCGTATCCCCTGTACGAATAACAGCCAGACCATACTTGCCATCTTTGGACACCGTTACACTGGTGACTTCAGCTTTGGCGGAGAGGTCATGGAAGCTAACCGTCTTCAATATGCTGATGTTTTTCAAGTTAGCAATGTCCAATACAGAAATGCTGCCATTGTCTGCTTCGGTGACGAGCAGGCGCTGTCCATCTGGCGTAGAGGCTGATATTTCTGCTTTGCCACCGGGCATCTGAAACGATGCGGTTCGTTCAAAACCGGTTTTATTTTGTTTCAGGATCAGTTGATCCGTAATTAATTTTAGCGTTTGGGAAGATACATACGTTGTACCTTTGGTGATGTAGCTCTTACTGTCCAAAGGCGTTTTTACACCGTTGATGGTTGCTGAGGACGTTCCTATAGGAAGTTGGACTTTAGTATCTGCGATCTGGATATCAACACTGCGACTGCTTCCGTTCCATGTGACCGTACCTTGCATATTTTGGATGGCTGTACGCAGTGCAACATGATCGTTGGCAGGTTTAGTTGCGTCAGCGGCATGAATCATTGATGTGTAGCTGGTTGCTCCTGCACTAAGAATGGCGGTCATCGACAGAACGGCAAGCCATTGATTTCTCTTTTTCAAAGTTCCAGATCCCCTTTATCGTTTCGTGTGTGATGGTGTGTGCAATTGTTTTAGTATAGAGATGAAATGTTAAAAAGAAATAAGAGAAGCCAGCAAGTTATGTAAAACATTCATTCGTTATAGTCAGACAAAGTCAGAAAGTCAAAAAAGGTCAAAATAAAAGAAAAAAGGATCTATTTTAAAATAGTGAACCATGGTGAAAGAAAATCGTTTTTTTTCGTCTTTTACGGACTTTGAGCCTTATTTGCACGAGTATTATAATAATCCATGTAAGCAACACCAATAAACCAACCACACAAAAGGAGCTGATTTTCATGTTTGATCTGATTCCGTTTCGTAAGCGAAATGAAGACCCGTTCGGACACATGTTGAAATCCTTCAATGACATGGTTGAGAACTCATTCCTCTCCCCTTTTGGGACTGGCTCCCAGCCATTTCGTACCGACATTCGTGAGGAAGAAGACAAATATTTGGTAGAAGCCGAGCTTCCGGGCATTGCCAAAGAGGATATAGACATTCAAGTTGAAGGTAAAGAATTGATTATTCGTGCCAAACGTAATGAGGTGCTGGAACAGAAGGATGACTCCAATCGGATCATTCGGCAGGAGCGTCGTTCAGGCGAATTTATCCGGCGTTTCTATGTAGATCATATTGATGAAGAGCATATCAAGGCCAGATTGGAAGATGGTGTGCTGAAGCTTGAGATTCCAAAACGCCCTGGTGATGATCAATCTCGCAGACGCATTCAAATTAACTAAAAACCATAGGGAATAGAAATCAATTGTTTCCTTATATGGTGAAAAACATGCAGGAGACATCCATAAGGATGTTTTCTGCATGTTTTAATTTAGACTGAATTGGAAGAGGGATCGTTGAATATCAGATTTAATATCCATTTTGCTGATTCTAATTTAATTCTCGGCTGCGGCCTGCATTAGTGCATATATCTTACGTGTGGTATTCACGTTTCTTACGGTCATATAAGCATAGACTTTGGATCCCACAAGCTTGTTCATGCCACTTTTGGATGCATCCTCTCTGCTGACTGAATACAAAATGGCTCCGGGAACATAAATCAGTGTGCCGATTTCCGGTTTAATGGGCAATTGGTCCAGCACGGAGGGCTCATTGACCTCATCCCAGAGGAACATTACATCACTTTTGGCCGTGTCATCATTAGTCCATTCTTCTGGGATTGCTTCAATAACACTCTGAATTTCATCCATATTCCGCACCATCACCCTGATCTGTAAGCCGAAGTCGGCGGCGATAGCCTTTTCCAACACAAGGGATATCTCCCTATTCGCATCGGCACGTTCTTGATGATCAGCAAAAATAATATTGCCAGAGTTGATGTATGTAACGACATCCAACATGCCTGCTTGTTCAAACGTTTCTTTCAATTGCTTCATATTAATTTTGTTGTTCCCGCCTACATTAATACCCCGTAGCAAAGCCACATAGATCATAGGGATGCCCCTCCAATTTCTTCAATTCAACGGCTTAACAAAATGACAGATACTCGAAGAGATGCGCAGTATATTCCTCTCCCAATAGATCCTGCAATAAAGGCTCCACATGCTCCAGAACCTCGGGCTTGGTCTCATAGGTTTCTTCATCTTTCAATTCTCCGGCATAGGTGCGTGCCGCTTCAATCAGGAAGGTTAGTGCACTGAAAAAGTCTGACAGCGAATTAGCAACACGGTTTGCTTCTCCACCTGTAAAGGCGGCATATACGGGAGAGTTCGGTGCATCCACATCTACAATTAACGGATCATCATTAAAGTTTGCGATGACGACGTGGTTTGTTGGCCAAGTGGAAGACTCCTCATAAGGTTCATTCATACCAATCCAGCGGTAACCCAATTGCTGACGATGCAGATGTTCAGGTGCGACAAAGAAGATCAATGCAGCATCACCGATCTCAACGGCGGCATTTTTCATTTTGAGTGTACCTTCAGCTTGGGCATCTACCATTTCATAGTGACTGTACAGATACTCAAGTTCTGGAGAAAGAGTTATTCGTGTATCTACTTCCACCTGGTGTTGTTGTTCACGAGGGCGCAGATCATGATTTTTGAAAAGTCCGTAAGCTTCGTTATATAAATCCTGCTGTTCTACAAAACGGGTTAAGGCCGCATCCAGTTGTTGCATACTGTCTGATTCCTCCTGACAACATTATGTAGTATCATGCCAATTCGTTTGATTCTTTTGTTCGCTATAGGCATTATACAATATCAAAGATGAATTCAAAAACATTTGAATACGTTTACATTCATTGTTGAACATGATATACTTTCACTCAAATAAGGATTGTTACTGCTTCGGGCAGGCAAAACCTGAGTATCATTATGCGTGGACTTGATCCCATTCATAGTGATGTTCGGGTTTTTTTGCATTTTACGGTCCATAGTAAGGATAGAAAAACAGAGGACGTACGTATCCCGACACCAACATCACGCTGTACAGAAGAAAGGGGAGCATTATGAACAAGAGAACATGGTTAAAAGGATTGGCTGCAGGTTGTCTCAGTTTAATTCTGGTGATTAGTGGATGTGCATCCAAAGCACCAGAGACTGCGAGTGACACACGGAATCCGGCGACAGAGCAGGCCGAAAATGAAACCCAGAAACCTGCAAATGACCAAGCTGCGAAAGGAAGAACGGTGATTACAACCGACGGTGAAGTGGATGATATGAACTCGGTTATTCGGTTCCTCTTGTATTCCAATGAGATGGACCTCGCCGGGATCGTACTGACCAGCTCAGTGTATCATTATGCTGGGGATGAGGAAGCGGGGATCAAACCGTTCCGCTGGACAGGTACACAGTGGGTGTACGACATGATTGATGCCTATGGCGAAATCTATCCCAACTTGTCCAAACATGCGGATGGCTATCCGGAGCCGGAACAGCTTCGAGCGATGACCAAGATCGGTAATATCTCTGATAAAGGGGAGATGGAGAAGGAGACCGAAGGTTCGGAGTTCCTCGAAACCCTTTTCCTCGACGATGATTCCCGGGACCTGATTGTTCAGACATGGGGTGGCACCAATACCACAGCCAGAGCGCTGAAATCAATTGAGGAACAGTACAAAGACACGGCTGAGTGGGAAACGATTCGCAAAAAAGTGAGCGACAAACTGGTCCTGTATATCATCCTGGATCAGGATGACAGCTACAACGAATACATTGCGAAAAATTGGCCGGATATCCGCATTCTCAACGACCAATCGAACTTCTGGCATTTTGCCTACGCATGGAAGATGCATGCCGAAGAAGTGAACAGCAAGCTTCATGGTGACTGGATGGTCAAGAATATCCTGAACGGACATGGCAAGCTGATGGATATGTATGCGTCGATGGGTGACGGCAAAATGATCGAAGGCGAACTAGCCGAAGAACAGCGGGGAAGTGCTGAATATCTCAAGAACAATCCGCAGTATGACAAATACGATTTCATATCCGAGGGTGACTCTCCATCCTTCTTTTATCTGATCGATAATGGGCTGCGCAGTATGGAAGACCCTTCCTACGGCGGTTGGGGAGGACGCTTTGGCGTTGTGAACGACAAGCTGTATAGAAACAATGTGCTTGATTACGATCCTTACACCAAACGATATGAAGCCGAATATTCTTTGATGAGATGGTTTGACGATATCCAGGATGATTTTGCAGCACGTGCAGATTGGGCTGTTGCAGACACTTACGAAGGTGCCAACCACAATCCGTCCATAACGATTAAGGAAGGGCTGGATCTGAATGTAAGTCCTGGGGAGGAAGTTACTCTTCACGCGGAAGGCACTGACCCGGATGGAGATCAACTGACCTATACGTGGTGGAGATATTTCGAAGCGGACACCTATAAGGATTCCAAAGTAGAGCCGAATAAAGTTCAGCCCGAAATGGCGGGTGATCTGCAGCTTGGACTGCATCGTGAACTTGCCAAGGATGAGCAGGTGGATACGATAAAATTGCAGGGCAGTGATACCGAAACGGTGACATTCACTGTTCCTGACGATGCCAAATCTGGCGATACCATTCATATCGTTGCTGAAGTACAGGACGATGGAGAGCATCAGTTGAAGCATTATCAACGTGTGATCCTAACTGTGAAATAAAGAATTAGAGGGGCTGTCCCAAAAGTCATTAACATGGCTGACGGGGCACCCCTCTTATTTGTGTAGTCTCATCGTATCCATCGGTTAGCGTTGGATGCCTGACCAGAAGACATTCCAGGTGGTCGCCAGAGCTTGTTCATAGGATTGCCGTGTCTCATACACGAGCTGTACATCCAATCCATCCATCATGGTAACAAAGGCTACTGTGGCTTCTTCCGGACTCAGGCGTATATCGGGATGTTTGGTAAAGACGGCTGCTAACTCTTCCTTCAGTGTTCCGAGGTACGTTCGATATTGGGCCAACACAAAATCATGCACCTCCAGTGGTGTGATAAATGACAGGATATACATAAAAGCGACGTTCGGATGGGTCAGGAAACGATTTTTGTGTTCATGCAAAAAGGCATACAGTTGCTGATCCAGAGTTTGGGTAACAGACTCACTGAAAAATTGGCGTACAAACTGCTGTTCCTCCTGCACAACTTCCTCGTATAACTCCAGCAATAACGCTTTTTTGGATGAATAATGATAAGCCAGAGATTGCTTGCGAATGCCTGCTTCTTCGGCAATCTGTGCCATCTTGGTCCCCTCGTAACCCAGACGATTAAAATGTTGAATGGCAATTTCCTTGATTCGTTTTTTACTCAATGTCTACCTCCAGTTGGCGAGCGGTATACCTCTGCTGTTTTTGGGAGTATACCAAATATAACAAGATATATACCACAAAAATACCTATAGAGATAGCATACACCACCGTATAGGAAAATGCAGAAGCCACCACGCCCAGGATCAACGAACCACCGCCAATCCCGAGGTCAAAAAAATTAAAGAAGGAAGCCATCGCATTTTCATGCTCATGTTCCTCGACAAGATTCACACACCAGGTCTGGATAGCCGGGAATATGGCACCAAAGCCAAAGCCGTATAACGCGCCAGCGATCAGGAATTGCACATCATTCCGGGCGATCGTCAGAACGAGTAGTCCTGCGATTGCAAACACGGCAGAAGGCAACAACACGGAGCCTGGTCCCAATCGATCAAACATTTTCCCGGAGAACAATCGGACGGCGAAGCTGGCAATAGCGACGATAAAGAAAAACCAAGCGACATTGTTGAACTCTCTCTCGGCAGCAAATAAAGCCACAAAGGACATGATGGAGCCGGCAGCAATGCCAACCAGCATGATCAACAACGAAGGGAACAGTACTTTCTTTTCGATCAACTTGACGGTTGCGGCAGGAAGTTCAGCGTTTTCGTTATCAGGTAATCCCTTGGGCTTTCTGGATACAAACACTGCCATCAGGAGAGCTAGCAGCAAAATGCACATGCCTCCCATAAACAGGCTCTGATAGTCATACTTAAACAACAGACTGGTACCAATCAAGGGACCGATGGATATGGCGACGGTCTCGCCTACCCCAAAATACCCCATGCCTTCTCCTCGGCGATCTCTTGGAATGTTTTCTGTAGCAATCGTCGCAAAATAGGTCGTTGCCAAACCAAACCCGAATCCATGGATCACTCGAAATACGAGAATCATCCCAATACCTGACGATAGGTAGTATGCGCCTGTCATGAATGCACAGATGGTTATGCCGATAATTAACAGATACTTTTTATCTATTCGGGTCGCTAAAACGGACGTGAAGGGTCGAATCAAAATGGCAGAAAACATAAATATGCCGGTAACAAGACCGATCTGTGAAGCTTCTCCCCCCAAACTGGAAACGAACAATGGCAAGGTGGGAAGTAACATCTCAAAGGCCATAAACAATAGTGCGTTGGCTAACATGATGAAAATAAATGATCTTCCCCAGAGTTGCTGAGGTGTAGGACTGGTAGTAGAAGTGCTCATAGGATCCTCCGTGTATCAAGTCAACCGGAAGAAACGATCCGAATGATTAAGAATTATTTGACTGGCGCATAAAATTCGGGAGAAAGGCTGTTATTAATGGATACTCAACTAGATTCAGCGCCCTGTGGATACTTCTCTATCTCTGATTCGGGCATTGTACAATCGATTAATCAAACTTTTCTGACGATGCTTGGATATGAACGCGATGAGCTTATAGGGCATCATATTGAGTCAACCATGTCGGTGAGCAATAAGGTATTTTTCCATACGTACTTCTATCCTTACATCCAGTTATACGGACATGTGGACGAGATGTATTTCACGTTTCGTACCCGTGATCAGCGGGCTGTTCCCGTGCTTCTTAACGGTGTTCGTCAGACGCGTAACGGGGAGAGCGTGGTAGATTGTGTCGTGGTTGTCATGCGTAAGCGAATCGAACATGAGAAGGATATTTTGCATACCAAAACCAAACTGCAAGAGCTGTATCAAGCGACGCAAGAAGCGAAGAAGGAGCTTGAACGGTTACACGAGGAATATAAGATCAAAGAGCAGGCGTTAATCAAAGTGAATGATCAGTTGGAGACACTGGCCTCCACCGACTTGCTGACAGGATTGAAGAACCGCAGGTTTTTCCAGGAAAAAATGCTTGAAAGCTTGGCATTGTTCCGTGAGAAACAACGTTATTTCTCCCTTCTGGTTGTGGACATTGATCATTTCAAAAGCATTAATGATACGTACGGGCATCCCATTGGAGATCTGGTACTCGGCAATCTGGCGGGGCTGCTGCAATCGTTGTCGCGAAGTACCGATGTGGTTGCACGTTATGGCGGAGAGGAATTTGTTATCATTCTTCCAGATTGTGAAGAGGAGCAAGCGATGGGTATTGCAGAAAGATATCGTTCACAGGTTGCTTCAGCCGACTGGGGTGAATATAACATTACCGTGAGTATCGGTGCGGCCACTGTCGTAGAGGAAGATACGGAACAGTCCTTGTTCCAAAAAGCGGACAACGCCCTGTATGCCTCCAAAACCGGAGGACGAAACCGGGTGACACATTCAGCCCAGATGGTAAAAAGTTAAGGATGGCTGAATTGCATCAAAAGAAACGAGAAGGAGCCTGTGCACAATGGGGGAAATGATCCCACATAACACAGGCTCCTTTTATTTGTGTGATAATAGGCGGGGCTAATTCCACCTGAATAGCATCAGAATAACTTTACCGCGGAGCAAGGTAGCCATACGACTTCACGGGAGAATTCGCCTGAAGACGGAAATCTTCGCTCGGTTCATTCATAAATGCCGGATTCACATATATGGAGTGCGCATCGTTGCCAGATCCCTTCATGTAGGCGGCGATGCCGGAGTAGGCTTTATTTTTCCAAACCCACAGGGCATCTTCCTGTTCTCCTGGTGAATAATAGACATTATGGTCAAACACATTGCCGGTATTGCTGGTATATTCATTGTATATCAGTACTTCCGAGCTGCCCGATACGAGAATGTTGCGCATGAACGTATTGTTCTTCGTCCGTGACTGTATGAATAACTGTCCATTGCCCGCATTCAGGGTATCATTCCCTACAAGCGTATTGTACATAATCTTGCTATCCTCGGTAGCTCCTCGTTCCTCGTCATAACCTCCCATGGCAATGCCCGTCAATCGGTTGGAATAAATCAGGTTATCACGCAAGGTAATGTTGCTGGTTGACCGCCCGGCATGCTCTGAGGCTATCTCAATTCCGATGTCGCTCCGGTATACCCGGTTCTGGTCGATGATATGATCTTTCCCGCCATCGACATAGATGCCACCAGCCGAGTTGCTATCATTGGGCAGGTCTGTTCCATAGGAAGGATTGTTATTGGACGTAATATCGTATACTTCGTTGCCTCGTACAATGCCGTTCCGAGCCTGATCGTATGTGTCGTCCTCGGACGTACCCTCGTACCCGATCAGATCAATACCAATATTGTCGGAATCATGGATGATATTGTTCTGTATGGCAAAGGTATCGACATTACCGTTGACTGCAAGTGACTCGCTGGAACCAAGGGTAAGATCATACAAATCATTATCCTTGATGATGATATCGCGTAATGCTTGAGGGTGCTCTGTGCCATATATGGCAATACCGTGGGCATCCCTGCCCATCAAATCGGGACCCTCAGGAGGTGCATAACTAGCGATCGCGTGTATGGTGTTACCCAACAGTTGAATATGCTCACCTGCCCCGTGGACATAGATCCCGGTTGGAACCTGGCCCCCCAGTGTGGTCGTGAAGTTACGAATTTCGAGATTTTGAATGGTGATATAACTGGCATTATCAATTTCAATCAGTCCTTCGATGCCACGGACAGCGAGGCCTTCACCATCAATGACGACATTCTCTTGCGGATAGCTGGAAAATAGGGTCGGATTACCGGAGGAATGGCCACTCCGGGTGATTTTGACTTTCTGATGATAGACACCTTCACGCAGATAGATCGTGCTTCCTGGCGAAGCATGGTCGGCAGCGTGCTGCAACGTTTTCCAAGGAGATTGAATGGTTCCTTTATTCGCGTCGTTTCCTTGGGGTGATATGTAATGGATGACCTGGGGATCAGACTTTTGAACAGAAACGGGTTCCTTCATGGCAGATGTATGATTCTGACAACCGGATACGAGCACCATCAGAATCGGAATCATAAGTATAACTACGCGAATCAAATCGTTTCCCCCTTGAATTTAGCTTTGAAGATAGATTATAGCAGATTTGAACGGGTTAATAAGCCATGATATGCTTCTTATCAAATCAGGGAGGAGACTGCTCATGAATACATTAACTGTAGCTGAATTAGTAGATCGGGAGAATCACGCATGGGAAGAACTCAAGGAACTTCTGGATAGCGGGCAAAATACATATGTGTATGTTCCAACAAAGCAGGAGATTGGAGAGGATGTCCTCTATCGTCTGCAAATAAGCACCAAATCCTATTTGGGAGTTGTTGCTTATGAGACAGAAGGTATTGTACTGGACCATGGCTGGATCACGCTGCTTGGTGCGGGTGGTGACAGTACATATGGAAGCCTCACCAGTTGGAATGGTGTGAGTGAGCAACCTTGGGTAGATGTTCTGGAAGGTATGATGGTCGTTGCATATGATGCAGCAGGTGGTTTCTTCGGACTGGATACAGGCAAATATGGCCGAACAGGAGAGGTCTATTATTTTGCACCGGATACATTGGAATGGGAATCGACAGAACTGACATATTCAGGTTTCGTCAACTGGCTCGCAAATGGTGACCTGGAGCAGTTCTATCAGACGTTTCGCTGGAAAGGTTGGCAGGAGGATATGGCACAGCTCCAGACAGGACAAGTATTCGCGTATTATCCACCACTTTGGACGCAGGAAGGTGGCGGGGAGAGCAGCAGCAAATCCCCAATTAGCATCATGGAGGCCTGGAAGTCAGCACTGGACGGGAAATAGTTGGCATGCTGCTTGAGAAGGATAAGGAGCGGTGGCGATTTCACGGAATGCATACTCATTTTTGAAACTGAAACCTCCTGTCCCAATTCGAAAAAAAGGCTCGCGCTAAGGCGCGAGCCTTTTACCTGTGGAACAATTTAACTACCGGATGCAAGATGTTCAATGCCTGAGCGTGAAGCTCTGCTATGCCAGACGGTCAGACCCAGTGAAACAATGCAGACGAGCAACAGACAAGCGTATACCACATGATAAGCTTCCTCTACTGATACTCCCGGAATGCTGTGCAACAGCAACCCGCACACGGCTACAGATACCGATCCACCGAAGAACTGAATCAATTGTAACATCCCCATTCCTGAACCAATCTGTGCCTTGGGCAGCACACGTGACGCTTCATTATTCAATGAAGCCATGGATGCCGAAAGTGCCGGTGAGAAAAAGAGATAACCACTGGTAATGATCAGGGCGGATTGATCAAGTCCGAGCATGAATAAGGCAAGTACCGCTGCGAGCAGAATGTGTCCGATGATCATAAACCGCATATTTCCATAACGGTCGATCCAGCGTCCGACGAAACGGGTGCAGAATGCTGCAACAATGGCTCCTGGAGCAATCAGCAAACCAATGGCGAGCGATGAGCGTCCATATAGATCTGCGAGCACAAGCGGCATCAAAAACAGATTGCCCAGATTCACGACCAGCACGCAGAATCCGATAAGGATTAAGCGGGTGTATCCTGGTGTTCGAAACACTTGTGGATTCACAAACGGAAGACTCGCTTTCCGAATATACAGGAGGTGTGCAACAAGTGAAATAACGCCAATGGCGAACCATAACCAGGACTGCTGGGTGATCGCGACGAGAAGTGTAGTGGCATTAATGACGGTTAGTATGGCACCAATAACATCAAATGGCTGATCCGTTTTGACGGATTCACGTGGGAGAAAATAGAGCAGGACAGGCAGGGCGAGCAGGACAAGCACGGTTATGGCAAAAAGCCCGTTCCAGCCCCAGTACTCGCTAATGAGTCCGCCGACAATAGGGCCAAGTCCAAAAGCCATGGCGCTGCCTGATGAGATGAGTGCGATGGCAGCTCCGCGCCGTTCCACAGGGATGTAACGACTCGCGATGACGAGACCCAGACCGGCCATCACCCCTGCACCTGCAGATTGCAGAATACGTGTGAGCAACAGGATTGCGAAGTTATGTGCGAACAACCCCAGCAATGAAGATAACCCAAGGATCAGGAGCCCGACCGTGAGCAGTTTGCGTACCGGAATACGGTCTGATAATCGACTGTATATCACCGTCGACAGGGCGTAACCAATGGAATAGCTTGAGATGACCCAAGAACCCAGGTCTGAGGTAATCTGTAGATCATGAATAATGACGGGCAACGAAACATTGAACATGGTGGTGTTCATCACAACGATGAACAAGCAGCACGTCCAGAGTGGCATGACAATTTTATCTTTCACGTGACCATTCCTGTCTTATCTATGAATGTGAATTCGGATAGTACTTTGATGAAAATGTGATGAAAAGCAATATATCATTTTACACTCCATTTTAATATATGGCAATAATGTCATACTGAATATCAGTTAAATTTAAGTGATGTAGAATTTTAATTTATAGACTAGTTTCCTGAAATTGGGTAAGATGATGGTTGGAATACATAACTAGTTTTGATTATATTCTAAGGAGTTTACAGGATGAATCACTTATTATTGATGTCCCACAGCGTATTTCCGACGCTGGATATGAAGCGAACCGCGCAGTTTTATGAAGAAAAGATAGGCTTTCGGGTCGTTGAATATCTCGATGCCGCGGAACCTCATATCTGCCTGTATCGTGATCTTACCGAGATTATTTTAACCCAAAGTAATGGACAGAAGGTCATTCCCAACAGAGAATTATATGGTTATGGATATGATGCATATTTTATTACCAAGAATCAGGAAGAGCTTCAACAGGAATTGATCAACGCAGATGTGAAGATTGTTCGTGCCCTCAATCATACAGATTATAATAACAAGGAGTTTGTGATCGAGGATATTGATGGACGATGGATCGCTTTTGGCATCAAACAGGGGTAATTAGATACAGTACAGAAAACGGACTTATTAAATGCTAATAATGCTCAAATTGATAGCGGAGTATGTGAGGGAGTTATCTACATGGTAGAAGGAATTTTGTTGTTGTTTGCCCAGATCGGTTTAATTATTGGAGTGGCGTTAATAGCATCCGGATTAACAAATGGTTCAAAAGGGAAAGAAAAGTTCAATTGGTCGGCGACCATCCCTTCGGTATCCTGGGGAATATGTATCCTGATCCTGTCCATCTGTTGGTTGGTATATAGATATCAACTTAATGCTTAGCAATTTCGAGGATGCCTTAGAAAACATAAACATCAGTATGGATGAGAAGTGTATTCTTTGACTGTGTAAAAAAATACGGTAAACAAACAGGCGCTCCGATAACGGGCGCCTGTTTGTGCATACGTACGATATCTGCAGATCTTATGCCGCAGTAACTTGTTTGCCGCGATTGCGAACCCACTTGATGACATCCATCAGAATGACGGCAGCAAGAGCGAGTCCACCTGCAATCAGGAACTCATTCCAACCGAATGTATCCGGGATGGCGAAGACGCCGCGAACACCTGGAATTAGTGTGATTGCATAGAGACAGAGACATACCAGAATGGAACCAAGCACGAATTTATTGGTCATGAAGCCTACCTGGAAGATGGTTTGTGTATTGGAACGTGCTGCAAAAGTTTGCAGACTGCGTGCCAGAATCAAGGTTGTGAAGGCCATAGCTACGCTGATTTCCTCTGAGATGCCAAGCCCGATATATTGAGATACGATAACAGCTGCACCAATCAGGACACCACGTGTAATTACAGCCTGCAGGGTTCCGCCTGCGAAGATTCCCTCGTTAATGTCACGTGGTTTACGCCGCATGACATCTGGCTCGGGCTTCTCTGTGCCCAAAGCGATGGCAGGCAGGGA
>Ga0209437_100826_pt1 | contig 13582 bp, 12 predicted proteins | sample AraplaL_Cvi_mTSA_FD_184266 | JGI IMG/M metagenome (GOLD analysis project Ga0209437, IMG submission 184266) | Arabidopsis root microbial communities from the University of North Carolina, USA - plate scrape CL_Cvi_mTSA (SPAdes) (version 2) | ecosystem: Host-associated > Plants > Roots > Endosphere...
GATTTAACCAAGCCGGGAGTGAAGGTACTCTACCCTAATCCAAAGACATCCGGTGGGGCGCAATGGGATATTAATGCCATTTACGGTGCCGGATTGAAACTGTCGGAGGAGCAAGAGGGGAAGAAAGATCCTGCTGCAGCCAAGGCTTTTCTCGAACAGGTACATCGTAACGTTGAGTCATTGGACAAGAGTGGCCGTTCTTCAATGGCGGCATTCGAATATGGTGTTGGTGATGTAATCGTCACGTATGAAAATGAATTGCTTGCCCGGATCGCCAAAGGTGTGGATTATGACATCGTTATTCCGAAAAATACGATCCTGATTGAGAATCCGGCAGTTGTAGTGAATAAGTATGCCGATAAACATGGGAATCGTGAACTGGCTGAAGCTTTTGTCGCATATTTGCGTACACCAGAAGCCCAGCAGATTTTCACTAAGCATGGCTTTCGTTCAGTAGACCCGGATGTATTTGCACAGACGGAGTCGACATTCCCAACGCCCGAAGGGTTATTTGATATTAACTATCTGGGGGGATGGGACGCAGTACGCAGTACGCTCTATTCCAAACGTGGCGTGTGGTATCAGGTGCTTGCGGGAATATGAGTATTTGCTGATGTAATTGAATAGGTAACCGAGTATGCGGATACTAAACCTTCATTTCAATGGAAGATGAGATGGAGGTTTTTTACTGCCAATAGGATATAATAGAGGTATACTAGACCATAATTGTTACATAGTGCAGGAAGGTGTGAGTTGGATGAGTTCAGAGATTAAATTATCCCAAAGTACAGCGATTCGACTGGAGCAGGCCCGCGGTAAGGGGATGTCCGAGGAAGATATTCTAAAAGCCATTCAAGCCAAAGACGTTTCCGCTTTTGACGCAGTGTCTGAAGAGGAATACCGATATAATGAATTTTTCTCGTATGCGGACGAGCATGGTGAAAATCTGGAGGCAGCAGTGAAAGACGGCTACCGGATTACCTTTAACACGCGTGGTGGGCTCGGAATCTGGTTGGAAAAGGCCTTTAAGGTGCAGCCAGAGAAAGACTTCACGGTGGGTGAAGGAATCGTGACCGGACTACAGTTGAAACCGGAGCAGGCAGAGGTGCTGGCTGAGCTACTTGCGTCGAACTGGGTCATTACCGATACAAAGGATGTACCTGCGGGTAAGGAATTGACATTAAAGCTGCGAGCACTGGTGTAGTTCGAGCGTTGAATTAATATGAGTTGAAACAATAGCTCGGGGCTTCTGGAAAAGGTAAGGCCTGCTCTTGATGCGGGCGACCGGCTTATTAAAGGGCGCACCAAATTTAGATGAGCGCTCGCTCCCGAATGGAGCGAAGCATGGAGATAGAGTCTGACGGTGAACAGTCAGACCACAGACTGTCCCGAATTGCAGAGGATAACTGCGGCGGGATGGTCTTTTTTTTGCAAAAAAAGAGGTGCACGATTACAATTTACATATCATGAATTCAGGGGGAATGCGGATTGAATCAGCTAACATTTCTGGGCACTGGCGATGCGATGGGCGTTCCACGTGTGTATTGCGATTGCGAAGTATGTACAGAGGCGAGGCTTACGGGAGAGAATAAACGAAAACGCTCTTCCGTTCTGATTGACTATGGTGGCGATGGAGCGAGTGAACAGTTCATGATTGACTGCGGGCCGGACTGGAGATCACAGATGGAGAATCAGGGATTGCGTATGGTGCATACGCTGCTCATCACGCATGCCCATTTTGACCATATTGGAGGATTGCCGGAATGGGCAGATGCGTGCCGCTGGTTGGGTGTAAAGGGACGTTTGTATGCACCGCGTGAAGTGATATCCACCATTCAGGGACAGTTTCCCTGGTTGGGGCGTCATATGGACTTTCTGGAAACGGATGATGATATTGAACTCGGGGGATGGAAGGTGCATTCCTGGAAAGTATGTCATGGGCATAACGGGTATTCGTACGCGTATCGGCTGGATCGGGTTGGGTATAGCTGGGCGTACTGTTCAGATGCCATTGACCTGAAGGCATCCGAGAAAGAGCCGCTGCACGGATTGGATATGCTGGTGCTGGGAACAAGTTTTGTGCATGAACATGCGGAATTCTCCACACGTTCCGTGTACGATATGCGTGAAGCGCAAGAGCTGCTGCGGGAACTGAAACCGGGTCATACCTATTTTACACATATGTCCCACGACGTTGATGTACGCCAGAATTATAATCTGGATCAAGGTATTACGATTGCCCTTACCGGGATGAAAGTGCCGCTTGGAACCCTCTAGACTTAGAAGTGGGAGCAGGGAACAAAAAATGATTTCAGAAGAGCGTATCCTTTGGAGGAGGTTCTTCGTTTACATAGTGTAAGTCACAATAATCAGGAACCAGCAAAGGGGGGCCCCCGATATGGCCTTTGTGAAGTCCGTGAATTGCCGCATGAACAGACCACAAGAGGATGATCTAAAAAATAAACCTGATCTGGAATCCGGTGATATCGCCGGACATCCAGTTAACCAGGGCATTCATGCCGTCTTAACCGACCTGATGGGTCCGTTATATGCGTATTGTTTATCTCTGACCAGATCTGTACCCGAGACCGAGGACTTGGTTCAGGATACCTGTCTCAAAGTATTGTCGTCCACGGCGGTGCAATCTTCCGAGACGATGAAAGAGATGAACTGGGAGGCTTATCTGATCCGAATTGCTCGCAATAGCTGGATTGATATGCTTCGGAAGCAGCAGAGATTGCATTCCATATTGGATGGCTTGAAGCCTGTTATGCGAGAGTTCGCAGAGGAAGAGCATTTTGAAGAGCTAGAATCTGCTGTTCAGTTATTAATTAGCGAATTACCACCCTGGCAGCGAGCCATATATGTATTACGTGAAATTATGGGTTATAAGGCGGCAGAGACTGCGGATATGCTGGAGACGACAGAAGGCGCTGTGAAAGCGGCGTTAAGTCGTGCCCGTTCAGCCATAGCTGAGGTGAGGCACAAGTTGGAACATTCGGACGCTGAATTGCAGTATGAAGAGGGCGCAGTGGAGGACAATCGGGAGGAGCTACGCAGCTATCTGCTGGCATTCCGCACGGGAGATACCGCTCGCATCATTGATCTATGCCTGAATCGGACGGATGATCCGATGGCTGTGGCGGGTAGCATTTTGCAGCAGACTCTGCCGTCTCCATCCATGCAGCCAGTGATGTACGGGTACGCCGCTTCCGGAACGAATGCGATGTCGTATGGAGGTGGGTACACGGTCAACATGGTTGCCTAAACCAAGGAGGCGACACACATGAATGTAGTACCCTATGTAGTGGAACAGACCGCTCGCGGTGAGCGGAGTTATGATATTTATTCACGTTTGCTCAAAGACCGAATTATTATGGTTTCCGGAGAAATTGAGGATCAGATGGCCAATGCCATCGTGGCTCAGCTGTTATTTTTGACCGCCGAGGACCCGGAGAAAGATATTCAGATGTACATTAACAGCCCTGGTGGGTCGGTGACCGCGGGATTTTCGATCTATGACACGATGCAATTCGTGAAGCCGGATATCTCCACGATCTGTACAGGTATGGCGGCAAGTTTTGGTACGATATTGTTGGTGGGTGGAACAAAAGGTAAGCGTATGGCGTTGCCCAACAGTGAAATCATGATCCATCAGCCACATGGCGGTACGCGAGGGCAGGCGTCGGATATGCTGATTCATGCTAACCGCATCATTCAACATCGTCAACGTCTTAACAAGCTATTAGCCGAACATACAGGACAGTCAATTGAGCGGATTGAGAAGGATTCGGATCGAGACTATTTCCTCACGGCTGCTGAAGCAGTCGAATATGGATTGGTGGATAAGGTCATATCCAGCTCTTAACAAAAGCCTGGAAGGTCATGTGACCTTTCGGGCTTTTTCACTATATACAAAAATTTTACATTTCTTTGGCCAGCGTAATAAGCCTGTTCATGCCTTCCCGAATCTGCTGCTCATGTGCATAAGAGAAGGACAGGCGCAGCTTGCGACTGGCTGAATGATCCGAAGAATCAAATACGGTTCCGGGTACAAAGGCAACGGATTGTTCCATGCATCGGTGAAGCAGTCTCCCTGTATCCACGTCCTTCGGAAGCTCCACCCAAAAGTTGAGTCCGCCCTCGGGTCGGGTCCATGTCCAGTCCGTTTCCAGCAGATGTTGTTCCATCACTTCCATCCGTAGCTGGATGGCGGTCCGCAGCTTAGACAGATGCTGATGCATACGTTCTGATTGAAAATAACGGAGAAAAAGCTTCTGGTTCAGTAGAGGCGATCCGTTATCTGTCAGTGATTTTACGGCCTGTAGTCCTGGCATGAAACGCTGACGGCATATGATGGCTGCAATCCGCAGCCCGGGTGCAACATACTTGCTATAACTGCGAATATACAAGGTGTGTCCGGTGGTGTCGTAGGTGAAAATGGGTGCAGGAGGTTTCTCCTTAAAATAGATATCATAGGTGCTATCATCTTCGAGCAGAAAACAACCGTATTGTTCTGCAAGTTCGGGTAACTGCTTGCGCTGTTCTACTGGAACATTAATGCCGGTTGGATTCTGAAATGTCGGTGTCATATAAAAGAGACGCGGCTTCTCACTCTTCATCAGATGTTCGATCTGCTCCAGATCATAACCCTCGGGATGAATGTCGGTGAAGATGAGCCGAGCACCTTGTTTGCGGAAAATTTCCATTGCCGGTCCATACGTAGGCCGCTCCATCAAGACCCGATCCCCGGGCTTGACCAGCGTTCGCGAGATGACGTCGATCGCTTGCTGGGCACCCGATGTAATTAACACCTCGTCTGCGGAGAGGTAGAAGCGTTCTTTTTTCGTTAGATGGCTTGCCAACGCACTACGCAATTCCAGATCTCCTTGAATCGTAGAGTACGTTCCGAGCAGACGTGGATATTGATCCAGCAGATCACGCATCAGTTCTCCCCAATACCGATTGGGAAGCAGGGCGGGATCAATCAGTGATTTGGAAAACTGGAATTCGGCTTCAAGCGACTGTACACGTGCGAGGGAATCCCAATGCAGCCAAGCAGACACGGCGGGATCATCCGCCTGATCCGTTACTGAGAATGGAGTCGCTGGGCTGACATAATAGCCAGACTTATCCTTCACATAAACATTCCCACGTTCTTTTAACTCCTGATAGGCTTTGAAAACGGTCAGACGATGTACGCCGAGTAGCTCGGACAGGCTTCGTACAGATGGCAGTTTTTCATGTTCGGCCCACTCTCCCGCTTCTATACGTACAACGAGATAATGGATGACTTGCTCATATAATTTTAGGCTGTTATCTGTCATCATCATGGTTTTGCCCACCCGGCTCACACTCCTTTTGAACTCTATTGTAACAGCTAATGGGAGAAAACTGTTCTGTTTTGTTCATTCTGTTCTGTAGACCATGAGATATGATGGAGAACAGATAAAGGAGTGGTTATCATGGTGGGGATTGCATTTACGGTTATGTGTCTTATTTTCGGTACAACATTTCTGGCTATTAAAATTGGAGTAGAGGCAGGCATGCCGCCTTTTCTGTCAGCCGGATTGCGATTTGTAATCGCGGGAGCGCTGATGTTTGCATGGATGAGGATGAAGGGCAAAGTGAGCTGGTCACTCCTGTTCCGTAAGGAGATGTTGTTAACAGGAGCGGGGCTGACCTTCGGCACCTTTGCCACATTATATTGGGCTGAACAGCATGTGAGCTCGGGTGTGGGTGCCATTCTGTCAGCGACAGGGCCACTGATGATTATGTTGATGCAGACAGCGCTGTTACGGCAAAAAACATCTGCTCGTATGATGGTAGGCTGCCTAATCGGGTTCACCGGTGTGGTTCTGGTTGTGCTGCCAGGTGTATCGCTTGGTGCAGGTTCTCTGTTTATGTGGGGCTGTATCGCGGTACTGGTAGGGGAAGTCTGTTATTCGGCAGGTGCATTGTACTCCAAAAAGGTTATTAATCAGTTCAAAGAAGCGAACCCCGTCGCGATTAACGCAGTACAGATGATGTATGGGGGACTGTTGTTAAGCTTGCTCTCAGCGGTGACAGAATCCTGGAACATGTCTGCTTTGGATTGGGTTCCTGCTGTCTCGTCGGTCATCTATCTGACTGTCATTGGCTCGATGGTGGGGCATAGTCTGTTCTATTGGATTATGTCGCGTACCAATCCGCTGTTCCCGGCAACCTGGTTATACATCTCACCGCCCATCGCCGTTGGGCTTGGCGCTGTTGTCTATGGTGAACATGTCAGCTGGATTACGTGGATCGGTGTGGTGCTGGTCGTTTCAGGTCTGCTGGCGATGAATGAGAAGGTGAGCGGCTGGTTGAAAAAAGGAAAGCGTGCGAGGGTGACAGTGCAGGCTTCCAAAACTGTTTTAAAGTAGGTAAAGACTAATAGTATGCAGCTCAATCTCAAAATCAGCCCTTGATTTTAGGTTGAGCTGTTTGTTATTCCAACATGATGTTCTCGTTAACCAGTTGGTAGTAATATTCATCCATCTGTTCTGCTGTAACATTTTCTTCGAAATGTTGTATCCACCAGGTCACAAGTAAACGAATCACCCCCGAGTGAAACTCGGCAACCAGTTCTATGGGAAGTGAAAATTGTTTACCTCTTCTGAATATCTCCCCGATAAAATGTATGAAAAAGTTTTTAAAGCCCTCATCCTTCTGTTGGTTCTGCACGATGGTCTCCAGTACATTGCCGAACAGTATTTTTGATACGCTTTGCAAAGGCTGCTGAAGTCGATCTTCTACATTCATTTGTAAATAATCCCGAAGGACCAAAGTTAGGGTGGAGGACAGTAGAGCAAGTTTATCCTTAAAATGTTTGTAAAACGTGGTCCGGTGGACCATAGCTTTGTCACATATTTCATTAATCGTGATGTTGCTGAATAGCTGGCCTTTCTCACATAACAGATCGAGTAGTGCTATCGTTAACAATTTATGAGTTCGGGTAACTCTCAAATCCACCTTTTTACCAATCATTTTCATCTACACCATTTCCTTATTGTAGTTTAGCTATATAGTATCCTGATATTGATTCTTACTTGATACGAGATTTGAAGTGTATATTGGTATTATAAGTAATTTTTTGATAGTGCTACAAGTGTAGATAAAATCTGACGGATCAGAGAGGATGAAGTGACGATGCCCGATATGAAAAAAGCTGTGGTAATTGGGGCAGGTATTGCAGGGTTAATCACTGCAAGGATGTTATCTGATTATTATAATGAGGTATGTATCATTGAGCGAGATGAATTGCCTTCTGAGCCGGCGAATCGGCAAGGTGTGCCTCAATCCTTTCATCCGCATCGTGTATTACCGCGCGGCGGACTCATTCTGGAACATTACTTTCCCGGATACAATGACGAATTGGTTGCACTTGGCGCCATTCCTTCACAGGAAGAGAAATTTGTGATTGCCAATCGCTACGGTACATTAGTCAATAAGGCGAATGCTGTTTCCTCATTCAAAATTGCATCGAGTAGCAGAGCCCTGCTGGAATGGGTACTGCGTCAGCGAGTCCAGAACATAGATCATATAAGCTTCTTAACGAGTACAGAAGTTATCGGGTTAATGGCATCAGAAGATCAGCGTTCCATTACAGGTGTGTATACCAAAGAAAGAGGCCGGGATCATCGGGAAGAAAAGCTTGCGGCGGATATGGTTATTGATGCCGCGGGACGTTCTTCCAAATTAATCAGATGGCTTGATAAGATAGGGCTGTCCGTGCCTGAGCCGGAAGTGCTGAAGGTGTCTCTTGGTTACAGCACCCGCTATTATAAGATACCACCCTCTATTCAAAATAACTGGGGAACGGTGATAACAGAGTCCGATCCTGCGCAAGGAATTCGTGCGGGCATGTTGTGGCGCATTGAAAATGATATCGCTGGACTATTACTGTTCAACGCAGGAGGAGATGAATATCCTTCAACCCATCCGGATGAGTTCCAAGAGCAAATCAAACATCTGTTTGCTTCGGATGAAATCGTAGCGTTGGAAAACCAGTTGGAGCCTTTTCAAGGGCCACGGGGATATCGTATTTCCGAATCTGTTCGTCAACATTTTGAGCTCATGGAGAATTGGCCCTCCGGATTACTCGTCCTTGGCGATGCATTTTGCAGCTTTGATCCGATTCATGGCCAAGGCATGACGGTCGCTGCAATTGAAGCCGAGACCATAGGAAAATGTCTGGATGAGCAGCGAATGCATCCTGAGCCGCAGTTTGAGCGCCAAGTGCTGCTTCGTATGCAGCAGGCCATTGAACCGGCCTGGTGGCTTAGTTCTGTAGCTGATCTGCGTTGGAAAGGGGTCGAACATGTCGGGACTTCCCGAATGAAAGGGGTCGCCTTTGCGCAGAAATATATCAATTTGTTCAACAAGCAGGCCATGAAAAAGGCGAGTCAGGAAAACAATAAACATCTCTTTTTTATGCAGTTCCTGATGAATGCTTTAATTCTTCCGCCAAATGAATTTTTTAAAGCAGACGTTCTGAGTATGATCCTGAATGATAACGGTTCCGAAGAAGAATTGGAGTTAAGAGCAGAGCTTGGTGTACAAGATCCGGAGCGGTTCCAGCATAGAATTGATGAGATCCTTCCGTCTTTTCAGCTGGAGTCTGATGGCCGAATCAAGAAACTTCTGGAGTCTTTTCAACATGCCTTGAGCAAGTAAGACACTACTCCGTGGTGCGTGAAAGTGGGCAAAACATGAAACGAATAACTTTAAATTTCATAGCTAGCATTGTAATCTCATTCATTGTATTTTTTATTGTTTTGTTTTTTGCCGATGTCCAAGATACAGATCGTGTCATCTTAGCTATGGCGATTACGATTTCATTACAATTATCCTTGATTACCGCATTGTTGCTCTCAAAACATAAAAAATAACAGAGAAATATACCTAATATAATCGTGTAAACAGGATAATGAACATATTTTTAAAATCAAAAAAACAGCCCTGTACAGCGAAATTCGCCGACAGGGCTGTTCATTGATCTTATTTACTCTGCGTTCAGCACAAACTTCTCGATAACTTCTTTTACGCCGTCTTCGTTATTGCTTGCCGTAATGTAGTCCGCCAGCTCTTTAAGAGCTGGGATGGCATTCCCCATCGCTACACCAAGACCAGCAACTTCGAGCATCTCATGGTCGTTCCAGGAGTCGCCGATGGCAATACACTCGCTGAGCTGGTGACCGAAGTGGTCAGCCAGGAACGTAAGGGCGTGGCCTTTGGTTCCTTCATTGTGCATAATCTCGAGGAAGTAAGGTTTGGACTTTGTGATATGCACTTGTGGTCCGAGCAATTCACGCAGGTCAACAGCAACCTTATCCAAGTAGTCAGGCTCATCGATAATAAGCAGTTTCGGTGTTTTTTGTTCGATGACTTTGATGAAATCAGATTCGATATAATATTGGGTGCCGTTTAATTTGGCATAATCACGCAGCTTGTCGTTTTCCTCACGGGCATACAGCTTGTCATCAATGTATGTTTGAAGGTGGAGATTATTCTCCAGGCAGTAATCATACAATTTGCGAGAAGCTTCCTGTGGAACGTAACGCTCATAAAGTACTTTTTCGTCCAGCAGGTTTTTCACCAAAGCGCCTTGATACGTAATGATCGGCACGTTAAGTCCGGTTTGACGAGCAAGCGCTTGTGCGGAAGCATAAGCACGTCCAGTCGCGAGCGTTACAGTTACACCATGGGCAACCGCTTGTTCCAATGCAGTCTGTGTCGCAGGGGTTACTTCCTTGTTGTCGTTGATCAGTGTGTCATCAATGTCGATTGCGATTAATTTGTAGGTCATCTGTGTTTCTCTCCTTTTTTATCTGTATCTATACTAACGAACGAAAAAATAAGTTTTACACGAGGCCACTCCGAATACAGATTCATCTTTCGATCGCTGTTATCCCCGGATTTTTGATTCCATTCCCCAAGGGGAAATCCGTTGATAAAGGCGAACGCTTCGCTTCTTCCGATAAATTCTGTCTTCTCCGTTAACGTGTAATCTTAGACTTCGTTCTAAAACTATACTTCCATCTAAATCCTACTCTTCCAGGAAAACAAGGCCGATAAAGTCTTCCAGCTCCAAGTTGCCGAAATAATGTTTTACATCCAGCCCCTCAAGTGCAGTGCGCACATCGGATTCCTCATAACGCTTGCCGCGCAGCATATTTTCGATATCCGCTACATCGCCTACACCGAAGAAGTCACCGAAGATTTTGATATCTTCGATATGTCCATCCTTGATGTTCATGCGCAGATCGATAATGCCGACAGGGAATTTGCGAGTGTGTTTCACATTGCTTTCCGGAGACAAGCCATAGTTCCAGTCCCAGTTGTTATAACGCTCAGCGGAGATTTCCTTGATTTTGTCCCAGTCCTTGTCAGTGAGCGTATATTGTGGAACTTCCTTAGGCTCCATTCGGAAAATGTGACGTAACAGCTCATCGCGGAACTGCTCAATCGTCAGGTTGGTGTCAATCAGATCCCGTATGTTGGCGACCCGGCTGCGCACGGACTTGGTGCTCTTGGATTTGAATTTCTCGGGATTGACGTTCAGGGAAGCCTGAACATGCTCCAGATTGAGATCAAACATCAATGTGCCATGACTGAACATGCGCCCACGTGTGGAAAACTGGGCATTGCCCGAAATTTTCTTTTCACCCACTTGCAGATCATTACGCCCGGTCAACTCGGCATTTACACCAAGCTCTTGCAAAGCTTCAACCACAGGCTGGGTAAACTTGCGGAAATTGTGGAAGGATTGACCGTCATCCGCTGTAATAAAACTGAAATTCAGGTTGCCCAGATCGTGATATACCGCTCCGCCTCCCGAAAGACGACGAACCACCTGCACACCGTTGTCCTGAACGTACTCGATATTAATTTCTTCAATCGTATTTTGATGCTTTCCGATGATGATCGACGGACGGTTGATGTAGAACAGCAGATAGCTGTCATCCTCCATCGGCAGATGCTTCAGAATGTACTCCTCAATGGCAAGGTTTACAGAAGGATCTGTAATGCCCTGGTTGTCTACAAACAGCATGGTCATTCCTCCATTAATGTATGTGAGGGATTGCTAGTCCCTTATGTAGTGAACCTTGGATATCAAACGGAACCGAAATTCCTCTTCTATTGTAAACGAATTATGGTTGGGACACAAAGAAAACAGGATTGACCCAAACCTCCCGTGCCATCCATAATAAAAAGGACATACAGAAAGGATGACGGAAGAATGACCGGTTATATCGAAGTGTTCGGACATGGCGGGGACGTGGAGACGGCTGCGTCACGATTCGGGAGGGACGCCACTGATTTTCTGGATTTCAGTGCCAACATTAATCCACTCGGTCCGCCCAGAGAGGTGCTGGAGGCTATACAGCAAGGATTGCAGTCGGTAATTCGGTATCCCGATCCGGGGCATCGGGGATTCAAAGCACTGCTGAGCGAGCGTCTTGGTGTGATGCAGGAGCAGATTTCCGTGGGCAACGGTGCAGCCGAGAGTATGGCGCTCATTCTGCTGGGGCTTGCCCCGCGCAAGGTGGGTACGGTGGAACCGGGATTCTCGGAGTACCGGGCGTTGGCCCGACAATTCGGTGCCGAGGTTGTGCATACGGAGGGCAGGGAAGAGCTGGCGTGGCGAGCGGAACCCAATGACATTGAGCAACTCATGGAAAAGGTAGACTTGCTCTTCCTCGGCCAGCCGAACAATCCGAACGGTGTACAATATCCGCTTGAGGTATTGCAAAGGCTTGCCCGCAAAGCGGAAAGAACGGGAACTGTACTCGTCATCGACGAGGCATTTATCGATTTTATTCCGGTAGCCCGGCGCCAGTCCCTGGCAGCACATCTGAACGACTATCCAAATGTGATCATCATTCGCTCGATGACGAAGTTTTATGCCATTCCGGGCTTGCGTCTCGGATATGCTTTGGGCCGTGCAGAATACATTCAGGCAATGACAAAGAAACAGGTGACCTGGAGTGTCAACGGTCTGGCGCTTATGGCAGGTGAAGCCTGTCTGCGCAGTGGAGAAAGGTATGAACTGGAGACCCTATCACAGATCACGCGGGAACGGGGACATCTCATCGCTGGGCTGCAGGCGTATGGATGTGCGGTGACACCGGGAGAGGCGAACTTTATTTTGGCACGTGTGCCGGCCCCTTGGACAGCAGCATCCATGCAGGAGGCGCTGGGGCAAAGGGGTATCCTGATTCGCAGCTGTGCCATGTATCCGGGGCTTGACGAAGGCCATGTGCGTTTCGCGGTCAAGGATGCAGACGCCAATGCTACTTTGCTCGAAGTGCTGGGCAGCGTGTTGGAAACCAAGGGATATCCGAATGTCGATCAGTCTTCCATTCATGAATCCAGTCAGCAGGAGAAGGCGAAAGATTCGGAACAGGAACAGGGAGGGAAGCGGCTATGACACTCCCGTTTTATAACTACTTTACGAATGGAGAAACAGACGAGAATGAGTATGCGGCCTCTTCCTGGCCAGGACTGAACATATCTGCACATGAACGACATATCAAAGCACAGAGTCCAAGGGCAGCCCAAGCGCTGTCGAGTGCGGTATATGGCGGCGGGATGCTTGAACTGGATCGCATATTTAACATCTATGTGGACAGGCATTACCGCTGTGATGATCCGCCGCGTGATATCGAACAAGCGCTGAACGAATGGCAAGAGCCGCGGGATCAATGTGCCGGATTATTGACGGCCGTAAGGCTGGAGCATACTTCCATTCAGGAATATACAAGTGATGAACTTGGCCTTCTGTGCTGTACCACTGCGGGTGTATCAAATGCCGCACGAGCGGGGTCGGAGAGAACGGTATTTGATGCGGCAGGAAATAAGACGATGTCTTCCGGCAGGGAGCGCTCTGCTCCTTCAGCACGGAATCTGACGATGCCATCCTATGTCCCAGGTACAATTAACATCATGCTCTGGTTGAATGGACGCATGACCAGCGGGGCAATGGTGAATGCAGTACAGACGGCGGTGGAAGCCAAAGCGGCAGCGCTGGCGGATGCGGGGGTTCTGGATTCGGAGAACGGGTTGCCCGCCACCGGCACCACAACTGATGCCATTGTATTTGCGGTACGTCAGGCAGTGGAGGAAACACAACCGATGATCGCTTATGCCGGGACAGCGACTACGGCAGGGGCGGCGATTGGCAGACTGGTATACGACACGGTGACGGAGAGCCTTCAGGCCGGACTGTACGGAAAGAGAGGATCAGGCACAAATGACTTTTGAGGTGGAGCATCTATGGACTTGGCCGTTCTGGACAGGCATGGCGGGAGCCTGGATTATTATACTGGCGTACCTGTTGGACCGATGTATCGGAGATCCGCGCTGGATTCCCCACCCGGTGATTGGCATGGGAAAAGGCATCTCGGCGTTGGAGCGTGTCATTCGCTCGCGTGTGAGCACAGATTCGGGGCTGAAGAGAGCAGGGCTGTTGTTTCCGATTGTGATCGCGGGGGGGGCTTTTGCCATCACGTGGGGACTTGTATATGTGCTTGGGCTGATTCATCCTGTCATTACGGTG
>Ga0209437_100827_pt1 | contig 13539 bp, 10 predicted proteins | sample AraplaL_Cvi_mTSA_FD_184266 | JGI IMG/M metagenome (GOLD analysis project Ga0209437, IMG submission 184266) | Arabidopsis root microbial communities from the University of North Carolina, USA - plate scrape CL_Cvi_mTSA (SPAdes) (version 2) | ecosystem: Host-associated > Plants > Roots > Endosphere...
ATCCTGCTGGATTATGCGACAACGAAGGCAGCGATTAACACGTTCAGCAAAGCGCTGGCGCAACAGGTGGGTAGCAAAGGAATTCGTGTCAATGTGGTTGCACCAGGCCCGGTATGGACACCGCTGCAAGTTGTGGGTGGACAACCCGTCGAGAAATTGGCCGAGTTTGGTTCCAACACACCGCTAGGGCGTGCGGGACAGCCGGCCGAGATGGCTCCGGCATTTGTATTCCTCGCAAGCCAGGAATCCAGCTATGTAAGCGGCGAAACATTGAATGCGAATGGCGGTACGGTTAGTCCGTAAACGTTGGATATAAAAGCTTTTGAATCATAGGCCAGTGAAACAAAGAACTCCATTCCCGATGAAGGTGAATGGAGTTCTTTGTTGTTAATTATTTTTTTATAATTATAAAATTATTTCTGTTCTGGTTTCGGGTCCAGAATGGCATAACTGCCGAGCGTGGCCAATTGCGCCGTGTTCAGAAGGGCTTCATCGACTGCAGCGAGGGCTTCGCCAGCAGCTGTCATCAGCTCATCAGAGTCAACTGGTGAGGCAAAACGGAGGATGACCCGGTTCTCTCCTTTTTTGAGTTCACTCTCAGCCTTGGTTTTGTACTCATTAATAGACGCGACTTCAAGATCATTCTGCACATAATAATCATTGGCATCGCTCTCGCCATCGAACATCGCGAGTTCGGAATCAAGCCAATAATCCTTATCTGCTATCGTTTTCTGACTGGCAGCAGTCTCATCGTTGGCATTGTACAGGAAGTAGGGGATGCCGGAGTTCGTCAGGTTGTTGGTGGCATCGACATGGAACCATTCGTTCCCGATCTTGACCTTGTTCCATGCATGTGGAACTCCGCTGGAAGCGCCCGTTACAACGATGCTTTCCAGTCCCGAGAGATCGGAGAGCAATTTGTAAACGGAAGCATAGCTGGCACATACCCCGACACCTTTGACCAGAATACCGTAAGTGGTAAACGAGTCATTGAACTGCGGATCGACATTTTTAAAGTTGTTCTGCTCCGCATTTTCCAGTGCTGCATCATCATACTTTGCGTTATCGTTCAGGTAATCGTAGATGGCTTTACGTTTCTCGTCTTCGTTCATACCATCTTTGATGATGGAAGCCACAACTTCCTTTGCTTTGGCAATAATCTCATCTTGCTTCTTCTGAATACTACTTGCAGATTCATTGTAATGGATCGAAAGGGTAAGCGTACCATAGTTGTATTCGAAACCTTCCACACCAAGAATCAATGGATTCTGGTACATCACTTTCAGAACAACATCCGAGAGTGTCGTAAAATTTTGAGCCTCGGGAAAAGCCTTCAACGAAATTTTATCTTGTGCCGCAATCATGTTCTTGGCCAAAACTTCTTCCAATGCGGAATCTGCATTGATCATTGCTTCGCCTGTAGCAGGCTGAGGCACAGTTTCCTGATTACCTTGTTCTACATTTTGCTGTGTATTGGATTTCTGCTCATCAACCAGATTGTCTTCTTCAGCTTCAGGAGCAGGTGCTTCATTGGAAGTGTCCTCGGAAGCAATTTCGGAAGTCTCATTAGAAGCTTCGGTGGATACAGGATCAGCTGCATTCTCGGAAGTTTCAGTATCGGTTGCGGACTCTGAAGTTGGAGTTTCTGCTACCGGTGCTTCTTCTGTTTCTGTTGCAGACTCAGGTGCATCATGATTGTTGATAATCGTTGGCACATCAGGTGCAGGAACGTAAGGTGTGTTATTCTTCGGTTCCACCAGTCCGTTACTGGACTCGGCCACGGTTTGCTGAGTGAGTCTGTCCAGGTCTGCTTGGGTCACATTTTCTAAGCGTACGTAACTTTTCAGAGCTGTTCCTTTAATATGAAAAGGAATATTTGTTTCATTGAACTCTGAAATCTCTACGCTTGTGGTATCATAGACAATGGTTTCACGGGCTAGAGAGCCGTCATTGTACTCAACTGTTGCTTTCTGAGGAAGTACATCTATATTCTTTAATTTCTCCATATACAATTGTTCTTTCAGAGATGTTGGTAACTGGGAAGCAAGCGGAGCTGTAGGGACACCTCTGCTAAAATTGGATTCTTTGCCTCCACCGATGGCAGTGACGTAATATTCTCCTCGTATACCATGGTTCTGATGAGAAGTTATCAGTTCATTATAAGTGCCGAGCCCACCTTTTCCGTCTTTCATAAAATCATTGAAAGACGTCTCTGTCGTTACCGCAATATCTAAAGGCAGACTATTACTGAAAGCGTCCTCTGCGCCAGTTAGAGGTACATTTGTATCGAATTTGGTTAGGTCAGAACGTTCATAAATTTTATATTCGGTTGCACCCTCAACCTTGTCCCAGACCAACGTTAACCGTCTGTCTTTATCAATCTCGTATCTTAGGTTGGGCACAGGTAACTCCGATTTCACTGTAAACGGAATAATGATGGGTTGATCGAGCAGGGTTAGCTCTTCAGCATCCGGATCATAATTCAGACGAATGTAATAAATGGGGGCACCGCCCCAAGAGCCTTTATCCTTGTTCTTCATGGAATCTGAGCTTAAAACGCCCCATCCAAGAGGTCTAATAGAAATACTATTGTCATGAATATCTGATAATAAAGGTACTTCGCTTGCTTTGAGTGCTTTAATATCGGTATGTACGGATATGGTGTCTCTCAGGGACCAATTAGATTTTCCTAAATCTGCTTTAAATTTGAACGTAAATTCTTCATCCTGAGCTACGTTGTACATCGGCATGATCGCTTGTTCCGATTCGGAGCCGTATTTCTGCTTCAAACTTAAAATGGTAGAACCTTCTACGATTTCTGTAGGATTATTCTCGGACGGACTGCTTTCCTGCTCAGTGCTCTGGCATCCAGCCAGTAACAGGGTGAGCGCAAACATAATGAAAAATAGACGTTTCATGATACACCGCTTTCTTGTTTTTCTGAGTTGCACTAATGGCTACGTTCTACACACCGAAAGATTATCAGATATGGTTAAAACCCATACTGGAACCTCTTAACAGATAAACCTCCTATTAATTTCCTGACATCCTTTGCTAGTTTATGGTCATATTGACTCATTGTCAAGGTAAGAGGGTAGGTTTTAAGTCCTGTAGAACAATAGAACAGATGTATTTCCTAGCTTGGGGGTTAAGGCTAAAATACAGGAGTTTGCTGACGCAAGGTGATAAAGTCTACGTGCGCTGGAGACAAACAACGGGTACTCATGTTAGCGAAGTGTACGGATCAGCCGAACCAACTTCCCCGTGATTGAAATTGCGAGTGTGTTACTTTTTTAGTTTTCAATTCTTTGTAAGCGTTCCCGTGTTATAATGGACAAAGTTGTATACAAGTTATCTAAAACGTTTTCTGCCCTTTTAACTCCATAATCTGAAAGCGAGGATCAGAGATGATTAAAGCAACGGAAGATAATCAATATGTTGAACTGACAAGCCCGACAAGTTTACCGAAGGCATCCGGATTTCTTTGGAATGAAAGGATGATGATTCATGTGAATTGCCGGGGGTACGCTGTGGCCCAATTCATGCAGCCCGAACCTGCCAAATATTCGTACGCTCCCAACCTGGAAGCGAAGACGTTTATGCAACCGGAGCAGCCATATTATGCTCACCATCCGGGACGGTTTATTTACATTAAAGATGAAGTAAGTGGCGAAATCTTCTCTGCCCCGTATGAACCGGTTCGCAAGCAGGCGGATAGCTATACGTTCGCTGTAGGCAAACACGATATTCATTGGAAAGTGATTCAGGACGACATTTGCATTGAGATGTCCCTACGTCTGCCTAAGGAAGATGTCATGGAACTGTGGCGTGTGAAGGTAACCAATCTGTCTTCGAGAAAACGCAAGCTGAGTATATACCCGTATTTCACGGTCGGCTATATGTCATGGATGAACCAGTCCGGTTCATATGTGGAAGAGTTACAGGGCATTGTCTGCTCGGCGGTTACGCCGTATCAGAAATATCAGGATTATAGCAAAATCAAAACCTACAGCGATAAAACCTATCTGCTTGCAGATCACCAACCGACCGCGTGGGAAGTGAATCAAGAGAGCTTTGAAGGCGAAGGCGGACTTCATAATCCCTCAGCGCTTCAGTCGGAGATACTGGCTGGTGGAGATGCGCGCTATGAGACACCTGTGGCTGTATTGCAATACAGAGTAGATCTGGAAGCTGGTGCTGAGCAGGCCTACCGATTTATCTTTGGCCCGGCTCATGATGAGGCCGAGATTGAGGGCATCCGTCAGCATTATTTTGTGAAGCAGAATGAGGAAGGACAGGATGGTTTTACGGCTGCCGAGCAGGAGTATGCGGATTATATTGCGGAAGGGCAGGGAAACATTCAGATCCAGACATCGGATGGTTGGCTGGATAATGTCGTGAATCACTGGCTGCCTCGTCAGATGTATTATCACGGGAAAACAAACCGTCTGTCGACCGATCCACAGACCCGGAATTATCTGCAGGATAATATGGGGATGAGTTACATTCAGCCGCAGGTTGCAAGGGCGGCATTCCTGACTGCATTGTCACAACAGCATATTAGCGGCGCCATGCCGGACGGAATTATTTTGCACCCGGACGCAGAATTGAAATATATTAACCAGATTCCTCATACCGATCACTGTATCTGGCTTCCGGTCTGTATGAAGACTTATCTGGATGAAACAAATGACTATAGCATTCTGGAGGAACAGGTTGCTTTTACAGACAGCGAACAGAAGCTTTCCGTACTGGAACATATGAATCTCGCGATGCGTTGGTTGATCCATGAGCGGGATGCGCGTGGGTTGAACTATATCAATCAGGGTGACTGGTGTGATCCGATGAACATGGTGGGATACAAAGGCAAAGGCGTATCCGGCTGGCTGACCATTGCGACGGCATATGCTTTTAATGTTTGGGCAGAAATTGCTGAACAGGCAGGGCATGCCGAGGTTGCAGAGGAATTCCGTCAGGATGCCAATCAGACGAATGCGACAGCGAATGAGTACCTGTGGGATGGGGACTGGTATGCCCGAGGCATTACGGATGATAATGTAGTGTTCGGTGTGAGCAAGGACGTGGAAGGACGCATCTATATCAATCCTCAGAGCTGGGCACTCATGAGCGGTGCTGCCGATCAGGAGAAACAGGAGAAGTTAATTCGCGCTGTAGAGGAGCAATTGGAGACGCCATATGGTGTCGAGAAGCTCGCGCCGTCTTTCACAGCGATGCGGGAAGATGTAGGCCGTGTCACGCAGAAACATCCGGGAAGTGCAGAGAATGGTGCAGTGTACAACCACGCGGCAGCTTTCTATATTTATGCGTTGTACCTGGTTGGTGAGAAGGAGAAGGCGTATCGTTTGCTGCGTAAAATGATTCCGGGGCCCGATGCCGAGGATATTCTCCAACGGGGTCAACTGCCTGTATTTATCCCGAATTATTATCGCGGAGCTTATCGTCAATTTCCACGTACAGCCGGGCGCTCCAGTCATCTGTTCAACACCGGTACAGTGCCTTGGGTGTATCGTTGCCTGATCGATGGATTGTTTGGCCTGCAAGGTCACGCACAAGGGCTTCAGGTTCGTCCGCAACTTCCTGAAGATTGGAACGAGGCGTCGGTCACGCGGTTGTTCCGCGGGGCTGAGCTGAACGTGAACATGAAGAAGGATGCAACTGTCCAGACGATTGAAGTGTACGTTGACGGTGAACGTATAGAAGGTGACATCATCAAGAATATCCAAGCTGGCGTGAAATATGAGGTGCTGGTGAAGCTGCCTTTGTAGAAAGAGTACGGAGTAACTGTAGTATGGTGCGATGAATTTTGAACAATTACGAAGCCGAATGAAAAACTGCCTTTCCTTTATAGGAGGAGGGCAGTTTTTTGCTTTCAGCTTGATCAGGACTCGTTCCATTCTTTGACTCTGTACCAATAGCTATATATTTCCAAATAACCTAGCTTGGCGTAGAGCTTTAACGCAGGTGCATTATTCGCAACAACTTGCAGATAACTGGACGTGGCGCCATTCTCTTTTGCCCAATGCAGGAGGTGAAGGATCATCTGTTCAGCAAGTCCCTGATTGCGAAAGTTAACGTCTGTAATGATGTCATACAATCCAATATAGCCACGTTCGATTACACCAAATCCACAAGCGACGACTTGCCCGTCAATTAACAGCGAGATGAAACCTGCCTTTGTCCTGATATTGTTCAACATAAGTTTCGTCGTTTCCCGTTGCAGATCATTCACCTTGTTCAGTCGGCAAAAGTGATCCAGCCACGCTGTGGTCAACTGTTCGTCAATCTGTACAGCTTGGTGAACAGGCTCTTTGATGTCATCTAGGCTCCGAATCTGGATACGAGTCAGATCCACAACAGTATACCCTTTGTCCTGCAAAAGCTGGTCGAGATGAGCCGGCTGAATAAACGGCGTGATTTTGAAAATCGTACTTAACTGATTGGAAGCATAGATGCGCTCACATTCCTCAATCTTTTCATGCACATCCAGTGTTGAGTAGTGAATAGGTTGAATGGAATTGGCACGTTTGGTATATCCTTTGGCAAAACGGAGTACCCACCCGTCATACAGCAAGGTGGACAAGGGTTGCCAGTGGTTAAGCGATAGTTCTTCAATGGTTTTGTGTTCTGTATCCGTTGTATGAGTCATGTTTAACCTCCAGTTTTATAATACATAACAATACATAATAATGCATAAAAATACAACGAAAATAGATATGTCGCCGAACAGTATGCATTATGGTCGGAGATGGTATACAATTTGATTTGGTTGAATGAATAACTTCAGAAGCGGAGCGCATTATGTTAACGATAGAGATGCAAGGCCATAACATTAACTGTCATATCGAATACGGCAAACGCAAGAAAGTTTCCATCACGATGGACTTGCCTTATATGGTAACGATCAAAGTACCCAATGGCACCAGTGAAGACATGATCCGGCAACTAGTGGAGCAGCATGGAGATGTAATTTTGAAGAAATCCGCTCTGATGCAGCGGGCGCTCGATGGTCCTCAAGCCAAGGAATACGAAGACGAAGGCAAAGGGAAGTTTTTGCTTTTTGGCAAGGAACACGCATTACATGAATTAATTCCTGTAGAGGGGCTTACAGAAGAAGAGCTGCGAGCGAATCTGAAGAAGTTTTATTTTGCTGAATGTAAACGCATGATTGGGGAGCGCATTGGACGTTATCAGCAGGAGTTGAAGGTGAAGCCAAAGTCGATAGAGATCGTAGATTCCCCTACCAAATGGGGCAGTTGCAGCTGGGACAAAAAGCTTACGTTCAATTATCGCCTGGCAATGGCGCCACTGGAAGTGATTGATTATGTCATCATTCATGAACTTTGCCATATTCACCACATGAATCATGATCGCTCCTTCTGGCGGCGTATTGGCAGTATCATGCCGGATTACAAAACAAAAGAAGATTACCTGATGCGAAATGGACGGGCCATGACGTTGTAAATTCAGGCTTAAGCCTTCACTTGGACGCGCCATACCCTTCTGTTATAATTCTTAAAATCCGCGAAGGTCCCACTGTTGCAGTGAGTGGCTTCGCGGATTTTTGTTGTGTCTATCGATACAGTACTTTCAAGTGATGGGACTAACATTTCAAATTGCATGAAAATAGCTGTCCCGCTCGTCCATTTGAAGTACAATATAAGCAAATATGCCCGTACCACGAAACCATTGCTGTATCCGTGGTGAAAGGAGTCCAAAATGGCTGAGAGTAACCATTATTCGGTGCTGGTAGATGAATATATCTCGGAGTTTGCACCAGACGTACAGGTGAGATTACAGGCGTTAAGACAGATTATTCGCGAGTCGGCTCCGAACGCCGAAGAGAAGATCAGCTACAAGATGCCCACGTATGCACAACATGGGAATCTGGTTCATTTTGCTGCATACCAGCATCATATCGGGTTTTATCCTGCTCCCAGTGGAATTCTGGCTTTCAAGGAGGAACTCTCCAAGTATAAAGGGGCCAAGGGATCTGTCCAGTTTCCGCTGGATCAGCCATTGCCGGAGGATCTGATCCGCCGAATTGTGGAGTTTCGGGTGAAAGAAAATGTGGAAATTGCGCTGGAGAAGAAACAAAAGAAGTAGGAAATGATGGATAAAAACCTGACGCAACAGGTTCGGTGAACACAGCGGAGACGTATGAGATGCCGGGGCTGGACATTCAGGATTTTGTCGGTTCGATTCTGAGTTGGTCCAATTGCATTGAAGTTTTATATGTGGATGAGTATAAAGAAATTTATCGTATCTAGTGTGGTTTACATGTGACGCCGGAGATTTGAGTATGGTATAATAAGAGCAGAATAGACGTAAAATGCAAAGAGAGCCGTGCTGGTAACACGACTCCTCCGAGCAATAGCCGCTTTTAAGGGCGGTGGGCTCCGCTTAGAAAGATGATCAAAAATAGACCGCATCCTTTTGCGAGGGGGGCGGTCTATTTGTGTGTATTGGACAGAATAGCAACGATGAGCAAACCAAAGGTAAGCATCAACATAATTGCTTCAAATACTGTCACAAGGCATCCCTCCCTTCGTGGCAAGGTAGCCGACCGACCCTTTTAAGCCTATTCTATTGCTTTGTTGATTATAGCATATTTTGTAAGCATTCAAGTTGTTAGAAGCTGTTTATATGTAACTCGTTCATTAGCTGAAGGGCATCCCGAAACCCTTGTAAATAAATCTCTCTTTCCAGAAGTGTTTGCATAGAGAGTTGAGTATCTTCATATAGAAAAAGGGTTTGATTCAGTTGCTCCGGTAAAGCTTGGCGAATATTCTGAAAGTAATGATCAGATTCTTTAGATAGTTGGGTATAATCAGGCTGCGTGTGAGACAAATTGTTGTATAATAACTCTAAGCGCGTTCGGATTAATGGTTCTGCTAAAGATTCCAAGGATTCTTTCACTATGTACACCTCTTTTTGAGTATTGTTTGGAGGAGAATTCGTATGATCAAGATTCATTTATCTCGTATTATGGGTGAGAAAAGAATTAATATTGCTGATTTATCCCGACTAACCGGATTACATAGAAATGGGATTGCTAAATTATATAATGAAGAAACCGATGGTGTGAAGTTTGATACGCTGAATCGAATATGTGAGGCTTTGGATTGTGACATCCAGGATATCATTGAGTTTATCAAGGAAGAAAAGTGATCTTCAACAATTAGCTTAAGGCCATATACTTCTAAAAGAATGGACATATAGACCGTTACCTTATCGAAGGGGCGGTCTTTTTCTGTCTGTATACACATGCCGATCTGTACCGATTGCAAATGATACTCCCATTCAGCGATTTTTCAGCCAGAGCGATTATAATACTCACGGAATCCTGTAATGGAAAAGGAGTTTTGGCATGTCTAAGATGCTGCATAAGTCGTTTTATCTCATTTTGCTCATGTTTGTTGCTGTGTTTATTGCTTCGTCCTTGGTGGTTCGGGCCCAGTACAACTACGTCTTGTATGGGGACAATCCCATTTTGGGCATGCAGCAGTGGAGTATTTTTCTCCCGGTCATTCTTTTGCTTCTTGGTTCAGGTGTCGGGTTATATGCGCTGTGTCTGAAACTGAACAAATACAGTCCGAAAGTTGTCATTCCAATCGTGCTGTTATGTTCTCTGGCCCTTCAGATCATCATCATTTTCGTATTTCCGAGAGTACCTACCGATGATTCGCAGACCGTTCTTTCACTGGCCATGAACATGCTGTATAACCAAGACTACTCTTCGTTTGAAACGGGCGGTTATCTGCACATGTTCCCGTTCAACTACTCGATCGTATTGTACCTTAAGACGTTGCTATATCTGTTTCCGGATAACTACCTGGTCATCAAACTATTTAATATTTTGTTTTCAACATTAACGATTTTAATGATTTATCTTATTTATAAACAAGTGAATGACAGATCCACGGAACGTGATTACGGTGTGTTGATCTTTGCAGCAACGTACCTGCCTGCCTTGTTCCTGAACAACCTGATCTATAACGATGTGATTGCCACAGCATTTCTGACATCTTGTCTTTACTTTATTATTCGTTTTGTGCGTGAAAAGTCTTGGAAAACTATCATCCTTGCCGCTATTTTTCTCGCGATGGGCAATTACTTTCGAAGCATCGGCGTTATCGTGTTAATCGCTGCTATCATATATATCCTGCTGAATATGCGGAGCATCGGAGTGAAGAAAGTTGTCATTTCCATCGGTGTGCTGGCTATGTTGTTTAATGTACCAACCTGGACTCAGAATGCGGTTCTTCAATCTTCCGGTGCTGTGAGCGAACCTGTTGGAGAGAATGCCGCGCCAGTCTATATGTGGCTGAATATGGGGATTAATCTGGAGCGCTTTGGTTTCTGGGACAATATGGAGAGTTATCAGATCTATCAGAGGCAGGCCCACTACAATAAGGCCGAGAGCGCAGCATTGTTCAAACAAGAGATTGGCAGCAAGCTGTCCGAAGCAAGTGCGAGTGACTTGGTGCAGATGTATTACAAAAAAATCATATGGACCTGGACCGAAGGAACGTACCAGATGGACCGATACGGAATCGGCAATGAAAGTTCCATGGGTGCTGGAAGAGGAAGGGGAGGCGGAATCGCAGGGTCCTATAGTTATACCAATGCAATAATAGAACTGATGCAGGGGGACTCGGCTTATCGGACGGGGTTACTCTGGATCGTATATGTGATGAATTTCCTGATGTACTTTTTTATTTTCATCCGATTGGTCGGTGGAATTCGTCGTAAACGGTATGATGAAGTTTCATTGATCCTGGTCATTCTCGGATTCATCGGTTTTTATATTCTGTGGGAGATTAAGTCCAGATACATCTACCCTGTATATCCGCTGTTGATTGTGCTGTCCTATATGGGGTTCAAAGACACGTATGACTTCATATTCCATCGTAAAGGTACCTTGGAGCAATATTCCCTGAGAAAAAGGTGATCATATGCGAAAAAATAAATATTTCACATCGGTTACGCTATTCCTGTTGCTAGGATGCTTGGTTATGCTGACGGCTTGCGATGTTATAACCGCCCAGAATATTACCAATACCGGTTCTGTGCAAGGTATGAACGGGTTTGGCATGCCAAATGGTGGCGGTCTGGGCATGAAGGGAGGAACATCGAGAGGTGGAAGGGGCACCCCGGGCATGAATGATCGAACAGGCAGTCCCGACATGACGCAGGGGACGATGAATGCTGACATTACGGGTAGAGTCATTTCGGTGAATGGAAACACAGTTACGCTGGCGTTACTTGAGGTGCAGGACAGTGCATCTCCAAGCATGGAATGGAAAGATACCGGAATGGAGATGCAATTGAATATAAGTGATGATGTCACTATCACTGAAGGCATGGGAACGCCTCGCTCGGGCAATTCCAGCCCAAGTGCGAATTCGTCCATTCAAGTGTCTGATCTTCAAAAAGAAAACATCGTGATGGTGTGGTATAAGGACAACACCGAGACGGTGGAACGAGTGATGGTTTTCCAGTAAAAGATGATAGAATTATCTGTAATTGCTTACATTTGGTCTATGGGTTATTATGGAAACAGCTGTTTTTTGAAGGGAGTGAGCGTCATGAAACGACGGTCTAAGATGGTATGTTCGATCACTACAAATAAGGTAAGAATGAACTGAATAATTCCGGCAGACCATCAGACAAAGGGTGAAGCACATCTTGTTTCCCAGTTTCGATCTGAGTTCTGCCGACATATAGGGATATAACTGCTCAATTTTTCTGGCGTATGCGAGGTTTATTTGCTTGTGCAAATTTCTCATACACTCAGAATTTTTAAAAGCCGCAGGCATAGCCTGCGGCTTTTTGCGCGCAAAAATAGGGATTCGATGGTTGTAAACATTCAACATGAAATGATCAAAAAGGAGAATGCCCATGTTAACATTAAAACATTTATTTCAAAATAACGACCTTGCCGAGATGATTCTGAAGAATTGGAGTTATGATCCCGAATCGCTGGACATGTTTCAGTATTATCGCATCTCTTCCAATGCCGTGTATCCGTTTAGAGATCAGGGGGAGGTTCGATTGCTTCGATTTGCCACGGTAGAGGAAAAAAATCAAGTCAACCTTAGCGCTGAACTGGAGTTCCTCCGTTATCTTCGAACGAATCATTATGGAGCTATGGAGGTGGTACCTTCCCATTCAGGAACAGAACTCGTAGAGACTCGCACACCATGGGGAACATACTACGCTTCCGTATTCAAGCGAGTACCCGGATCGCAGTTAGGGAGCATTCAACTGAATGACTCTATCCTCTACAGCTATGGTCAGGCATTGGGTGAACTGCATCATTTATCGCGATCATTCATACCTGAGCAGAAGGAGAAGCAGCGCTGGATATATACGGATGTATTGAATTGGATGCAGGAGGTTCTGAAGGATTTTCCTGCCGAGACGGCTGCTCTTAACGAGGTGGAGTTTCTCCGAACGTATTTTGTGAATTGGCCGATGAACAAGCATAATTTCGGACTCATCCACTACGATTTTGAACTGGACAATGTCTTCTATGACGAAGGTAACCAGTCTTGTTATGCCATTGATTTTGATGACTCGATGTATCATTGGTACGCGATGGATGTGGAGCAGAGTCTGGATAGTCTGCGTGAGGAAATCGAGCCTGAGCAATATGATCAGAAGAAACAATTGTTCCTGAGCGGTTACTGGTCCAAGGCGGGGGAACGTTATGATCTGGAGAGTATGTTCCCGGCTTGTCGCCGTTTTGCCAACTTGTACGGCTATGTGCGTGTGCTCCGGTCTGCTGCAGAGCAGTTTTCGAATGAGCCGGAATGGATGAGCGGACTAAGAGCGAGGTTAGAGAGGATAATGACAGAAAAGGCAGCACAATTCGGTCATCCAATATAATTTCTAGTGCAGACCAACGCTTCTCCAATTCAATAAAAATATGTCATGTTCATACCAGAAATAATATGTTTCGAGAAAAAACAAACCAGCTGGGAATTCAATGTTGAATTCCCAGCTGGTTTTTACATGTTACTCGGTATAATCACTTATCGCAGTTCGCCCCGCCTCTACACTGATCCAGTAGGAATAATCTTCGCGTACGTCCACATAGAGGTTAAGTTCATTCGCATCGAGGTTACTTACCGTTAATTTGAAATTGCCATAGGCATCTGTTATAACCTGTTGCGTCTGGATGTGCTCTACAGCAGGCGAAGGACCATGGATTTTGATCGGCATCGTCTGGTTGGCATACGCCGGGAACGTGCCTTGAAGGACCAGCGTGTGATCAGCAGAATATACTGCTTTCATGGTCTGATCCGGTAGCCCGCCGTTCTTTTCATTCTCGGTAGCTTCAGTGGCATTCTTCGGTCTGCTCCATAGTTCGAAGCCTTTTTCTTTCAGGTTCTGGAGAAAAACAACGGCCTCTGCCCGGGTCAAGGATTCTTGTCCCGCATAACCTTGCACCGTAGCTGCAGTTTTGCCTGAAGAGTATCCCATGTTCAGCAGATACCGGATGGCATCTTCATC